>Ga0075431_100007976_pt1 | contig 10561 bp, 7 predicted proteins | sample RhiMetdeltSRZDD5_FD_75297 | JGI IMG/M metagenome (GOLD analysis project Ga0075431, IMG submission 75297) | Populus rhizosphere microbial communities from Tennessee, USA - Rhizosphere MetaG P. deltoides SRZDD5 | ecosystem: Host-associated > Plants > Roots > Rhizosphere > Soil | place: USA...
GTCTCAATCCGCCAGTTCGGCCAGGGCTTTTCTGGCCTGCTCCAGCTCGGCCTCCAGGGCGGCGACCCTGGCCTTCTGCTGGTCGACGGCGGCGTTGATGACCTCGTCGATCGGCTTCGACAGGTCCTCGTGCAGCTCCTTGGCGGCGCGGGACACGGCGGCCGCGGCGACGGGGAGACCGCGGGTGACCCAGGTGTCGCCGTGCTTGAGGTCGGCCTGCCACTCGCCGTCCGCCGTGCCGGTGACGGTCAACGTCAGCTCCATGGTCCGGGTTCGCCGTGCTCCCGACCCCTTGGGGCGGCCCCGCCTGCGGACCGGCGCTTCGGCGTCCTCAGCACCGGGCGACGAGCCGCCGGCGGCCGCGGTGGCGACGGCGGTGTCGGTGCCGGCCGGGGCCGCGGGCGTGGTCTGCACGGTCATGTGGCGATCTCCTCATCGTCGGGGTAGCGCTGCGTCGGCCGCGATGGCCGGGGCGCCAGCATAGAACAGGCGTTCGACGCGCGCGCCGGCGCCAGCGGAATCCCTGAAGGTCGGATGCCTCACCAGGTGGTCGGCTTGGCCGGCTGGTAGAGCCACACGTCGAAGAACGCGTCCAGCTGCACGCCGCTGACCTGCTCGGCGAGCGCGACGAACTGCGGTGTGGTGACGTTGCCATAGCGGTGCTCGGCGGCCCACCGGCGCAGGATCTCGAAGAACGGGCCGTCACCGATCTTCTCGCGCAGCGCCTGCAGCGTCATCGCACCGCGCAGGTAGATGGTTCCGTTGAACATCAGCTGCGGCCCGCCGGGGTCGCCGGGCGGCGGCGTCCAGAATACGGTCTGCTGGGCCGGGGTGTTGTAGAGCGTGTTGAACCAGCTGTGCGCCGACTTGTGGCCGATGTGCTCGCTCCAGATCCACTCCGACCAGGTGGCGAAGCCCTCGTGCAGCCAGATGTCCGGCCATTCGGTGAGCGTCACGGAGTCGCCGTACCACATGTGCGACAGCTCGTGCGCGAGCGTCTCCTCGTCGGGCATCCGGTAGAACACCGGCTTGGTCTGGGTCTCCAGCGAGTAGCCGACCTCCGGGGCGTCGTCGACGATCGCGCCGACGGCCTCGAACGGGTACGGCCCGTAGATGGAACTGTAGAAGGCCACCATGTCCGGCAGCTTTCGCAGCACGTTTCCGGCCGGCAGCGTCGGGTCGACAGCGACGTACGCCGGGACCCCGGACGGCAGCGAGTACTGGGTGAGGTCGAACCGGCCCAGGGTGGCCGTCGCCAGGTAGGGGGCCATCGGCGAGGTCGCCCGCCACACGAAGGTGGTCCGCTCGCCGGCCGCCGTCTGCACCGCCGTCTGCGACTCGAGCACGCCGTTGGCCAGCACGGTGATCCCGGCCGGGACGGTGGCCGTGAAGTCGTAGGTGGCCTTGTCCCGCGGGTTGTCGTTGGCCGGGTACCAGGCCGGGGACCCCTGTGGCTCGCCGACCACGAAGGCGCCATCGTCGGTGGGCACCCAGCCCTCGATCGACCCGTCGGGATCGGTGATCACCGACGGCACCCCGGAGTAGCCGACCACCACGGTGAACACCGCACCGGCCGGCAGCCCCGCCGCCGGTGTGATCACCAGTTCCTGCCCGTCCCGGGCGAACGAGGCAGCGGCGCCGTTGACGGTGAGCCGGCCGATGTCGAATCCTCGGAGATCGAGATCGAACCGGGACAGGTTCTGGGTCGCGGTGGCGGTGATCGTCGCCGCCCCGTCGAACAGGCGGGTCGCCGGGTCATAGGAGAAGGTCAGCGAGTAGTGCCCGACGTCGTAGCCGCCGTTGCCCGCCAGCGGGAAGTACGGGTCACCCAGCCCCGGCGAGCCGGCGGTGAACTCCACCGGCTGCGCGCCGGCCTGCGCCGGCACCGCGAGAACCCCGAGCACCACCGCACCCAACACCGCCCGCACGACACGAAGACCCACCCCGCGCATCGGGACCTCCTCGACCGACAGAAACAGCTCGACCAGGCACGATCCGCCCAGACGGTACTCCGCCGGGGGCGTACCCACACCCGGAGCGATTCCCGTGCCCAGGTGGTCACCGTGCGGGATATCACGGCACCGGATGAAACGACCGGCACGGCTGACAAGATGAGCTAAGAGTGACAACTGGCGATGGGGCCGCAACGCCGCGGGATGACGCGTCGGACGAATCGGACGCATCGCCCGGCGGCCGGCCACCGAACACGCCCGGGCACTGGTCGGGAACCAGGGCGTTGGTCACCGGGGCCACCGGGTTCATCGGGGCGCACCTGGCGAGGCGGCTGGCCGAGCACGGCGCCGAGGTGCACGCGGTCAGCCGCTGTGCCCCGGAGGAGCCGGCCCGATACCGATGGCACCAAGCCGACCTGCGGGATGCCGACCAGACCGCCGAGGTGGTCAGCAGCGCCCGGCCGGATCTGGTGTTCCACCTGGCGAGCCAGGTCACCGGCGCGCGCGACGTGAAGCTCGTGGTGCCGATGCTGAAGAGCAACCTGCTCAGCGCGGTCAACCTGATGGCCGCGGCGGCGGACACGCCGCAGGCCCGGGTGGTGCTGGCCGGCTCGATCGAGGAGCCGCGGCGCGGCGACCCGACGCCGTCTTCCCCGTACGCGGTGGCCAAGTGGGCGGCCACCAGCTACGCCCGGCTGTTCCACGTGCTGTGGGGGGTGCGGGTCACGGTGCTGAGGGTGGCCATGGTGTACGGGCCCGGCCAGCGGGACACCACCAAGCTGGTGCCGTACACCGCGCTGTCGCTGCTGCGCGGGCACCGGCCGCGGGTGAGCAGCGGCACCCGGCTGGTCGACTGGGTCTACGTGGACGACGTGGTGGATGCGTTCCTCGCGGCGGTCACGCCGCCGGGGGCCGATCACGCGATCGGCAAGTCGATCGACATCGGCTCTGGCACCGCGGTGTCCATCCGGGAGGTCACCGAGCTGCTGGCCGAGTTCGCCGGCAGCCCGCTGCGGCCGCGGTACGGCGCCATCCCGGACCGCCCGCTCGATTTCGCCAGGATCGCAGACCTCACGCTGGCCACCGAACTGCTCGGCTGGCGGCCGGCTATCGGGCTGGAGGAGGGCCTGCGGCGGACCGTGCGGTGGTATGCGACCAACGGACGGTGACCGGCCGCGCACCGACTGACACCTCGGCCGGCCTGACCGCGCGTCGCACGCTCGTCACGTTTCGTAATCCCCCTATGCAAACCGTAACAACGGCACCGGACCTGCCGACCCTGCGGGTGGAGCCGCACGCGACGGAGGGGGCACCGCACACATGAGGATCAGTGTCTTCGGCTTGGGCTATGTGGGCTGCGTGTCGGCCGCCTGCCTGGCGGCGCGCGGACACGAGGTGCTCGGCGTCGACGTGAACGCGACCAAGGTCGAGATGATCGGCCGCGGCCAGGCGCCGGTGGTCGAGGAGCGCATCGGCGACCTCACCGCGGACATGGTCGCCAGCGGCGCCCTGCGAGCCGGCACGGACGCCGCCGCCGCGGTCGCGGCCACCGAGGTCTCGCTGGTGTGCGTCGGCACCCCGTCGGCACCGAACGGCAGCCTGTCGACCGCCTACCTGGAACGGGTAGCCGAGGAGATCGGCGCCGCGCTGGCCGGCCTGCCCCGCCGGCACACCGTGGTCTTCCGCAGCACCATGCTGCCGGGCACCTGCCTCGAGCTGCTGGTACCCATTCTGGAGAAGGCCTCCGGCAAGGTGGCCGGACTCGACTTCGGAGTGGCCGTCAACCCCGAGTTCCTCCGCGAGGGCAGCAGCGTCCGGGATTTCTTCGACCCGCCCAAGACCGTCATCGGCGAGCTCGACGAGACCAGCGGCGACGTGGTTGCCGCGCTTTACGAAGGCCTGCCCGGCGGCGTGTTCCGGGTGCCGATCCCGGTCGCGGAGATGGCCAAGTACGCCGACAACGCCTTCCACGGCCTGAAGATCGGCTTCGCCAACGAGCTCGGCGCGATCTGCCGGGCGCTGGGGCTGGACTCGCACCGGGTGATGGACGTGTTCCTCGCCGACCGCAAGCTCAACATCAGCCCCGCCTACCTGCGGCCCGGCTTCGCCTTCGGCGGCTCGTGCCTGCCCAAGGACCTGCGCGGGCTGGTGTACGCCGCGCGCCGCGCCGACGTCGCCGTGCCGATCCTGGAGCACGTGCTGCCGTCCAACGAGGAGCACCTGCGGCGGGCCTTCGAGCTGGTCGCCGCTACCGGCAGCCGCAAGGTCGGCATCTTCGGCCTGTCCTTCAAACCGGGCACCGACGACCTGCGCGAGAGCCCGCTGGTCGAGCTGGCGGAGCGGCTCTTCGGCAAGGGATACGACCTGCGCATCTACGACAGCAACGTGTCGCTGTCCCGGCTGATGGGGGCCAACCGGGAGTACATCGACGCCCGCCTGCCGCACCTCGGCGACCTGCTGAGCAGCTCGGTGGACGAGGTGCTGGCACACGCGCAGGTGTGCGTGATCGGCAGCAACGACCCGGCCGTGCTGGCCGCGCTCGACCGGGCGGGCGACCGCACGGTCATCGACCTCATCCGGCTTCCCGACGCCGAGCTGCGCCGGGCGTACCAGGGATACGTTGGCATTGGCTGGTAAAGCACTGATCCTCGTCGAGAACCTCTCGGTGCCGTTCGACCGGCGGGTGTGGCAGGAGTGCACCACGCTGCGCGACGCCGGCTGGCGGGTGCACGTCATCTGCCCGCAGGGCACCAAGCGGGACACCGAACGCGAGATCGAGATCGACGGGGTGCGGATCCACCGCTACCCGCTGCGCGCCGCGACCGGCGGGCCGGCCGGCTACCTGCGCGAGTACGGCTCGGCGCTGTGGCACACGTGGCGGCTGGCCCGGCGGGTCGGGCGGGTGGATGTCGTGCACGCCTGCAACCCGCCGGACCTGCTGTTCCTGGTGGCGCGGCGGCTCAAGCGGCGCGGCGCGGCGTTCGTCTTCGACCAGCACGACCTGGTGCCGGAGCTGTACCTGTCCCGGTTCGACCGCGGCGAGGACCTGCTCTACCGCGCGGTGTGCCGGCTGGAGCGGCTCACCTACCGCGCCGCGGACGTGGTGATCGCGACCAACGAGAGCTACCGCGAGGTCGCACAGCGCCGCGGCGGCAAGCGTCCGGAGCAGGTGTTCGTGGTGCGCAGCGCGCCGGCGGTGGACCGGTTCCGCCAGGTGCCGGCCGAGCCGGCGCTGCGCCGCGGCCGGCGGCACCTGCTGTGCTACCTGGGCGTGATGGGCCCGCAGGACGGCGTCGACTACGCGCTGCGGGCGCTGGCCAGCCTGCGCGACGAGCTGCGCCGCACCGACTGGCACGCGGTGTTCATCGGCGCCGGCGACACGTTCGATGCGATGGTTGCGCTGTCCCGCGAGCTCGGGCTTGCCGATCGGGTCGAGTTCACCGGCCGGATCCCGGACGAGGACCTAGTCCGCTACCTGTCCACCGCGGACGTCTGCCTGGCGCCGGACCCGCTCAACCCGCTCAACGACGTGTCCACCATGAACAAGATCATGGAGTACCTGGCGATGAGCCGGCCGGTGGTCTCCTTCGATCTGCGGGAGGCCCGGGTCTCGGCCGGGGACGCCGCGGTGTACGCGCCGGCCAACGACGAATCCGAGTTCGCCAAGCTGATCGCCGCGCTGCTCGACGACCCCGCTGAGCGCGAGCGGATGGGCCGGATCGGCCGGGAGCGCATCGCCGGCCCGCTGTCCTGGGAGCGGTCCGCCACTGCCCTGCTCGCGGCGTACGCCGCGGCCAGCCGGGCCGCCGGGACGCGCTCGGCCGGGCGGTCGCCATGAGCGACGACCCGGTGCGCCTTGCCATGCTCGGCCGGCTCGTGCGCCGGCGCTGGCCGCTGCTCGCCGCGCTGACCCTGCTGGGCGCGGTCGCCGGGGTCGGCGCCTCGGTGCTGCTCTCCCCCGGCTACCGGACCTCGACCAGCGTGCTGTTGCAGGGGCCGCGCGAGCCCGACGTGCTGGTCACCGAGGCGCAGGTGGCGCAGAGCACCGTGGTGCTCGACCGGGCCGCCATCGCGCTCGGCTGGACCGTCACCGGCCCCGAGCTGAAGGGCGCGGTGTCCGCCGAGGTGGCCGAGGGCAACGTCATCCGGATCACCGGCACGGCCGGCAGCCCGGAGCGGGCCCAGCAGCTCGCCGACCAGGTGGCCCAGGAGTACGTGCGGTTCTCCACCCAGCTGGTCAGCGACACCGCGGACGCCTCGGCGCAGGTGGCCCGCGAGCAGCGGGAGACGCTGCGCCAGCAGATCGCACAGACCAACGAGCGCATCACCGAGCTGCACGCCGCGTTCGCGCAGGAACTGACCGTGGACAGCGTGCAGGCCCGCACCCAGCTGGAGGCGCTGCGCAGCACGCTGGCCCAGGCGATGAACAAGCTGGACGCGGCGGACGCGGCATCGGCGCAGGCCAAGATGGTGGTCATGGGCCAGGCCGAGCGGCCGGCCGGCCCGGCGTCGCCGACCATGGCCCAGCTCGTGGCCGGCGCCGCGCTGCTGTTCTTCGCCGGCGGTGTGCTCGGGCTGTTCATCGCCGCCCGCGGCGACCGCCGGCTGCGGGACGACGCGCAGCTCGCCGCCGCCGTCGGCGCGCCGGTGCTGGCCGGCGTCGACGTCGCGCACGGCGGGCCGGGCGCGGAAGCTCGGCGGCGGCCGGGGAGCCACGGCCCGCGGTCCTGGCCGGGGCTGGTGTGGCGGCTGCTGTGGGACGGCCAGCCGTGGGACCTGCCGCGACCGCAGGCCTCCAGCGACGCCGCGAGCCGGCGGATCCGCTTCCGGCGGCTGCTGGACCGGCTGGGCCAAGGCGGGCACCAGCGCGTGCTGCTGGTGGTGTCCGACGGCGACGAGCCGGCGCTGGCCGCGGCCGAGCAGCTCGCCGCGCTGTCCGGCGAGGACACCGGCGGCGGCCACCGGGTACGCACCGTGGCCACCGTCGCGCGGGTCATGGCCGGCAGCCCGACCGTGCCGGGCGGGGACGGCGGCGTCGTTGTCGTGCTCAGCCCGGGCACCCGCACCGGGCTCGAGCTCGTCGGCATCGCCGAGGCCTGCGAGGACGCCGGGCGCGACGTGCTGGGTGCCGTGGTCGTGCACCGCACCGGGCCGGCCGGGCGGGCTCGGCTGCGGCCGGGTGCCGCGCCGGACACGGACGCGGCGGACGCGGCCGGCTCGCCGGGTGCGCCCGACTCGCCACAGGACCGTCCCGTGCTGGCCGGTGCGCCATGACCGCCGGCGCCGCGCCGGCCACCACCCAGCCGCTGCTCGACCTGCCGCGGCTGGTGCTGGCCATCCGCCGCCGGCGGGGGCTGTGGCTGTCCACCGCGCTGCTCGGGCTGGTCGCCGGCGGGGCGCTGGCGACGCTCGCGCCACCACCACCCACCGCGGTGACCCGGCTGCTGATCATCCACGAGGAGGACCAGCCCACCGAGGGCGGGACGCTGATCCGCACCGACGTCGCGGTGCTGGAGACCACCAGGATCGCCGGTGCCGCGCTGGCGGCGCTCGGCTCGGCCGAGCGGCCGGAGGACTTCCTCAAGACCTACGACGCCACCGGCCTGACCAACAACGTTCTTGAGCTGACGGTCAGCGGCAGCACCGACGCGGACGCGGTGGCCAGGGCGAAGGCGGTGGCCGATGCGTTCATCGCCGACCACGTCAGCCGCGTCCAGGCCGCCTCGGCCGCCCAGGCGCGAGCCCTGGTCAGCCAGCGCGACCAGGCCCAGCAGGAGCTCGCCGCGGTGGACGTCTCGATCGCGGAGACCACCGCCGCCAACCGCCGCGAGGCGCCCGCCGAGCTGGAGTCGCTGTACGCGCGGCGGGCCGAGCTGGCCAGCAAGATCTCCGACCTTGGCCGCCGCGCCGAGGAAGCCGCGATCGGCACCCCGCGGGTCGCGGCCGGCACCCAGATCGTCGACGTGCCGCGCGCCATCGTCATCTCGCCGCTGCGCGCGGCGGTGACCAGCGGCGCGATCGGCCTCGTGCTCGGGCTCGTCGCCGGGCTCGGGTTCGCCGCGGTGCTCAGCGTGGTGCGGGATCGCCCGCTGCTACGCCGCGAGATCGCCGAGCACCTGGCCGCCTCGGTGATCGCGCAGCTGCGCACGCCGCGGCGGTTCCCGGCCAGCCTGTGGCGGCGCCGCGCGGTGGCCAGGCGCAAGGGCGTCGCGGCCACGCTGGCCAGGGCGGCCGGCGGCGACCCAGCGCCGATCTCGCTGCTCGACCTCGGCGCCCGCCGGACCACGGTGGCGCTCGCCAGGGATCTGGCGGAGCGGCTGGCCGCCGACACCCCGGTGGTGATCGTGGACGACCTACCTGGCGGCAACCTCGGCAAGCTCACGGTGTCCGCGCCGCACCCGGTCCGGGTGGTCGGCGGCACCGAGCCGGACGGCGGCACCGCGGCCGGACGGGCTGAGCGCCGGCTCGGCGTTGGCTCGCTGGCGCCCGGCACGGCGTGGACGGACCTGCGCCGGCTCGGCACCGAGACCGTGCTCGTCGTCCGCGCCGGCCACGCGAGCACGCTCTGGCTGCACACGGTGGCCCGCCAGCTCGCCGACCTGCGGATCCCGGTGATCGGCGTGGTCCTGGTCGACCCGGACCCGCGGGACCGCTCCGACGGCACGCTGTGGGACGCGCTGCACACCGCACTACGCGGCCGCGCCGGGACGGGTGCCGATGGTTCCTCCGGCGCCAGGTCCGGGCGGCACGCCGGACCGGCCGACGACCACCCGACGGAGCGATTCGCACGGATCCGTCCGGCGCCGGAACCGGGGTCGGCCGGAGCCGGTCCAACCACGCCCGCGCCCCCGCTCAGACCGGCGTCCGCGCCGGCACCCGGATCCACGCAAGCAGGAGTGTCCGCGCAAGCGGGACTGCCCGCGCAAACAGCGGTACCCACGCAAGCAGGAGTACCCACGCAAGCAGGAGTGCCCGCGCAAGCAAAGGCGACTGCCGGCGGCGCCAACGGCACGCACGCCGCCGGCGACAGCCCGTCCCCCGCCCGGTTCGACCCGGTCTGGCCGACCGCGGAGGACGTCGAGGTGCTGGCGAACGTCCGGCTGTTCGGCCACCGCAGGGTCGAGGGCTGACCACGGCCCGCGCGACACGGGGCAACACCGGCATCGGCATGAAGATCGGCGAAGAGGAAGGATCCAGAGGAAGCACATGTGCGGCATAGCGGGCACATACCTGTGGCCGGGGGGCGGCCAGCTGACCGACCGCCTCACCGAGGCGCTGGCGCACCGCGGCCCGGACGGCGCCGGCCGCTACGGCCACCGCGCCGGGGCCGGCGAGGTGCACCTCGGCCACCGCCGGCTGTCGATCATCGACCTGACCGAGACCGGGTCCCAGCCGATGGTCCTCGACGGCCTCGCCCTGACCTACAACGGCGAGCTGTACAACGCACCCCAGCTGCGCGCCGAGCTGGCCGCCGCCGGCGTCGCGTTCCGCGGCACGTCCGACACCGAGGTGGTGCTGCAGGCCTGGCGGCGGTGGGGCACCGCCTGCCTGTCCCGGCTGCGCGGCATGTTCGCGTTCGCGATCTTCGACGAGGGCACCGGCGAGCTGGTGCTCGCCCGCGACCAGCTGGGCATCAAGCCGCTGTTCCTGGTGCGCCGGGCCGGCAGCCTGGTGTTCGCCTCCGAGCTCAAGGCGCTGGCCGCCGAGCTCGCCGGCACCCTGCACGTGGACGACGCGGCCATGGTGGCCTCGCTGCTCTACTACTGGGTCCCGGACGGCCGCTGCGCGTTCCGCGAGGCCGAGAAGCTGCCGCCGGGCAGCTGGCTGCGCTGCCGCCCGGACGGCCGCGTCGAGCGGGGCCGGTACTACTCCATCCGCGACGAGGCCGAGCAGGCCGCTGGCGCCGAGCCGCCCGACCTGGCCGCCGTCGTCGAGGAGTCGCTCCGGGCGCACCTGCTCTCCGACGTGCCGGTCGCCACCTTCCTGTCCGGCGGGCTCGACTCCAGCTACCTCACCGCGCTGGCGGCGCGCCACCGGCCCGGCATCTCCGCATACACCATCGGCTTCCGCGCCGAGGACGCCCGCTTCGAGGCGATGCCCGACGACCTTCGCTACGCCCGCACGGTGGCCGCCCGGTTCGGCGTCGACCTGCACGAGATCGAGATCGCGCCCCAGGTGCAGGACCTGCTGCCACGGATGACCTACCACCTGGACGAGCCGATCGGCGACCCGGCCGCGATCAACACGTTCCTCATCTGCACCGCGGCCCGCGACGCCGGCGTCAAGGTGCTGCTGTCCGGAATGGGCGCCGACGAGCTGTTCGCCGGCTACCGCAAGCACCTGGCGAACCTGCTCGCCGCCCGTTACCAGCGCATCCCGCGGCCGGTGCGGCTGCCGGTGGAGTTCGTCGTCAACCGGCTGCCGGTGGCCACCGCGCGCCGCGGGTACCGGTCGGTGCGCTTCGCCAAGCGCTTCCTGTCCTTCGCCGGGCTGCCGGAGGAGACCGCGTTCCGGCGCAGCTACACCATGTATGACCGGGCCGAGCTGCTCGATCTGGTCAACCCCGAGCTCGCCGGCACCGTGGACGAAGTGCTCGCCGAGCACGCCGA
>Ga0075431_100007980_pt1 | contig 10559 bp, 10 predicted proteins | sample RhiMetdeltSRZDD5_FD_75297 | JGI IMG/M metagenome (GOLD analysis project Ga0075431, IMG submission 75297) | Populus rhizosphere microbial communities from Tennessee, USA - Rhizosphere MetaG P. deltoides SRZDD5 | ecosystem: Host-associated > Plants > Roots > Rhizosphere > Soil | place: USA...
CTGGAGAAACGGATGGGCCAGTGCTGTGTGGAGAAGGAGGTGCGGGCTTATCGGACCTCTGAGCTTGCGCTGGTGCCATCTTCGCACAAGCCGCCATGAACTCCGGACGGGTTACTAGGCTCTCCTTTGCGAGCGCGGTCGGCAATTCCTTCGCACTCAGGATTTCAGTGCGCGTGATGAAGCCGTCGCTGTTCTTGTCAATTGTTTGGAAGCTGGCACCACACCGTTCTTCAAGTCCTGAGACAACCCGGGAACGGCAGCCAAGACTACGGCAGCGAGGGCGAAGCTTTGCTTTGGCACGAGACATCCTCACCTGAAGCCCCCCGTCTTGTGAAACCTGAAAGCATCGCCAGCGTTCCACGCGTTGCAATGAAGCTTGCCATCCGTCGAGCACGCGGGGGCCGCTGGCCACATCAGGCGGAGGACCGGCCGCAGTAGGTGACGACAAGGGCGACCCGCAACGAAAAGGCACCCTGCAATGTTACGGATTGCAAGGTGCCCATTCGCTTGACGACCTGGGAGATACCCAGGCAAGAGCGAACGCCCGAGGCAAGCAGCCCGTTCCTGAGCTGCTCCGCGGTTGGTTGACGTTAACCCGTACGCGCTACCCTGCCCCCGTTGCCCAAAGCCTCGGCGGGCGCCCATCCCGCGGCTCCAAGCAGCGAGGCCCCGGTCTTCCAAGCGCCGGGGCCTTTTCGCGTCTCGCGTCCCGGTGCATTTGCACCGAGCGAAGCACCGACGGGGAGCCCTGCACCTACAGGGGAATAGCAGGGGCCAAGCCCAGCGCATGGAAGTCTCCTCCAAGCTCATCGACATCATGCGGGAGCGGGCGAAGGCGAGGCAGAAGCTCAGCCCCGGGAGGCCGTCCGAAAAAGGTCGGGTAAATTTACCCGAAGTTTCCGACAACATCGTCCCGTTCCCGGCTGAGAGCGCCCAGGTCCGCGACGAGATCGCAAAGGCCGCTGGCGTCAGCCCGAAGATGCGTGAGGGCGGCTGATCTCGACCTCGGTAATGTCCGGCACCTCCGAGGTGGAGCGGCCGTCCTGGAGGCCTCTGGGGCGTTCAGCTGGGTTGTAGATCGTCCACTGTGTCCAAATGGTAGCATGCTGACACTGATAGCCTGGCCATATAGAAACCTTGGCCATGAGCGGAACTGCAAAAGCGCGGCGCACCCCAGGCGCCAAAGTCTTCACCAAGCAAGGCTAGGACAGGCGCATGCGCGACACGCGCGAGGCGTCTGGGCTTTCGGTCGAAGAGGTCGCGAAGGCGCTCAGCCTGTCGCCGTCGTCCGTCCGCCAATGGGAGCGGGGCCATCAATTCCCGAGCCGCGACAACATGGAGGAATTCGCGGAGGCCACTAATGTCGACATGGTCTGGCTCATCACCGGCTACGAGTCCACGCGCTGAGCCACACTGAGACAGTTCCTTCGGCCGAGGAGACACAAGCCCCAAACCGGATCGGGTCTTCACCAAAAATTCACCATGTTTCGAGCTTCTCGCGGTTTGTCGTAAATCGGCAACGTGACTGCCTCCGTATGCGGATCGCACGCACAAAGATGGGGGAGCGCCATGTTTCCTAAGCAACACTATCATTGCGTCTCCCCTTCGCCGTGCATGTCCGTTCAGGGAGATGCAAATGAAACCCGCACACCATGCCGCCGCTCCGGCGTGGCCGCCCGCGCTTGAAAGCTACGACTATCTGAGTTCGCTCGTCGCGCGCGACTGGGCCTGGGAAGGCCTCCGGCGCAACGAGAGCTATCGGGCCGAAGCCCGGGCTCACGCCGCAACAGCCGCCGTCACCGAACACCTGGAGGGTAGAGCGCTTGTCACGCGGATGCAGGAGGCCTCTCCTGCGCATGCGTGGGCGCTCTGCACCTTTCGCGGACCCGTCGCTGACCGCCCTGCAGGCCCGTCACGTCTGGCTGCCCGATGCCGGTGCGTCCCCTCTCCTTGGCGTGACCGAGCCGGCCTACGCTTCAGGCAAGAGGAGTGGGCGCATCTTCCTGCCATCTCTGCCCAGCCTCGAGCATGTTGCGCAGGGTCTTCAGCCACTCCCGAATGCGCGCCGCGAATAAGGCGTCGTCGAGGAAGGTCCAGGCTTCGTCGAGGACCAGCAAGGTCGGTCGCCCGTCGCCAACGGCTGGTACATCATGCTGGGCGCGCTCGGCGCCCTCTCGGCGACAGGTCCGGCCGAGACGGTGGTCCAGGTCCTCGGCTGGCGCGGCCTGTTCGCGGTCCTAGCCGTCGCCTCGGCGGCCGTGGCGCTGACCATCCTTCTCGTTGTCCCCGACAGGAGGGCGCCTGCGCAGGCCGCCGCCTCACCGAGGATCGGCTTCCTCGCGATCTACCTCGATCCACGTTTCCGGCGCATGGCACCCTTGGCAGCCCTGGGCGTCGGCACGTCCTTCTCGCTGCAGGGCCTCTGGGCGGCGCCTTGGCTCGCCGACGTCGCGGGACTCGATCGTCCCGCCGTCGTCGAGCACCTCACCCTGATGGCGACTTCCCTCGCCGCGAGCGCCCTGTTGCTGGGTGGCGTCGCCGAGCGCCTGCGCCGCGCCGGCATCCCGACCGAACTGTTCCTCGCCGCCATGCTCGCCCTGTCAATGGCCGCGCAGGTGGCACTCCTCCTCGACTTGCCCGTGCCGTCGCAGTTCCTGTTTGTCGCCATCGCCTCCGGCGGCGCCACCAACGTCTTGAGCTTCGCGATCCTGGCGCGGTGTTTCCCCAAGGAGGTCGCTGGCCGTGCCAACGCCGCCCTCGGTGTGCTCAACATGGGTGCCGCGTTCTGTCTGCAGTCCCTCTCCGGCTTCATCATCGCCCTGTGGCCCGCCGACGGAGGACACTATCCCGCAGTGGCACACGCGGCGGCGATGTCCGCCGGCCTCTGTCTGCAACTGATCGCGCTTGGCGCGTTCTTCGCTCCCAAACGCCGCCGGAAGCCCGATCCCATGGCGCACGCTGTCGCCAGGGCGCTCGGTTTCGGTCAGGCGCCATTGCCGATCGTTCGGCCGGTCTACGCGTCATGGACCTACCAGGCCGAGCTCGCGCGCGGGCAGAGAGCTGCTTGGCGTTTGGCCGCCGCCGCCTCCGCAGCTCTGTGCGTGGGTCTCGCCGCCACCCTGTCGATGACAATCAGCCGCCCGGCGGTTGCGCTCCATGTCATCGAGTTGTCCCGGCCAAGCGGACTCCCGAACTGACGCGCGCCGACATAGGATGAATGCAGATCGCACTGATCTTCACTTGGAAGCCGTGTTCGACATCACCCGAAGGCCGCTGACGCCAATGGAGGTCTTGGCCATGTCGGCTGATAGGCAGACCACACATCCTCACTGGTCGAGATTGAGTAGCGAGGGCTGGCGCAATATTGATGGGCTCCGCGCGGGTTCGCCGCGATCGATCCGCCCCAGCGTGCGGCGCCTCCTGCGGTCCCCGCGCTTATGGGTCCGGGTCCCCGGCAATTCACTTACAGGCTGTCGCTCACGCGGCAGCAGACTTGACGTCAACGATCTTCTGGAACTCGGTCAGGATCTCAGCGTAATGCTGCGTCAGGAATTTCACGATGCGGGCATTTGCAAGCAGCTTGGCGAGGTAGCCGTTGACGAGTGCCAGATCGAGGTGGTCGTTGCCGTAGGTCTGCTCGATCAGCTTGAATTGGCGGTCGAGCTTGGCGGACTCGCGCTGCATCAACAGCATCTGCTTTTCTGTCAACCCTTTGATGCGCCTGGGTTTGGACGGTTCGACAAGTTCTGCCTGTGGAGTCGCAGCGAGTAGCGACCGAGCATAACTGGCCGTGAACTTGTTCATCGCCACCATCAACTCCACCGCCTCGATCTGGCGCAGGGGCAGCAGCTTCTTCAGAATCGAGACCGCATTCATGTGGATGTCTTTGTCCTTGAGCATGTCGATGACTTCGGGACAAATGCCGTCAAACAAGTGAACCTTCACCCGCAGGGAGGCGATTTCGATGTCGAGAGCGGCAGCGATGCGCTGCTCCGGCACACCTCGCTCGATGGCCTTCATGATCATCTTGTGCTCTTGCACGATGGCGATGCGGCTCACGCGCTTGTTGTAGGTTACGGCCTCATCATCAGTGGACAGCAGGCAGACGACCTCGGTCTCGCCCATGTCCCTCAGGGCCTCAATCCGCAAGTGGCCATCGAGCAGCAGGTACTTGCCATTGGCGCCGCGTTGGCGCGTGACTACCGGTGGCTCGATGATGCCATGCTCGCGGATGGACGTGGCAATCTGCGCATACTTCTTGGCGGACTTGAGTTCCGGCCGGACCATCCGCAGGGGCAGTACGTCAGCGATGGCAACGCGCACCGTGTTCTCCGCGGCGAGCTCAAAGCCGCCCACGTCACGCGCGGCCGGCAAAAAGGACTCCGTATCAAGATGTTGACCCGTCAGACCGAACTCTTCGAGGAACCTTCATGAACCAGGGGGCAGTATGAGACAGGATCCAAAAAGGATCGAATGTCCGCGTCAAAAATGAAGTTCACGCGCTTGGTGGTGATGCCGACGCAAAGCGCATCCAACGCATCGTGCTGTCCGCGCTTGGGCCGGAACCCACAGCTGAACCCGAGGAAGTCCTCCTCGTAGATGCAGTTCAGCACGGCGACTGCCGCTCTTTGGACGATCTTGTCCTCAAGCGCCGCCACCGCCAGCGGACGCTCCCTCCCGTCAGCCTTCGGTATGTACGTCCGGCGTGAGGGCAGCGCCCGGTACGCTCCTCGATGGACCCGTGAATGCAGATCAGTGAGGTTTCGGTCAAGGTCTGCCTCATAGGTCCGCCACGTCAGCCCGTCGACGCCTGGGGAGGCATCACGCTTGAGCGCGTGGAAAGCCATCCTCAGCAGGTCGATGTTGATGTGGTGGAGGAGTGCGGTGAACCTCTCCTTCTTCCGTTGCCTTGCGGCTTGTCGTACGCGTTCCAGCGCTTGGGACACGCTTTCCCGGTCCTGTGCCCGGTGCGTGCGTTGCTGGCTCGCGTTCCCCTTGGCCCCCGCCCTTGGCTCCATCGACTCCGCGGCATTCGCACCCGCCTTGTTCGTCGGCTTCCCAGCTACTATGGCGGAGTCAGACTTCTCACGGTCGTACATCATCGGCTACGGCTCCTCGCCTTCCCGATGCGGACAAGTGCAGCACGCGCGACGTGGTCGACCGTGAGATCTCCCGGTCCCCGTGCAAGGAGCGTCCGCACATGCCGAGGTCTTCGACCGCGCCGGGTCGGATGGGCACTCGCGCTGGCGTGCCTACCCGTGTTGCCTTCCGACAGTGTCAAAAGCGTCGGCACCCGGGATGAGGTCATTTTCGCGGCTCAATAGCTCGGCCTATGCGATCCCCTGTCAACGCTTCGCCGTAGCCCTCACGGACAGCCGCGCATGACCCGGGGTCGATGTGGTTCGCTACTCCTTCATCGTGGGGGACTCGCACCCCCTCCCTGCCGGTCTCCCGGCGCGCTGACACACGCCGAGTAGGCCCGGGGAGTTTCACCCCGAGCCCCTCACAGATCCGGACTTGAGCCTCTCGACTCATCCGGCTCGTGCCATCGCGCGAAGGCTGCCGCCTTCCACTGAACGAAGGGCTCCTCCCGGCGAAGCAGTTGGCCCAAATCAGCGGCGGTGACCCGCCCCCTTCGCTCCAGCCCCATTACAGGACCTTCGTCGCTACTGCGAGGCAGTCCGCCCCTCTCCGACGCATCGGTACTTTCGGCCTCGCGGTTGGAGCCGCTCGCGCCTTTTCCCTTGGCATCGCCGGCAAGGTTCTCACGTTCCGCACCGGAGCCTGATCGAGCTTCGCGCTGCCTACACGCCGGATGCCGCTCGGGCAGTATCAGGACATCCCCCGAGCTTGTCCCGCAGGAAGGGTCACCCCGCGGTTTTGACATCGCCTAATCTGCTTTCGACGCTTCAGAAGCAGTTCGCTTGCGCTCGCCTCTCTCGATCATGCCTGCCGGGATCATCGTCCCGACGTTTCCGCGACGCTCACGACCGTGGCTTTTGACCACAGCCGCTCGCGGTGGCTTGGGATCGGCAACCTGATCACCGAACCCGAAGGGCCCTCCTTCATCTCCAGTACAGTTGCGCATCGCTGTGTGGACCGGCGACGCTCGTGACACAAGACCCTGGCAGACCTGGGCCTCGCTGATCACCCGTGCATCCGGCAGATCGTCATCGGCCCCGATCGGACCGAGTGCCTCCTCATCCGCACGTCGAAGCACTCCCTGACCCTCAGGCTCACCGGCCATCGCGCCACCCGCGCGCCCGTCTGCCTCACCTTCCATGTTCCGGCCCGATCGAAGGTCAGGGAAGCGGCGGCCAGTCTGGCGTCCTTCCCCGATCTCCTCCGCGGGAAGCCGCGCTGGATCAAGCGCACCAGGAGTCAGGTGCTGATCCGCGACGCCTTGGTCGCCGTCGACGGCCGTGAGGCAGGCGCCAGCCACCGTGAGGTGGCCGAGGTGATCGTCGGCCACAAGCGGGTACGCGAAGAGTGGTCAAGCCGGGGCGGGTGGCTGAAGGGGCGCATGGGCCGTGCGCTGGCCGTCGGGCAAGCGCTATGCGGAGGCGGTCACCGGAAGTACATCGAGCAGGCGTATCGTTTCGCGACCTGACAATTCGATATGCCCGACGGAGGTGCCAAATCGGGGGATGCTGGTTGCACTTGCGGGTGACCACCTTGAGGGCAAGCCGACAAAGTATCCCAAGCTGCAGGTCCTCTCCCCCGTCGAGCTCGAGCGCCACGCCGGTTATGACGGGCCGACCTGGCTCGACCAGGCTATCCTCTCCAAGTGGCGCCCCGACGCCTCGACGCGGGGATTTGCGGCCGAGGTCGACGGCGCCCTGGCCGCCCGCGGCCGGTGGCTGGTGGCGCGGCAGCTCGCCGAGGCCGCGCCTGGGGGCGAGATCATCCCGAAGCCCGACATGATGCGCCGCCTCCGGCAGGCCGAAACCCAACGCTTGGCGGAGGATCTGTCACCGCCGTCTCAACGCGTCCTACCTGCCCGCCGAGCCTGGACGGCAGATTGCCGGCCTGTACGAGCGCGCCATCACCACGCCGACGGGCAAGCTCGCTGTCATCCGGCAGCAGGACACCTTCACGCTGGCCCCCTGGAGGCCGGGCCTCGAACCCTACAAGGGGCGCGCCATAACTGGCATGATCGGCCCGACACGGGTCACCTGGGCGCTTGATCGGGGCCGCACGCTGCCTGGGCGGGGGTGAGCACAAGAACCGTTCACCGAACCAATCGAGCCCTGCCGGCCAAGGGTGTCTCCTGCAGGTCTTGTTCAGCAAGGAGGAGACCCGTCGTAAACGACAGCAATCCTCAGCCATCACCCTGCGGAGACCCCTCGGCCGTCAACAAGGACAAACTCACCGGTCCCAAGCCGCCGCTGCGGCCCGGCTACGTGTGGTCCATCCGGGCCAAGTTACAGCTGGAGCGCCGTGTTGCGACTTGGCCTGTTCAACCTCGCCATCGACAGCAAGCTGCGTGGCTGCGACCTCGTCGCCTCTTCCTTCATGAAATCGAGGGTTTCAGCGCCGGCGGCGTTCGCCATGGCCAGCCTCTCCGCCACCGTATCGATGGCGATCACGCGGCCGGCGCCGAGGAGAAAGGCGCTGCGGATGGCAAACTGCCCGACGGGGCCGCAGCCCCATACCGCGATGGTGTCGCCGTTCTGAATGTTGCAGAACTCGGCGGCCATGTAGCCGGTTGGAAAGATATCCGACAGAAAGAGCACCTGCTCGTCCGACAGTCCCGCGGCCACCTTGATCGGCCCGACATCGGCGAAAGAAACGCGCAGATAGTCGGCTTGCCCGCCCGGGTATCCCCCGAGCAGGTGCGAGTAGCCGAACAACCCCGCTGGCGAATGGCCCCACAGCTTTTCGGCCTTGGCCTTGTCGGGATTGGAGCGCTCGCACCCGGAATAGTGACCGCGTTTGCAGAAGAAGCATTCGCCACAGGAGATCGTGAACGGCACGACAACGCGGTCGCCGACTTTCAGCTTGCTGTTGCCCGACCCGACCTCGACCACCTCGCCCATGGTTTCGTGGCCGATGACGTCGCCCTTTTCCATCTCGGGGATGACGCCGTTATAAATGTGAAGATCGGAGCCGCAGATAGCGCAGGCTGTGACCTTGATGATCGCGTCGCGGGGATCCTGAATTCTGAGATCGGGGACGGTCTCGTAGCGCATGTCCCCTTTGCCGTGCCAGCACAACGCTTTCATGGCCTGTCCTTCTCCTAGTGCCCTGCCGAACCCGGCGCGGCCTTCTTGCGATGCTGCTCGGCGAGGACAGAGGAGGGAGTAACCAAGGCGATGGCCGACTGGAGCTTGTTGTGCCAGCCGCTCACCACGTCGCCTTCGCCGTTCATCATGGCCTTGAAGCCGGTCGCCACCACATCGGCGGGATCGTCCTTCCTGCCCTGGCCGATCTTGGTGTCGAGCATGTCCGCCCGCTCGAAGAACTCGGTCTCGGTCGCACCCGGCATCAGGCAAGTCACGGTGACTCCGGCGCTGGCGATCTCGGCGCGCAGCGCAAATGAAAAGGAATCGAGAAAGGCTTTGGTGGCGTTATAGACGGCCTGGTAGGTGCCGGGCATGAAGCCCGCGATGGAGCCGACGATGAGGATCTTGCCTTCGTTGCGTGACCGCATGTCGCGGCCGACCTTCTGAATGAGATAAATAGTACCGGTAATGTTGGTATTGACGACCCGCATCGCATCTTTGAAGCGCTGGTCGAGAAAGCCCTTGCCTAGCCCTCTGCCCGCATTTGCAATCAGGGCATCGACCGGACGGCCACCGATCGCTTCATAGAGCTTGTCCACACCCTCAAGTGTCGCGAGATCGACTTCGATTGCGTCTACTTTCGCCCCCAGCGCCTCGAAATCGACCGCCGCCTTGTTGATTTCGGGCTCGTCAGCCGCGACGACCAAGTCGAAGCCCTCGCGCCCGCAGCATTTGGCGAGCTCATAGCCAATGCCAGTGGACGCGCCGGTGACGACGGCGAGCGGACGGGCTTTGCGTGCCATGCAACTGGCTCCTTGACCGAACAGTGCAGGGTTGCTCTCGGGAGAACGAGCGTGCGGTCGGGACGTTCCTCAGTCGGAACGCGCACGCAGGTGAAATCGTTCATGGATTGCCGTCGCGCACCGAAGCATCAAACGCCATGCTCGATCTCACTGCCGCCGAAGCCGTCATTAACCCGAAGGGTGCCGCCGAGTACGCGGGCCTGACGTACGTCAGCGATGAGAAACCGGGCATCAGCCGCAGGCGCTCGGGCAAGGGGTTCCGATACGAGAGCGACACCGGCGCACGCATCAAGGACGCCGCCACACTGAAGCGGATTAAGGCTTTGGCGGTGCCGCCCGCCTGGACCGAGGTCTGGATCTGCCCGAAGGCCAATGGGCACATCCAGGCGACGGGGCGTGATGCCAGAGGCCGCAAGCAGTACCGCTACCACGCCCGCTTCCGCGAGGTCCGCGAGAGCACGAAGTACCATCGCACCCTGGCGTTCGCTGAAGGCCTGCCGGCCATCCGAGGAAAAGTGCAGGAGCATCTGGCGCTGCGCGGGCTGCCCAGGGAGAAGGTGCTGGCGACGGTTGTCCACCTGCTGGAGGGTACACTCATCCGGGTCGGCAACGACGAGTACGCGCGCACCAACAAAAGCTACGGCTTGACCACGCTGAAGAACTGCCACGTGCAGGTTAACGGGTCGGCTCTCAAGTTCAACTTCAAGGGCAAGGGCGGCAAGGTCTGGAAACTCAACGTCCGCGACCGACGCATCGCCAAGGTGATCCGCGCCTGTCAGGAGCTACCCGGCCAGGAGCTCTTTCAATACCTGGACGACAATGGCGACACCCGCGATGTCACGTCGTCGGATGTCAACGCCTACCTGCGCGAGATCACCGGCGATGATATCACGGCCAAGGATTTCCGGACCTGGCATGGCACGGTGCTCGCGGCGCTGGCACTGCAGGAGTTCGAGACATTCGACAGCCAGGCGGGCGCCAAGCGCAACATCCGCGATGCCATCCAGAAGGTGGCGGCCAGACTTGGCAACACGCCGACCATCTGCCGCAAGTGCTATATCCACCCCGAGATCATTACGACCTATGTCGAAGGCTCGCTGCTGCTCGAGGTGAAGGACAGGGTCGAAGAGGAGCTGCGCGAGAATCTCGCCTCTCTTCGCCCGGAAGAAGCCGCTGTGCTCGCCTTGCTGCGGGACCGGCTCAGTCTCACGCTCGAGGACAAGCTCAAGGCCAGCCTTAAGGCCGCCTAGCGACACAGCGAGGACCTCTTATCCGGCCAAGAAGGAACCACAGTGCGGTGGTACTGCGAACCGGACCCCGTGATCTCGCCCACCACGGCGTCCAACCGAACGCTTGGGAAAGCGAGGTCCCCCTGACACCACCATCCAGACACGCATGAAGTGAGGCGTGGGCCCAGCGTGCCTCTTATCGCAAGCGCGCGCTCCGTGACTGATGTGCGGCGCCCGTCACGCCGCCAGGAACAAACGCCGTACCCCCGTGTTAGTGCCGTGACGAACGAGCGGATCGCCCG
>Ga0075431_100007989_pt1 | contig 10553 bp, 9 predicted proteins | sample RhiMetdeltSRZDD5_FD_75297 | JGI IMG/M metagenome (GOLD analysis project Ga0075431, IMG submission 75297) | Populus rhizosphere microbial communities from Tennessee, USA - Rhizosphere MetaG P. deltoides SRZDD5 | ecosystem: Host-associated > Plants > Roots > Rhizosphere > Soil | place: USA...
TTTACAAAAAAGGGAGCCGCGGCGGGATCCTAGTCGGAGCCGAACAGGCCGGGACGAACTGTGGCGGGTCGACCTCTCATACCTTATTGTACGCCCGGTGGCAATATAGGTTACTTCCGCGCCACCGGCGCGAGCGTTTCATCGAGAAAAGCGTTGACAAGCGGAACGGCGATTTCCGGCGCCGGAACATGACCCCCGATATAGCTCCCGCGCTTCTTCGGCTCTCGCATCAGTTGGAAAATCGGCTCCGACGTGGATAGCGGGTGACCATCGTCGTACAGCCCATGAAGCATCAGCTTGGGCGGCTGGATGTGAGGCAGGAAATGCAGCGGGTTCACGTCCGGGGGGACGTACCGGAACGTTTCCGAGAGCCGGGTGGAGAGCCCAACGCCCATGAAAATGACGGATGAGTAGCGACTATCAAGGGCAGCAAACACGGCGCCCTCGGGGTAGGTGCTGCTGTTCCAAAGGCGATCTTACGTGTATCGATCTCGGGGCGGGTCTCGAGGTAGTCGAGGCCGCGCTGCATATCCACGGCCCACTGCCGCCCGCTAGAGGCCACTCAACGCCGATCGCGGTTGGCGGAAAATGGGTTATGGCCAACATCGCCATACCTCCTTGCGATCAAGCCGCGATCCGCGCCCGTCCGTGTGAACAGCCGGCTACAACCAAGGGCCCCTGGATTCTGGCGGCGACCATCCTCGGTTCGAGCATGGCGTTTATCGACGGCACCGTCGTGAACGTGGCGCTGCCGGCGCTGCAATCCGACTTGGGCGCGACCATTGCGGACGTTCAGTGGGTGGTGGAATCTTACGCGCTTTTTCTGGCGGCGCTACTGCTCATTGGCGGGTCGCTGGGAGACCAGTACGGCCGCCGCAAAATCTTCGCCACCGGCGTCGTGGTCTTCTCTGTAGCCTCGGCCTGGTGCGGACTGGCGCCTGACATCGGGCAGCTTATCGTTGCGAGGGGTCTCCAAGGAATGGGCGGGGCGCTGCTTGTTCCAGGCAGCCTGGCGCTGATCAGCGCGAATTTTTCCGAGAAGGAGCGCGGGCGGGCCATTGGGACGTGGTCGGGTTTCACGTCGATCACTGCCGCCATTGGTCCGGTGCTGGGCGGATGGTTCACCGAGCATGGTTCGTGGAGATGGGTGTTTTTCATCAATCTTCCGCTGGGCATGGCCGTGCTGTTGCTGGCGCTATGGAAGGTTCCGGAAAGCAGGGCTGGTAAGCAAGGGCAGCAGTTCGACTGGCCAGGCGGACTGCTCGCCGCGCTCGGCTTCGGCGGAATTGTCTTTGCTCTGATCGAGTCGGCGCCGGCCGCGGGGGCGGTTGGCGTCGTCGCTCTGATCGCGCTGTTGTTTTGGGAGGCGCGCTCGCCGGCGCCAATGGTTCCGCTTCACCTGTTTCGTTCGCGCAATTTCACCGGAGCCAATCTGCTCACCCTGTTTCTCTACTCGGCATTGAGCGGCGTGCTCTTCTTTTTCCCGCTCAATTTGATACAAGTGCAAGGCTATGTACCGACGGAAGCGGGGGCCGCTCTGCTCCCTTTCATTTTGCTCATGTTCCTGCTGTCGCGCTGGTCGGGCGGACTCCTCGATCGGTATGGCGCCAAGAAGCCACTGATGGTTGGTCCCCTGATCGCGGCCGTTGGATTCGCGCTGTTTGCGAGGCCGGGTATGGGCGGCTCCTACTGGACGACATTCTTTCCCGCAACGCTAACGCTGGGGCTCGGAATGGCGATCAGTGTCGCACCGCTGACCACGACGGTGATGAATGCTGTAGAGCAGAGCTACGCAGGAGCGGCATCGGGCATCAACAACGCTGTGTCGCGCATCGCCGGTTTACTGGCCGTCGCGGTTTTCGGAGCGATGCTGAGCGGGGTTTTCAACCGCACTCTGGACCGGCGCCTGGATAGTCTTGGGGTGGCTCCGGCGGTGCGAGCGCAAATCGATGCCCAGCGATCCAAGCTGGCGGCGGCTGAAACGGAGGACCCGCGCGGACGCGAAGCTATCCAGGAGGCATTTGTCGCCGGCTATCGCGCGGTGTTGTGGGTGGCGGTCGGGCTGGCGCTCGCCAGCTCGCTGAGCGCGGCGGCGCTCATCGAAAGCGAGAGGAGTTAACCAACGGAAGGTTTGGGCTCCGATTTCACGGGGCCGCCCGAACCGAAGAGCCGCTGAAAGAAGCCCTGCGTTTCTGCCAATACGGTGTCGTCAAGCAGGACCATCTCTTTTATCGGATCGATCTCGGGGGTGGGTGTAACCGCGATGCGGTCACGTTCCCGCTCCAGCCGAGTCGCGGTAATAACCATGTCCGACCACGCGGGGCCCCATTGAAATGCTTGCGAAATGCCACTTACGACCGCCATGCTAGCGGCGAGCAGTGGAGTCGTCACGGCGAAAACAACGGCCAGTTGACCCTGGATGAAATTTGCGGAGGATAACGAAGAAACCAGCGTCACGAGAGCGCCGAGAAAAATTAAAAGGTAGTGAGTCGTTTTATAGGATCGCTTATTGTTTTGGCTCGCCTTCCAGTAGTAGACGATCCGTTCGTCATAGCGCGCCAGAACTTGGCTTTTGGCGTCAACGGTAATCGGGTCAGTGGCTATTGCTTGGCCAGTTCCCATTTGGATTCCTCCCCACCGGCTCAAAACCGGTGAGAAGATTCTAATATATTTGGCTTGAAGTAAGAAACGACTGTGGCGACTCAAGCGTCGTGTGATATGGTCATTGCGTGAGTTCGCTGACGAAAGCTCGCGATTCTGTTTCTAAAGAAGCCGGCCATCCGCCTGGGCTTTATGTCCTCTTCTTTACCGAAATGTGGGAGCGCTTCAGCTTCTACACGGTGGGAGGGATGTGGACGCTGTACGTCCAAAACGCCGCGCAGGGCTTCGGCTGGACGCAGGATCGCGCCACCAGCGTCTGGTCCTGGTATCTGATGCTGGTCTACGCCAGTCCGCTGATTGGCGGACTGATCGCCGACCGCAAGCTGGGATACCGCAAATCCGTCATGCTTGGAGGCTTCTTTTTCATGGCCGGCCACGCGCTGCTGGCGGTGCGGTCGGTTCCGGTGATGCTGGCGGCGCTGGGCTGCCTGATTATCGGCAACGGCTTCTTCAAGCCGAATGTGTCGACCATGGTGGGCAACCTCTATCCGGAGGGGAGCCGGCTCAAGGATCGCGCTTACAACCTCTTTTACATGGGCATCAACATCGGCGCGTGTCTGGCTCCGATTGTCGCGGAGATTATGGTGCGGAACTTTGGCTTCCATCCGGCGTTTTTCATGGGTGCGCTTGGCATGGTGGTCTCGGTCGCGACATTGTGGCGCTTTCAGCGGCACGTGGTTGACGCGGACCGGCCGGGGCTGAAGATTGCTGCGGCGACGTCGACTGAGAATAGCGTCATGGACGCCGTGCCGGACAGTCGCCGAATCGGGGCGCTGCTCGTCATCTTTGTGATCGTCATTGTCTTCTGGATGGTGTTCCATCAGAACCAGACCACTTGGACATACTGGGCCAACGACAATACCGACTGGAACGTCAGCGGCATCATCTCGAACGCGATCAACCCAGGGTGGGTGATTGTGTGGACCTTCCCACTGATCTGGTTCTGGGGGCGGCTCGACCGGCAAGGGCGCGAGCCGAGCACCCCGACCAAGATGGCCATCGGAATGTGCTTGACGGGGCTGGCATATTTCGTGATGTTCCTGGCGGGAAAGGCTGGCGGCGACTTCGGCAAGGTATCGCCGTGGTGGCTGGTCGGCGCCTACGGGGTACTCACGCTGGGTGAGCTGATGCTTTCGCCGATGGGATTGTCTCTGGTGTCCAAAGTCGCGCCGCGGCGGCTGCGGGGGTTGATGATGGGCGGATGGTTTCTCGCTACGGCAATCGGCAACAAGCTCACGGGTGTCGGCGTGCTCTGGGACGACATGCCGCATTCCAGCTTCTTTGCGATGCTGGGCGGATTATCCTTCTTTATGGCGGTGGTGCTGGTTTTGCTGCTGCGTCCGCTTAAGAAGGCAATGCCGGGGGCTTGATCTCCCTCCCTCTGATTTCCCGCAAAAGATAACTAACGTAGCTAGGCTATAGTAGTCTAACTATGGGAATGCGTACTGAGATCCCTCCTGGAACCCTGTACATGCTGATTCTGAAGTCGCTTGCGCGGCTTGGTCCGATGCACGGGTACGGTATTGCTCTGCACATCCAGCAGTCAACCGAAGATGTGCTGCAGGTGGAGGAAGGGTCGCTGTACCCGGCGCTTCAGCGGATGCTCATCAAGAGCTGGGTAAAGGCCGATTGGCGGCAGACGGAGAACAATCGGCGGGCGCGGTATTACACGCTGACGCCCGAGGGGCGAAAACAACTTGCGGCCGAGATTCGCGAGTTTGAGCGCGTCATGGCTGCGATCCGTCGCGTTATCCAGCCGGCGTAGGAGGTAGCGATGACCGAATGGCTTCGGAAGCTGGGTGCGTGGCGTCGCCGTAAAACCATCGACGCCGAACTACAAGAGGAGATCGACCTGCACCTTGCCATGAAGACGTCCGCGACGGGCGACGCGCACGCGGCGCAACGGCAGTTCGGGAATACAACGCTGCACCTGGAGGACTCGCGGGCGGCGTGGGGATGGCCGCGTCCGGAGGCTTGGCTTCGCGATTTTCGATACGCGCTGCGGATGGTGGCGCGAAAGCCCGGTTTCGCGACCACCGTTATTCTTACCCTTGGCCTCGGCATTGGATCGAGCAGCACTATCTTTTCGCTCATCGATACGGTGCTGATACGGCCGCTTCCCTTTCCTGCATCTGAGCGGCTGGTCGCGGTACATGAAGCGAAGGCGTCGGACGAGCGCAGCCGCACCCGTGTCGCGCCCGGCCGGCTGGAGGATTGGCAGCTTCTCTCGAGCGCCTTCGAGGCGATCGCCGGTAGCTCCAAGGACACATTGACAGAGACGTCAGGCCCGGTGCCCGAGCGGATCTCCGGTGCCCGCGTTTCACCCAGATTCTTTTCCGTCCTAGGCGCTCCTCCGGCGTTGGGCCGAGTGTTCGATTCCGAGGAGGAGCGGTTCGGCGGGCCCTTGGCGGTTGTCATCAGCGATGGCATTTGGCGGCGTCTGTTTTCGGCCGACCCTGGCGTTCTCAAACGTAGCCTGATGCTGACAGGTCTTCGTTACACCATCGTGGGCGTAATGTCTTCTACGTTTCAATATCCGGATTCCTCCATTGACGTCTGGGTTCCGAGGCAGGCAACGCCGCATTTGCTGCAAATACGCGAAGCTCGGTTTTATGCGGGCGTCGGCCGCCTGAAGCCAGGCGTAACGCTGGAGCAGGCGCAGGCGGATCTGGCGGCGGTGCAAAAGAGGCTTGGCGACGAATACCCCAAGACAGACGCCGGATGGAGCGTCGCCGTCGAGCCGTTGAAAGACCAACTAGTCGGCAAGGTGCGGCTCGCCCTATGGCTGCTGATGGGGTCGGTGAGCTTGTTGCTCCTGATTGCGTGCGCCAACGTGGCGTGCCTGCTGCTGGCTCGTCTCAATAGCCGCAACGCGGAGATCGCTACGCGCCGTTCGCTGGGAGCCGGGCGGGCGGCGATCGCGCGGCAGCTCTTCACGGAGGGTCTGGTCTATGCGATGGGGGGCGGTCTGCTTGGAGCGGCGGCGACCTTCTCCGGGATCAGATTTCTTCGCCAACAGCTTACCGAGATTCCGCGGATCAACGAGCTAGCGGCGGATGGAAGGATACTCGCCATGGTGATAGCGGTCAGCGTCCTGGCGGCGGTAATTTTCTCGCTTGCGCCTATGCTTCAAACGTTGAGGCGGGATTCGACCGTTTCGCTGCTACGTGGAGGAAGGCACGTCATCGGAAGCAGGCAGCGGTTGACGCGAGTCCTGGTTTCCGCTCAGCTCGCGCTGGCGACGGCGTTATTGATCGGGGCGGGACTCTTCTTGCGCAGCCTGCTTAAGCTTCAGGAAGCGCCGCTCGGATTTCGGCCGGAGAATGTGCTCGCCCTTCGTGTCGGCGCGAGCTTCAATGAGTCGCCCGACTCGGCGATCCAGCGGCATCAGCGGACGCTCGACGCGCTGGCATCGGTTCCGGGCGTCACCGCCGTTTCCATGTCCAGCGGCCTTCCGGGCGTGAACCCAGCCTGGCCGCGAGAGTTCCAAATTGCCGGCGAGCCGTCGCCGGACGGTTCGATGCGCTTTGCCGCTTGGCGCGTCGTCACAGCCGGGTATTTTCAGACGCTGGGCATCCCTATCCTTGATGGCCAAACCTGCCGGATGAATAGTGATCCGAAGAATCCGTTCGAGGCTTTGGTGAACCGGACTTTTGCCGACCAATATTTTCAGGGACGGAATCCGCTTGGCCATGCGATCCTGCTGGGACCGGTCGGCGACAGCTCAACCAAGATTGTCGGCATCGTGGCCGACGCCCGGGAGGATGGACATAGCAAGCAGGCCCAGCCTCTGATTTACGCCTGCGGCTATCTTCGCTACTGGCCTGATTCCGATTTCCTGATTCAGAGCCGCAACCCGGCGGCCATCGCCAGCGCCGCACGGATGGCAGCTCAAAACCTCGAGCCGTCACGGCCAGTTTACTCGGTGCGGCCGCTGACGAGCGCACTCACAGGCGCGCTATCGCAGACGCGATTTCGCGCCCAGCTCATCAGCCTGTTCTCGATCATGGCGCTGATGCTGGCGGCGATCGGACTCTACGGTGTGATGTCGTACATGGTGTCGCAGCGCACGCGGGAGATCGGCATTCGGTTGGCGCTCGGGGCCCGGCGGGGGCAGATTCTGGCCGATATTCTGCGATCCGGCGGGGTGCTCGCGAGCGCAGGCGCGGTGGCCGGTATCGCACTTGCGGCGGTGGCGTCCCGGCTCGTGGCGACGCTACTTTACGGAGTGCAGCCGTCGGACGTTGGCTCCTACGCGATGGCTACGGCGGCGCTGCTGGGAGTCGCGGTTCTGGCCTGTCTCATTCCCGGACGCCGCGCGATCTCGATTGATCCGACTCAGGCGCTGCGGGAACAATAGCGGAATCGAGACGAAAATTGGCTCAATTTTTAACTAAAATTGACCCGATTGCCTATATAGCATTGATTCTAAATGGTCAGGTCGCCTTGACAGGATATAAGCCGACTTGTTACAGTCGTGCTTCTGTGAAGTAGGCGAACCCTAAACGCTGTTACTTGAACCGTGAGGACAGATAAATCAGGTCCTCGCCAGTAGGAGACTAATGAAGCAGAACTACTTTATCGTTGTCCTAGCTCATTCTATCCACGGCCGTCTGCGCCGCATACACGTCCCCCACCAAGCTATATACGGAATTCTGGCGTTAGCGGTTTTAGGATGCTTCTCCCTGTTCGGGTTTGTGTCCAGCTACGCCAGGATGGTGTTGAAAGTTTCGAGCTACAACGCGCTAAAGCAAGAGGCCGAGGTTCTTCGGTCGAATTACCGCAATCTGCAGAAAATCGTCAGCCAGACAGATGAGCAGCTCGCGACTCTGAAGCTGAACGCAAAAGAAGTTTCCCTAATGATGGGCATGAAGAAGGCGATCATTGGGCCGGCCGACATCCGATCGGAAGGGCGGCTCGCGCCGACTTTCTCGGAGGCGCTGGAGGAGTATGACGCTCTCAAAGCGACCACCTTTGCGCGGTTCGATCGTAATTATATGTTGCGGCTGCACAGGAATACCCAGCCGAGCATCTGGCCGATCGACGGGCGGCTGATGGGATCCTTTGGCCGGCGCAACGATCCGTTCTCCGGCGAGGGCGCTTATCACACGGGCGTCGATATTTCGGCTCCGAGCGGCACGCCGGTGAAAGCGGCGGCTGACGGCGTGGTCACGCACGCGGAATTTTTTGGCGGGTATGGACGGTTGGTGATTATCTCGCACAGCAATGGAATGGAGAGCTACTACGCCCACCTTTCCAAATTCGATGTGATCGCCGGACAGGAGATCCGTCAGAGCGAGATCCTGGGACGGGTAGGATCGTCGGGCCGTGTGACGGCGCCGCATCTGCATTACGAAGTCCGCGTGGGCGGGGCGCCGGTGAATCCTTACCGGTACCTGGTGCACACGATGGTCGCGACCTCGACGCTCAAGTCAGATTTCCCATTCTAGATTCGGTAGTTTTGCATTATGATGGATGCCGGGAGTTTTAATATGAAGACACCAGTCTTGCGGCTATTGGCAATTGGAGCAGGGGCGCTGCTATTAACGTCCGCCTACACCAGGATCCCGTCGGCGGGAGTGATGGAGAGCGCGGCCAAGAATTTTCTGGCGGGGCTGAATCCAGAGCAGCGGGCGAAGGCCATGCTGAAATTCGAAGCCGAGGAGCGCCTTGACTGGCACTTCATCCCGAAACCGAGGAAGGGTCTCCCCCTGAAGGAGATGACCCCTTGGCAGAAGCACCTGGCGCATGCGCTGCTGAATGCAGGGCTGAGCCAGCAAGGTTACATAAAGGCGGTAACAGTGATGAGCCTGGAAGACACGCTGCGCACCATCGAGCAGGCGGCGGGCGGACGCGCTCCCACACGGGATCCGGAGCTGTATTACGTGACGATATTCGGCGAGCCCTCGTCGACGAGCCCGTGGGGGTATAGCTTCGAAGGCCATCATGTGAGCCAGAACTTTACTGTCGTTAATGGCAAGGTGCAGGACACGCCGAGCTTCTGGGGAGCCAATCCGGCGGAGGTGAAGGAGGGCTCACGAAAGGGCTTGCGCATCCTAGCGGCCGAAGAGGATTCGGCGCGCGAGCTGGTGACGGCTCTCGACGCCGAGCAGAAGAAGGTGGCGATCTTCGACGCGAAGGCCCCTAAGGACATCGTCACGATGGCCTCCCGCAAGGCAGCGATCGAAGGGCAGCCGGTTGGCATTTCGGCCTCGAAGCTGAACTCCAAACAGTTCGCGATGTTGACAACCGTACTGGATGTCTACGCAAGCAGCATGCCGGATCAGATCGCGCAGGCGCGGATGGACATGGTCAAGAAGGCGGGCAAGAATATCCACTTCGCCTGGGCCGGCTCGATCGAGCGCGGCGGACCGCACTACTATCGCATTCAGTCGCCAGCGTTCCTGGTCGAGTTCGACAACACACAGGGCAACGCCAACCATATCCACGCCGTCTGGCGCGACTTCAACGGAGATTTCGGGGCGGATCTGCTGAAGTCGCATTACCAAAGCAGCAGCCATAAGTAGTTCCCACGATGTTCGGGAAGGTGGACGACCTTCTGCGGCGGGGTTATCAAGCGCGTCGAGAGGATCGGCCTGCCGACGCCAAACAGAATTTCGTCGAAGCAGTGGAGTTGTGCCGGAAGTCCGGCGCACAGACGGACCTCGCGAGGGCGCTGGCGGGCGTCGGCCAGATTGAAAGAGACCTCGGTCACGGCGATGTCGCCCTTCAACATTATCAAGAGGCCGTGGCGGTCTACCGCGCTGCGGGCAACGTTCTCGGGCTGGCTCATACGGTCCGGCACGTAGCGGACATCCAGCAGGATCTGGGACGCCCCGATCTGGCCGAACCCTGCTATGACGAGGCGTTAGCGCTCTATCGCGGCCATGAGCGAACGGCGCCGCTCGACCTGGCGAATGCCATTCGGGGCTTTGCGATTCTCAAACAGGACACTGGTGAAGTGGAGCAGGCGAGGGCGCTTTGGGAAGAGGCGCGTGGTCTGTACACGGCTGTCAATGTGCGAGAGGGCGTTGAGGAATGCGTGGAGCGGCTGGCGCGTTTGACGTAGGGGTTTGCGGAAAACTTGAGCGAACAAGCTAAAGCTTGTTCCACAGTGACTTTGCGCCAAAGGCTTCTAGGCGCTGGCGGATTGGGGCTTCTTGATCTCGACACCGGCCATTCGCTCGATATAGTTCACGATGGCGGAGTGGTCGAGATCGCCTTTCCCTTCGTTCATGAGCGTGATCAGCATCTGCTGGACCATGCTCGTCAGCGGCAGCGGCACCTGCATCGATTCGCCGGCCAGCAGGGCATTTCGCAGATCCTTCTGATGGAGCCGGATCCGGAAGCCGGGCTTGAAATTCCGGCCGATCGCCATCGGGGCCTTGGCGTTCAGCACGGTGCTGCCGGCCAGGCCGCCTTTGACGGCGTTGAAGACTACCTCGGGATCGAGTCCGGCGCGGGTCGCCAGAACCAGGGCTTCGCCCATCGCCGCGATGTTGCAGGCGACCATGATCTGGTTGGCAAGCTTGGTGACGTTGCCGGCGCCGACCGGGCCGGTGAGGAGAACGCTCGATCCGAGCGACTTCAGAATCGGCTCAACGGTTGCGAATACTTTGGCGTCGCCGCCCACCATGATCGCAAGAGTGCCGTCGATGGCTTTCGGCTCGCCACCGCTGACGGGCGCATCGAGGAATCCGATTCCTTTCGCGGCGCAGGCGGCGCCCACTTTCTGCGAGACCATCGGGCTGATCGAGCTCATGTCCACGACGATGGAGTCTGGCTTGGTTCCTTCCAGAACGCCGCCCGGCCCTAGCACGGCGGTCTCGACGTCGGGGCCGTCGGGGAGCATCGTGATGATGATATTCGACCGCGCTGCGACTTCCTTGGAC
>Ga0075431_100008001_pt1 | contig 10546 bp, 9 predicted proteins | sample RhiMetdeltSRZDD5_FD_75297 | JGI IMG/M metagenome (GOLD analysis project Ga0075431, IMG submission 75297) | Populus rhizosphere microbial communities from Tennessee, USA - Rhizosphere MetaG P. deltoides SRZDD5 | ecosystem: Host-associated > Plants > Roots > Rhizosphere > Soil | place: USA...
GAACGCCGATGAGCAGATTTACATGAGATACGGCGGCCGGGACGCGCTGTCGCAGGACTCTTACCTCAATATGAGTAGTCTCGAACTAGCAGCCCAGCAGGGGCTGGAACTGCATCGACAGTATCAGCAAGGGAAGCTGCAGAAGGTTGAGCGCCCCAAGCCTGTGTTTCCGCGGCAAATGCCGCTGCTGGCCGAGCGAACCTTCGCGCGGAATGCATGTGTCGAGTGTCATCTCGTTGGGGACTTTCAAAATCTCCAGCGCGAGCAGGACGGTACTCTCGACAAGATGGCTCACCTGTTCCGGTCGCCGGAACTCAAGACCATCGGCATTTACCTGGATGTACCGAAGGGACTGGTTCTGAAGGAGGTCCGTGGCGCCGTTCAGGCTGCTGGTATGAAGCCTGGCGACCGCATTTCGGCGTTAAACGGGACCCCGGTATGGACGTTCGGCGATCTTCAGTATCACTACGATCGGGTGAACCGCAAGGCGGAGAAGATGGCGCTCACGGTCGATCGGGCTGGAGAAGTGGTGAGGCTTCAGGTTCAGTTGCCGCCGCGCTGGTGGATGAGCGATATTCGATATCGGCAATCGAGCGTCGACCCGCGCACCTATTTTGAGGATCGTCCCATCACTGATGAACAAAAGCGCATCCTGGGGCTAAAACCGGATGGATTCGCGAGCGAGGTGAAGTACGTCGGTGATTTCGCCAAGCTGATGAAGTCTCATGATTTGCGAATCGGCGACATCATAGTCAGCGTCGACGGCGTGGAACGGCACGAAATAGCCATTACGGCGGATTTCTATATCAAGCTGACTAAGAAGCCAGAGGAGTCCGTTATGCTGGAAATCATCCGCGACGGTAAACGAATGCGAATGCCGCTCAAGACGTTTAGGTTGGGATTCAGAAAATGAAATTCATCGCAATTTTAACTATCTGCATTACGGCCGCGAAAGCGGCGGACTGGACCGCGCCGGTCGAAGTGCGTCACGACGAGACGCTGTGTCTGTCTTATCAGGCCAAACTGGACGGTGAATTCCTGCTTATCCGGACGAACGTCCAACCGGGTTGGCACACCTTTAGCATGGATAACAAACAGCGAGCTGAAGCGAAACTGGCCGGCAAGAAAGCTATCAGCAACGATCTTCCAACCAGTTTTACTCTGAGCGGTGGCCTGGAGGCCATCGCGCCGTGGTATCAGTCTTCGCCGAAAGATTTTTCCAAGCCGGAACTACGCTGGTTTAGTTGGGGCTTCGATCAGCCGGCGCTTTTCGTCACCAAAGTACGGAAGTCGGGAGCGGGCCCTGCGCAAATCGCTGTCCGAGCACAGGCCTGCACCGAATCGATCTGCAAGAATGTCGACCTGTCCGTTTCGCTCCCGTTGGCCAAGGCGACTCCCGCGAATGCCGTCGATCTGAAGAGTCTAGTGCCCGTTATTTCTTCCCGCTGATCTGCCATTGCGTAAAGGGTGACCGGACCCCGCGTACATTCACATTCAGGCAATATGGCGCTCCGGACCGGAACGCACGCTCGACGGCCGGGCCGACCTGGTCCAAAGTGTCGACGGTCTCACCGCCGCCACCGAAGCCCTTCATCACCTGATCGTACTGCGTGCGCCGCAGCTCGCAGGCGACTGTCGAGCCGTAGGACGCGCCCTGCAATTCGCGCTCGAGTCCCCAGCCGCCGTCGTTGCCGACAATCATCACGATTGGCAGTCCATGCCGGACTGCGGTGTCCATCTCGGCGATGTAAAAGCCTAGCGATCCATCTCCTGTGATGAGAACCACCGGCTTGCCTGGATTGGCGATTTGCAGGGCGATGCTGTTAGGAAGCGCCGAGCCGATCGTACCCAGCGGGCCCAGCCGCAGCCATCGGCCCGGATGCAGAGCGGGCAGTGTCGCGCGACCCCAGTGGACGACGTCGCCGCCATCCCAGGCGTAGAAGACATCGGGAGGCAAGCATTTTTTTAGCTCGGCGAAGAAAGCCGCCGGGTGCATCGGCGAGGAGCGATCGGTCGCGGCCTCGGCAAGCTTCGCCTCCCAATCGAGACGAAGTTGTCGCACGTGATCGAGCCACGGCAGAGGCTGCCACCTCGTCTCGCCAATCTCTGCCTTCAAAGCATTCAGAGTGGCTCGGACGTCGGCGCAAATGCCCAGTTCTAATTTCCTATTCATGCCCAATTCGGGCGGGTGGATATCGACTTGAATGAATCTGGCGTTGGGGGAGAAGAGTCGTGGTCCCCCCAGTGCGAGACGATAGTCGATCCGCTTGCCAAGCACGAGGAACAGGTCCGCCTCTTTAAAAGCCGTGTGGACCGCCTGATTGAGCGCCGGATCAGCATATCCCATGCACAACGGATGGTCGTCGGCGACCGCGCCCTTGGCCATCGTGATTGTGTACAGCGGCAGCGATGTCCGCTCGATAAATTCGCGCAGTTCGGAAGCAGCGTCCGCCCACCAAACGCCGCTACCGGCGATCACGATTGGCTTGCTCGCCGACTGCAGTAGCTTAATCACTTCCCGCACGTCGGATACGCTCGGCTGCGGGAAGTCTTCGACCGGGATCGGCAGTCGGGCGGGAGCGTCCGTCTGCGCCGCGAACAAATCCACCGGAATCGTCAAGTGGGCCGCGCCTTTACGGCCACTGTTCGCCTCCTGATAAGCGCGCCCCAAATAGAACGGAATTTGCGCCGCGCTGGGCGGCTGGGCGCACCATTTAGCCACCGGCTTGGCCATCCCAATCTGATCGATGTCCTGGAACGCGCCTCGATCGAGCACATGAGTTGCGACACTTCCGCTAACTGCGATGAGAGGGCTGGCCGCCAAATTCGCCGTCGCGATACCGGTCAGGGAATTTGTATGTCCGGGTCCGCCTGTAACGAGCGATAGCGCCGGCTTGCGAGTGATTCTTGCCTCGGCGTCGGCAGCGTGCGTCACGCCGGACTCGTGGCGCATATCGACGATGCTCACGCCTTCCCGCGCCGCTACCGCCAACACTTCGTTCAAATGATCGCCGACTAATGTATAAATTCGGGAAATCCCGAGCTCGCGAATCGATCGGACAAATAGTTCTGCTCCAGTTGGCATGAATCTGCCATCCTACTACAATCGGATTGTGGCCTCCCCTTCTTCCCCCAAAAATATCCTGGTTACTGGCGGCGCTGGATACATCGGTTCACAGACCACGCAAGTCCTGCTCAAGCGCGGCTATGAGGTCACCGTTGTGGACGATCTTTCGCGCGGGTTTCGCCACAATGTCGACCCAGAGCGTCTGCGCGTGATGAATACTTCCGATACCGAAGGACTTACGCGCCTGATGACGGAAAAATCGATCGACGCCGTGATTCACTTCGCGGCATATATCGCAGTCGGCGAATCGACCGTCAAGCCGGAGCTCTATTTCGCAAACAACGTGTGCGGCTCGCTGTCGCTTCTGACCGCAATGGTACGGGCTGGCGTCCGGAGCCTGGTGTTTTCCTCAACGGCCGCGGTCTATGGCATGCCCGCCTCCAGCCCCATCACGGAGGATTTCCCTTACGCGCCAATCAATCCATACGGAGAATCGAAGGTGATGGTGGAGCAGATGCTTCGCTGGTTCGATTCCATCCACGAATTGCGCAGCGTCTGCCTGCGCTACTTCAACGCTTCAGGCGCCGATCCTGATGGCAACCTTGGCGAGGAGCACGAACCCGAGACTCACCTGATTCCGCTCATGCTGCGGGCAGTTAAGACGGGTAAGCCGGTCACAATTTTCGGCGATGACTACCCTACCCCGGACGGCACCTGCATTCGCGACTACATTCACGTGCGAGACCTCGCCGAGGCCCATATCGCCGCCGTCGAGTCGACGCTTAGCGGCGGTTCTTCCAACCACTTCAACGTTGGGACCGGGCTCGGCCACAGCGTGCGCGAGGTTGTTAAGGCTGTCGAAGAGGTGACCGGAGAGAAGGTTCCATTTGTGATCGGTCCGCGGCGTGGGGGTGATCCGCCTGCGCTGGTAGCTGATTCCACCAAGCTACAGCGCACGTTGGGCTGGAAACCGCGCTACACAGAGCTGCGCGATATCGTCGCGACAGCGTGGGCATTTGAGAAAAAACACTCCATCCAACGGGTATAGAATGTGAAGCTGTTAGGAGACAAACCAATGAGATGTCGCAGAATTTTGACGCTGACAGCTTTCATCCTCACTTTTGCCGCATCGGTCAATGCCGCAGATGTCACGGGTAAATGGAGAACGGAGTTTGAGAGCCAAATTGGCCCACAGAAGTATACCTATGATCTGAAATCTACTGGGGACAAAGTCACGGGCAAGGCGATCTCCGATCAACGAGGAGAAGTAGAGATCAAGGATGGAGTGACGAAAGGCGATGAGATTTCATTCGTCGAGATAGCGAATATTCAAGGGAATGAGATTCGCATCGAATATAAGGGCAAAGTGTCCGGTGACGAAATGAAGCTAGTTCGAAAGGTCGGCGACTTTGCGAGCTACGAAATCGTCGCCAAGCGGATGAAGTAAGGACTGAGCATTGGATTGACACCCGAAGATGTCTGAATTTGCCCAACCACTAGCGGCGTGTCGCAGCGAGTTCGTTAGCATGCCGGCGTTTGTGGCGCGGGCCCTTGGCCTGCCGCGTCGAGACTCTTCTCGACGCCTGTTTGAGGAGTGGAATCAGCTTCATGGACAAGCGTCGAGAAGAGTCTCGACGCCGGCAGGCCAAGGGCCCGCGCTCGCCCGATCGGGTAGCATCGAGGAATGGGCGACGCTTCGATTATCGGGCTGATCTCTGACACGCACGGCCTTTTGCGGGAGGACGCGTTAACCGCTCTCAACGGATCCGACCTGATCATTCACGCTGGAGATGTTGGCAAGGCTGGGATCATCGAACGGTTACGCGCGATAGCGCCAGTAGTGGCTGTCAGAGGGAACATTGATCAAGGCGCGTGGGCGTCCGAGTTGCCGTTAACTGCTGTTGTCGAGGCTCGCTCGGCGTTGATATACGTCCTTCACGACATACAGCAACTGGATCTCGATCCTGCTGCTGATATCAACATTGTCGTTAGCGGACACTCGCACAAGCCTAGTCAAACCGAACGTAATGGTGTCATGTTCCTGAACCCCGGGAGCGCCGGTCCTCGGCGTTTTAAGTTGCCAGTCACCGTTGCCCAGCTCAACTTGCGCGAGTCGCCGTGGAGTGTTCAGTTCATCGACTTGTCGGCAGGAGAGACTTAATTTTCAGCTTTCTTCTGACGCTCGTAAGGAGTCTTGAGGTACTTGGCCGCTTGCTCGAGTGCGCCTTGCGTATTGTCTTTGGTACGCTCCGCTTGCTTGTACTCATTGAGCGCGCGATCACGCTGGCCAGTGATGTCGAAAATATTGCCCAGATTGATGTGCGACCAAACCTCGATCCATTTTGGCTGCAGATCTCCGTTCAGCGCCTCCCGGAATTCGTTCGCCGCTGACTGGTAGTTGCCCTGCAGGAAAAACACTTCGGCGATCCGGTAATGCGCTAGCGATCCCGTGCGATTCGCTTCGAGAGCCTTCTGATACTCCTTCAGCGCTTCATTGAATTCGCTGATCTCAGCGAACTGCTCTCCGCGCCGGATGGCAACTGCGACCCGCATCTGATTGCTGAAACGCAACACGCGATTGTCAGGATCGAGCGCGATCGCTTTTGGTTTACCAAAAGTGTCGACAGAGAATTCCGATGAGGTGCCCATCACCTCGACGCGCTTCTGCTCCGGATTTCCTTCCGTCTCGATCTTCAGGTCGATCGGCATCCGGAACGTGTCCAGATCCTGAGCGATTTTGCCCATCGCCCGAAAGCCCTTCTGCGTGCGGAGAATGGTGTATTCCAGCTTGAATTCGGGGGCGCCGCTTGATTCAATCCACTGAATGAAAAAGTAACCTAGATCCTGCGCGCTGGCCTTTTCCGCCGTCTTCTTGAAGTCGTCGGTGGTGACGGACTTCCAAGCGTATTGAGCGGAGAAATCCTTAACCGTTTGGAAGAACTTCTCATCGCCGATTACCGACCGGAGCATGTGAAGCACCGCAGCGCCCTTGGACCCGGTCAGCGCCAGAAGCTCGGGCGAATAGTCCTCGAGGCGCGCCGCCTGCACCACCGGCACGTTGTCCACGGTCAACGCTTCGACAGCCGTGTCGCGCATGTCATTCTCGAGCGAGGAGGGACCGTTAACCTGGGCCGAGTAAAGCGTCTCCGAATAACTTGCCAGACCATTGCTCAACCAAAGGTGATTGCGGGTGGCCGGAGAAATCATGGCGCCCCACCATTGCCGGGAAATCTGATTCGCCAGCAGCTTCGTGCTCACTTCCTTGCCGATCGCGCGTGGATTCAAAAAGATAATGCCCGGGGCCGCGTAGCCATTCGGCGCACCGGCTTCAGTCTCGACGATCGTCAGATTGGCGTAGGGCGGAATTCCAAACAGGCTCGAGAGATGCGTTACGATTTTGCTGGCCTCCTGCCCATACGCATTGGCCATGCCCTGCTCGTCCGCGCGGAAATAGAAGGCTGTGGTCACACCCTCGGAGTTGACCCGCGTAGCCGGAGCATCCTTCACCACCGCGATGCTGCCCGGAAATGACGATCGGTCGAACTTGAGGTTGTAGGAGTTCTTCTCGCCACTCGCGAGCACCGTTTCGATGCCGCTGCCAACTACCTTCGAGCCCTTGGCGACTGTCGCATTGATTTCAGCGGAGTACCGATCGGTGGTGTAGCCACTTACCGGGAACCATCGCGACGGATACAACAGGTAAGCGTAGTCGTTCTGGATCGCCGCGAATTTGATTCCATAGACCGGCGAATCCTCCTGTCCCGAGAGGCGGCCATCGTAGTAAAAGGTGAGCGTCACCGGCTTACCCTTTTCGAGCGGTTGGCTGAAGTTCAGACGAACCGTGAAGTCCTGCTGCGAGCGCGACGCCGGGATCTGCCGATCCTGCTGATCCACGATCTTCGACACATTCAGCGCATTGTTCAGCTCGAAAGTAGCCGATGTCGTGTTGTCGTCCAGCGGGATAAAACGCACCGCCGCCTTCGCCATCAGTGTCTGGGTGCGCTGGTTGATGTCGACGTCAATGGCGTAGTTTTCGACATCGATGCGAGTCTTGCGCTCCTGCGCTTGCGCGTGACCGGCCAGCAGAACGGCGCCTAACAAACTCGGTAACAGGCTACGAAACGAGATTCTCTGAAACATGTATTGCTTCTTCCTTGTTTAAGCGTTCCATCACCGACTGGATAGTCGACACGGCGCGATCCATTGGGTCCGACCCGATGAACAGACGCGCGGACACCTCCGCCAGGTCGGCCTTCATCTGCCGCCGGATCGTCTCATTTTCGAGAATCCGCGTGGCCTCTTGCGCCAATCGTTCGCCGGTGAATTCACTCTGCATCAATTCCGGTACAATCTTTCGCCCCGCGACCAGGTTCACCATCGACAGAAACGGCGCCTTAACGAGCCGCCTCCCTAAAAACCAGCTTACAGGCGATACTCGATAGTACGTCACCATGGGGGTCCCCAGCAGGGCCGCCTCGACAGTGACGGTCCCACTTGCGGCCAGCGCTATATCCGCGTGGCCGATCGCATCCCAGGTTTCGCCTTCAACTACTTGGATGGGCGCGCGGCCAATTCGTTCCCGAAAAAAAGCGGCGCCGGTCGTTACCGACGCCGGAAGAAGGAAACTGGCAGCCTGGTTCTGGTACAGGCGGTCGACTGCCTCGAGCAGCGTATCCAGGTGTCTCGCCGCTTCGCCCCGCCGGCTTCCAGGTAATACTACATATAAAGGACGGTCGGGAGGCAGCCTGTGTTTCTTGAAAAAGTCCGCCCTAGATAGGGAAGTCCTAACCATCGTAGTAAGCGGATGGCCTATATAGGTGACTGGTATGTTATGGCCAGCAAAGAACTTCTCTTCGAACGGGAAGATGCACAGGAGCTGATCGATGACCTTTCTCATCGTTGAAACGCGGCCCTGGCGCCAAGCCCAGACCTGGGGCGCCACCAGATATATCACCGGGATACCCGCGGCTTTCAGTTTAGCGGCGAGCCTGAGATGGAAGTCGGGAGAATCGGTCAGGATCGCCAGATTAGGACGATTTTCGAGGGTAAAAGTGAGCAATTTGCGGTACTCACGATAGATTCCAGGGATGTGGGCGATCACCTCGACAATCCCGACGACGGCCAGACTGCCGGCATCGACGACCGTCCGAACACCCGCTTTGCGCATCCGTGGACCCGTGCAGCCGTAGAAATCGGTATCCGGCCAGGCTCGCTTAAGGCTCGTCGCGAGACTGGCGGCATAGAGGTCACCCGAGGCTTCGCCCGCCGATATTAGAACTCTTTTTGGCTGCATCGCCTTGTCCTTCCAGTATAGTGACTTGGGGTTGTTAAGATGGTAGGGAAAATGGCCATTGAAACCGACCGTGCCAAAATCACGGTGGAAGACCTTGTAACCCGAATTCGCACCGAGATGGTGCCGCTCGGGTCGGTATTCTCCTATTTCCTCGTTACCCCGATCGTGGATGAGGATCTGAAGCAGTACCTGGAGGATCCCATTGCCGCGCTGCCTGCGGGGATTTGCGCCGCCTTGCCGCGCATCGGGATATTGCTAGCGCCGTATCTGGAGAAGGCAAACGGGAAAGGCGGGGACTTAATCACCTTCGATCGCCCGCCGGAGCCGAAGCAGATTTTCGTCTCGCGTTTGGTGCGGCGGGACACGGCTACTCTTGCCTTCGCCACAAAAGAGGAGGAGATGGCCGAGTATCACTACTGCTTCTACAATGCCATCGCCGGTCTTGTCGCGGCCGGTCCGTCCGAGGCGGCAGCCAAGACGCGATTCGATAGCCTGATTCGGGAAGAACTGGCAGCCGACGTCCACGGCGAAGTGGATGAGCGAAGCTGGCGATTGAAGCAATCGCTGGTTCGCCGGCAAAATAACACGCGCAAAGAGACCAAGCTCTTTCAGGACTACGCAAAGCAAGCCTTCGAGGATACTCTCACGCTGTACCTGCATGGTATTTGCTGCGATATCGATGTCGAGACCGGTCCACGGCAAATGCCGAGCAGGCATCTGCGACGTCGCCTGGAGTTGCTCTCGACGCTCTATCCTCCACCCAAGGGGTACGCGGTGCTTCCCGAGCAGCCAAAAAAACGGTAACTCTCGCCAACTTTTCTCGCCTTCGCACGTATATAGCCTAGACAGCTCTCCGGTAGAAGATCGACCGATGTATGATTTTGTCAGGCTGCCATGAGTAAAAAGCGAACCGAAGCATCTGAAACAGAGCTTTTACAAGGAACTTTAGATATGCTGATCCTGCAGACGTTAGCGACCGGGGCTGCCCATGGGCATACGATCGCCCATGTCATTGAGCACCGTTCAGAAGACGTTCTACAGGTAGAGCACGGGTCGCTTTATCCAGCCTTGCACCGTTTGGAAGACCGGGGATGGATCGCATCGTTCTGGGGGACATCGGAAAACAATCGCAAAGCGCGGTACTACCGGCTGACGGCCACGGGGCGCAAGCAGTTGAGCGTCGAGACGAGCCGTTGGGACCGCGTCGTACGCGCGATCAACCAGGTGCTGCGACCTGCAGAAAAGTGACTTGCGATGAGCTGGCGGCGCTTCCTTCGGCGGAATTGGTGGGACGGCGAGCGAGCCCGCGAGATCGAGTCGTATCTCGAGATCGAAACGGCTGAAAACATCGCCCGCGGCATGAACCCGTCCGACGCGGCTGCAGCGGCGCATCGCAAGTTTGGCAATCCCGTGATGGTTCGAGAGGAGATTTACCGGATGAATACTGTCGGCTGGCTCGAAAGTGTCTGGCAGGACGTGCGCTACGGGGCGCGGCAGCTATGCTCAAGTCCCGGATTCGCCGCCGTCGCCATCGCGTCGCTGGCATTGGGGATCGGAGCGAATACCGCTATCTTTCAATTGCTCGACGCGGTTCGGCTCCGTAGTCTGCCCGTGAAGAATCCGCAAGAGCTCGCCGAGGTACGGATTATCGGCGGCAATGGCGGCATGGGCCTCAACCCTAACCGCTACGGGGGCTTGACGAGGCCGCTCTGGGAGCACATCGAGAAGCATCAGCAGAGTTTTTCGAGCATGTTCGCGTGGGCGTCGGGCGATATACGGGTCGGACAGATAAGCGACCTTCGCCGAGCGAAGGGGATTCGAGTCAGCGGCGATTTCTTTCGCACGCTGGGAGTGGACCCTTGGCGCGGACGTTTGATTCTGCCCGAGGATGAAGCGCAGTCATGCCCTCTGACCCGCGCCGTCGTGAGCTATAGCTACTGGCAAGGCCAAATGGGCGCAAGGGAGCTTGACGCGGGCAGCAAGCTGATGGTCAATGGTGACCTCGTCGAGGTGATCGGAGTGACGCCTCCGCAGTTCCTGGGCTTGGCGGTCGGCGAGAGCTTTGACATCGCCCTTCCGTTCTGCCGTCCCCGGGAAGCGCTCCGAAGAGACGTATTTGATGTCTCTGTCATGGGACGTTTGCGGCCGGGATGGACGCTGGAGAAGGCTTCGGCGCATCTGGAGGC
>Ga0075431_100008002_pt1 | contig 10546 bp, 8 predicted proteins | sample RhiMetdeltSRZDD5_FD_75297 | JGI IMG/M metagenome (GOLD analysis project Ga0075431, IMG submission 75297) | Populus rhizosphere microbial communities from Tennessee, USA - Rhizosphere MetaG P. deltoides SRZDD5 | ecosystem: Host-associated > Plants > Roots > Rhizosphere > Soil | place: USA...
GGCTGGGCTGGCTCGGCCTCATCACGCGAGGCACCGCCGTTCTCAGTGCGTGGGGCGGCGGTCCGTGGCGGGTGAGCTACCGGCTGTACTTCGGGGCGCTCCAGGCGGTCACCGGCATTCTGACGCTCGCGATCGCCGTTGTCGGGTGGTCGTGGCCACGCTCCATCCTGCTGAGCATTCTCCTCGGACTGTGGGCTGTCGGGTACGGTTCACTCCACCTTCTCGCATCGCATCGCTTCCGCGACTTTCTGCGCGGTGTCATGAACGACGTCGCCGAGCGGCGAGCTCGGCCACGGCCCGAGCGGAGAAGTGCATCCGCTGCGTCTCAGCAACCCGAATAGGCGCTCTCCCAGCTTTCGTTCCACTGACCGTCGGCGTCGCGCTGGATGAGGGCGTACGCAACCCAGTCGGTACCTGTCCGTTCGATGACGAGCGTCGGCAGAGCGGCCGGGGCGAGCTTCACGGCGACCAGCGCGGAGGCTCGCTCGACGTCGTCCTCGGCACCTGATGAGTGCTCGGCGTATGCGGTTCGCCATTCGGCGGAGCCGCTCATCCGCTCGGCAATGAAGAGCACCGATTCTTCACGCGGGTTCGCCTCGACATTCACGCGACGAACGATTTCAGCGACGAGCGCTTCCACGCCGGGTGCAGGGGTGAACGTATACGCCGCCCGGATCGTGAAAGGAAGTCCGCGAAACGCGCGCGTCGTGTCGTTAGGCAGCGAGGCGGCCAGGTTGGTGATCTGTCCGGCGAGCCGCGCGGAGTCGGCGGGTCGCGAGGATTCGATCGAGCGCAGCGACAGTGGTGTCGCGACCCCACGCTGAAATGCGACGTTCCAGTCCCGTGGAGCGTCAGTCGATATCGCGACAGTCGGCCATGCGGTGCAGATCTCTTCCGCGGCTGCAAAGCCTCGAACGCGCAGCGTCCCGGCCGCGCCGGTGGCGGCGACACCCTCGGCCTCGAGCTCGCGGACCATCGATTCATCGAGCACCACCGAGGAATCCAGCTGCCTGATCAAGGGGAAGACGGCGCGCGTAACCGAGTCCTCGCGAACGAGAAACACGGAACCCGCGCCGGCATCCCATTGGCCGGTGGGCGCGGCATCCGCTCCCGCCTCGACACCGCCTCCGGGCGGTGCCACTGTTGTGTCGGACACGGACCGGTCGGTCGGCTCGCACGCCGCAAGGATGCCGGTGATCGAGCCAAGCACGATGTGACCCGCCGCTCGCCAGGCTTTCGACATGCCGCAAACATCCACCGGCGCGGACACGACGTCAACGCCCGGACGCCACATGCACGGAGGGACATGGAGACGGCCGCCGATATTCGCGCGCCACGCGATCCCGGAATCAAGGCACGCCTGCTCGACCGACTCGGCTTGCATCGACCCGAGCTGCGAGCGTGGGCGATGTACGACTGGGCCGCATCGGCGGTGCAAACGACCATTATGGTCGCTGTCTTTCCCATCTACTTCATCAGGGTCGCCGGCGCCGGCGTCGCGCCGGAAGTCGCGAACCAGCATCTCGCCACCGCCAACGCGATAAGCGTCGCCATTGTCGCGCTCCTCTCCCCGGTGCTGGGAGCGATCGCTGACTACTCGGGACGCAAGAAGCAGCTGCTTGCGGTTTTCCTCGTGATCGGCGTGATCTCGACCGCGGGAATGTTCTTCATCGGATCGGGTGACCTCCGACTTGCCGAGTCGCTCTACGTCCTCTCGATGAGCGCCGTGGCGGGGACGTACGTCTTTTACGAGTCGCTGCTCCCCCACATCGCGAGCGAAAGCGAAATGGACCGCGTTTCAACCGCGGGGTACGCGATCGGCTACACGGGGGGCGGTGTGCTGCTCGCGTTGAATCTCGCGTGGATCCAGAAGCCGGCCTGGTTCGGATTGCCGTCGGGAGACGGCCTCACCCCGGATCAAGCTTCCCTTCCCGCGCGTCTGGCTTTTCTCTCCGTCGCGGTCTGGTGGCTACTCTTCTCGATCCCGCTCTTCCGCGGTGTCTCTGAGCCCCCGCGGTTACTGGAACCGGACGAAGTGCCGCGCGGGAGTGTCGTGCGACATGCCTTCGTGCGACTTGGCGAGACGTTCCATGAGCTGCGTGGGTACCGGCACGCGTTTCTCATGCTCATCGCCTTTCTCTTCTACAACGACGGCATCAGCACGATTCAGAAGATGGCCGCGGCGTATGCCACCGAGCTCAACATTCCACAGGATGCCGTCATCACCGCGATTCTCATCGTGCAGTTCCTGGGAATTCCGTTTTCGTTTCTTTTCGGAATGGTCGCCGGGCGCATCGGCGCCAAGAGAGCCGTTTTCGTCGGCCTGCTCGTCTACACCGGCATCAGCATCCTCGGCTACCACATGAGCACGGCAACGCATTTCTATGTGCTTGCCGCGCTGGTGGGTATGGTGCAGGGCGGAACGCAGGCGCTATCGAGGTCGCTGTTCGCGAACATGATTCCGCGACACAAGTCCGGTGAGTTTTTCGGCTTCTTCAGCGTCTTCAACAAGTTCGCCGGCATTTTCGGGCCGCTGCTCTTCGCGTCCGTCATTGGCACGACCGGGTCGAGCCGACAGGCGATTCTGTCTGTTATCGCTTTCTTCGCGCTCGGCGGCTTTCTGCTGGCGTTCGTGAACGTACGCGTCGGGGAAGCGGCCGCTCGTGAGGCGGAACAGCGAGTCATAACGGCAAAGTGAGAAACGAGGAGAAACGGAGCGAGGAATTCGATCGAAGCCGCCAATCGAATTCCTCGCTCCTCGGTCCTCATTCCTCATCCGCTTTCGGAGGCAGCCATTTTCCAGCGAGATCCCAGTGCCAGGCGTCGCGCCGGATGCCGGTGCGGGGATCCTTCAACGGCTTGAATTGAAGACGCTCCTCGGGTAGCCCGACGGTGTGGCCGTATTCGAGCAGTCGTTGGCGGTCGGTCGACACGAGATGGGCCATCCTCCGCCCCTTCCACACGTGACGATGGAGCCATAGCCCACCGTCCATCGCGTGGATCATCCCATCACGGCGCCTCACGAACTCGACGTAGCCTGCGATACGTAGCGGTTTCTGCACCCGTGCTGCGTGCCTTCCGTGTTACTGGCAGACCACCACGCCGTCGGTGACGGCCGGCGGGTTCGGAGCGTTGCCCACAAAAATGTAGCAACGAATCGGGCTCGCCATGTAGTGCTCGGCCTGCGCATTCCAGCCTTGCCCGTTGGCGAGGCCGATGGTGATCGTAACACCGTTGGACGGCGTCACGCCCATCGCGGCGAGCGAGGTCGCGTACGTCGAGTTGTCGTACATGTACGACTCCTGCGCGACAGCGAGGTTACGCAGGTCACTGCGCATCGAGGCAGCGTATGCCTTGCCCTTCGTGTTGGCGAACTTCGGAATCGCGATCCCCGCGAGAATTCCGATGATCACCACCACGATCAAGAGCTCGATCAGGGTGAACCCTGAGGTGCGTTTATGGCGAACCATGGAGACCGTTACCTTCGGTGGTTAGGGGCAGAAACCAGCCTCCAGGAAGGCAATGCCGGTGCCGTTTGCGGCTTTTCCGTTAAGCTCTTGTAATACAAGCTGTTACAGCATGCAAAGAGGAGCTGTTTCGGCACGAGGCACACGCCGAAATGCGACAATCGGCGCAGAATGCGAGACCGGGCTGGCTGAAAACGAGACGTTTCGCGATTCCTGCTCGTTACCCCTTCGTGTCCAACCAGTTATCGCCCGCCCCGATATCGACGACCAGGGGGACTGAAAGTACCGCCGCCTGCTCCATTTCCCGCCGGACGACGTCGGTGACCTGTTCGAGCTCCTCGGGGGGCGCCTCGAAGACCAGCTCATCGTGCACCTGCAACAGCATCTTCGTACGGAGCCTCCCAGATCGGAGCGCCTGATCGATGCGGATCATCGCGATCTTGATGAGATCGGCCGCTGAGCCCTGGATCGGAGAGTTCGCGGCGGTGCGTTCCCCGAACGCTCGCATATTGAAGTTCCGGTCGCGCAGCTCGGGAATGTATCGTCGGCGGCCAAAGATGGTCTGCACGTAGCCGTTCTCACGGGCGAATTCGACCATCGAGTCGAGATATCGACGAATGCCCTGAAAGCGCTCGAAATACGCGGCGATGAATGCGCGGGCTTCCGCGAACTCGATCCGGAGCTGCCGCGACAGTGCGTGCGCTCCTTGTCCGTAGATCGTCGCAAAGTTGATCGTCTTCGCCCGTGCACGCATCTCGGCGGATACCGACTCGACGGGAACACCAAAAATGATCGCGGCGGTCTGCCGGTGGATATCGCCACCCGCGCGAAACGCATCGACGAAGGCAGGGTCGTTCGAGAGGTGAGCGAGGAGCCGCAGCTCGATCTGCGAATAATCGGCGGCGAGCAGCTTCCATCCCGGGCGGGGGATGAACCCTCGGCGTATGTCGCGCCCCAGCTCGCGACGAATCGGAATGTTCTGGAGGTTCGGATCGCTCGACGACAGTCGTCCCGTCGTCGCCACAGTCTGACCGTAGGACGTGTGCAGGCGCTGCGTATCGGGGTGCACCAGTGCCGGAAGTGTATCGAGATATGTGCTCTCGAGCTTCGACAGCTCCCGGTATTCCATGAGCCGCTCGGGCAGGGCGTGCCCCTGCTCAGCGAGCTCCTGAAGGACGCTCGCATCCGTCGATGGCCCCGTGGGAGTACGCTTCAGGACTGGCAGCTGAAGCTTGTCGAACAGGATCTCGCGAAGCTGGAGATTCGAGTTGATGTTGAACTCTCTTCCGGCGATCTCGTAGATCTCGCGTTCCACCGCCTGCCGCTCGGCCTGAAACCTGGTCTTGAGCGAGCGAAACCACTGGAGGTCAATGGAGATTCCTTCCCACTCCATTCGCGCGAGGACTTCGACCAGCGGCATCTCGATTTCCCGAAAAAGCCGGGAGAGACCGTACGTCTCCAGCTGCGGAGCGAACAGCTCACGCAGCTGCAACGTCATATCCGCATCCTCGCACGAGTAGTCGCGCGCGCACTCGATCGGACACTCGTCGAAGGGAATCACCGACTTTCCCCGGCCGCACAGCTCCTGGAACGAGGTCATTCGATGATCGAGGAACTCGAGCGCGAGGACGTCCAGTCCGTGGGAACGCCGCCCCGGGTCGAGCACGTAGCTCGCGAGCATCGTATCGAATGTGAGGCCACGTACGTTGATGCCTGCGCGTCGGAAGATGAGCACGTCGAATTTCGCATTCTGAGCCACCTTGATCACCGCATCATCCTCGAGCAGCTCCCGCAACGGTGCCATCTCCGGAGAGTCGAGGGCGGGGAGATTGCGCACCACCGGCTTGCCGCGCGCCAGGGCTCGTGCCGCGATGGAATCGGGTTCCGTGCGCGACCCGGTCGCCGCGGCTTTTTTTCGACGAGGTGGTTTCGTTGGCGCCTCATCCACGGCAGCGCCCGCGCGCATGCTCCCTTCGGCCGTCACCGCTTCGTCACCGCCCATCACCAGTCCGCGATCGCCCAAGGCATCGGTCGGGGCGCGATCGCCAGGAAGATCGATCAGCAGCTCACCCTGTGTCACCGTTCGAGAGCGATGCCGCAGCGGCAGGTAATACGCCTCACCCGGAGAAATGGCGACCGAGAGAGAAACGAGGGTGGACCGAAGGGGGTCGCTCTCGGTTGGCGAATCGATGTCGGGTACCACCTCGGTGTCGATCGCGATGTACGGGGCGCGCCGGGCCAGCGCGATGATTTCACGCATGCGCTCGACGCTGTCGACGGATTCGTACCGAACCGCCGGCAGCTCCGGAGCAGCGACCACGTCGGCGGGCAAGTCACGCGCGAGGTTGTGAAATTCCAGCTCCACGAACAGCGAGCGCAGCCGCGAGACGTCGGGCTGCTGAACGCGAAGCTGCTCCAGCTCGAGTGTGATCGGGAGATCGTCGCGAATCGTCACTAATTCCTTCGAGAGTCGGGCACGAGCGACGTTCTCGGGATCGAGCAGCGCCTCTCGGGGCCGCTTCTTCTGGATCTCGGCGGCATGGGAGAGGATCGACTCGATAGGACCGAACTGCTGAACGAGGTCCCGCGCGGTCTTGTCACCGATTCCGACCACCCCGGGAACGTTGTCAGATGAGTCTCCGACAAGTGCCAGAAAATCGGTGACGAGGGCCGGCTCCACGCCAAGGCGCTCGCCTCCGTTCTCCACGCTCACCCACTGCTCTTCCACCGCTCCCGCGCCGCCTCGTCCAGGGTTGAGTACCCAGACGCCCGATCGCACGAGCTGCTGAAAATCCTTGTCGCCGGAAACGACTACGACGTTGACGCCTGCCTTCACTCCCTGGCGCGCCAATGTCCCAATCACATCATCGGCCTCGTAGCCGTCGACCGCGAGAATGGGGATGCGATACGCGCTCAGCATCTCGGCGATGCGCTCCATCCCCCGATCAAAATCGGATTGGAGCTCCTCGGTCAGCTTTTGCCGCGTCGCCTTGTACGCCGGATAACGCTCGTGTCGAAACGAGAGCCCGGAATCGTGAACCCAGCCGAGGTATTCCGGGGCATAGGCAGCCTGCAGCCGCTGGAGGAAGTTCGCGACTCCCCAGGCTGCTGATGTGTTCTCCCCACGACTGGTCGTGAGCGGTCGCGAGATGAGCGCGAAGAACGCGCGATAGATCAGCGCGTAGCCATCGATGAGGAAAAGGCGGGGGGGCGACGGAGGCTGCGTCATCCTCCAAAGCTACTAAAACGTCAGCGCCTGCCGAAGACGGCAGGCGCTGACAGGGTCGAACGGCCGAGAGTCTGGCTGGACGTCAGACTCGCACCACGTTCGCGGCGTGCAGTCCCTTTTCTCCGGTGCGAATCTCGAACTCGACCTCTTGTCCTTCCGACAGAGTTTTGAATCCCTCCATCGCGATTGCGGAGAAGTGCACGAAGACATCCTCGCCACTCTCCTGTTCAATGAAGCCATAACCCTTGGCGTCATTGAACCATTTGACTTTCCCTCTGGCCATTCGAGCTGCCTCCTGCGGGATGATACGGTTCCGTCGCCACGTTGCGGCGGAGCGAGCCGACGCCGGCTCGCGGGCCCCTATATATGTGCACCTCGATATTTTGTCAAGAGAACCCCATGCGCCACAACAGGATACCGCATCCGACCGCCAGTGTGATGCGAAGGTTGTCGTCCAGCGGATGTCTCGGTCGCTCCGCGATCGACGCGAGAATCCCCGCGATCAACGCCTCTCGCCACGTGAAATCCGCGATCCACCGCGCAGCTAGCGCCGTTGCCGCGAGACATGCTACGCTGCCAGCGAGTGACTTCCCGTGTTGTGCACGCGCGCCGCCCAACGTGCGACCGGCGATCGCCGCCACCGCGTCGCCAAGCGCGACCCCGCACATTGCCGCGATGGCGACATCCGCTGGAAATACGATGGCAGCGATGAGAAACGCGAGAACCAGCCAAGTCGCGCCCGATACGCCCCGTGACTCGTGCTCGCGCAGGAGGGCACCAAATCCGGTGTTGAATGCGCTTCGTGCCACCGCGCTCCGCGAGCGAGCAACCTCGACGACCACCGCGACGACGAGCGCAGCGACCAACACCCATATCAGGACCGGCCGCGCCACTCCTCTGGCGTAGCCCAAAGGCACGACAACGGAGAGCGCATGCCATCCCTTGCGCACCAGCTCGTGGCGAAGGGAGAACGCGGCATCGTCGCCCATACCGTGTTCAGCCGCTCGCCAGGAAGCTCACCACGTGTACAGCGCGCGATACATCGCCCGATTCCGCAGCACGATGCGCACGTAGTCGCGCGTCTCCGTAAACGGGATGCGCTCGACGAACATCTCGGGATCCCTCGCGCCAGGGCGCTTGAGCCAGCGTTTGAGACGCGACTCTCCGGCGTTGTACGCCGCGAGCGCATAGGGGGCGTCGTATCGGGAGATGAACGCCTCGAGGTGTCTGATTCCGAGCTGGAGATTTATGTCCGGTTGATACAGCAGCTCCGTCCGCCATTCCGGAACATCGATGCTTCGCGCCACCGCCCGACCGACCGCCGGCATCATCTGCATCAACCCTCGCGCTCCGGCACTCGACGTCGCGCGAGGATTGAATCCCGACTCCTGCTTGATGATCGCCGCCACGAGCGCGGCATCGAGATTACGCCGTCGCGACTCGAGGATGATTGCTTCACGGTGCACGATTGGATAAACGAGCCGATACGCACGCGCATCGACGTTTGGTGACGCACGAATCGCCTGCATCCCGAGCTGCACGCCTCGCGCGACGAGTCCGTGCTCGCGCATGAGATACCCGGTTGCGAGCAGCCGCTCCTCACTGGAGTCGGCCGCCTCGGCGAGTATTTCGAGCTCGGTGCGCGCCTCGCTCTCCATACCGAGCTTTTCGAGGTGGTTCACTCGATCCATCGCCTCGGCGAGGCTCTCGATTTCCGCGAAGGAATCCGGCACCACGGGTGGGGCCCAGGGCAGCTCGCCGAGTCGCTGCGCCGCGAGCACACCGTAATAGGTCATCGGATACTCGGCGGCGACGGTGCGCCATCGCGCCATCGCCGTCGAGGTATCGCCGATCGCCAGGAGGGCGCGGCCCATCCAGTAGCGAGCCGCCATCCCATCCTCGGCGCTCGGGTGAAGCGCGAGGAGAGAATCGAGCTCGTTGGCGGCTGACCGATATCTGCCGGCCGCGAACGCGAGCACCGCGGCACGAAATCGCGCCTGCGGCGCCTGCGAGATCGTCGGGAACCGCGTGTATGCATCGCGAAGGGCAGCTCGAGCGGCGACATCACGCCGCTCATCCATTGCCAGGTCGGCAAGCAGGATGAGAGCAGCTCCGGCCACGGTGTCTCGGGGGTAGCGACGCAGAACCTGTTGCAGGACCGTTCGAGCGCCCCGAGGCTGACGTGAGCCGAGTAGAGCTCGCGCGCGCTGATACGACGCAGCGGCAACGAGGTCGGCAGGCCTCTGAATGCCGGCGAACACGCGTGCGGCGGTTCGATATCGCCCGAGGCGCATGAGAAAAGTGCCATACGTGTAACGATCGGCGCTGCTCAACCCGCCTTGCCGAAGCGCACGACCATACGCCGCCGCCGCACGACTCCAGACCCCACGGGCTTGCGCCATACGCGCGACTGCCATCTCCTCGTTCACCGTAAGACGCACACGCGCGTCATCGAGAATTTCAACCGCTCGCTCGGCTTCACGTGTGGATGGACTCGAGCGGACGATGGCCATCAGGCGTCGACGTACCACGAGACGATTTCGGCCGCTTGCACGCGCCAGTCGCAATCGCATCGCCGACAATGAATCGGCCATGCGATCGTAGGCGTCTATCGCGCCGCCGATATCGCCGAGACGTTCACGTGTGATGGCCTCCATTCGCGGAATTCGCGCCTGGAGTGCGGGCGTCGACACCTCGGCGTAGAGCGAGTCGCGCCGGGATGCCGCCTTCGTGACCCCAGCTGCTCGCAGTAACAGCCAATCGCGCAGGTCAGGCAAGTGTGCTGCGGCGCGCAGGTACGTCGCGCGCGATGAGTCGCGACGATTGCGCCGATCAAGCGCACGTGCGAGGAGAACAAGGCGCTCGCCGCGTGCTACATCATCTCGTACATATTCAACAGCGGTTGCTGCACGTTCCGCTGCGAGTGAGTCCGCGTTGCGCTCGAGCGCCGCCCTGATGAGCAGCACGCGCCCCTCGCCGTTGAAGAGGGAATCCGTCCAGTCCGCAGGACCGAGCAGGCGCTCGACCTCGCGCCACCCGCCCCATCGGCTTGCGGCGGTCGCGGCCAGGAACACGACCGCTGGAGTTCGCCGAGATGAGTCGGCAAGGGCAGGTCGGAGGGCCTGGTACGCATACCACGGACGCCCGCGCGCGAGATGCGTGTTGGCGGCAATGACCGAGGAGTCCGTTGAATAAACGGCGACCTCGTCAGCTTCAGTGTCGTCGGGCAGCATCGGCGCTGGCTCGATGCACCCGGTGATCGCCACCAGGGCAAGGCACGTTGCCAACACGCCGCGTCGCATGGAGGGCATGCGATGATCGTACCGCAAGCGATCGAGTTCCTACCGGCGGCGGACGCGCACCGCGATCGATTCGAACTCGGCTTCGCTCGCCGGAGTCATTCTCCAGCGCCCGAAGCCGCTCTGATCGACGAAGACGAACTGCGCGCGATGCTGCAGGTATTGCCAGATCTGAAGGCGTCCGCGATTGCCGATCCCGACCTCTCCTTGCTCGAGAATCTGATCCGGCTCGCCAAGAGTGATGAAAACCCTTCCGCGCTCGGTGAGCCACCCCGCCCCTCCCTCATCGCGAAAGCGCTCGTTCGCCGTGATGAGGCGCCGGAAATAGTCACGCAGACCCTCATGCTCCGTCGTTTGGGGATCGGGATCGGTCTCCCTCCAGAACGTCATCCAGGCCGATGCGCGAGCCTCCGGAGCTGCGTCGCGCAGCGCCTGAAGACGCGAGTGGGACACGAAGTATCGCAGATAGCTCACCATTTCCTCGAGCGGCGCGATTCCCCACTCATCGCCAAAGCTGATGAAGAGCGGCACGCGCGTTACGGCTGCCGCAC
>Ga0075431_100008005_pt1 | contig 10544 bp, 11 predicted proteins | sample RhiMetdeltSRZDD5_FD_75297 | JGI IMG/M metagenome (GOLD analysis project Ga0075431, IMG submission 75297) | Populus rhizosphere microbial communities from Tennessee, USA - Rhizosphere MetaG P. deltoides SRZDD5 | ecosystem: Host-associated > Plants > Roots > Rhizosphere > Soil | place: USA...
CGCGCCCTGGAGGAGCTCAGCTTCTTCTCCACCGAGGTGCACATTCTGGGCGCGTATCCGGCGAGCCCTTATCGCGTGGAGGCGAACCGTTCAGGTGCCGGTGTATAGCGCGCCGCGGCATCCCTTCCGATCTCGCTACGACCGTGGGCGCATCAAACCCTGCGACGCCGGAGCAAGCCGATCAGCGGTGCCATTACGAACGTCAGCATAACGAGCTCGAGTACCGCAAACGATACGATCCGGGTGGTCAGATGCTCCATGCCGTAAGTGCTTGTGACGTGCCGCAACGCCGCCGGCTCCGGCCCGCTGGCTCGCAGCAATGCGATCGGCGCGCTGGCATCGGTGCTGCCAAGCAGAAAGTAGCGGAGATCGAGCCGGCCGCCCGGCAGCGATGTGCCGGCTGCCCTGATGTCGCAGAACGATGCAACAAATAGGTGGGTCTTGCACCGCGCCTCGGCGATGCGGGCATCCTGGACCCCCTCGAACTGCCCATTACGCACCTGATAGTCGCCCCAAAGCTCGATACCGATCAGCCATACGAGTGCGCCCCCGACGACGAGAAACAGAAGGCTGGGCCACAACTGCCGCATGAGGTGCCAAAGCTGCTTCATGAGGAGTCACCCAGGAGGCTGATCAACCGTTCGTACACTGTGATCGGACAAAATGGCTGAAATGCATCGGCTTCTGCCCTGCTGTCCGCCTCCGCCGGGCGCGCGCCGGACTGGGCGTGTCGCATCGCAGTGCTGTAAGGTGCGCTGGCGTACCGCACATCGACCGAACCACGGATGCAGCCCCCATGCCCCTGCAACTTGATGGAACCCTTCTCCTCGCCGGCGCCGGCAACATGGGGCATGCGCTGCTGGCGGGATGGCTGCAGGGCGGGCTGGAGCCGGGGCGCATCGTGGTGCAGGACCCGGCGCCGCAGCCGCACATCCGCCAGGAGCTGGAGGCCAGGGGCGTGGCTGTGCACGCCGAGGTCGCGGCGCTGCCGGAGCCGCCGGCCGTCCTGCTGCTGGCGGTGAAGCCGCAGGTCATGGATCAGGTTCTGCCGCGGCTGGCGAAACTGGTGGGCCGCGGCACCGTGGTCGTCTCCATCGCTGCCGGGCAGCAGATCGCGGGGCTGGCGTCGTATCTGCCGGAGGGGACGGCGGTGGTGCGGGCCATGCCCAACACGCCGGCCTCGGTGGGACGCGGCATAACGGTGGCGGTGGGCAACGCGCACGTCACCGCGGGGCAGCGCGACGCCTGCGACCGGCTGCTGCGGGCCGTCGGCGAGGTGGCGTGGGTGGACGAGGAGGGCTTGATCGACGCCGTCACGGCGGTGTCGGGGTCCGGTCCTGCGTACGTGTTTTATCTGGCGGAGTGCCTGGCGGAGGCCGGCATCGCGGCCGGGCTGGCGCCTGCGTTGGCGCGACAGCTGGCCCGCGCCACGGTGGGCGGGGCGGGCGAGCTGCTCCACCGCTCGGTGCTGGATGCCGCCACCCTGCGCCGGAACGTGACCTCGCCCGGCGGCACCACGGCGGCGGCCCTCGAGGTGCTGACGGCCGAGAGCGGGGGGCTGGCCGAGCTGATGCGCAACGCCGTTGCCGCCGCGGCGCGGCGCTCGCGCGAGCTTGCGAAATAGCCCGCAGCCGGTAGAAGGGTGCGCGGCGGGGTCAGACCCCTCGCCGCATCGGCTTTCTTGAGCTGCCAACGTGGAGACGAGGGGTCTGACCCCGTCTCAACCATCGGGACACCCATGTCCAACAAAGCGCCTCAGCCGCGGCCCGGCATTCTGGAAATCGCGGCCTATGTTCCGGGCGAGAGCGAGGTTCCGGGCGGCGTGAAGTCGATCAAGCTGTCTGCCAACGAGACGCCGCTGGGGCCCTCGCCCAAGGCAATCGCGGCCTACAAGGCCATGGCGGAGCATCTCGACCGCTACCCGGACGGAGCATCCACCGCGCTGCGCGCCGCCATCGCCCGCCACTACGGGCTCGACCCCGCCCGCATCGTGTGCGGCGCCGGCTCCGACGAGCTGATCAGCCTGCTCGCCCACCACTACTCCGGTCCGGGCGACGAGGTGCTGATGACCGCGCACGCCTTCGCCATGTTCAAGATTTTCACGCTGGCGAGCGGCGCCACCCCGGTCGCCGCGCCCGAGCGCGACTACTGCGCCGACGTGGATGCGCTGCTGGAGCGCGTCACCCCGAGGACCAAGATCGTGTTCCTCGCCAATCCGAACAACCCGACCGGCACGTATATCCCCCACGACGAGGTGCGCCGCCTGCACCGCGGGCTGCCGGGCCACACGCTTCTGGTGCTCGACGCAGCCTATGGCGAGTACGTGCGGCGCAACGATTACGAGGCAGGGCTGGAGCTGGTGGCGACCAGCGCCAACGCGGTGATGCTGCGCACGTTCTCCAAGATCTACGGGCTGGCGGCGCTGCGGCTGGGCTGGGCCTACTGCCCGGCGGCGGTGGCCGACGTGCTGAACCGCGTGCGCGGGCCGTTCAACGTGACGGCACCAGCCATCGCCGCCGGCATTGCGGCCCTGGAGGATCGCGCCCATCTGGAGCGTGCGGTGGCCCACAACGAGAAATGGCTGCCGTGGATCACGGCGGAGCTGGAGAGGATCGGGCTGACGGTGACGCCCAGCGCCGGCAACTTCGTGCTGATCCACTTCCCTGCCTCCAAGGGCTGGGCTGCGGCGGATGCGTTCCTGAAGGCACGCGGCATCATTCTGCGGCCCGTGGGCGCCTACGGCATCCCCAACGCGCTGCGGCTCACCATCGGCACCGAGGACGACAACCGCAAGGTGGTGGCGGTGCTGACGGAGCTGATGGGGGCTTAAAGGAGCCAGCATGCCGGCTGCGATGTTCGAGCGCGTTGCCCTGATCGGCCTGGGGCTGATCGGCTCCTCGCTGAGCCACGCCATGCGGCGGGCGGGCCTCGCCCGCGCCGTCGTCGGTCACGCTCGCACGGCCGAGACGCGCGAGACCGCGCTGCGGCTGGGGCTGGTGCAGGAGGCGCATGCGACGGCCGCCGAGGCGGCGAAGGACGCCGACCTCGTCATCCTGTGCGCTCCGGTGGGCGCCTACGCGGCGCTGGCTAAGGAGATGGCGCCGGTCCTCGCCCGCGGTGCCATCGTGACGGACGTGGGCTCGGTGAAGGGCGCGGTGGTGCGCGACGTTGGACCGCACATCCGGGAGGGCGTGCATTTCATCCCGGGCCATCCGATTGCCGGCACCGAGCACTCCGGCCCCGAGTCCGGCTTCGCCGAGCTGTTCGACGGACGCTGGTGCGTGCTGGCCCCGCCGGCGGGCGCGGACCCGGCGGCGGTCGACAAGCTCGGCCGGTTCTGGCGCGCATGCGGCAGCAACGTGGAGGTGATGGATGCGGATCACCACGACCTGGTGCTCGCGATCACCAGCCACGTGCCGCACCTGATCGCCTACAACATCGTCAACACCGCGCGGCACCTGGAGCGGGTGACGGACACCGAGGTGATCAAGTTCTCCGCCGGGGGGTTTCGCGATTTCACCCGTATTGCCGCCTCCGACCCGGTGATGTGGCGCGACGTGTTCCTCAACAACAAGGAGGCGGTGCTGGAGATGCTGGCCCGCTTCAGCGAGGACCTGACGGCCCTGCAGCGCGCCATCCGCTACGGCGAGGGCGAGACGCTGCACGGGCTCTTCACCGAGGCGCGCGCCACGAGGCGCGGCATCATCGAGGCCGGCCAGGATACGCCGGCGCCCGACTTCGGCCGGCGTGGCGCCAAGGCTTCGGACGCATGACGACGACGGCAACGGGGTCAGACCCCTCGCGCGAACAGTTGAGCAGAAATTCCGACGGCAGAGGCGAGGGGTCAGACCCCGCTCACGATCTGTGGGTATTCGCCTACGGCTCGCTGATGTGGCGTCCGGGTTTTCCTTACGCGGAGGCGCGGCGGGCGCGCCTAACAGGCTACAGCCGCCGCTTCTGCATCTATTCGGTGCACCATCGCGGTACGCCGGAGCGGCTCGGCCTGGTGCTGGGGCTCGACCGCGGCGGCGCCTGCCAGGGTATCGCCTATCGGGTGGCGGCGGCGCACGCTGCGCAGGTGCGCGCCTATCTTCGAGCGCGCGAGCAGGTCAACGGCGTCTATCGCGAGGCCCTGGTGCCGGTGCAGCTGGAGCATCCGCCGGTGGAGGTGATGGCGCTCGCCTATATCGTCGAGCGCGCGCACCCGTCCTACGCCGGGCGGTTGCCGCTCGGCCTGCAGGCGCGGGTGATCCGTGGCGCCAGGGGCCTCTCCGGCGCCAACCTCGACTACCTGGTGAGCACGGTGCGGCACCTGCAGGAGCTCGGCATCCGCGAGCGCGAGCTGGAGCGGCTGGTGGTGATGGCCGGTCCGCTGGCGTGGCGGCGGGCGCGGGCGCAGCACACCAGCCCCTATGCCGCCGCGCTGTTGGCGGTCGAGCGGCGCCGCCCAACGCCAGTGCGGATCGCAGCCGGCCGCATCGAGCGCGCCCGCTTCATGTTCCGGCAAAAGGTCGATGCGTGAGCGTGGGCGACGGGGCGCAAGGAGGCTGCGCCCGTGACGCCGGTACGGTCAGGACAAGTCGAGCGTCACGCCCGCAGGCGGCAGGGGCAAGATTCTCCGCCCCGCGTGACCCGGCTACTTGCGTCCCGCCCTTGCTCCCGAGTCGGGCACGCGCCGCAGCTCCGCATCGATGTCGACGGTCTGGCACCCCTTGGCGCCGAGCGCGGCATTGAGCCGGGCGATGTGCTCTCGCTGCCGGGCGATGTCGCCATCCGCCGGGCGCGCCCCCCACTGCGCCATGGGCGTGGGGGGCGGCCACCGCTGCTGGCCGGCCTTCTCCTCGAGCGCCTTGAGCCACTCGATGCGGGTCTTGGTCATCACCGTGAGCCCGGCGCAGTTGCCGTGCAGCTCGTCGCCGTTGGCCGGCAACCTGGGTGGAGGCCGCAGCCGCATCCTCTCGGTGCTCCAGGAGCTCGTACGGCCCTCCGCGAGGGCCGGCGCCGTGAGAGACAGAAGTGCGGCAGCGAGGATGCAGGCGCGCAGCAAGGCGACCTCCGCCGAGTTGGGAGCCTCGGACCTGACGCGACCAATGTGGCTGTTGTTCGGGTCCGAGGCGGCAATCCGATGACGCGCATTTGTGCCGCATGGCGCATAACCGCGTCTGCCGGGGTTGTGCTCCGAGCGGCGCGAAATGGGCCTCCAGGTGCGATTAATTTCCGCCGGCCCTCACGTTCGATTTCCAGGGTCACGCCCAAGGTTGGTCGGCGCCCCGCCGCGGGCGCGACATGACATTGCGGTCAGCGGCCGCCGTTGACATCCATGGTGGAACGGTCTTCTTGTGTGGCCGACGGCCCACATCGCCGTTCTTCGTGCGCTGCGTCGGCCTGTCATCGAGCAGGCAAGCGGCAGCGTAGCGTCGGCCCTCGCGCCGACCCGGTCGCAGCCTACCCGGTCAAAACAAGGAGCCATTCGTGACAATGCTCGCCGTCCGTTCCGGCGGACCTGGTTTCGTCTCCTGAGGTTGGCGGCCGTGTACACGATCGCCAAACGCTTCGCGTTCTCCGCCTCGCACATCATCGGCGGCCTGCCGGCAGCGCATCCATGCGCGCGTCTGCACGGCCACAACTACGAGGTCGAGGTCGTCCTGCAGTCGCCGACCCTCGATGCCGCCGGTTTCGTGCGCGACTTTCGGGAGCTTTCGGAGTTGCGGGATTTCATCAACGCGACGCTCGATCATCGGCATCTCAACGACGTGCTCGGCCACGACCGGACCACGACCGAGGTCCTCAGCCGGTGGCTCTACGACTGGTGCCGGGCGCGCTGGCCGGAGGTGGTCGCCGTGCGGGTGAGCGAGACTCCGCACACCTGGGCCGAATACAGGCCTCAATGAAAGCCATGAAAGACCGCATCCGCATCAGCGAGATCTTCGGCCCGACCATCCAGGGCGAAGGGCCCCTCATCGGCTGCCCCTCGGTGTTCGTTCGCACCGGTGGCTGCGACTACCGCTGCGCTTGGTGCGACACGCTCTATGCGGTGCTTCCCGAGTATCGCGATCAGTGGATGGCGATGACACCGGCGGCCATCATGGCGCGCGTGAACGAGCTGGCCGGAGGCGAGCCGGTGCTCGTCACGCTCTCCGGCGGCAATCCGGCCCTGCAGCCCCTGGCTCCGCTCATCGCCCTTGGCCGCGAGAGCGGTCACAGCTTCGCGCTGGAGACCCAGGGCAGCGTTGCCCAACCGTGGTTCGCGGAGCTCGATTGGCTGATTCTGAGCCCCAAGCCCCCGTCCGCCGGCGTGAGCGTGGATCTGGACGCGCTCGATGCGTGCCTCGAGGCGGCGAAGGGACGGCCGCGCCGCGTCCTCAAGATCGTTGTCTTCGACGATGCTGACTACAGCCATGCACGGGCGTTGGCCGAGCGCTACCGGGACTTGCCAGTCTATCTGCAGGTGGGCAACCCCCTCACATCGAATGCCGCCGGCGTTGCGTCCTCCCGCGAGGCCAATATCGACGATCTTATGCAGCGCTTCCGCTGGCTCGCCGGCAAGGTGACCACGGACGGCTGGTTCGACGTGAAGGTTCTGCCGCAGCTCCACGTATTGGCGTGGGGCAACAAACGCGGGGTCTGAGCCGCCGACCCGGAGTGTGCGCTCCTCAGCGCCGGTGGAACGGACCGAGAGTCGGGCCGGATGCACAGCAGGGATGCGCGCGCAGCTTGCCGTAGGCTGCCAGCAGGCGGCGCGCCAGGTCGCTGCCGCCGCTCATATAGTCCTCGAGCACCCCGGCGCTGCAGGCGCGCCACTCGGCGACCTGATCGGCCGTCACAGCGCGGATCTGCATACCCTTCTGGTTGGCAAAGGCATAGGCGCTCGCCTCGTTCTTGGAGAACCGGTCGCGCGCTGCGTGCTCCACCGCTTTGGCTGCCTCCGTGATCGTGGTCCGGTGAATTTCTGGCAAGGCTTGCCAGGCCTTCTCGTTGACGAGCAGGAGGAATTCGATCGGCGCGTGGTCGGTCCGCGTGATGGTGTCCGCCACTTTCCAGAGTTGGCGCGGCTCGACGCTGGTGATTGACCCCATGGCCAGATCGACGGCGCCGTCCTTCATGGCGTCGTGCATTTTCGACGTGGAGATGACAGTGGGGTGCCCACCGCAGTGGGTTGTCAGCTGCGCCGTGATCTCGCTGAAGACGCGCACTCGCCGGTTGCTGATCGCATGGGGCTCGGCCACGTCCTCGCCTTTGGAGAAGAAGACGCTGCCGCCGACCGGCTGCCACCACAGCACACGCACGCCCGTCCTTTCCAGGATGGCCTTGTCGATCAGCGTCCGGATCTCGCTGTCGGGGCTGGTGGCGGCGCGGATCAGGGCCTCGAAGTTGAACAGGAACGGCTGCTCGACGATGGCGATCTCCGGGATCGTCTTCGTGAACTGGTAGGTGCCCGCGGCGCCCATCTCGACGGCGCCGGATGCGACGCCCCCGACCACCTGGGTGTCGATGTAGAGCTTGCCCTTGTCGATGATCTCGATGGAGACCGCTTTGTTGGAGCGCTTCTCCACCTCGTCCTTGAATTGGACGAGCGGAACGCCAAGGTACGGTTCCGAGGCCGCCACCTGCAGCGTGGCCCTCAGCGTCACCTGTTGAGCATCGGCATCGAGAGGCTGGCCCAGCAGGACCGCCGGGATCAGCCACAGCAAGAAACGCTTCACACTACACCCCCACCAGCGCCAGCAATGACAAGTGGCAATGGTGGCAGAAGGGTGGCCGCGCCTGCCATCCGGGCGCGATCCTGGCCGGCACTTGGGCGCAGTCCCTACCGCACCTGCCCCTCGGCCACGCGGCGCAGGAGCTCGTCGGTGAGCTGGCGCAGCTGGTCGCCGGTCTGGCCGGGGTACTTGGCCCAGTAGGAGCGGGCGCTCGACGAGTAGTAGGCTGCCGCCTGCAGCGGCGTGACGCGCAGGATGGAGTTCTTGAAGCAGCGGTTCTCGTTGTTCTGGCGGAGCCAGCGGTCGTACTGGTCGTCGTCGGAGGACTGCGGGTCCTTCATGTTGACGACGACGCCTAGGAGCTCGGCAAAGCCCATCTCGGGGTTGCGCTGCCGGAACTTGCGCAGGAATACCAGCCCGCGGGTGGAGATGTAGTCGGGCCGGGTGGGCGACAGATAGAAGGCCGCCTCGCGCAGCCAGCACTCGGTGACCACGGAGAGGCCGGGCGCGCTGTCGATGAGGACGAAGTCGTAGGTCTGCGAGGCCTCGCGCAGGCAGTCGCCGAGGATGCGGCGCAGGTTGCCCTCGTGCTCGCCCTTGGAGACCTCGCGCTCGAACAGCGTGAGGTTGGTGTCGCTCGGCAGCAGGTCCACGGAGCGGGCGTCGTCCACGTCGGAGACGCCGCTGATCACGAAGTGGCGCCAGTTCTGGCTCGACTGCTTAAGGACCGCGCCGATCAGATAGTCGACGATGGTCTGGCCCTCGTCCTGCAGGGCTGTAAGCTGTTGCTGCGGCATCAACATATGGCTGATGCTGGCCTGGGCATCGGAGTCGATGACCAGGACTTTCTTGTTGTGGAAGGCCGACAGAGTCTCCGCCAGGGCAAGGACCAGAGTCGACTTGCCCACGCCCCCCTTGGCATTCATGACCGTAATGGTGTTGCGCATCCCCAAACGAACCTGACTGTCTTCCAATGGGACCCCCCGGCCGCGCCCATCATAACGGGCATGTGCGAATGCCTCCAGAGCCAAAACTGAGGCGGCGGCAAATAGCGCAGCGCCAGCGTGATTGCCACGCGACGGCCGCCAGCCAAGCTGTCATCTCATGAGATCGAGGAAGGCGGCGCGGAAGGCGTCCGCCGCCTCGTACATGACCCAATGGCCGGCCCCCTCGATCAGGCGCGCCTCCAGCTCCGGGTGATGCCGGCGCAGCACCTCGAGGCGGGCCTCGAGAGAGGGACGGGCGATCACATCCCTGGTGCCCCAGATGGTCTTGAGTGGCACGGCTACGTCGGCGAGCGTGCGGGCAATCGCGTCGCTGCCGGCGAAGGCGCGGCTGTAGAAACGGGCACGGGCGACGTTCTCGGCCTGCAGGTAGACGGCCAGCGGGTCGATGTTGGCCGGATCGGCGAACATCAGGATCTCCAGGTTGCGGCGGTGAACCTGAGCCCGCTCCTCCCAGCTCATGCCGGGGCGTTCCTTGGCAAAGGGTTCGCGCGGCACGGCTTTCAACCCCAGGGCCGCCACGCCGACCAGCGTGAGGTTGTGCAGGCGCTCGCCCACCTGTGCCGCCGCCAGCGTGGCGATGTGCCCGCCGAAGGAGAAGCCCACCAGCCGCAACTCCGCCCGGGGCGGAAAAATCTCGGTCAACCCGGCGGCTACGACGTTGGCGATGCCCGGCGGGGTTGGCTCGGGAGGCAGCGCCGACGAGCCGAGGCCCGGCATGTCCGGCACCCACACCTCGTAGTGTTGCGACAACTCGGGGATGGCGCGGATCCAGTGGGTCCACGAGCCGTAGCCGCCGTGCAGGAGCACCACAGGCTCGCCGGCGCCCCACACGCGCCACACCATGGTTCCATCGCCGCAGGGCGTGGTGACCCGGCGGGCGGCGCGATTGAGCGCGCTGACGGTGGCGGCTGCGGCCTCCACAGGAGGAGAGCGGCGGGATTCGGAGGGCATTAGGGAGAATGGCTCAAGTTTGCGGTCTTGTGCGGCCAGATGCGAGCAGAGGTGCGCAGGCTCGCACAGAGCCGGACGGCTGTCAGCCCGGCGGATCGGCTTGCGGTCTTCCGGTTTTTGGGGTCTGGAGTGCGTTTCGGATGGCTCTGGGATTGGCTATAAGGCCGGTTCGGAGTCCACGTGAAGCAGGGGCGTCGCGACGCCCGCCGGGAAAGGAGCTGCCAGCCGTGCCGCGGAGGGTCCCCGCCGGTCTCGCCCAATGGCCAGTGCGATGGCCCGTGCTGCTGCCGGCCCTGGTGCTGTGGCTGGCCCTTCCCATGGCCGCGGCCTCGGCCCAGGACGCCGCCTCGGTGCGCGAGGCGGGCGCGGCGCTGGCGCGCGGCAACCTCGACCAGGCGGTGACGCTCTACTCCCAGGCCCTGCAGGACAAGACGTTGCCGAACGAGCGCCGCGCCATCCTGCTGTCCGACCGCGGCGTGGCCCACGCGCGCCTGCAGAACCCGCGCGAGGCGATCGAGGATTTCAACCGCGCCATCCAGCTCTTCCCCGAGTATGCCGCCATCTACAACAATCGCGGCAACGTGCTGCTCGGCATCGGCGCCGTGCGGGAGGCCATGAAAGACTTCGACCGCGCCCTCCTGCTGGCGCCCGGCTACGCCGCCGCCTACTCCAACCGCGCCGGCGCCCAGGTGCGGCTGGGCGAGATCGACCTGGCGGTTGCCGACTACACCAAGGCCATCGCCCTGACGCCCGCCAATCCCGCGGCCTACACGGGACGCGGGCGGGCGCACCTGGCCGCGCGCCGGCCGCAGACGGCCATCCGGGATCTTTCCCGCGCAGTGGGTCTCGATGCCCGCTTCAGCGCCGCCTACCGCGCGCGTGCCGA
>Ga0075431_100008009_pt1 | contig 10542 bp, 7 predicted proteins | sample RhiMetdeltSRZDD5_FD_75297 | JGI IMG/M metagenome (GOLD analysis project Ga0075431, IMG submission 75297) | Populus rhizosphere microbial communities from Tennessee, USA - Rhizosphere MetaG P. deltoides SRZDD5 | ecosystem: Host-associated > Plants > Roots > Rhizosphere > Soil | place: USA...
AAACGGTATACCACGCCGCCGCTGCCACCCACAATGGCTGGAGCGAGAACGAGTCTACGACCATAGAAGGCACCCGATTGCTACTCGATGCCGCACTGGGCCAGAATGTCGGACGCCTGGTGCTTTTGAGCTCGTTGGCGGTGTTCGATACCCGGAAGAGCCGCGGCAGAGTCATTCGAGAGGACTCTCCGCTCCTGCCCAATCCAAGGCAGAATGGAGCTTATGCCTACTCAAAGATCGTGGTGGAGGGGCTGGCGCTCGCGAGTCATCGCGAGCATGGGCTTGGCGTGACGGTAGTACGGCCGGGAATGGTCATCGGTCCGCTCGGCCATGTCTGGTTCCCGCACCTGGGATACCACTACGGGGACCGGCTGTTCCTCACCTTTGGCCGCGGGGATCAAGTGCTGCCACTTACCTACGTCGAGAACACTGTAGACGGGATCTATCGGGCAGCCACCCACGAGCGCGCGATTGGCCAAGCGTACAATCTGGTAGATGAGGGCGCCGTCACGGCCCGGCAATACATCGAGCAGCTGATCAGCACTACCCGCGCCCCGGGTCGGATAATCGGCCTTCCATATCCTCTGCCGTATTGCGCTACCGCGACCTACGAGTTAGCTGCGGGCCTGAACCTGATGCCCAAGGGAGTCACTTCGCGGGCTCAGCTCAAAGCAAAATGGTATCCCCCCCGCTTCGACAGCAGTAAGGCACGAAACGAGCTTGGTTGGACAGCCCGCGTTCCACTTGGGGTAGGTCTGCAGGAAACATTCTCCTGGTACGCGAGGCGGAACGGCCGCTGAGCAGGCGGCGCCAAAATCACGACGACCTGTCGCGCGCGACTACTTCCCGGAACAATGCCGCGTACTGATCGATCACCGCACTGAGACTGAACTGTTCGACTACCAGTCGTCGCACCCGCTCCGCAATGGCAGGCCACTGCCCCTGATGATCTAGAAGCCACACGATCGCGCTACGCATCTGCTCAGCGTTCTTCGGCTCAGCCAGCGCACCGTGCTCCCCCTCGATTAGAATCTCCCGGGCAGATCCGACGCGGGTCGACGCGACCGGCAGGCCGCAAGCCATTGCCTCGAAAAGTGAAAGCGGAAAGCCCTCATACTCGCTCGGGAAAACGAACAAGTCCGAAGCCTGCAGGTACTCCGGGACATTGTCGACCTCGCCGGTGAAGGTGACGGTCGGTCCGAGCCCATGTTGCTCCACGTAGGCCCGTAGCTCCGCCTCACAATTGTCAAACGAGGTTCCGCCGGTACCCACCAGCACCAGGTGCACGGAGCGCCCTTCTGTAACGAGGCTCTTCCAGATACCGGCGAGCAGCATAAGGCCCTTCGCCGCAGAGAGGCGGCCCGTAAAATTGAGCAGGACGGGCCCTTCGGGCAGGCCAAGCTTCCGCCGGAGCGTCAACCGTTGCTCGAGCGAGACGGGATGGAAACGCTCCACGTCGGTTCCGTTGGGGATGAATCGAATGCGTCCGGACTCGACACCCAGGGCGAGGAGGGCATCGCGGATCTCCGCTGAGATCACTACAAAGTCGCCTACGCGCCGCAGCAGCGCGGCCCGTACCGCCCTCCACATGCGAACCGGCGCCGCCGACCGTGACAGGCCCATCCGGCGAAGGCTCTCCGCGGAGACCTCCTCCCAAAGCTCGATAGGAGAGTCGATCTTGACGATGCAGGGCCGGAGTCGAAGCCAGGTAATCGTGCTGGCAGGCAGGAAAAGAACCTTCACCCCTTGGGCCAACACCGCGTCGTAACGGCCCATGTTGCGGACCAGCCAGGCCAGAACCGATGCGATAAACCCCAGCAGGGGGGCAACCGCGCGCCAGCCCGTGCCCTTCAGCCTTCCTCGCGCGCCCAAGCGCACAACCCGTAGGTTGCCGGTCTGCTCGCGGGCAGGCGACTCTGGGCGGATGCGTCGGGCAACAAGGGTGACCGGGAGGCCGCGAGCGGCGAGCCCTGCGGCGATAGCATAGGTCTGGATCTCGATCCCGCCGATCTGATCCGGGTAGACCGCCTCGACGATAAAGCAGATGCGAGGACGGTCCAAGGAAGCGATCTTGCTGATGAGTCCTCCGCTCGCGAGCATATCCGCAGCCGTGCTCAGGGATCTGCGGGAAGGCCAGGGGTGGCCCGTCTTCACATTGGCCGTCGTGCCAGACAGCGATGGACTTCTGCGACTCTGATGGCTTAGCTGGTCGGCATGGGCGTCGGCCATGGTTGTAAGCCAGTCTGCCGACGATGCGCGAGCGGCCCGGCACTTCCGGTGGAGCGCTACCAGCTTCGTGCCGCGACTCGGGCCAACCTGTGCAGCTGCGCGATCCAGCCCCCAATGCGCTTTGGATCGGTTTGTGCCTTACGAAGAGCTCCGGATCTCACTCCTGATGCTCGAGAATGACAAGGCGCGCATTTCGGAACGCAGGTCCGTTCACATCCCTACTATGCGGGCCAAGGCCCCCCTGAGTGCCAGGGGTACGCAACCCATCTCGACCAGGCTATCTGCAGCGTGGGTGCGCCCCCGCCGAGTCGGGCAAGAGGCGTTGCTCCCTCAGGAAGCGTGACATCACGAGCACGGCGCGGTGCTGGGCCACGGCGTTGGGATGGCTGTCGTAGGGTGTCACCCACCAAACCTCCTCCGGGTGGGTCGTGGTGGCAAAGACGTCCGTGAGGTCCAAGACATGGTAGCCGTCCTTTTTGGCTAGGGCGGTCACCATCTGGGTCAGATCGCGCTCGGCATACGTCTCGGCAGTCCAAGTTCCGGGAAACAAGTAGGGATATGCGGCCAGCACAATGGGAACGCAGCGCTGTCTGGCCGAGTCTGCCATCTCCTTGAGAGCCGCCTGGAGCTGCAGCCAGCCGACCTCGCCAGGAGCGTAGAAACTGCGGGTAGGCCTGCGCTTGCTGATGCGCGCTGCAAGCGCGCGCTCGAGCAAGCTGACGATCGCACTCTTCCGGATGAACCCGCTATTGAACGGGGGCGGGACCAGCGTCACATCCTCCGGGTCCTGCCACCGCATGTTGGGGAAGCTGGGATACGCATCGTTGTCAAGCCATTGCACGATCACGAGGTCAGGATCGAATTGCCATCCGATGCGGCGCAGGAGCTCGGCCTCGTTGGCGGTGGTGAATCCGCCGTGTCCCATATTGATAACCTCGGTCGGGGGGCCTTTGGCTGTTGCGTTTAGCTCCCGCTCCAACTGGGCCGGCCACGTGCTGTCCGACGACCAGATGCCATGCCCCTCTGTAAAGGAGTCACCCAAGGTGATTATGCGGCGTACGCCGGGGCGGCGGCGAGTGTCCTCGTAGCGCGACCGAAAGCGAAAAAAGTTGTTGTCTTTCACGTTGTCATAGCGGTCGCGCCATTGCGCGAGCTCCGTGGGTGCGCCCACTTCGCGCGCAACCGGGTGCCAGTTCAGAATCGCGTCGCTCGCGACCAACGTGCCCAGCGAGACTGCGCCAGCCATCGTAACGCTAGGGAAAAGGCGCGCCAGCGAGGCGCCAGAGAGCAGCGCCACTAGCCACATGATCTCGCTCACCACTGCGATCGTGAAGATTCCAACGAACGGCAGGAAGATCATCCCGATGAACATCGCGACGGCGAGACTGACGGCGAGGGACATCCGCCCCAGACTTCCGGCGAGAAGCTTATCGAGCTCGCTCGCGATCTGCACCGACCACTTCCGGTTTGCGAGGATCAGCGCACCAGGGACAAAACCAAGCAGGCCTATAGTGGTGGTGATCCGGCCAGACTCGCTGGGGAACGACAGGACCGCGAGCACCGCAAGCAGCAGCCAGGCCAAGCGTAGCTCTCCCGGCTGGACATTCATGACGGGCTCCATAACGCCCTGAAGAGTTCGAGGCGTGGTAAACCGCACCGGTAAGGGGCGCCGACGGGGCGCGGTGCCTCTCAGCCGCCACTGTACTGGTTACGCAGTCTTTACGATTTGCCGCCGGCCAGGCCGGGCCGCGAGTTGATGATAGATAGTCTCGAGACGTGCGCAATAGGTGTCCATGCTGTGCGCCGCAGCCGAACAGAGGGCGCCCTGCGACAACCGGCTGCGGAGGGCGGAGTCACTCAGTACTCGGATCATGGCGCTCGCCAGCGCCGCAGGGTTCTCGGGTTCGGCCAAAAGGCCCGTCTCGCCGTCCGAGACCACCTCCGGCAGTCCTCCGACTCGCGTCGCTACCACAGGAAGCCCGCTGGCCATGGCCTCGATGGCGGCCAGCGAGAGTCCCCCGTTCCGACTCGGCACAACGCAGACATCCGCCGCGTGGAGAAACGATTCTACGTCGGACTGATAGCCGAGAAAACGTACGCTTGCACCCAAGCCGAGGGATTGGACCCTCGCCTCGAGCGTTCCCCGCAAAGGCCCGTCTCCGAGAAGAAGCAGACTCGCTGTCGGCAGCGCGGAGGTGACCTCTCGCCAAGCGTCGATGAGAACGTCCACGCCCTTCACCGGATCAAATCGTGCCACGCATATCGCGACCGGCACGCCCAAAGCGATCCCGAGCCTTGCGGCGGTGCCAGTTCGCTCCGCGGGGCCGACTGGATGAAATCGGCCGAGGTCTACTGGATTGTGTAGGACCTCTACTTGGTCCGCGCGAAAGCCTTGTGTCGTCACCGCGAAGCGTGCCACGGCATTGGAGATCGCAAGGACGTGTTGAGTACCTGGTGCAAGAGCGTGATCGAGGACCTGGACGAATCGAGGATAACCCTTGGGCTCGTAATGATGATCGGCGTGCACGTGCACAAGAACCGGAACGTCGCGGAGCCGCGCAGCGACGCGACCAAAAAAGCTTGCGCCGAAGCCCTGAACGTGAAGCACCTCAATCCGCTCGCGCCGGATAATACGGAGAAAGTCCAACAGAGCGCGGGGGTCGGCCGTACCGCGGCCGAGAAAAACGAACGGCAGCCCCTCGCCCTTCACGGCTTCGCCGAGGGGACCCGGATTGCGGAGGATGACCGCGGTTACCTGCACTCCCCGGGCCAAGAGTGCGCGGGTCCACTCCACCATGAGTCGCCCAGCGCCGTGGAAGCGCGCATCGTCATATCCGAGGCGATCACTAGCCAGCAGGACTCGAATTCCCGCGGCCTCGCTCATGCACCTCTCCGACTCGGGCGCGGGACGACCTGTCCGCCCCCGCGGACGCACATCGTTGTGGCCTTCCCCTCCGGAACGTAGCGGTCAACAAGAACGTAGCGGTCAACGCCGCCCCGAAATTACCTTCCAGCGCACGCTCCAACTTCAAGGGGAATCAGCCTGGCGGTTTGAGTCGGCGCGCATTCCGGGAGACTTACATGTCGACAGCTAAGATGTTGGCCGCGGCACTGTGCGCACTGGTGCTGGCAATGCAGGCGTACCCCATCTTCTCCCGGCTCGAGTATCAGAACTATTACTGGCCATTCGTCAATTACCCAATGTACTCGGACGCCCATCGAATGGGCGAGTCGGTATCCAGCCTAAAGCTAGAGGCACTATCGTGCCACCCGGGCGCGTCACCCGTACCGGTGACCGACGTCGACCTCCGAATCAAATCGGCCAGCTTTAATCAGCTGCTACAAGAAGCCGCGGGACTGCGGGAGCGCAAGTCGCCAGGCGCAGCGGAACGGGCCTCGCAGCAGCTACGCCAACTCGTGGCCACCGAGCTAAGCACTCCCGCGTGCACAGTCGAGCTCTGGCGTCGGACCATCACTATTGGGCGGCGTGGTCTCGAGGACGCTGACCCAGCATGGCATTTGGCGGCAGAATGGACACTCGCAAAGGCGGATTCGACCTCGCAACCGACTTCCACCCAGCCCAGTGAGCCATGAGGTCCTGGCTCCATCGGTTGGACGGCCACTGGTTTGCTCCCGCCCGGCTGGACGATCTGGCGCTTGCCCGGATCGTCCTGGTCGGGTTTCAACTGATCCTGTTGTTGACCCCGGCCCTCTCGGACACGGTGGGAATCTGCTTAGGGTGCTACCCAGTCTATCAGGTGGCACTGACCAAGCTCTCGCCCGACCAGTACGTGCCGATTCCGGCGCTGAAAGTTCTGCTCCTGCCCTTTGGGTGGGGGGTCCGCCCCGACCCAATGTTCCTTCAAGCGGTCTGGCTTGCGGCCGTCGTCACAGGATTCTTCTCCTTGCTCGGCCTATATGCGCGGCCGAGCCTCCTCGTGTTCGCTGCCGCGAACATGTTGCTGGTGGCGCACGCGTATTCCTATGGCGAGGCACACCATCCCGAAGCACTCATCACGATAGCGTTCTGGATCCTGGCACTAAGCCCGAGCGCGGCAGCTTGGTCGCTTGACGGCTTGCGCGACCGGATCCGTTGCTCGGTCTTTGCCATGCGGTTTGAAGGTAAGTCGGGGAAGATCGCGGAGAGCCCGATGGCGCGCTGGCCGCTACGGCTGATCCAGTGGCTGCTTGTGCTGGCGTATTTCTCGGCTGGAATGTCCAAGATTCGGCACGGGGGCCTCGAATGGCTCAATGGCTACACACTGGCCTATCTCGTGGGCAAGGACGCAGTGGAGCGCGGCGCTCCGCTCGGCGTTTGGCTGTCGGGTCAGATCCCCCTCCTCCGGGTTTTCTCTGTCATTGCAGTCGGTACGGAACTCGGGTTCGTGGGTGCCATTCTGCTGCCCCGGTTCACTTGGCTCTTTCTCCTGGCTGGAGCGGGCCTGCACACCGCGATCTACCTGACCCAGCGAGCCCCTTTCCCGCAGTTCATTGCGCTCTACGTGGTCTTTGTCGAGACGCTTCGTACCTACCCGCCATGGCCGCTCTCGGCTCGAGCACCGAAGGCGCGACCCAAGTGGACGGTCGTCTATGACGGGTTGTGTCCCCTGTGTATCCGCACCATGACGGTTCTCGACTATCTGGATCTCCGGTCCACGTTGAGCTTCGTTGACCTGGAGCGGGAATGGCCCAAGGCGGGTGCCGTTCTTGGGCCGGGGCTGACTCTGCAGCAAGCTCGACATGCGCTGCACTTGGCGAGCCCGGATGGGCGCGTTACACGAGGCTTCTCCGCGTTTCGTGAGTTTACGCGGCTCCTCCCACCGCTTTGGCCGCTGGTGCCGTTCCTTTACTTGCCGCTGATGGACCGGGTGGGAGCGTGGGCATACAATGTCGTGGCGCGGAACCGCAGTCGCCAGGCATGCCGGGTGGAGGCCTGCGCGATCTAGAACCGTCCCGGATTCCCGCGAGTTCGGGGTGGTGGACCTTTGCTACTGGCTCCATTCGCCGGTCATCTCTCTGGCCGAACGGAATACACATAGAAATCCTCGTCACCAACCGTCGAGCCAACGAACCGGGCCAGCTCGCGGGTCCCAGCCGAGTCGGTGCTGTCGACCGCCAGCGGATGGTTGAGCAGCAAGACGGCGGGGGTGCCCCCGTCGGTGGCAAGTCGCCGCGCACGGTCAAGGCAGGCTGAATCAGTGACCGGCGCGAGCCGTGCCTTGTTCCAGATGACAAACGCGCCGGTCCGCTCTCCCCGCGGGAAATACGCTTGCTTCGGTTGGAGGTAGACGAGAACCGACTGAGCAGTGTAGTCAGGCTCCGCGACGAACGGGGCCCGATCTAGGCCATGCTCCACCAGGTATGCGGCGGTCGCCTTGCCGTTGGAGAAGATGTACCGGCGGTCGAGCAAGACTGCTAGCGCGCCGCCCAGCACATGCACACCAAGAAGGGTGGTGAAGAGGGTTCTATTCGCGAACGCCCAAGCGCGCCCGATCCAGCCGTCGCTGACACCGCTGCGACGTGCATCTTCGATGTTGCCCAGCCATAGCGCCATCACGAGTGCGACGAAGAAGTGGCCCAGGTGGCGAACCTCACCGGCGAACTTCAGATAGGTAAACGCGATCAGACCGCTTACGGCCGTGGCCAGAAAGATCAGCGCCCGCGGCCGGCGGGCCAGGCCGAATGCCACCCAGCCGAGCACGGCGTAGGTGGCGCCAGCCAGCGGCCAGCGGAGGGGACCCACGGCCCACAGGTTCCAGAGGAAAGGCTTGGTCCACCATTCCCTTTTGAGTTGCGGGATGGGGAACAGCGGTTCCGCCACGGTCCGCACTCGCTTTGCGAGCATGTCCAACGTCAGGATCGGCTGCCAACCCACAACGATCGCGCTGTCTGCCGGGGGCTTCAGTTGAACCGCGGCGAGCGCGACGCTGATGGAGACCACCGCCAGGCCCCAAGCGAACTGCGCGCGGCTCACGCCCTTCGTGAGCATGGGACCGCCCAGGAGCCAGCGGTCGACGAGGAGAGTGAGGCCCAGCGCCAGGCCGACAACTGCGGCGAACACGTTGGTATGCGGGACCAATGCGAGCAGGACGACGACGGTGGGAAACCGGATCGCTCTCGGCCCGAGCGCGGCACAGATGGCTAGCAGCAATAGCACGCCGACGCTGTAGTCGCGGCTCACAACGGCGTACTCGTAGAGGGGGAAGTATCCGAGCGCGAACAACACCCGTTGGAGTCGGGTGAACGGAGCGTAGCGGGCAAACGTCCAGACGATGGCCGCGCCGATGCCGAGATGCAGGACCTGCATCGCGACCGGCGAAGCGGTTACCCGGGTCAACACGAAGAGAGAAACGTACCAGAGGGTGGAATGACCCTCGTACTTGACGTTCCGGAACAATTCCGCGAATGAACCGCTATGGAGGGCGAGGAGCCACGGCTCCGCTTCGTCTCGCCAAAGCTCGTGATTCGCCATGGCGAATACGACGATCGTAAGCCAGGCGACCACCACCAACAGGGGCAGCCACCGGTCGGCCGTGTCGATGTCTGCCGTCTGTCCCGCCGGACTCACAATCTCATCTCGCAGATCACAGGGGTCGAGGTTATCCCGGTCCGAAAGCGATGACAAGTCGATTACGAGCTGGCATGTCCCTTGCCGCTCTTGGCGGCCTTGAGCAACATTTGAACCGTTGAGCCACAGAGCGCTGGAATGCTGAGCGCTTTCGACGACATCAACTGCCGTTTGATGCGGCCGTGGCCCTCTTGGTGACCGGGTGCGGTCGCGCTACGTAGGGGGAGAGCACATGACTCGTCCGGTTCTTTCAGTGGTGCTGCCAGTGTTCGACGAAGAGGCGACCATTCCAGAGCTGGACCGCCGGTTGCGCGCCTTCTTCGCTGAGCTGGGCGAGCCGGTCGGGGAAGCCTGGGAGGTGGTCTTCGTCAATGATGGTTCGGGCGATCACTCGCTGGACCTGCTCCGCGACCTGGCCGCGAACGAGCGCCGGTACAAGGTCCTCTCCTTCGCGCGTAACTTTGGCCACCAGCTGGCGATCACCGCGGGGCTGGACCGCGCCGAAGGGGACGCCGTCGTCGTGATGGACGCCGACCTGCAGGACCCGCCGGAGGTGGTCAAGGAGATGATCCAGCGCTGGCGCCAGGGCTTCGATGTAGTGTACGGCGTCAGGTCGCGGCGCCAGGGCGAGAGCTGGTTCAAGCGCCTCACCGCGGCGGCGTTCTATCGCCTGCTGCGCGCGATGCTGGGGGGCGTGTCGATCCCGGTGGATGCTGGCGACTTTCGACTGATGAGCCGCCCAGTCGTGCTCACGCTCCGAGCGCTCAGGGAGCAACACCGGTTCGTGCGGGGAATGGTCGCCTGGGTCGGTTTCCGGCAGACGGCCGTGACCTACAACCGGCCGGCACGCTTCGCCGGAGAAACAAAGTTCCCGCTGCGGAAGATGATTCACTTCGCTCTCGATGGCATCACTTCCTTCTCCGTGGTCCCGTTGCGGATCGCGACTTGGTTAGGGGTCGCCGCCGCGGGCCTGGCGCTCCTGGCCGGCATCTGGGCCTTTTACGAGAAGCTCTACGGCAGCGGCGTGGTGCCTGGTTGGACGACGATCATGATCCTGGTAGGCATGGGGTCATCAGCCCAGTTGCTGATGACCGGTATCCTCGGGGAGTACATCGGGCGCATCTACGAAGAGGTGAAGCGGCGGCCCCTCTTCGTCGTCAGGGAAGAAATCAACTTCGGCGCAGGCGAGGCAGCTCGTCCGGGCACATCCCCGATCGTCGCGGCGCCAGCTTCCATGACAGCGCTCCCGACTGGTACGCCGTCGTCAGCGGTGCCGGCCTCGGCCGCGGCTCGCGCGACCAGCTCCTAGGCCGATGTCTTTGTATCAGCGGTTGCTTGGCCACCCGTTCGTCTATGACCGCATCCGTCCTCTGGTGGTGGGAGGGATCGACTGGGCGCCCTTGTACCAGAACCTCGGCGCTGGTGCGGAGGACATAGTCCTAGACGTCGGCTGCGGCACCGGTATCGCGCACCAGTACCTGACCGAGTTCCGCGCGTACTTTGGCTTCGACACTGACCCCGTCGCGATTGAGGCAGCCGCCGCGAGGACTGCTGGTCCACGCGTGCACTACGAGTGTCGGGCCGTGACGCCGGAGGACGTGGCGCGCATCCGCCCCACCCGCGTCATCCTCGCGGGCCTGCTACACCATCTCTCCGATGAGGATTGCCTTGAGCTGCTGCGGGCCTTTGCTCACGTCCCTTCAGTGCAGCGCATCGCCACTTCCGACGTGGTGTACTTGCCGGGT
>Ga0075431_100008010_pt1 | contig 10541 bp, 7 predicted proteins | sample RhiMetdeltSRZDD5_FD_75297 | JGI IMG/M metagenome (GOLD analysis project Ga0075431, IMG submission 75297) | Populus rhizosphere microbial communities from Tennessee, USA - Rhizosphere MetaG P. deltoides SRZDD5 | ecosystem: Host-associated > Plants > Roots > Rhizosphere > Soil | place: USA...
AACCCGCCGAAGCAGTTGTGGTGGGACTGGGTGCTCGTCGTCGCGCTGGTGGTGCTGGCGGCGATCGAGGCGGTCGTCCGAGAGGATGTGGTGTGGCGACCCGTCAACCTCATCCTGATCGTCGCCGTGGCGCCCCTGCTGCTCTGGCGGCGCACGCACCCGCTCGCGACGGTCGCAATTGCATTCTCGTTGTTCGCCGCCGTCGACCTCGCAGCAATCGTGATTGGCGTGACGTGGGAGGGGCCGGAACCCTCGGCCCTGGTCCTCCTGCTGTTTCCCTACGCGCTGTTCCGCTGGGGCTCGGGTCGCGAGGCCACGATCGGGCTGGCGTTCGTGTTGTCTCCGGTGGTTGCCGGCGCCGCCGCCGGCCCCGTGGGCGAGGTGGTGGGTGGAGTCCTGATCCTGCTGTTCGCCGCGGCTCTCGGCGCGGCGTTCCGGTACCGGAGCAGCTCTCGGCTCCACGGGCGGGACCAAGCCAAGCTCCGCGAACGCGAGCAGCTGGCGCGCGAGCTCCACGACACCGTCGCTCACCACATGTCGGCCATCGCCATCCAGGCCCAGGCTGGTCGCACCGTCGCCGAGTCTCATCCCGAGACTGTCCTCGACGCGCTCGTCGTCGTCGAGAAGGAGGCGTCGCGTGCACTGACCGAGATGCGCACAATCGTCGGCGCCCTTCGCCGGGGCGAGCAGTCCGACCTCACCCCCCAACGAGGTGTCGCCGACATCGAGCGACTCGCCCGCAGCACCGGTAACCCGCCCCATGTCGACGTCGCGCTGACCGGCGACCTCGACCAGTTGCCTCCATCGGTCGACGCGGCCCTCTACCGCCTGGCGCAGGAGTCGGTCACGAACGCGCGCCGGCACGCACGCCACGCCACCCTCGTGCATGTCGTGGTCACCGGCGACGACGACAGCGTGCGGCTCACCGTCTGGGACGACGGTGACGCCCGCCCCGTCGACGCCCGCTCGTCGTCGGGCTTCGGGCTGCTGGGCATGGCCGAGCGAGCCAGGCTCCTCGGCGGCGCCTTCGAGGCCGGTCCGAACCGCGACGGGGGCTCGACCGTGCATGCCGAGCTTCCCAAGAGCGGTACGGGTGCATGACGGTTGGCACGACGGGCTGGTCGCCGCCGCTTCCCAGAGCGCACACTCGCTTTCGCGATGCACGTCCCGATCGGCTGGGATCGCCGCTTCGAGGACTCCATCACCGTCGCCGACGTCTACCACTGCGCGACCGTCGTCGTCGCCCTCGAGCGCAGCAGAGCGAGATCGGCAGATGGCGGATATGGCGCGCGGTCAGTCCTCCGGGAGTGCGGCGAAGTTCCGTTTGGCGGCGCGGTACCAGCCCATCCCTGAGATCGGGTGCTTCCAGCGGCCCTTCATCTCTTTGAGGGCGGGCGCGTGCATGGTGTCACCACGGGCGACCATCTCGTTGAGATGCCGGTCTTGGGCCTTGATGAGCTCGTCGGCGGTTTGACCTCGGTGTTGGTGGTCGCATGGCCCGCCGAGTTGCTTGCATGTCATCGTTTTCATCAGCTCACGCTTTCTCGAGAGTCGCGATCTTGATCCCTACGTACGGCCACGGACAGCTCGGTGTGCTTTGCAAGCAGCGGTGCCGCACGAGCCTCGCCCGTCGCTCGGTGTGAGAATGGGATCGTGCAGCCGATCGTTGATCCCCAGCGGCTGGTCGAAGAACTGCTCAAGAAGATCGATGCTGAGTTCCAACCGCGCCTGGAAGCCGCTAGGCAGGCGGTCGACGACGCAGCCGCGCGAAAAGCCCGCAGGGTGGCGAAGCGCGCGCTGAGGTCCGTCACGCGGGAGCATCGCGCAGCTCGGGGCGAGGTGCGATTGCTCTCGCACGGGCCAGTGATTTGGTTCGCCTCACGACCGCGGTAGCTCGGCCTGGCCGCAGCAAGCGGCACCCGCGCGCACACCCCAGCTCTAGCCCGACTGGGAGCGGAGGGTCTCGGCGAGCCGCTGGAGAGCATCGGCGACGGGCAGCAGCCGTGGTTCCTCATGTCTCTGTTGCTGTGCTGACGCACTGGCGTCCGCCAGGTGCTCGGCCATGATGCGCCATGCCGCCTCGCGGTGGGGGAGGAGGTAGTCGGGTTGGTAGAAGAGCTCGAAGCTCGGTCCGGCAGTCCGCCCGGGATGCTCGGGTCCCACGGGGAGGGTCGTGAGGAGCTCGCCGATCGGCTCGATCACGTCGACCATCAGTCTGACGGCCACCTGGGACAGGGTGTTCATCTGTTCGTTGCTCTCGTCCACGTGGCAAAGCAAGCGATAGAGGACCTGGAGCAGGACCTCGTAGCCGACGTTGCCCAAGTCGGCGATGCTGGCCGTGCGAGCGTCGGTGATGAGGTCGGCCTCCTCGCCGCTCTCGGGCGGGCGGACCAAGGCCGGCAGCACCGGGCGGGCGACCTCGAGGCCGGGATTCGCCCGCATCATGGCCAGGTACTCGTCAAGGACCGTGAGGAAGCGGCCGAAGTGGGCGTTACGCCAATCGCCCCGCGGCCCCTCCCCCTGCTCGACGATCGTCTCGATGGCTTGCACGGCGGTGTCCACGCTGGTGATGGGCTCGAGCTGGGGCCAGCCGAACAGGTCGCCGCTGACCTGTCCGGCGGCGGGCTCCAGGAAGAGGTTGTCCTCGCCCAGCTTCTCGCCGAGGTGGCGGAACCCGGCTTCGATCGAGCGGTAGAGGTGGCCGACGGTCGCAAACTCCTGCAGATGAGGTGCGATCTCGTCGGGGCCCATCACCGGCGCTGCCCCGTCGAAGGCGGCCAGACCCTCGGCGTCGTCGAAGTCCATGCCTTCGGGGCGCTCCAGATAGATGAAGTGGCGGAGGGCCTGCTCGCCGAAAGGCAGCAGGGTGAGAACGACGCCGGGCGGATAGTGCTTGGCCGGCTGGGGCAGGTTGGGTCGTGACAGGTGTGGGCTGGCGCCGAGCGAGCTGACGAGGTTGCAGTTGATGGCCAGGTGCAACATCTCCTGCTTGGCCACCATGAGGATGGCCGCGCGCCATCGCTCGAGATCTGCCAGCTGGTCCTCGGTCAGGCCCTCGTCGACGGATCGCTTCAGAGTGAACGCCGCGAACAGGTACTCGCACATGAGGGCGTGCTCCAGCTCGGCCGCCGAACAGAGCATGTAGATCAGCGACTGGCGGTGCTCGATGACGAGCGGACGGTCGCCTTCGGGTGAATCGCTGCGGAGTTTCACCAGGCGACCGAGGCGCCCGCCTATCGGCTCCTGCGTGGCTGTGGGTTCGTCCGTGACGGCGACGCCCTGGGTCGCTGCCTCGCCTTTCGCCGACTCGGGTGTTCCTGCGTCCACCCACCGGCGAAAGACGTCCACCTTCGCCGGCGCCCAGGCGCCGTCACACGGCATCGACCCGGCCTCCAGCCGCTGGAGGATCGACTGGGCGTTGGCCGCGACATCGTTGTAAGACCAGAGGTCGAACGCCCACCGCATGGCATCACGATCACGTGCTCGGAAGAGCGCCCTGATGTGCTCGTGGAAGACGACCGGCTGGTCGGCCCCGCTCATGTGTGACCGCCGCCGACGTGCCGCGCCGACATGGTGCCAGAGCTCGGCACCGCGGGCCACGAGCTGGTCGGAGTAGCGCGAGACCCGATCTGCATTTCGTAGCCCCACTCCGCCCACGAGCCGGCCACGTTGCCGCCGATCCGACGTCCTCCGACCAAGGCGATGCGCACGACGCGATTCAACGCCGGATCCCGGATCATCGTCCAACATCGATCGGGCCTACCAGCGACAAGCTGTACTTGTACCGCACCTGACCTCTAGGCCCAGGTCGTCACCGAGCAGCCGCAGGTCGCCGCCAACGCCATGGCCGGCCCATTTCTCGATCGCCGCCGGCCCGTGCTCGACCGCACCCCGTCATAGGCACCCTGGGGCGGGCACCCCGGCCGGCGGGCTACGGCAGCCGCGGGCGCTCGATGGAGCAGGCGCAGAGGTGCGGGACGATGTGCCGCGTGAGTCGCGCGTGGTGCCGTCGTCGGCGGAGCAGGTGTCAGGCGTCGCCGGCGACCGTTGCGGCGCGGAGGTGGTCCGGCAGCTGGATGAGCGGAAGGACGTCCTCGGGCCGGGGCAGCTTGCGAGGCCGGCCCCGGCGCCGCTTGATGGCCACGATCCTCCCGTTGAGGAAGAGTTGGCCGCCCCACACGCCCCACGGCTCGCTCCGCTCGATCGCGCCCTCGAGGCAGGGGACCAGGACCGGGCAGTCGGCGCAGATGTGCTTGGCCCGGGCGATGTCCTGCAGGTCCCCGCTGAAGAAGATGCCGGCGAGCCGACCGCTGCGGTCGTTGCAGCGAGCGTCGGCTCGCCAGGTGTCATCGCGAGCGCGAACGTGGGCCGTCACACGCCCGCCGCGTCGGTCGTCGAGGTCGACCACCTCGGCGCCCACCGCGGAGGGAACTGCCGGCTCCCGGCATCGCATCCCGTCCTCACCGGTCAGCGACGCGCCGAGCGGGTCGACCGGCTCCAGGTGACGGTCCGTCCAGGGCGTCAACGACGTCGGGGTGAGTGGCGACCGCGGCGCGTCATGGTGTGCGTGCCCTTCCATGACACCCCTCACGTCGTCAGAGGGTGTCCGGGGTGGCGACGGCACGGCGCGGCCGGCCCTGGTCCGCTCGCGGTGTCACGCGACCACGCTGGTCGATGACGACGACCGTGCGGGTGGCGTCGTCCACCAGCGTGACCGGGTGTTCAACGGTGCGGGCCGTTAGAAACGCATCCGCGAGCATGGTGATGGTGAGTCCGTGAACGTGCGTGCTCATGGCTGGCTCCTGTCGGGCTCTGGCCGCCGTGGCCGCCCGGGGGAGAGCGGCCACGGCCCCGAGGGTGCGGACGAGGTGGCTGTGCCGGCGTCCCAGGCCAGAACGTGATCCATACGCCGACGGTAAGAGGACGCCACCGCCGCCGGCATCCATGAACTCCCTGATCTCACCCCCGAGATTCGTCGGCAGGCGCCACGGCTCGGCCACGTCCCTCACCGGTGGAACCAGGCTAAGCGGACGAAGGCGTCGGGCTCGGTGGAGGGGTCAGGAGGGCCGTGTGGAGCCGCGCGCGGGAGGTGATCTCGAGCTTGCGGTAGGCATGGCTCAGGTGCGTCTCGACCGTCTTGATCGTGACGAAGAGAGTCTGTGCGATCTCCTTGTTGCTCAACCCGTCGGCTGCGAGCTGCGCAACGCGGCGCTCGCTCGCGGTGAGTGCGTCGAGCCCGGCCTGGAGGACCTTTCGCGGTCTCACCCCGGTGGCGGCGATCTCTTCGTTCCCCCGCCCGGCGAGCCCGAATGCGCCGATCCTCCGGGCGAGGTCCACTCCGTCCCGCAGCCGCTCGCGTGCCTCCGTCCGCTGGTTCCCGCGACGGAGCGCTGCGCCGAGGTCGACGAGGGCGCGCGCGTGCTCGAGCCGGCTCTCCGAGCCGGCGAGCACTTCCACCGCCTCGCGGAGCAGGCCCAATCCAGCCGTGCCGCCCTCAACCAGACCGAGCGTGCGCAGGGAGGCGCCGATGGTCTCGGGGCCACCCCAACGTCGAGCGAGCGTGAGCTCCTCGACGGCGAGCGCACGCGCTTCGTCGTGCCGGTCGAGAAGTCGAAGGCCTTCGGCGGCCCAGCTGCGCCACGGCACGCTGCTCGGATTGTCGAACGGGACCAGCCGAACGGTCTCGCCCACCTGAAGCAGCTCCTCGACCCCCCGCTCGGGGCTGCCGGCCTCGATGCGCAGACGGCCGCGGTAGAGCCGAAACCAGACGAGGTGGACCTGGTCGAGCGGCAGTTGCTCTGGGAAGCCACCCTCGTCGATGACACGCGCCGCCTCCTCCGTCTCCCCCTGCTCCAACAGCGCAAGCGCCAGGAAACCGATGTTGTACGGCCAGGCGACGCGCATGCCGTGGGCGACGCAGAGGTCGATCGCCTCTCGCAGATCGGCGACCGCGGCCCGAAGATCGCCGCGATGCGTCTGATGCTGGCCGCGCCACATCAACAAGAACGCGACGTTGAAGATGTCCCCGCGCCGGCGAGCCTGAGCAACCGCCTGGTCGAGGATGGACACCCCTTCGTCGAGCAACCCCGACCGGGGGAGCACGTTGAGCGCGTAGTAGAACGCGATCGAGCCGCTCGTCAACAGGGTCCCGGGCGCAAGCGCTCGCCGGGCGAGCTCGACTGCGAGCTCGCGGTGCAGCCCCAGCCGGTACCGGTAGTGCGCCATCGTCGCGAGCAGGATCTCGCTGCCGAGGCCTCCGTGGAGCGCGTCCAGGTCGAGCTCGCCGATCGCTGCTTCGGCGATCGGATAGGTCTGCGCGTCCCACCACGCCGCGCTGATCAGCTCCGCCAGGAGCAGCTCGTAGAGGTCCGGATCTCGCTCCCGACCGAGCTCGTCAAGCGCTTGTTCGAAGACGGCAAGGGCATCCGGGATCCGGTCCGTGAACCAGAGCGCGCGGCCCAGCTCGAGCGCGACTCCGCAGCGTCGCGTCCGGTCGGGGAGGAGCTTGAGACCGGCGCGCAGGTGGTCGGCCGCGGCCGGTCCGTTCGTGCGACGCTCCGCCAGGCCGAGCTCGACAAGCACCTCTGCCCGCATAGCCGGATCGCTCTGCTCGTCGAGCGCGCGGCTGAGATACCCGACGGCGGCCTCGGCCGCGCCCTGGGCGAGCGAGCGCTCGGCCGCTTGGCGGAGCGTCGAGACCACGAACGAGTCGGCCCGTGGCGCCACGCGGAGCAGGTGTCCCGCCGCACTCTCCGGCCAGGCGCGGGCCTGTAACAGCAGCTCCGCGGCTGAGCGGTGCGCGGCGTCTCGTTCGACCACGTCGAGGGTCTCGTAGACGGCACTGCGAACGACGGGGTGGAAGAACTCGACCGGATCCTCGCGCCTCAGCAGATCAAGCCGGACGAGGGTGGCGGCGGCCGGACCAAGCTCGCTTTCTTGCACGCCGGCGAGGGCGGCCGCGTGGCGCAGCTCGGTCCCATCGCCCAGGATCGATGCCGCACGGAGGAGGGCGAGCGCCCTCGGCGGCAGGCGAGCGAGACGAAGCCCGACGGCACGAGAAACGCCGTGAGCCCCGATTTCCAGCAGGCGGGGCACGTTCTCAGCGCTCGGGCGGGTTCCCTCCCGCGCCACTGCGTCGAGCACCGCGTCGACAAAGAGCGGATTACCTCCAGTGGCCGTTTCCAGGGCGGCGCAGAACGCGTCGTCCGGGTTCAAACCGTGCAGCTCGCGCGCGAGCACCGCGATCGAGGCACGCCCGAGCGGTTGCGGGCGAATCGCGCTCGCCTCCGGATCGGCGATGAGCTCTGCGACCAGCGTGGGATTGCGGCTCTCGCCCTCCGGCGGCCGCGTGCCTGCGGCGACGAGGAGAGGCACTCCCTCGAGCCGTCGCGTCAGGTAGAGGAGCCACCGCAGGGAGGGGGCGTCGGCCCAGTGCAGGTCGTCGATGGCCAGAAGCGTGGGCTCGTGAAGGGCCACGTTGGCCGCCAGCCAGTAGAGGCCGTGGAGGATCGCAAACGAGCCCTCGGCGGGAGCGTCCCGAGAACCGGCGAGCTCCGGCGCTCCGAGCAGCGGTTCAATGAGCGCCGCGGGCCCTGACAGCAGCTCCGCGCGGAGATCCGAGGAGGCGGAAGCGAGCAGCGGCTCGAACAGCTGACGGACGATCCCATACGCAAACTCGCCCTCGAACTCGCCGCCCCGGGCGGCGAGCACCCGCATCCCCGCCGCGCCGGCGATCGCGCGCCCCTCGGCTAGCAGGCGGGTCTTGCCGATGCCAGCACTTCCCTCGATGACGGCGAACCGCCCACCGCCGCTCTGCGCCGCGTCGGCCAGTGCCTGCAGCGCCGCCACCTGGGCTTCGCGCTCAAGTAGCAAGACAGGGTCTCCGCCAGAACGAAGGACACTCGCCGGCGCCATCACGACCAACCCCCTAGAACCCCTCAGAGCGAGAGCTTAGATGAGCGTTCGGATTGGCCCGGACGCGCGCGGCCGATCTGTGTGCCTCAGTTCACCGTCGCCGGTGTGGATGAGGGCTCCCGGTCCCAACAACACCCGGGTAGGCCGGCGGCGACCGCGGCGCTGGCGGTCTCGAAGGCGGGAGCCCGCACAGGCTCGAGCTCGGGTGCGGTGGTAGCTGTGGGGCGGGAGGGTAGGTAGCGGGCGGCGAAGGCGGCGCCGGCGATGAGGACACCGGCGGCGACGAGGCAGCCGAGCTGGAACCCGTCGAAGAACGCCGCCTGGGACGCCTCGAACAACGGCCGGCCGGCCGGACCCAATTGATTCGAGACGGCCAGCGCAGCGCCGATGGATTCGCTGGCGGTATCGAGGGCGGGTGCGGGAAGCGTGCCGCCTGCGTCCTGGATGCCCGACGCATAGAGGGATGCGAAGACGCTGCCGATGATGGCGACGCCGAGGGTGGCGCCGAGCTCGCGGGTGGCGTCGTTGACGGCGGAGCCGATGCCGGCCTTCTCTTTCGGAACGACGCCCATGATCGCCTCGGTGGCGGGGGCGGTGACCAAGCCCATCCCGAGGCCGGCGAGAACCATCTGGCCGACGATCTCGATGTAGGGCGTCGCGGCGCTGGCCGTGGACACCCACGCGAACGAGACGCCGACCAGGAACAGACCCGTCGCGACCACGGCCTTGTTTCCGACGCCGACGGATAGCCGCACCCCCACGAGCGAGCCGATGGCGATGCAGGTGGCGACGGGCAGGATCCGCACACCGGTGCTCAGGGGGGCGTAACCCTTGAGGAACTGGAAGTACTGGGTGATGAGGAAGACAAACCCGGCGAGCGCGAAGAAGATGACCATGATCGAGCCGCTGGCGGCCGAGAACCGCAGGTTGCGGAACAGCGAGACGTCGAGCATCGGGTCTGGGCGGCGCCGCTCCCAGGCGACGAACACGGCCACAGCCACCGCGGCGAGTGCGAAGCCGCCGGTCGTGGCCGGGGAGGTCCAGCCCCGCTCGGGTGCCTCGATGATGGTGAACACCAAGGTGCCGATGGCCACGGTGGACAGGACGAGACCGACGATATCGACCGGCGGGGTGGCCGGGTCCCGGGAGGTCGGCACGAAGAACACGGCACCCAGGAAGGTCACCGCGGCCACCGGTGCCATGGCGACGAAGACGCTGCCCCACCAGAAGTGCTCGAGCAGCCAGCCGCCGCTGATCGGGCCCAAGGCGACCCCGAGCCCGGTCATGGCCCCCCACAGCCCGATGGCCCGGGCCCGCTCACCCCGCTCGGTGAACAGGTTGGAGATGATCGCCAGGGTGGCGGGAAAGATCAGCGCGGCGCCCACCCCCATCACCGCCCGCACGGCGATCAGCGCGCCCGAGCTGTCGACGAGGCCACCGATCGCGGTCGCGACCCCGAACACCGCCAGCCCGGTGAGCAGGGCCCCCTTGCGGCCGTAGCGGTCGCCGAGACTTCCCGCCGCCAACACCAGGGCGGCAAAGGTCAGGGTGTAGGCATCGACCACCCACTGCAGCTCCCGGGTCGACGCGTCGAGCTGACGCATCAACGACGGGAGGGCGATGTTGACGATCGTCGTGTCGAGGTTGATGGTGAACGCAGCCAGGCACAACACGGCCAGTGCCACACCCCGATGACCTCGCGCTGTCCTCGTTTGGTCCCTCACCTCGGCGTTCATGGGAGCTTCCGCAGCCCGGCGCCTGTGAGCAGGTATTCGGGAGCGGCTGTCGCCGGGTCTGCCCGTACCAGGTCCACGAGGGCGGACCCGGCGATCTCGGGGGTCAACGGGTCCCCCAACTGGTTGAGGTAGGCCTGTTCGGTCTGGCCGCTGCGGGCGGCGTAGGCCCGAACTCCGCGCTTGCCGACGTCTCCGAAGGGGGTCATTCTCGGCATCACCGCCGTGAAGCTGATGTCCAGCCCGGCACGGCGCGACTCGTCCTGGGCGTAGTCCGCGATGAACCGCTGGGTGGCCTTGGACCCGGCGTAGCCTCCGCTGGCCGGTGATCCGTTGATCGCGGCTCCGCTGCTCATCACGATCACCCTGCTGCCGGGCGGCAGCGGCTTGAGCAGCGCCTCACGGAGCCAGGTGAAGGCGATCTTGACGTCGGTGTGCCAGTTGACCGAGAACGTCTCCCACGTCTGGTGCTGGAGCGGACGCATCACCGGGTTGGCGCCGGCGACGAGGATGAGCACCTCCGGCTCGTAGTGATCGACCAGGCTCCACGCCACCGTCGTGTCGGCCGCATCGGCGACCTCGGTCCGGATGTTGGCGCTGGTGGAGGCCAGCTCGGCGAGCGCCTGGGCGGATCGGGCGACGGCGACCACCGCAGCACCGGCATCGGCGAACGTCCGGGCGATGCCCCGCCCCAGGCCCCGGCTGGCGCCGACGACGACGGTGGTCCTGCCCGACAGGTCACCGATCACCGTGGTCATGACTCGACAGGCGCTGCCTCGACGAACGCCGCAAACTGGCGTTCGAGCGCCTTGGCCGCCCCGCCGCGCCAACCCTCGGCCAGCGACGCTGACAGCGGATCCGGGAAGATCTCCTCCTCGCCGTTCTCCACGCCGT
>Ga0075431_100008018_pt1 | contig 10537 bp, 5 predicted proteins | sample RhiMetdeltSRZDD5_FD_75297 | JGI IMG/M metagenome (GOLD analysis project Ga0075431, IMG submission 75297) | Populus rhizosphere microbial communities from Tennessee, USA - Rhizosphere MetaG P. deltoides SRZDD5 | ecosystem: Host-associated > Plants > Roots > Rhizosphere > Soil | place: USA...
CGGGCAGAAGCAACTACATTCTCGGCAGGGACGCGAGACGGTGGCGCAGGAATGTCGTGAGTTTCACGAGGGTCCGATACCGCAGCGTCTATCCCGGAATCGATTTGATCTACTATGGCAATCAGCGCCAGCTCGAATACGACTTCGTAGTGGCGCCGGGCGCCGATCCCAGTATGATCAAGCTCGGTTTCAGCGGATTGGATCAGATAAATATCGCCGCGCAGGGAGATCTCGTCTTGAAAACCGCCAGTGGCGAGATCCGTCAGCGGAAACCTGTGGCATATCAGGAAGTGAATGGAGGCAGGCGGGAGATCGCCAGTCGCTATACGATGAAAGGCCCGCAGGAAGTCGGCTTCGAGCTCGGCGAATATGACCGCTCACGGCCACTCGTGATCGACCCTGTGATCGCCTACTCCACTTATCTTGGCGGTTCCGGGAGCGACATCGCAGGCTCTATCGCCGTGGACGCCGCCGGAAACGCATACGTGACCGGGCTGACCTGGTCATTGGATTTCCCCACGTTAAATCCTCTGCAACCGGCCCCTGGCGGAAACAGTGACATAGGCGACGTCTTTGTGGCCAAGCTCAACCCGGAAGGTTCGGCGCTCGTTTACTCGACCTATCTCGGAGGCATTGGCTTCGACTACGGCAACGACATAGCGGTGGATGGGGACGGAAACGCATACGTGACGGGGACTACCCGGTCGCTTGACTTCCCGACGAAGAACGCGCTGCAACCCGAATTGGCCGGCGGTAATGCCATTGACCTGTTCGTGACGAAATTGAATGCAGACGGGTCGGCGTTGGTCTACTCGACGTATCTCGGTGGAACTGATGTGGAGGTTGACGCTAATCTGACGATTGATAATGAGAGAAACGTCTATGTAGCCGGCGATACCAATTCGAGAAACTTTCCAACTGTCAATCCGCTGCAAGCGACTCTATCGGGATTTCAAGATATTTTTGCGGCCAAGATAAAGGCGGATGGGTCGGCGCTCGTCTACTCGACTTATCTCGGCGGTAGAGATTTTGATTTTCTATCCGGCATCGCAGTTGACGGCTTCGGCTGTATTTACCTGACAGGCAATACAAGTTCAAATGATTTTCCGACGGCCAACCCATTGAAGTCGACACTTATCAACGGAGACTCAGACGCCTTCTTAACAAAGATCGGAGCTGATGGCTCCTCCTTCGTCTACTCGACCTATCTCGGCGGCTCCGATTACGATGACACAGGCAATATTACCGTTGACGCCTTCGGCAATGCTTATGTAGTCGGGCTCACATATTCACCCGATTTCCCGACGATCAATCCATTGCAGCCAGTTCTCTCAGGCCAGGCTGACGCTTTCGTGACTAAATTCAACCAGAACGGCTCGGCGCTCCTCTACTCGACCTATCTGGGGGGAGACAATGAGGATTGGGGCTACGACATCGCGCTAGACTCGCGAAGCGACATATACGTTTCGGGCTACACGCTTTCGGACGATTTTCCAACTCTTGACGCCGCGCAACCACGTCCGGACACTAACCCGAATGATCCGAATAATATTGGCGACGGCTTCGTTTCCAAACTGAAGGCCGACGGGTCGGGCCTGATCTATTCCACCTATCTCGGAGGTGGGGCGTTCGAAGAGGGCCCTCTCATGGCAGTGGACGCGCAGGGCGCCGCCTATCTGTTCAGATACACCAACTCGGCCGACTACCCGACCACGCCGGGAGCCGTCCAGCGGGAAACTAGCGTTCCGAACCAAGGCCGCCCCGAATGTTTTATAACTAAAATCGCCGGCGCCCGCCGTCATCATCTAAGCCAGGACAAAGACTGCGAAGACGCTCACGACGGCGAAGGACGTCATTCAAGTAAAGCTCGCCAATAACGCGCCCGGAAAGCCCGGGCAAGAGCCATTTTGCAATTACATACCGGAGATCAGATATGAGACGTTCAACCATCTTTCTCTCTGTTGCGGCCTGCGGTTTCTTCCTGGCCACTGGCAGCGCTCTCATGCAGAGTGACTCGCTGCCGCAACTGGGGCGCCCGCAAAATTCACAGCCGAAAATTGTTCAACCAGACTCAATGCCTAAAACTTATCTCAACCCGAATCGGCTGCATAAACTGATCATCAGTGATAAGGATGTAGGTATTTACGACCGGCTCGCAAAGGCCAACGCCATTCGCAACGTGATAGATTACGGCAGCTACAAAATGGTCGTGGTGGACGAAGAGGCTGCGGGGGGACGGGCCGCTTTACAGGCGCTGCCCGTCGCCCTGCGCGACGAGCAAAACATGATCATCTTCAACGGCTATTTGATTGATACCAGCGCCTCTCAGCCGCTATCCAAAGAGGCGCCCGTGGATTTGAAGTCTTCGCGCGTGAGCGAAGCGGCGGCGAGGGCCGCCGCGCCGGGTAAAGGTTTATACGTTATTCAATTCATCGGGCCCATACAGGATTCATGGCTCAAAGAGCTTGAACAGACCGGGGTCGAGATCATCACCTACGCCCCCAACAACTCCTATGTCGTTCTTGCCAACGAGCGCGCCGCCGGGGAGTTGATGAAGATGAAGGCCAGCTCTCCGTTCGTACAGTGGCTGGGAGATTATCAACCGGCTTACAAACTTACGCCCGGATTGCAGGAGGCGACTCAGGGCGACGGTTCGCGATTGGTCAGAGTGACGGTACAGGTGATCGATAACGCCGAAGGCCAGTTCAAGGCCGGCGCATTGAGGGCCGCCGCGCGCCAGTACTTCGGGGAGCGGCGCGTGTTGAAATACCGTAATCTGAGGCTTGAGATTCCGGTCTCACAGTTGGCCGAACTGGCCAAGAGCGATGAGGTCTTCGCGCTTGAAGAGGATGCCGGGCCCGTGCGCCTCGATGAAGTCCAGGGCCAAATCGTGGCCGGCAATCTTACTGGCGCCGCGCCGAGCGGCCCCGGCTATCTTGCATGGCTCGCCAACAAAAGTTTCAACAGTTCCCAATTCTCTTCATTCGCGGTCAACGTCGTGGACGACTCCTCTTCACTGAGAGGCCACCCGGACCTTCCCAATGCGCGCGTCGCATTCGAAAACAACCCGACCAATCAATCCATTTTTCAGGGAGGTCATGGCTTTCTCAACTCACAAATCATCGGTGGCTTCAACGACCGCGTGGGAGCGGCTTTCGAAGACGCTAACGGGTTCAACTACGGTTTAGGAATTGTCCCCTGGGCGCGCGTTGGCGTGACGGCGATCTTCGGCCCTGACTTCGGTTCTGGTCAGGCAACGCCGACCTTGTGGGAAGAGACGGCCTATGGTCAGGGCGCGCGCATCTCTTCCAATTCGTGGGGGGTGTTAGATCCGTCCACGCGCCTCCCGATTAACCGCTACGACGTCTACGCGCAAGAATATGACCACATCGTGCGCGACGCGCAGGGCGGGGTGGACGGGAATCAGCAACTAGCGGTCGTTTTTGCCGCCGCCAACGACGGCCCGTCCGAAAACACCGTCAGCGCGCCCGGCGTCGCGAAGAACGTCATCACTGTGGGCGCCAGCGAGAACGTGCGAATGACAGGCGTTGACGGGTGCGGAATCGGCAATTCCGACGCGGACAGCGCGAACGATATCAGCTTCTTTTCGAGCCGTGGGCCGGTCAACCCCGGTGGAGGTGACGGGCGCGTCAAGCCTGATATCGTCGCGCCGGGCACTCACATTCAGGCCGGTGTCCCGCAATCGGCTTACCTTGGAAATTCAGTTTGCAACCGATACTTTCCCGCCGGTCAAACTCTCTATAGCTGGTCGAGCGGGACATCACATTCGACCCCTGCGGTCGCCGGAGGCGCGGCGCTGGTCTATCAGGACTTCCTCAACAAAGGAATGGAAGCGCCGTCCCCGGCCATGGTCAAGGCCGTGCTTATGAATTCCGCATCCTATCTGACTGGCGCGGACGCGGGCGACACACTACCGTCGAACGTCCAAGGCATGGGACTGATGAACCTCGGCCGGGCCTTCGACGTCGCCACGCGATTGCTGACTGATCAAACGAAAATATTCGGTTCAAGCGGAGAGACTTACAACATCACAAGCACGGTCGCGTCATCGAGCCAGCCTTTCCGCGTCACGTTGGCTTGGTCGGACGCGCCCGGCTCGACGACCGGCGCCCCTTGGGTCAATAACCTGGATTTAGAAGTGACGATCAACGGACAGGTCTACAAAGGCAACGTCTTTTCCGGAGCGACCTCGACAGAGGGCGGGGTGGCAGATGGAAGGAACAACGTCGAATCGGTCTTTCTGCCTGCCGGCGTCTCAGGCGAATTTCTTGTGACGGTGAGGGCTACCAACATCGCCGGTGATGGCGTGCCGGGCAACGTCGATCCGACCGATCAGGATTTCGCGCTGGTCATCTATAACGCGAATTTTACTTCTCCCGTCATCAGAGTCAGCCCCGCGTCCCTGAATTTCAATACCGCGCTGGGTGTCAACCCGGCGATTCAATCTGTCAATATCGACAATATCGGCGCAGGCGAGTTGAATTGGGAAGCGAGCGATGACGCAGACTGGCTCACCGTCAGCCCGGCCACCGGCGCCGCGCCTTCTGTGTTGACCGCAGATGTCAACGCCGGCGGTATGGCGATAGGGACATATCACGCGACGATCACCATCCGTTCCACCAACGCCGCCAATTCGCCGTTAAGTGTGCCTGTGACATTGACGATTGCGCCTGTCTTTGAAGTCAATCCGTCAAGCCTGGACGTCACGGCGCCGTTTGGAGGTAAACCGCAGGATCATATTCTCAGCATCTCGCATAATGACGACCGGTTTCGGGATTGGATGGCGAGCGGCGGCGTCCCCTGGCTCACCGTCAATCCGTCGAGCGGCGTCGCGCCGTCTCAATTGTCGGTGTCCATTGCCATCCGCGGCTTGTCGCTGGGAGTCCACAAAGGAACGGTCACGATCCGTTCGACCAATCCGTCCATCCAGCCGATTACAGTCCCCGTGACCCTGACCGTTGACAGTATTCTCAATGGCGAATTTGAAAGCGTGATCAGCCCATGGGTCTTCTCTGGGGTGGCGATGCGTTCAACCGGAGGACAGTCACACAGCGGAGCAGCTTACCTGCTTATGGGAGGGGCAAACGGTTCAAGCGGGGAGGCGTATCAACAGGTCAATCTGCCGCGCGGCTCATCGCTGAAGCTGTCTTTCTGGTTGAATGTGACGTCGAGTGAAACGGCGATGACGCCGAACGACAGGCTGTTTATCGAGGTCTGCAATAGATCAGGCAAGACGCTCAAGACGCTGGCTGTCTTCAGTAACCTGAACCGGTCAGAGCCGGGCCAGTACGCGATGCAAGGCGGCTACAGTTTGGCGCAGTTTGCCGGGCGAAAGGTGATGATACGATTCCGGACGACCACCGATGCGGCGTCGGTCACGACCTTCCGGATCGATGATGTATCGATAAAATGATCTTTGCCATACTTGATCTGTAGGGGGTTGTCGCGCTTGGAAAGCAATACGTGTTCCTTCAATGAGCCAGCGTGCGTTCGAGAAAAATGTGTGATTGGGTTGATGAACCTTCCCAATAAATTGCGTTGATCTGTTGGCGAACCCATACTTCCGCCCGTTCAATAGCAACCCCCTTCAGATATGCAAACCTGACTCTATCAAAAAGGAGTTTTGACTATGAAATCACGAACACTCTCCGCCACAGCGATGATCCTGCTCACACCATTGGTCGTGTTGGCGTTTCAGGCTCAGGCTGAGCAGGTTCGCAAGGGCGAACTCAAGAGCAAGTCGTTCACTGTAGGTTCCTTGAAGATGACTATTACCCGCTTCTACGAGAGCGGCATCACCCCTAAGGGCAACTTCGATATTGAGGTAGAGAATACGTCGGGCGATATCACGACGTTCACCCCCCAGTTGCTGACATTCATTGATAAAGATGACAATCAAGTAGACATTGTGGGGCAGGATGCGGGAGAGAATAAAAATGAAGAACGGCGTCTAGTTGCGGTGGGAGACAAGAGAGTATGGCCCAAGGCGAGGATAAAGCATACTTATGTGCTAACAAATAAGGTAAAACTGCCCGCGCGCCTGTACTATGAGGACAAGCTACTTGCGACGATAATCGAGTGAATATATGAGTAGCTTTCATGGGATATGGCAACGCCTGAGGGTTTCAGTAAATCTGTGTAAATGGCCATCGCCGACTTTACTTCACATAATCAACAGCTGCACATTAGTTAACGGAAGGGGCCATTTCCGCAAGAATCGTTGCCAACGGTCATCACCGACTTCCCGACAGAACCAAAATCGTAAAGAACTTCAGTACCCTCCGCCAAGTTTTATTCTCAATCCTTTCCATGGGCCTTCGACAGTCGCATCCGTCGGCAATGTCTTGAAGAGGATGTAGGCTGGAAGCAACGGTAGCAGAACCCCGACAGAGTCGCACTTACGGAAAGAAAGGTAAACCGATTCGGAAAACCTTCGGCACGAGCCTATCGCTCTTCCATCTGCCGCCGAAGGGCGTAAAATGAGACCGCACGGAATCCTCTTACAATGAGCTTTCCTTACCGCCAGCGTCAGTCTATGGTGGAAAAGAGTAGTTCCGTGAACACAGCTCGCGTCGTTGTTCATTATTTTGAAAAGGGCCTGATTCCTGAATTCGATAACGTATGGGTAAAGAGACGGTGTAACTTTTCAGATTAGCGGCCTGGTTCTCTGAAATCAAACGTCTGGCCGAGATTGTCGAAGCTTATCTCGAGATCAAACCGAAACGGCGCCGCGCGAAACCGTCGGGCGGATTCGAATTCGCGCCCAAGGTCCTGACGCTTTGCAAGCGAGCAGGAGCGCCCGACCCGGTGATCATCCGCATACTATGCAGGCCATCAAACCAGCCTGAAGACCGAATGGTTCTTTGCCAATTCAGGCAGATGGAACTTAGTTACTCTGCAGAACAGCAGGGCCTCATTTGTCAGTTCTCTCGCGACGGACACATCTGTCCGCCAATCAACTGTCAACACTAAGCATCAACTAGAAAGGCATATATGAAAAACCTACGGACTCACATCACCCGGTTTCTGATCGTGGCGGCGGCGCTGATCTGCGGCTACTTCACTCTAACTACGGGACGGACCGCAGGCGCCGATTCTACGAAAAACAGCGCCCGGCCGATGCCCGACTTGCGCGGCCCGGCGGCGATACGGCATCTCGAACAAACGGGACTCTACAACTCGCTTTCGGCCGCGGTGACGGCGGCTCGCTATCAGATCGAGGAGCGCAAAGAGGGCGGCCATGAGGCGGCCAATCCGAAGCAGGGTTACCGAACTGTTTTTACGCGAGAAGGAGTGGAATTGAGAGGGTCGAGCCGGACTGGGGGCAAGTGGTGGCTGGGAATGAAGCTGACAGCTTACGGCTACGGGGAGCGGAAGAAGGCGGCGCCATCCGCCGATGTCAAAGTCAGGGACGACCGGATCGAATACGAGAGGCGCGCGAGTGACGGCGGCGCGATCAGCGAATGGTATGTGAACCGGGCGAGCGGGTTAGAGCAAGGATTCACGATCGCGCAAGCCCCCGAAAAGAGAAGGGCTGGAGAGAAGTTGAATCTGTGGCTGAAGCTGAGCGGAGATTTGAAGGCGAGATTGGGGGAGAGTAGGCAGGCGATCCTGTTGAATGGCGGAGGAGCTGGAGCAGGGTTGCGCTATGACAAGCTGCATGCGTTCGACACGACGGGGCGAGAGATCGAGGCGAGGATGAAGCTCACCGGAGATCAGGTCAGAATCGAGGTGTCGGATGATGGAGCGATCTATCCGGTGACGATCGACCCGACCCTCACGCAACAGCAGAAGCTGGAGGCCTCGGACGCGGGGGCATTTGACCTGTTCGGCGCCTCGGTAGCGATCAGCGGGGAGACGGTCGTGGTCGGCGCGAATGGGGACGCTGGCGCGGCGGGCGCCGAGCAAGGCTCGGCCTATGTCTTTGTGCGAAGCGGCGGGGTCTGGAGCCAGCAGCAGAAGCTGCTTGCCTCGGACGCGGAGGCAGGCGCTTGGTTCGGCGCCTCGGCGGCGATCAGCGGGGAGACGATCGTCGTCGGCTCGCCTTTGGATGCTGGCGCGGCGGGGACCAGTCAAGGCTCGGCCTATGTCTTTGTGCGAAGCGGCGGAGTCTGGAGCCAGCAGCAGAAGCTGCTTGCCTCGGACGCGGCGGCATTTGACCTGTTTGGCCAGTCGGTGGCGATCAGCGGGGAGACAGTCGTGATCGGCGCGGTGTTTGGTGATAGCGCAGCGGGCTTCAATCAAGGCTCGGCCTATGTCTTTGTGCGAAGCGGCGGAGTCTGGAGCCAGCAGCAGAAGCTGCTTGCCTCGGATGCGGCGGTATTTGACGAGTTCGGCCAGTCGGTGGCGATCAGCGGGGAGACGGTCGTGGTCGGCGCGTTTGCGGATACCGGCGCGGCGGGCGCCGCTCAAGGCTCGGCCTATGTCTTTGTGCGAAGCGGCGAAGTCTGGAGCCAGCAGCAGAAGCTGGAGGCTTCGGACGCGGCGGGAGGCGACTGGTTCGGCTGGTCGGTAGCGATCAGCGGAGAGACAGTGGTGGTCGGCGCGCGTTTGGATGATGGCGCGGCGGGCCTCAATCAAGGCTCGGCTTATGTCTTTGTGCGAAGCGGCGGAGTCTGGAGTCAGCAGCAGAAGCTGGAGGCTTCGGACGCGGCGGAAGGTGACTGGTTCGGCTTTTCGGTGGCGATCAGCGAGGAGACGGTCGTGGTCGGCGCATCTATAGATAGTGGCGCGGCGGGCTTCTCTCAAGGCTCGGCCTACGTCTTTGCGCGAAGCGGCGGAGTCTGGAGCCAGCAGCAGAAGCTGGAGGCTTCGGACGCGGCGGCGGTTGACTGGTTCGGTAACTCGGTAGCGATCAGCGGAGAGACGGTCGTGGTCGGCGCGTTTCGTCATGATGACGAGGCGCGCTTAGTCTTCGAGCAAGGCTCGGCCTATGTCTTTGCCCCGCCCGCCAATCAACCGCCCAATTGCGGCGGCGCCTTCCCCAGCGTGGATATGATCTGGCCGCCCAACCACGATATGGTCAATGTCACCATCCAGGGCGTAACCGACCCCGACGGCGACCCCGTCACCATCAACATCGATCAGATCAAACAGGACGAGCCCACCGACGGTACAGGCGATGGTCACACCTGCCCTGACGGCGCGGGCATCGGGACTTCCACCGCCCAGGTACGCGCCGAGCGCAGCGCTCAGGGCGACGGCCGCGTCTACACCATCTACTTCACAGCCAGCGACGGCAAGGGCGGGAGCTGCCAGGGCAGCGTCACTGTCTGTGTGCCGAAATCCATAAAGGGAAGCTGCACGAACGGCGGGGCCATCTACGATTCGACGCAATGCGATACTTCTTTTAACTGGCAATCCGGAGACAGTGTAACAACACACTGGCCGTCCGCGGGTGAGCCAGCCTATGGGAAGAATTATTGCCTCCTGGATGGGATCCTGCACTTACTACTCGATGATCCGCCGTGCCTGCAGTGATCGTGGCCGCTCGGGGGCATTAACAAGATCGTTCACTTCAACTGGGGGGAAGGGAGCCTTGCGGCTCCTTCCCACCCGCCCCTTCCGCTTTGGGCGGGGCCAAACGGAAAGTGAAGCAAAGGTGTTACCCGATGCTGGGGTTTAAGACATTCGTGAATGCGCAAGTAACGTTGAGTGGAATCGAGTTGGCATACAAAATCAAAAAAGGACAGTTCGACACATCGGATATCACCGGCCTGGGGGCCATGATCCTACAAATATGGTAAGCAGCGCTTGTGACGCAGGTCTATCGCAAGCGCCGCAGCGCTATAGTCGCTTATTGTTTAAGCAACACTCGTGTCCGTCAAACCGTGACCACCTTACACTCAAAGTATCGCCCTCACCCACTTATCCCCGCTCTTCCGTTTCACGCTATCGATGAGCCACTTACCGTTGCGCCGATGCAGAGTATAGCGAAGCGCTCCTCCACCAAGCGGCGCCTGCCGCTCAGTATCGACGTAGGCCTTGTCGCCAGCCAGCTCGGATCCAATGATCCGCTCCACGTTTGGATCATACTCGGGAGGCCGCTGGAACGATGCATGGCGGCCCTCCGGCCGGTCGCGTGATGTACAGTACCCGGCGAACACGAGATCAAGGCCAGCCTTGACCTCAAGCCAATACGACGCCGGGTCTGGCGTATCCCGAGCCCGTCGTGAGGCCTCCCACGCGTTGAGTTCCCAGCCGTTCATAGCATGTATGAACGCGCTCACCACTGCTTCTGGAGAAGGATCTTCGTTCATGCCGCTCTTGCTCACCTCCTATTTGTTCGCCCAACACTCGGCCTGCCATCCACTTCGATTGTTCTTCCGATTACTGAAGTGGCGCCGCCGAAAGTACGCGTCAGCGGCTGGCCGATGGCCAGTCGGCCGCACGAGGTGTTAAAGCGGTTATCAGATCAGTGTACGGAACGTAACGGTAGCCCGACCGTGAGGATTGTCATTACCTAAATCTTTTGCGTTCCGTAGGAGGCGCTTCTTCGTCGCGGAGCGACGGTTGA
>Ga0075431_100008020_pt1 | contig 10535 bp, 13 predicted proteins | sample RhiMetdeltSRZDD5_FD_75297 | JGI IMG/M metagenome (GOLD analysis project Ga0075431, IMG submission 75297) | Populus rhizosphere microbial communities from Tennessee, USA - Rhizosphere MetaG P. deltoides SRZDD5 | ecosystem: Host-associated > Plants > Roots > Rhizosphere > Soil | place: USA...
ATCGTCGCACTGCTCGGGGACGGCGCGCCGTCCTTGGCGGTGGCCTTGGCTGTGCTCGAGCTCAGCCGTCCCGTTGGTTGCCGTCGTCGGGTCTCCTCAGGATCCGAGCCCGGCTCTCGAACCCCCGCGTTGGGTGGCGCGGCTCGCGGCGTGCGCCGTGTCGAGCAGCTGGTGGATCTGTTCGATTACGACCGACCCTTCGCCAACAGCAGAGGCGACTCGCTTCGTGGAGCCCTCGCGGGCGTCGCCCGCCGCGAATACGCCGGGCAGGCTCGTCTCGAGCATGAGCGGCGGGCGCTCCAAGGGCCAGCTGCCGGCGGGCAGATCTCGACCGGTCAGCAGATAGCCCCACGCATCGCGGTGGATGTGCGGCGGCAGCCAGGCGGTATATGGCGCGGCGCCGATTTGGATGAACAGGGCCGCCGCGGGCACGGTCTCGGTCTCGCCGGAGACCCCATCGCGCACCGTGATGGTCTCCAGTTCGCCGTCTCCCGAGCATCCGGTGAGCTCGGCGTTGGGTCGAACGTCGATGTTCCCGGCCGCCTCAATCGCGTCGATCAGGTAGCTGGACATCGTTTCGACGAGTGAGGCGCGCCGGACGAGCATGGTCACGCCCCCGGCGTACCGGCTCAAGTGGATGGCGGCCTGGCCAGCGGAGTTGCCACCGCCGACCACGTAGACCTCCTGGCCGGCGTGAGCACGCGCCTCCGACACCGAGGCGCCATAGAACACGCTGGTGCCGAGGAAGGCGTCGAGGCCCGGGATACCCAAGCGGCGGTAAGAGATGCCGGTGGCGACGACCACCGTACCGGCTCGCGCCTCGCTGCCGTCGGACAGCGTCAGCACGTGCCCCCCGGCGCCAGGCCGCAACCCCGTGACCTCCCGCGCGTGGAGGAACCGCGCGCCCATGATCCAGGCCTGCTGGTAGGCCCGCTGGGCGAGCTCCGCTCCACTGACGCCGCGTGCAAAGCCAAGGTAGTTGCGAATCAGCGAGCTCGAGCCCGCCTGGCCGCCGATCGATTCTCGCTCGACGACCAGCGTGTCGAGACCCTCGGAGGAGGCGTACACGGCCGCGGCGAGTCCGGCCGGTCCGGCGCCGACGACCGCCACGTCGAAGTGCGAGCGGCCCTCCAAGGTCGTGCTGACGCCATACGCGTCGGCGAGCTCGGCGTAGGTCGGATCGACCAGGACGCCACGGCCGAGCAGTACGACCACCGGGTCGGAGGTCCCCGCCTGTCCCGCCTCGGCCAGCAGCCGCCGCCCCTCCGGCGACTCGCTGTCATAAGTGACGTGCCGCACCCCGTTGCGAGCCAGCAGGTCGCGCAGCTGATGCGCGCGCGGCGACCGGCGCTCGGAGATGAGGGCCAGCTCCCGCGGCGACTCCGAGCTGCTGCGCTCCCACTCGTAAAGAAACTCGGTGATGCTGCGGTGAAAGAGCTCGTCGGCGCGTCGCCACGGCTTCAGGACGTAGTAGTCCATGCGGCCAGCGGCCATCGCGCGAAGCATGGCATCGGCGGTGCGTCGATCGCCCCATGCGCCGAAGCTGACGAGCAGGGCCCGCTTGGCGTCCGGAAAAAGCGCCTTGGCGCGTGCCAAGAACTCCTCACCGGTCAGCTCCGGCATCCACTGGTCCGCCAGCACAAGTGCGACCGGCTCAGCGGCCGAGCGCCAGCGCTCGAGCTTGGCAAGCGCCGCAAGCGCCGAGCCCTCGCAGGCAACCCGATAGTCGCCGCCGTACCGCCGCTCGAGTTCGCTCCGCATCCGCGCGCGGGCCTCGTCCTCGTCCTCGACGACGAGCACGATGGGCAGCGTCGCGCGAGCGGCGAGCATGGCCTGAGCGTACGCGAAGCCATCTCGCCGGCGCCTCGCGTCGGCAGAGCCCGGATGTGCAAGGAGGTGGTGGGCCACCGGCGACCCTCACGCGGGCGCGCTTGCTCTGGCGTGGTCGCCCGCGAGCGGGTAGCCGGCGTTCTCCCAGTCCGCGATGCCGCCCGCGTAGCGGCGGACGCGTGTGTAGCCGCGTGCCTCGAGGAGGCGGTAGGCGCGGATGCTGGCCGGGCAGTACGCGCCGGCGCAGTAGACGATGATCTCTTCAGCAGGGTCGAGCGCGGCCAGGGCTTCCTCGACCGTGTCGAACTGAATCGACCCGGGGATCCGCTTGGCTTCGTAGGCCCGCTTGGACAGGGTCATGACGAGCTTGAACTCGTCCCCGTGCGCGACCTTTTCGCGGAGTTCATCGCGCGTGATCAGGTTCATGGTCATTGCGAAACCTCCTTGGTGGTTGGGACTAGGCGGCCTCGGGGACCGCGACAGCGGCGCTCGTGGCGCGCCGTCGCGGCAGCGCGAGCGCGAGGACCGCGCCGCCGGCGGCGGCCGCTGCTCCTGCCCACAGCGCAGGGACGAGACCGTCGACGAAGTCGGCGGGGCTTCCGTAGCCTCCGCGGCTGGCGAAGACGGCTGCGAGCACGGTGACGCCGAGGACGCTGCCGAGCTCGCGGGCGGCGTTGTTCGTGCCAGAGGCTTGGCCTTCCTCCTCTGGCCCTACCGATCCGACTGCGACGTTGAGCACGGTGCCGAAGAAGAGCCCGGATGCCGCGCCGGCGAGGGCGAACGGCGGCGCGATTGCATCGTATGAAGAGCCGGGTCCGACGCCCGCGGCCAGCCAGACTAGGGCGGCGGCCTGGAGGACGAGCGCCGCGAAGAGCAGCGGTCGTCCGCCGATGCGGTCGGAGAGCTTGCCGGCGACGGGCGCGGTCAGCATCGGCAGCGCCGTCCAGGGGAGGGTCCGCACGCCTGCCTCGAGCGGGGAGTAGCCCTGGGCCGTCTGCAGGAACTGTGTGAGGACGAACATCGATCCGGAGAGCGCGAACGCCATCAGGAGTGACACGGCGTTGACTGCCGCGAATGCGCGCTTGCCGAATAGCTGTAGGCGCAGCATTGGTTCGTGCGCGCGCAACTCCCACAGGACAAAGCCGGCGAACAACGTCACTCCCACCGCGATCGGGGCGATGACCTCAGGGCTTGTCCAGCCGATGTCGTTTCCGCGGATGAGGCCCCAGACGATCCCGACCAGGCCGGCACTCGCGAGCCCGACGCCGGGTAGGTCGAGCCGCTGCGTCGGCCCGTGGCTCTCCTCGAGCCTGGCGACCGCGAGAGGAACGAGCAGCAGTCCGATGGGCACGTTGAGCCAGAAGATCCATTGCCAGTCGATCCCTTGGACGATCGATCCCCCAACGAGGGGGCCGATGGCCACGCCGAGGCCGCCGATGCCGAGCATCGCGCCGAGGACCGCCCCGCGCTTCTCGACCGGGACCGCCGTGGAGACGAGCGTCAGGGTCAACGGCACGACGAACGCCCCGCCGACCCCTTGGATGCCTCGAGCGGCGATCAGCGTCGCGGCGTCGGGGGCGAGTGCCGCGGCAAGGGAGCCTGCGGTGAAGAGGCCGAGGCCCACTACGAACATGCGCTTGCGCCCGAAGCGATCACCAAGCGCGGCTCCGAACAACAGGAGCACGGCGAACGTGAGCATGTAGGCGTTGACGATCCACTCGAGGTCGCCGAGCGAGGCGTGCACGTCCTCGCGGATCACTGGCAGCGCCGTCGTCACGACGAACTTGTCCAGGGTCACCATGAAGACGGCGATCGCTGCGATCGCGAACGTCCATGCGGTGCGGGTCGGTGCTGGCATTGGTCTGGCCTCCTCGTGACTGACTGACGGTCAGTCTGACTGACCGTCAGTCATTTGTCAAGGAGAGCCCAACAACGCGCGCTGGACGAGCTCTGAGGCCGCGGCGCGAAGGCGCTTCAGCTCGGCTCGCCCGCCGCCATGACGGGCGAGCTCGAGCAGTCCGCCGTGCATGGCGTGGAAGAGGAGCGTCGCGGTCGCCTCGGGATCGGCCACGCGCACGGTGCCGGCCTCGACCCCTTGTCGAATCGTTCCGACGAGAAGATCTAGGAACCGCTGCTCGGCGCCGATGACGGCGCCCTCGGCTGCCCCGGGCGGAGGTCCGCTGAAGACGAGAGCGAACTCATCGCTGCGCGACGCCGCGAAGTCGATGGCGTTTCCCACCAAGGCGTCGGCCCTGGCCACCGAATCCTCGGCCGCGGCCGTGGTCAGAGAAGCCTCGACCGTCGCGAGCAAGTCCACCGTAAATCGCTCCCGCAGCGCCTCGAACAGACGATCCTTCGAATCGAAGTAGAGATAGAACGTGCCCTTCGCGACGCCGGCAGCGGCGGTGATGTCGTCGACGGTTGCCTGCCGGACCCCCTTCTCCCGGAACACAGCAAGCCCGGCGTCGAGCAGCTCCTGGCGCCGCGTCTCCGGCGGCTTGACTACCCGTGTGCGACCTGACCGACCCGCCATGACTGACCGCCAGTCAGTGTAGCAACAGCAGGGTCCCCGAGCTCAGCCGGCACCCGCTCACGGGCTCGACCGCAACGCCGGCGACGAGCGCGTGACGACAGGCGTGGACTGAGGGTCAGCGCAGCGCGGCCAGGCGCGCCCGGCACGCTCCGCACGCGCGTAGGTGGGCGCGGAGCGCCACGACCGCTTCGGCGGGCGCGCGGCCGCGCACGAGCGCGGGCAGGAGCGCCGCGTGGCCGGGGCATTCGCCGCCCGCGTCGATCGCGGCCACGCGGGCGCGGAAGCCCGCGCGGCCCTCGGTCAGGGCGCGGTTGACCTTCGTGTGGGTCCAGCCGGTCTCGGCCTCGATCTCGGCATAGGTGCGGCCGGCGGCCTGGAGCACGAGCGCGCGCGTCTCGGCGGGCTTGAGCGCCGCCAGCGCCGCGAGGGCGCGGTGGGCGTGCTCGCGTTCGGCGGCGCGCTCGGAGGGGCCGGGCAGGTGGATCGCCTCGCGCGCGTCGAGATCGCTGTCGGTCGCGCCCAGGAGCCTCAGCCGCGCCGAGCGGATGGCCATCGCCTCGTGCTTGACCACGGTCCGCAGCCACGAGAGTGCCGTCGCCGACTGGACCCGCTCGGCGCGTCGCAGCAGGATCTCGAACGCACGCTGCACCGCGTCGTCGGCATCCGCCGCGCACAGCGAGTGGCGGCGGGCGAGCCGGACGAGCGCCGACCGTTGCTCGGTGGAGGTCGTCACGCCGCCCCCAACCCGGAGGCAGTCGGTTCCACCCCCTCCGCAGTGCTAGGGCAGGGTGGTCGGGCGAAGCCCGACCCCCGACTAGCGGCCCTGCCGGCGCCGGTCCGAGAGCCCGAGCGTGACGAAGCCGACCACGCACGCCAGCGTCACGGCTCCGACTGCGATCCCGACCGGCACCCATCCGACGTAGCGGTTGATCAGCGACACGATGCTGACCAGGACCGCCACGGCCAAGGCGACCAGCACGACGCCGACCACCACCGCCGCGAGGTCCAGGCGGCGCGGCGGGCGGGGTGAGCCAGGTGTTGCGAGCTGACGCATGGCTCCATAGTCGGGGTCGGGCTTCGCCCGACCACCCTCACTAACTCCCTTCGGCAGACGGGCCGAATTCCTCAAGTGGCCTTCGCGTCGATTTGCCGTCCGCGCCACCGCCTACCGTGCGGCCTATTCCGGCCACCCTCAAGTGCACGTGAGATCCGATGCCCTTGTGCTTCATCGAGCCCCGTGACGCCATCCGAGTCATTGCCGAGTCCGTGGGTCGAGAGGCGCGCCGGCAGCTCCTCGGCGAGCTCGTCCGCGCCTGGGTCGACGAGATCCCCGAGCCCGACCTGGAATCGCACTACGCCAAGGCCGTGGCGGACCTCGACGACCATGACCTGAACATGCTCGCGGCCTGGCACGCCTCGCTCGAGGTGGGCCAGCCGATCGCCAACCGCGAGTTCCTCGTGCGCGTGTTCCCGTCCCTGGGCGAGAACCGGCGTGAGGCGCTGCGCATCGCCGCCGGCTTCCGGGGCGAGGAGGCGTTCGAGTCCGGCGTGGCTGAGGAGGAGACGATGGAGACGGTCCTCCCCTGGCTGTCGCGAGAGCGCTGCGACGAGCTTGCGGCCGAGTGCCTCGAGCTCTACTGCTGGGACCGGCTCGGGACGTCCAATTAGCGCCGAGCGCGATGCCGACGAGCAGGAGCGGCAGACCCGCCGCATGGCGGAGTTGCTGCAGGAGGTCCGCGTTGCGCAGACGGGCACGCAGATCCTCTTCGCCTTCCTGCTCGGCGTGCCGTTCACGCAGCGCTTCGCCGACATCACCTCGTTCCAGCGCACGGTCTACTACGCGACCCTGCTTTCGGCAGCGGCCGCCTCGGTGTTCCTGATCGCCCCGACGGCCTACCACCGGCTGCTGTTCCGTCAGAAGGAGCGGCCGTTCGTCATCGCGGCCGCGAACGTGCTGACGATCGTCGGCCTGAGCTTCGTCGCCCTGTCCATGATCGGGGTCATCCTCCTCATCAGCGACCTCCTCTACAGCGCGACCACGGCGGCGATCGCCACGGCTGCGGTGGTCGGGCTGTTCGTGGTGGTCTGGTACGTCATCCCGCTCATGCGCCGAGTCCGCGAGACCTAGCGGCGACGTCCGATTCGTTCAAGCCGGCGCAGCGACCGCCTGCTTCGATCCAGCCACGCCTGCAACGCGCCGAAAGGACCCCCATGAACATCGAGTTCGTCTCGAGCATCGCCGTGATCACACCCGATCCCGCGCAGTCGCGCCGGCTGTACGTCGACACCCTCGGGCTCCCGCTGGCCAGCCAGAGCGGCGACGGCTACCTCCACAGCGAACGGATACCGGGATCGAAGCACTTCGGGGTGTGGCCTCTCTCACAGGCCGCCGAGGCCTGCTTCGGCACCGAGCAGTGGCCGGCGCACGTCGCCGTCCCTCAGGTCAGCGTCGAGTTCGACGTCGCCGACGCGGCCGCCGTGCGGGCCGCGGCCGACGAGCTCGTCGCCGCCGACTACGAGCTACTGCATCCGGTGCGCCAGGAGCCCTGGGGGCAGACGGTCGTCCGGCTGCTTTCGCCTGAGGGAGCGATCGTCGGCATCTCCTACGTTCCCTCGATGCACTAGAAGCCACTTGTGAGGGTGGTCGGGCGAAGCCCGACCCCGACTACGCCCAGCCCCGGCGCCCGGCCGCGAGCGCCAGCACGCCCCAGTCCTCGGTCGCCTCGAGGCGTCCGAGCAGCGCCGCCAGCTGCCCGAGCATCCGCAGCGGCCACAGGTCGGCGCGGTCGAGCGTCAGGCGGTCGACGAGCGGGAGCGCCCGCGGGAGCGCGGCGAGCGCGCGTTCGGTCAGGTCGCGCAGCACGTCCGCGTCCAGGCGCGCGGGCCCGCGTAGCAGGCGGCCGAAAAGGTCGTCGAGCAGGTCGAAGGCGTCGGCCGTCGCATCGGCGGGGAGGAGGGCCATGCGCTCCACGGCGGCGCCGAACGCGTCCGGCTCCCCGTCGCGCAGGGCGGCGAGTGCGTCGAGCGCGGCGTCGAAGCGATCGCGGCTCACGGCGCGCGCGGCGCCCGTGCCGAGCAGCCCGATTCCGCCGCGGGGAAGGAGCACGACGTGGTCGGAGCGCGGGTCGGCGGGCGCGAGCGCAACCACACGCGGGGCGCCGAGCGAGAATGCGACCAGCGCCCGTGCGACCGCGCCCCGGTCCTCGGGGGCCGCGGCCGCGAGCGTCGGCCCGTCGAACAGCTCGCTGACCAGCACGCCCGGGGCGGAGAGCTCGGTGTCGACGCCGGGCACGGAGACGCCGTCGAGGCGACGGGTGGCGCGCGCGAGCCGCTGCTGCGTGGCGCCGACGTCCTCGAGATCGAGCGCGTCGAGCATGCGGTCGCGCGCCTCGCGCAGGAGCGCCCCGGCGTCCAGCGCTCCGAACACGCGGTGCAGCGGCGGCCCGAGCGCATCGAGCAGGCCGAGGTCGGACCGGACCGCCGCGGCCAGCCCGGGCCGGCGCACCTTGACCGCCACCACCTTCCCGTCGCGCTCGCCGCGATGCACCTGGGCCGACGCGGTCACCGCGAGCGGCTCGGGGTCGAGCGCGTCGAGGACCTTGCCCGGCGGTGCGCCCCACGCCGAGCGCAGCTCGCGCTCGACCTTGCCCAGGGGCAGCGGGTCGCCGGTGGCGGCGAGGGCGGCATCGAGCTCGCGCGCGACCGGCTTCCGGTACCGCGCGGGCACGGCATCGAGGTCGACGATGCCGGCCAGCCGGGCCAGCGCGACCGTCCCCGAGGACGACCTGCGCACGACAGCGAGCGATGCGTCGAACAGCGCCCGCACCGCCGCGGGCACGCCCGGCGGGCGGTCCTCAGCCGTCAAGGGCCGCGTCGATCTCGGCGATGGCCTGATCGGTGTCGCGGAACCACACCGCGCGCATACCCAGCTCTGAGGCCGTGGTGCAGTTGACCTCGATGTCGTCGACGAACACGCACGCGGCCGCCGGCAGCCCGAGCCGCTGCAGAGTGAGCTCGTAGATCTCGGCATCGGGCTTGCGCATGCCCACGAAGGCCGAGTCCACCACGACCTCGAAGAGCTCGTCCACCGGCACCATGGGGCGCCAGCGCGGCTCCCATTCGCGCACGTTGTTCGTGAGCAGGGCGAGCCGGTACCCGCGCGCGTGCAGTCCGCGCAGGTAGGCGACCATCGCGTCGTTGGTCCCGAGGTCGCGCCAGTACGCCTCGGCGAGGCCCTGCAGGTGCACCTTGCGGTGCAGCTCGGCGCTGACCGCGCCATCGAGCAGCTCGACGAAGCGCTGCTCGGAGAGCTTGCCCTTCTCGAGTTCGTAAAGCGGATGGAAGCCCTGCTCCTGGGCGATCCGCGCCATCGCCTTGCCCAGCGCCTCGATGGGGACGCCGGCGTCGTCCTGGAAGCGGGCGAAGAAGCCCATCAGCGGCGTGGTCAGCACGCCGCCGAAGTCGGAGATGACCGCTTTGACCGGTGAGCTCACGCCCGCCGGAGCAGGTCGTAGCGCCCTGCGCCCTCGCGGCCCTCCATGCGGAAGCGGAAGAAGGCGGTGTCGAGCCGCAGCGCGCCGAGGTCGAGCGTCGATCCGCACACCACCTCGCCGGCCACGCGGTGCGGGTACTCGCTGTCGTCGCGCTCCCACAGCTCCAGGCCCGCGCGGCGCTGGCGCCCGGCGTCGTCGTAGGTCGTGCTCAGGCGCGCCTCCGACAGCTCCGTCGGGCCCTCCTCGCCGAGCATCCACGCGCTGATCGCGTCCGTGTCGTGGCCGGCCGCGGCGGGGCGGCGCACTGCTTGCAGCCCGACGGCCCGGTCCTCGCCGAGCCAGGCGCCGATTGTCCGGACCGACTCCATGCGGTCCCAGTCGGCGATCCCCCAGGCGTGGGTCCGCTGCCCGAGTCCGTCGATCGCGCGCTCGCGCCCGCCGACGACAACCGTGCCCTGCACGCGGCAGAGCTGGTCGTAGCCCTGCATGCCGCCGGCCACAGCGGCCGGCGAGGACGGATCGAGCTCGATCGGCGGCGTCAGCGCGGACAGGCGCACGTCGAAGCCGGCGTCCTCCACCGCGACGGAGACCTCCCAGGCGGAGAGCGGCGCGACCGTCTCCATGCGCACACCGGCCGCTTCGAGCTCCTTCCAGTCGGCGCCCGCGACCTCGATCTGACCCTGCGCCACCACGCCCACCGGCCGGCCGCCGGCGCACAGGACCGCCAACGCGCTGACCCGCGGCTCGGCACCGGGCACGATGCCGAGGCGCGCGACCGCGTAAGCCTCGGCGCCGGGGTCGCCGAAAGCGACCGTGACGGAGTCGGCAAACCCCTCGCCCGCGGACGGGCGGGGACGCTCGTCGTCGGCCGTGATCACGAGCGCAGGTGGGGCGGCTCGACCTCGTGCGCGGTGCCGTCGACGTCGTAGTCACGCCGCGGACGCGGATTGCGCTGCGTCGCGCGCCCGGCCAGCCCGACCACCAGGCGGCGCGCGTAGCGCCGCACGAGCAGGCGGCGGAACAGCGCGCGCGTGGGCGGGAAGAGCAGCAGCACGCCGAGGACGTCGGTGATGAACCCGGGCGTGATGAGGAAGGCGCCGCCGAAGATGACGAGGCCGCCGTCCATCACCTCCTTTGCGGGCGGGCGTCCGGCGGCGAGGGTCGCGTTGAAGCGACGCCAGGCGGCGCGGCCCTGGGTGCGCAGCAGCATCGAGCCCAGCACCGAGTCGGCGATGAGGAGCGCGAGCGTCCACCACACGCCGATGGCCTCCCCGACCTGGATGATCACGTAGAGCTCGGCGATCGGGATGACGATGAAGATGAAGACGAGGGCGAGAGCGAACACGCCCAACAGGCTAGAAGCCTCTGGCTAACATGGCCTCAATGCCCACCGTCGAGGAAGTCACAGACGCGCTGACCGAGGTCATCGACCCTGAGCTGGGGCTCGATTTCGTCGAGCTCGGCCTGATCTACGACGTCGAGATCGAGGGCGGCGCCGTTGACGTCACCTTCACCCTGACCTCGCCCGGCTGCCCGATCGGCCCGCAGGTGACCGAGCAGATCGAGGAGTTCGTCGGCGAGGTCGAGGGCGTCGAGGAGGTCCGGCCGCACATGACCTTCGATCCGCCCTGGTCCCCGGACAAGATGTCCGAGGACGCGAAGTTCGCGCTCGGGTTCTA
>Ga0075431_100008021_pt1 | contig 10535 bp, 8 predicted proteins | sample RhiMetdeltSRZDD5_FD_75297 | JGI IMG/M metagenome (GOLD analysis project Ga0075431, IMG submission 75297) | Populus rhizosphere microbial communities from Tennessee, USA - Rhizosphere MetaG P. deltoides SRZDD5 | ecosystem: Host-associated > Plants > Roots > Rhizosphere > Soil | place: USA...
GTGGTTGAAGCCGAGGATGTCGAAGATGTTCTGGACGGTCTCGTTGAGGCTGGCCAGCCGGAGGTCGCCCCCGTTGCTCCGGATCTCCTCGATGGCCCCCATCATGGCCCCAAGACCCGCGCTCGCGATGTAGCTCAGACCCGCGCAGTTGACCACGATCTTGAACTGTTTCAACGAGATAGCCTTCTGCAGTGCCCCCTCGAAGAGGCGCACCGTGTGGGCGTTGATGAACCCCTTGGGATAAAGGAGGACGACGTCTCCGACGTCGCGGCTCTCGACCGTCAGCTCGCTCATCCGATGAGCCGACTATATCGCATCCGGGATTCCGGCCGCCCCGAGCCGCTCACGCCCCCGTTCCATGTCCAGGCGGATCTGCGCCACGAGGGCCTCCGCCCCCGGGAAGGCCTGCTCGGGGCGGAGGCGGGCCTGGAAAGCCAGCCGGACCGCCTGGTCGTAGAAGTCCTCGTCCACGTCCAGGACGTGCGCCTCCACCGTGATCTCGGTCCCGCCGAAAGTCGGCCGCCGCCCCACGTTGGCGACCGCCGGCCGCACCGGGCGATCCGGACCCCCGACGCGGATCCAGCAGGCGTACACCCCGTTGCCGGGGAGCGTCTCGTTCACGGGCGCGACGTTCGCGGTGGGAACGCCGATCGTGCGCCCGCGCCCGACGCCGCGCACGACCTTGCCGTCGATGGAGAACGGGCGACCCATCATCTCGCCCGCGCCCTCGACGTCGCCGCGGGCCAGGGCCTCGCGCACCCGGCTCGAGCTGATGGGCGCGCCCTGATGGAAGACGGGACGCATGCCGTGCACGCCGAAGCCGAGGCTCCTTCCCAGGCGGCGCAGAAGGGCGACGTCGCCCGCGCGCCCGCGCCCGAAACGGAAGCCGGCCCCGACCACCACCGTCGTCGCGTGGAGGCAATCGTGGAGGACGCGCCGCGCGAACTCGGGCGCGGGCTGGGCGGCCAGGGAGGGGGTGAAGGGCAGCACGGCGACGCGATCCACGCCCATGCGCGCGAGGCGCTCCGCCTTCTGGTCAAGGGTCATGATGGTGGCGGGGGCGCGCTCGGGAGCGAGGACGCGCGAGGGGTGCGGATCGAAGGTGAGCACGACGGCGGTGCCCGCGCTGGCCCGCGCATCCGCCACCGCCTGCGCGACCAGGGCCTGGTGGCCGCGGTGAACGCCGTCGAAGTTGCCGACGGTCACGGCCGGACGCGGCCACGAGCGCGGCTCCAGCGTCTCGAGGCGGACGAGCTCCAACTACGGCTGCTTCGGAGGCAGCACCCTCTCGATCGCGGTCCCGACCCTCTTGCCGGCGTCGTCCACGCCGCTCAGGAGGTACCCGTTCGCGGTGAGGGCGTAGTGATAGGGCCGGGCCCAGGGATCGCGCAGGTAGCTGCGGTCGACGAGGCCCTGGTTGACCACTTCCTCGAGGGTGCGCGGAGGATCCCCCTGGGCGTAGTCGGACGCGAGGACGGCGCGGTCGAGCCGCTCCAGGCGCGTGCGGCTGATGGCCTGCAGGAGGAGGCCCTCCGTGCTCTTCAGGAGGGGCGGCTGCCCGGTGACCGCGAAGGGCGTCGTCCGCGTCGCGTAGATCCCGACCGCGGCCAGGACCATCGCGGCCAGGGTGATGAGGTAGCCGGGAGTCGCGGAGGCGACGGTCTCGTCCGGCACCGCCTCCGCCTGCTTGGTGGTCCCGCGTCCCACCGTCGTGATCAGGTTCCGGTTCAGGAGGTCGAAGAGCATGCGGCAGGTGTCGAACTCGCTCATGCCGACGGAGTCGATGATGGCCTGCACGGTCTGGGTGCCGTCCACCTTGCGGAAGATCCGCTCTTCCTCGGGGGTGAGGCGGATCTTGTTCGAGGAGCTGGCCGCGGAGCGCTTCCGCTCGCTGCCCCCGAGCTCTTCCTCCGCTCCCCCGCCCACCTCGATCGAGTTCGGATCGACGGCGGGCTTGAAGACGATGTCCATGGAAGGGATCTTCTTCTCGATGATCGGCCACTCGTCGACCATCCTGATCCCTTCCATCAGGATGAAGTCCGCGCTCATGGGGCTGAAGTTCTCGCGGTCGTAGTCCACGCTCTCGGTGGGCGCGAAGTGGTACTCGCCGTCGCGCCAGCGGAAGACCTTGAACACGATCTGCGACACCTGGACGGTGATCGCGTCCTTGAGGTCCTTCGGCGTGATGTAGCTCTGGGTGACCAGCACGTGCCCGAGGCGCTGCAGGGTCTGCTTCTGCGTGGCCAGCGCCTCCTCCAGGCGGTCCTTGCTCAGCTTGCCCTGCTTGACGAGCACGTTGCCCAGACGGTCCTCGAGCCGCTTGGACGCGGAGTCGGCGTTGACCACCATGCCGTTCTCGAAGAAGACGGTCACCTGGTCCTGGTCGTGCTTCAGGGTGAGGAGGCCGGTCTTCCGCTGCAGGCCGATGAGCTGGAAGATGTCGGGGAGCCCGAAGTCCTTGATCGTGCCTTCGAGTGCCATGGCTCTTCCTAGGAGGCCCGGCGCCGCGCGGGCGCGGGGGCGGCGGCGCGGCGGATGGGCAGCATGACGCTCTCGAACTCGGGCTTGCTGCGGTTGGCGAGGATGTAGACGACCAGGAGCACGAGCGCGCCCACGCCCAGGCCCCAGGGCTTCGAGAGCTGGCCCGAGGCCTCGGTCAGCGGCAGCACGCGCCCGGTCAGGAGCGCGGCCACGATCACCGCCGACCACACGAAGACGAGGAGGATCCCCACCGGCGCGCGATTCGCGTAGAGGTGCCCGGCTCCGGGGACGAGCAGCGAGAGCAGGCGGAAGACGCGATCGCGCCGCGCTTCCTCCTTCTGGACCTCGAGCAGCTTGCGGTTGCGCGCGGGTCCGGACACTCCGTCGCGCACCAGGAAGAGGTGGTGGCACTGCGAGCAGAGGCCGCCCGCCACCTGTCCCAGATGGCAGCGCCGGCAGAAAGGCGTGCCGCACTTCAGGCAGCGCATGGTGAAGGCCTTGCCGCCGCGCCATTTGCGCAGGATGGCCACGGCCAGCAGGGCCACCAGCGGGAACACGGAGAGCCGGTTAGCCAGGGTGCGCGCCAGGGACTGTCCGGTGCCGGCCACCGCTCCCCGGCCCGCCACGTTCGCCTGCACGATGCCCTGCGGCGCGCCCGCGTATTTCGCCCACACCTCCTCGGGGCTCAGACCGAGGTCGACGACGGCGTAGTCTCCCTTGTCGTACTTCCACAGGCTGTCGTACGCGTGCACGAGCGAGCTGTCCAGGCGGTCCGCCTGCGACCGCGCCTCCTGGGCCGGCTGGTACTCGAACCGCTGCAGGTGGGCCAGCGAGAGGTTGTAGTAGAAGGTCGTGGCCACGGGGGTGGGCGGGCCCGACTCGATCCCCTGCTTGTAGCGGGCGATGGCGGCCGGGAACTCGCCCGCCGCGAACTCCAGGTTGGCGAGGTTGTTGAGGGCGATGGCGTCGACGCTGCTCTTGGGCTGCGTTCCCAGCGCTTCGCGGTAGAGCGCGGACGCGTCGTCGTAGCGCCCCGCCTTCTTGTACTCCGCGCCGAGCAGGTAGGTGAGGTCGCGGTCGTCCGAACGGACGCGGCGCGCCTCCTCGAGCTGGGCGATGGCGCGGGTGTCCGGACCGTTCTCCAGCGCACCCAGGCTGGCCCAGAAGAGGGGATTCTGCTGGGTGAGAAGGCGCGACTCCATGGCCTTCACCAGGGGGGCGGAAAACACGCAGAGGACGAGCAGGGCCAGGGCCACGATCCGCTCCGCCCAGCCCATGTAGATGAACAGCATGGCCAGCCACCAGAGCGGCAGCCAGGCCCAGCCCTGGAAGAGCATGGCGGGCAGGAGCAGGATGATGGCGGTCAGGCCGAGGGCGAGCGACTGCCGGCCCGGCCCGAACGATTCCTCGAAGTCGTGCCGCAGCAGCGAGCCGTACCGGAGCAGCGTGGCCAGGCCGAAGACGATCGTCGTCGCGAGCAGGGCGATCAGGGCGATGGGCACGACGAGCGCGAACAGGTAGTGCGCGCCGCGCGCGGTGCGGAGCCGGGCCATCGTGCCGGCCAGCGTGTCCTTGACCGCGGGCACGAGACCGAGCGGCCCCTTCTTCACGTCGTACTGGGCGAGGCCGAAGTATCCGTCCGGCAGATGCGGATCGAGCGCGATGGCGTCGCGGAATGCCGTCTCCGCGCGCGCGTTCTCCCCCGCGCGCAGGGCGGCCACGCCGTCCGCGACGCGGGCGAGCGCGATCGTCTCCAGGCCCCGGATGTTCCTCTCGATGCGGAGCCGGCGGATCTCGCGCATCGCGGACTGCATTCCCTCGTTGTCGGCCTTGCTCTCCGCCTTCTGGTAGTTCGCCCAGAGCGTCTCGAAGCTGCTGGCCACGGGCGCCTGCCGGGCCCGGACGTCGATCACCTTGTCGCCCGGCGGCGCGACGAGAAGGAGAGGGAGGATGGCGGCGGCGAGAACGGTCACCGGCCCGCCGCCTTGGTGGCCTGCACGAATGCCATCCGCAGCTCGTAGAGGAGGCCCTCGATGAGCTGGTCCTCCTGCGCGGTCCGCCGGCCCTCGGTCTTCTCCTTGAGCACGCCCAGGAGCTCGATGAGCGAGCGCGCGCCTTCGAGATCGGGCGCCTCGCCTTCCGGCCCGCCCATGAGCAGCATGCTCCCTTGCGCGCCGAGGGAGATGAGCAGGCCCAGGAAATCGCTGGGGAAGCGGCTGGCCCGCTCGTCGTCCGCATCGGCTGGGGCCGAGGGGACCCCGGCGGAGGCCGGCGCGGCCGGCTCCCCGCCCGTCACGCCCGGAGGACCAGCCTGCGGCTCGTCAGCGTCCGATTTCCGGACTTCCCCTTCCGGGGTGAAATGCCGGCGGTCGCTGACAGTGAAGGGCTTCTTGTCTTCGCTCATTCCCAGGAGACAGGCCCGCTCGCCTCTCGTGCGCTCCCCCCGGGCGGCCCTCGGCGCGGCGAGAAAGGGGCCTGCTCCGGATCGCCGGCAGGAGCCGGATGTTACCACAGTTCAACGGATACGAGCCGTCCAACCGTCGGCATGGGTCGCCATCCAGACCCGTGTTCCGTCCGTCGTGAGCGTGATCGCGCCGTCGCGATCCGTCCGGAGGAGCGGGATCCCCGCCGCCTGGTAACGGGCCACGACTTCGGGATGGGGATGGCCGAACCGGCTGTGGTCGCCGACGGAGACGACGGCCAGGCGGGGCGCCGCCCGGGCCAGCAGCCGGGCCGTGCTGCTGGACCGGCTCCCGTGGTGGGCCACCTTCAGCGCGAAGGCCCGTGGGACGTCGAGGGCGGACTCCCCCGCCGCCTCCACGTCGCCGGTGAGGAGCAGGACGATCTCGCGGTGGCGCAGCGCGAGGACCACGGAGTCGTCGTTGCGGGTGCGCCAGGGCGCGCGCGACGGCGGCGCCGGACCGAGGATGGAGACGTGCACGCCGTCCCACTCCGCCTCGAGGCCGCGGGAGACGGCGCGGCGAGCGACGCGCGCGGCGGTGAGCGCCGCCGCCAGCTCGTCGTACGCGCGGTCACTTCGAGGAGCGATGCCCTCCCATACCTCGCGCACGTCGAAGGCCCGGAGGAGGAAGGGCACGCCGCCCACGTGATCCGGGTGGGCATGAGTGAGGACGAGGCCGCGCAGCACGGGCGCGCCGTCGCGCCAGAGATAGGGGCCGACCACGGCCTCGCCGATGTCGAAGCGCGCGTCGAAGGAGCCGCCGGCGTCGACCATCCAGGTGCGGCCGTGCGGCGAGCGGATCACGATCGCGTCCCCCTGCCCGACGTCCAGGAAGGTGACGTGCAGGCGGCCGTCGATCGTCCGCGGACCCCAGCCGCACACCAGGCACAGCGTGCCCGCCGCCCACAGGACGAGGCCGCGGCGGTTTCCGCGGGCGAGGGCGGCGAGCCCGGCCATCGACACCAGGGCCGGGCCGAGGGCGGGCGTGGCCACGCGGACGTCGAGCCAGGGGGCGAGGCGGACCACTTCGCCCGAGAGGAGGAGCGCGCGCGCGCACAGCCAGGCCATCCCGGAGACGACGGAGACGAGCGGCGGGGCCAGCGCGGAGACGATCAGGATCGCGAACCCCGCCAGCAGCACCGCGCCGCTCAGCGGGACCGCCACGAGGTTCAGCAGGAGGGCGGCGGGAGCGAGGCGATGGAAGTGCCAGGCGAGGAGCGGCCCGAGCGCGGCTTGCGCGGCCAGCGACGAGGCCAGCGCGATCTCCGCGCCCCAGGGAAGGGGCGGGAGGAGGCGCATCAACGGAGGAGTCAGGAGGACGAGGCCCAGCGTAGCCGCGAACGAGAGCTGGAACCCGACGTCGCCGATCGACGAGGGGCGATGCGCGAGCAGGAGAAGGGCAGCCAGCCCGAGGAGGTTCGCGGCGTCGCCGTCGAGGTCGAGCGTGCGGCCGACGAGCACGACCGCGGCCATGACCGTGGCCCGGAGGACGGGCACGTCGCCTCCCACGAACGCGCAGTAGAAGACGAGGGCGGAGGAGAGGACCAGCGCGCGCGGCACCGGCGCCGCCCCCAGCCTGCGCAGGAGCCACCCGAGGAGCGCCGCCACCATGGCCACCTGCGCGCCGGACAGCGCGAGCACGTGGTACGTGCCCGCCATGCGGAAGGTCTCGGACGTCTCCGCGTCCAATGCCGTGCGCTCGCCGAGCACCATCGCGCGCACCAGCGCCTGCTCGCGGCCGGGGGGGAGGGCGGCGGCGAGGCGCGCGCGCGACCAGCGTCGCGCCCGCGCGGCCCGATCGCGGAGCCATCCCGCATCGCGCTCGCCCGTCGCCTCCACGAGCCGTGGACTCTTGGCGCGCCCCACCGCGTGGATGCCGTCGCGGCGGGCTTGCGCGGCGGCATCGAAGGCCCCGGGGTCGCTCAGGCCGCGCGGCACGCGCAGCTCCGCCCACAGGACCACACGGTCGCCTTCGATGAGCTGGGGCCGGGCCGCCGTTCCGCCGACGTCGATGCGCGCGCGCCCGGTGATCGGCTGGCCGGACACCTGCTCGACGTCGAGCACGAGGATCCAGCGGCCGTCGGCGTCACGGGGATCGGAGTGGCAGACCCCGCGCAGCTTCACCGGCCCCGCGTCCGGCTGCTCGAGGATCCACGCGCGGAGCGGAGCGCGGTCGTAGGCGCGCCCTTCGACGGCGGCCGCGGCCGCACCCACGGCGAACGCGGCCGCGAAGATGCCGGCACGGCGACGGGTCGTCCCGGTGCCCGCGGCGTCGGCGCGCGCGACGGAGGCGGCGAGCGCCACCACGGCGAGCGCCATCAGCCGAGGAGACGCTCCCAGAGGGAGGCCGCCGCCGACGGCGGTCCCCGCCGCGAACGCACACGCCACCGCGACCAGAGGGCGGGGCATGGCAACGGGAGCAGGCGGGAGGACGGCGAGGCCGGACGAAAGGCTACCACAACCCCGCGACGGTCAGCGCGGGGCGAGGTGGACGACGGTCTCCACGTGGAACGTGTCGGGGAAGAGATCGAAGCCGGCGATCGAGTCGGGCCGGTAGCCCTCGGCCGCGAAGACCTTGAGATCGCGCCCGAGGGTGGGGGGATCGCAGGAGACGTAGACGATGGACGCCGGGCGGCGGGCCGCCACCATGCGCACGATCTCGGCTCCCGCCCCCGTGCGCGGCGGATCGAGCACGACGCGCTCATCCGGCCGCGGGGGCCACTGCGCCATCTCGCGCACGTCACCCTGATGGATGCGCACGTGGGAGAGGCGAGCGGCCTCCGCGTTCGCGCGCGCGTCCTCCACGGCGTACGGGCTCAGCTCGAGACCGCGCACTTCCTCCGCGCGCCGGCCCAGGGGCAGCGCGAAGAGCCCGACGCCGGCGTAGAGATCGAGCACGCTGCCCCCCGCGGGGGTGCGATCGAGCACCTCCTGGACGAGCGCGTCCACCAGGAACCGGTTGGCCTGGAAGAACGACTGCACGTGCGCGCGCAGATGGATGCCGTGCACGGTGGCGTCCACGTGGGGGTCGCCGCGCAGGAGGAGGAAGCGGCGGCGCCGTCCCTCCCCCGCCACCAGCCCGAGGCCGGTCAGGCCGGGCAGGGAGTCGCCGAGCGACGACGCGCCCGCGGCCTGCTTGGGATCGAGGTCCGTCTCCAGCGAGGCGACGAGCCGCCGCCCGTCGAAGGACTCCGCCAGCTCGACGTCGCGCACCGCGCGGGCCAGGCCCGGACGCGCGGCCAGCGCCTCGCGCAGCCCGCGCGCCGCCGCCATCATCGGCGTCGAGAGCTGCAGGCAGCGCTCGATGTCCACGACCTGGTGGCTGGCCTCGCGATGGAACCCGAGACCGACGGCGCCGTCGCGCGCGTGCTCGACGTGCAGGGTCGCCCGCGTCCGCCACCCTTCCGGGGGCGAGGGCCGCACCGTGATCGGCTGGTCCCAGGCCGTGCCCGCGCGCCGCAGCGCGTCCCGCAGCACGGACTCCTTCAGGGCCGCCTGCGCGCCCGGATCCAGGTGCTGGTACGCGCATCCCCCGCAGTCGCCGAAGTGCGGACAGCGCGCCTCGATGCGTCCGGGGGCGGGAGTCAGGACCTCCTCGATGTCTGCCTTGACATAGCCCGGGGTCACGGACGCGACGCGGACGCGCAAGCGGTCGCCGGGCAGGCCGCGTGGCACGAACACGACCTGGCCCTGATGGCGGGCCAGACCCTGTCCGCGATAGACCGCGCGCTCGACCGTCACCTCGATGCGCTCGCCCGCGCGCAGCGCCGGCGCGCTCACAGGTGGAAGAGGCTGAGGCGGGGAATGCCGTGCCGGGCGAGGAGGCGCCGCACCGCCGCCTCGTCGCGGATCTGGTCCAGCACGCGCTCGGGCATGCGTCCGCGATAAGGCGCGAGGTCGGCCTCGATCTCGGCCGCGATCGCGGCCAGGGCCGCCGGCTCCGCGTCGCCGCGCAGGGCGTCGAGCAGGGCCTTCTCGGTCGCGCCCAGGCGGCGCGTGAGCTCTTGCAGACGCGCGGGTCCGCTCTGCCCCGGCGTGGCGAAGCCGCGCAGCTCGACGGCCGCCGTCCGGGCGGCGGCTATCCCGCGCGGACCGAGCCCGTGGGCCGCCTCCAGGGCGTCGGCAAAGGCGGTCACGGCCGCGGACACGCTCGTCTCCGCCTCGTCGTCGAACGAGAGCGCGCGCTGCCACCGCTCGCGCGCCGCGTCCACCTCCGCCGCGCAGTAGGCGAGGCTGCCGACCTTGCGCTTGCGGCCCCAGGAATGCGCGTGCCCGTCGAGGGCATCCGCGATGCCGCGCAGCGCGATGCGCAGGGGAAGGCCGGACCGGCGCCACTTCCGGATGAGGAGCCAGTCCGCATTGGACAGGAAGAGCGGGTCCCCGCGGCGCGAGACGAAGAACTCCTCGATCGTCTGGTAGTAGGCCGCTTCCTCGTGGGCGGCGTGGGCGGCCGGGGCCGCGTCCGCGGGCGCGTCGGGCATGGGCCCCGCGCTCAGCGCCCGGCCGCGCGGTTGCGGGCCCAGATGAGGCGGAGGCCGGTCAGGGTCAGCACGGGGTCGACGGCCTCGATCGACGGGATGTCGGCGGCCAGGCTCTCGGCCAGGCCGCCCGTGGCCACCGCGCGCGCCGGCTCGCCCAGCTCGGTGCGGATGCGCTTGATGATCCCCTCGACCATCGAGGCATAGCCGAAGTAGAGGCCGGACTGGATGGAGCCGACGGTGGAGCGGCCGATGACCTTCCCCGGGCTGCGCAGGTCCACCCGGGGCAGGCGGGCCGCGCGCTGGAAGAGCGCGTCCGCGCTGATCCCGACGCCCGGGCAGATGACGCCCCCGATGTACTCGCCCTTCCGCGTGACCACGTCGAAGGTGGTGGCCGTCCCGAAGTCCACCACGATCACGGGGCCGCCGTAGGCGGTGAAGGCGGCCACCCCGTTGACGATGCGGTCGGCGCCGACGTCGCTGGGAGGCTCGTAGAGGATCGGCATCCCCGTCTTCACGCCCGGCTCGATCACGAGGGGCTCGTGGCCGAGGTAGTTCCGGCACAGGGTGACGACCACCGAGGTCAGCGGCGGCACCACGCTGGCCAGGGCCACCCCGACCATCTGCCCGACGTCGATGCTGGAGGCGGCGAAGAGGCTGCGCACGAGGATGCCGTACTCGTCGGCGGTCTGCTCGCGGCGGGTGGTGAGGCGCCAGTGCGCCTTGAGGTCCTCGCCGTCGTGCACGCCGAGGACGGTGTTCGTGTTGCCGACGTCGATGGTGAGGAGGAGGGGCATCGCTTGTCCCGTTCAGTCGCGCGCGGGCCGGATCTCGCGCACCTCGCCCGAGTGAAGCACCGTCCGGCTCCCGTCTTCGAGCTCCAGGATGAGGGCGCCGCCTTCGTCGAGGTCGCGCGCGATGCCGCGCACCCGGCGCCCGCCGGACTGCGCTTCGACGGCCCGGCCCCACCACGGCACCGCGCGGGCGCGCCACGCGGCCTGGACGACCTGGGGGCCTTCGCGCGCCAGGGCATGATACCAGACGGTCAGTCGGGTCAGGACCGCGGACGCGATCTCGACGCGGTCCACCGCGCGCGCGAGCTCTTCCGCGACGCA
>Ga0075431_100008024_pt1 | contig 10533 bp, 7 predicted proteins | sample RhiMetdeltSRZDD5_FD_75297 | JGI IMG/M metagenome (GOLD analysis project Ga0075431, IMG submission 75297) | Populus rhizosphere microbial communities from Tennessee, USA - Rhizosphere MetaG P. deltoides SRZDD5 | ecosystem: Host-associated > Plants > Roots > Rhizosphere > Soil | place: USA...
TCGTACGTGTCGCGGTTCGTGTGCCACGTGTATTGCCGGTACTCCGAATAGCTCGACTGGAGGCGAAACGCGGGCGCGGGGCGGCAGACGAAGGACGTGTGGTCGCTCCCCTGGTTTGCTTGGGGCCCAGGCACCTGAAGCCGAACGCTGTCCGTCATCTCGGCCGGGAGCTGCGCGACCCACTTGGCGAGGTTCGCGCCGGCCTTGAGGAATCCCTGGGCTTCCAGGATCTCCACGCGCCACGTGCCGTTGTCCTGATTGAACGCCACCTGGAGGCCGTTCACCACGTCGGCGTGATCCTCGGCGAACGAGCGAGACCCGAGCGTCCCCTGTTCCTCACCACCCCAGTGACCGGCGATGATCGTTCGCCGGGGACGCGGGTAGGCCTCCTTCAGGATCCGCATCGCTTCCAGCATGGTGATCGTCCCCGTGCCGTTGTCGGTGGCGCCCGTGGCGCCGTGCCAGCTGTCCAGGTGGGCCGACAGGAGGACGTATTCGTTAGGTAGCTCGGTCCCGCGCAGCTCGGCCACGACGTTGAACATCGGGACCTCGGCCGGCGTCGCCTGCGCGTCGACCGTGAGGCGAACACGGGGCCCCTGATTGTTCGAGGCGAGCCGGTGCAGCAACCCGTAGTCCTCACAGGAGAGATCGACTGACGGGGCGCGGTGCGTGTTCGCGCCGAAGACCTTGTTCACGCCCCATCCCTGCGACCAGGTCAGCGTGCCGACGCCGATGACGCCCGCGGAATCGAGGCGCGCGTACACGGCGCGATTCGCGTCCTGCCCCTGAACGTTCGCTGGGGCGAGCGCGCGAAACCGCGTCGTAGCGACCCGTTGCACCTCGACACGACGTGTGTTGAGATTCGTGATCGTTTCGCGTCGCGCGTAGCGCTCGAGCTCCTGCGGGGCCCGGCACATGATCTCGGGTGCCGATACGAGCACGAACTTGCCCTTGAGGGTGCTGAGCCATTGGCGAACGGCGTTGCTGTCGGCGAGCTCGGGAATAACCACGACAGGACCTTCGACGGGTCGATTGCCGGTTCCGGGGCTCCAGGCCAGCAGCTCGACCTCGAGGTTCTGGAAGCGCGGCGCGGTCATCTGCATGTGCACGACGCCCTGACGCCAGCCGCGCCATGTCCCGTATCGCTCCGGACGCACCGGGACGCCCCACGACTTGTACGTTCGCTCGAGCCAGTCCACGGCCGACTGGAAGCCGGCGGTGCCCGAGAGTCTGGGTCCAATGGAGTCGATGAGGACCTGGGCCAGGGTCTCGGTCTGCGACTGCTCCATCCCGACCTGCCACATCTTCCGAATGACGGAATCGGCAGAGCGGAACGTCTGACCATCGGCGGTGACGGGAAGCGTGACGAGGACGACGGTGAGCAGACGACGTATCGAATGGCGCATCTTGGCTCCTGGAGTGTTCGGTGACGAATCGACTCCAATCGTAAGGAACGCGCGCGCGCGCGGTAATGGGGGGTCTGTCTAACGACGCGCCGACAGTGGTGCGTCGCTACAGCGCGCGCTCCGCAGCCCGACGTCGCGGCAGCGCACGACGACGTCGAGCGTTGGCGTCGCCGCCGGAGTGCCGTCACCGCCACCGAAGCGAACAACGAAAGTCATATCGCGGCCAGTCGGGCCGACCGTCACCGAGTCGAGAAGGCGCGAGTCGAATCGCGCTGGGTCCATGTGGTGGTTGTTCGCACGAAACCACGCCTCACCGGTTCGGCGGTAGATAGCCTCGACCGTGTCGATGTACGCGCGGCGAACGGAGTCAGGTGGCACTCCGGGATAGAGTCGCAGGTCGCGGCCCGTGGCGCCGTCCCACGTCCATAGCTCGGCCGAATGCGTGGGCGCGAAGTGGACGCTGCTTCGATGATACAGAACGACGCCGGCCGTAAGCACGCGCAGCACCCAACCATCCAGCGCCGCGACGGGCGTAAGCTGGCGCGAGAGCACAATGATCATCCCGGCCGACGGGTTTCTATGTGTGTCGAGCAGGACGTGCCGATCGGAATGATGAATCCGGAGAACAGTTCCAATGTCCCAGACCGGCACCGACTCGCGTCGGGGCTCCAGACCAGCGTGGACCCATTGCCGCGTGCCGCGGTCGAACGCACTCACGTAGAGCGTGTCGGCGCGCCGATCATCGAACTGCTGCGCGGCGTGATACGCGATGACGAACAGGTCGGGCGCATCCTGGACGGCGTAGTTCACGAGACGCCGCTCGAGGTCGCCCGGCACACCTGCAGTAAGGGAAACGTTGTAGGCGGCCAGCTGCTCGCGCAGCGTAGGCACGGCGCGCGCGGGTGTCTGGGCGATTGCACCAACGCTCGGGTGCAGCATCGCCAGCGCGAGGACCATCGACATCGAGCAGCGGCGAATCGACATTGGTTAATTCAGCCACCGGTGATACAGCCATCAGCCATCAGCCATCAGCCATCAGCCATCAGCCATCAGCTACCCCCCCCGCCCGCTGACTCGACCCACTAGCCACCAGCGCTTCCTCAGCCTATGCGAACGCTATTCTTGGCATTCGTTCCGTCCATACTCCTCGCGCAGGCCCAGCCCGTTCCGCAGACCACCGCGAAGCCAGGCTGGCGATGGACGATCGACAGTGTCTTCACGGTCGTGAACTCCGTGCGCGCGGGTCGGTCGCTGCACCCTGCGGCGTGGCCGAACGGCGCACGTGTCGCCGTCCTCCTATCCTTCGACGTTGACAACGAGACGATCGCGCTCCGATTTGGCGAGCCGAACGCGGGAACCCTGTCGCAAGGCCAATACGGTTCGCGTCAGGGGCTGCGGCGCGTGGTCGAGCTGCTCGACCGCAACCGGATCCCGGCCTCGTTCTTCATCCCCTCGGTCAGTCTGCAGATCGCTCCGGAGATGGCGAACGTCATAAAGAAGAGCGGACGCCACGAGTTTGGCGTGCACGGCTGGATTCACGAGCTCAACACCACGCTCCCGGATTCCGCGGAGCGCGCGCTGTTGACGAAGGCGGTCGACGAGCTCACTCGGCTCACCGGCACGAAGCCGATCGGCTATCGAGCACCGAGCTGGAACTTCAGCCCCAACACGCTGACGATCCTGCGCGACCTCGGGTTCCGCTACGAGAGCTCCCTCATGGCCGACGACAGTCCCTATGAGCTCCTACAGAACGGCCAGCCAACGGGGCTCGTGGAACTACCCGTCGAGTGGATTCTCGACGACGCGCCCCTCTTCAACCCGCAAGGCGAGCGCTACAGCGCGCCGCGCGACGTCGCCCAGGTGTGGATCGACGAGTTCGACAAGGCGTACGACGAAGGGACGATGTTCCTGCTGACGATGCATCCCCACATCGTCGGCCACCGGTCGCGCATCGTCGCTCTCGAGCAGCTGATCGCGCACATCCAGAAGAAAGGCGCGGGGAAAGTCTGGTGGGCCACCCATGCCGACGTCGCCGAGCACGTCCGGCGCGAGGCCAAGCTCGGTGACCCGAAACCGCGTATGGAGTGACGGGGAAATTGGGGTCAGACTCGAATTAGCGTTTCATTGCGCCGGCCGCCGCAATGAAACGCTAATTCGAGTCTGACCCCAATTTCCCAATTACGTCTGGCGGCGGAAGCGGTAGATGATCGCGCCGATCACGAGCGCGATCAGTCCCGCGACGAGATTTCGCAACTCGGCACTCGCGAGGAACGCGAGCGAGAGCACCAGCGCGAGGACCGGAATCGTCGGCCCTCCGGGGAGTCGCACCACGTTCGGCCGATTGCCGAACTTGCGGCGAAGGATCGGCACCGCCGCCGCCGTCCCGATGTAGGTCGTGAGTCGCGCGATGATCGACAGCAGCGCGAGCTGCACGAACGAGCCCGTGAGCGCCAGCGCGAGCGACACCACCGACAGGGTAATGATCGCTACCGCAGGCGTGCGGTACTTCGGGTGGATCGCCGCGAGCGCGCGCGGGCCGTAGCCGTCCGCGGCGAGCGCGAAGAGATACCGCGGACCTACGAGGATGGTGTTCCCTACGTTGCCGCCGATCGAGATCATCGCGCCGATCGTCATCAGGAGAGCCCCCGCGGGACCGAGGAATCCCCCAGCCGCCTCGGCCACCGGCGATTGGGATTGCGCGACGTTCGGCAGCGTCCCGAGGGCGACCAGCTGTGTGCCGGTGTACACGAGCGTCACGATCAGGATCATCGTGAGCAATGCGAATGGCACGTCACGCTGAGGATTTCGGTACTCTCCCGCGGCGGCGGGTGTGTTCTCGAACCCGGCATACGCGAACAGCAGGAGGAGTGACGCTTCACCCAGGACTTCGGGGCGTGGCATCTCCATTGGCGAGAGCGTGGACCAATTCACGTAGAAGATGCCGATCAGGATGAAGATGACGAGCGGTGCCGTCTTTGCGATCGTCAGCACGACCGCGGTGCGCGCCCCCTGCTTCACGCCAACGACGTTGATCCACGTCAGCAGCGCGATGAGGCCGACGATCAAGGCGACGCGTGGCACCCCCGTTGCCGCCGGTGGCCAGAGAAACGCGGTCGCCTGCGCGAATCCGTTCGCGAGTGACGCAATCGACGCGACGCGCGCCAGCCACGTCATCCAGCCCACCTCGAAGCCAATGAAGTTCCCGAACGCTTCGCGCGTGTAGATGTACCCTGCGCCCGGTTCGTCGAAGTAGCTCGCGGCTTCGGCGAAGCAAAGGACCAGCAACGCAACCGCCAACCCCGCGAGAACGACCGCGAGGATGCTCGCGTTGCCGAGCAGCGCAGCCGCGGCGGCCGGCAGCAGGTAGACGCCACTGCCGATTACATCGTTGATCGCCAGGCCGACGATCTGCCAACGGGAGACGGCGCGTACGAGGCCAGGCCGGTGGGTTTCGGCTGCGGTCACGAGGGTGTCGGTTCGAGGGTAATTGGGGAGCGAATCGCCGCGGTGTTCTCGCCGACTGACGCGCGAGCCCCGCGAATCGCATCACTTCGGTGCTGCGGCCACCTGTGCCGGGAACGCGCCCGTCAATATGCGACCAGCTCGCTTGAGTTGCACCCACACGGTGTAGTTCCCCGGTTGGGGAAATGCGTACGGGAAGTACAGCGTATCGGGCCGGGTGGGTGCGACGTGCTGGGTATGGCTCACCGCGGCAGTCGGCTGGCCCCTCGACAGTCGCTGCTGCGCTGCCACCGAGATGGTGCCGAGTGGATGCAGGTGAATGAACACCTTCGCGTCGTCTCGCACGACGACGGCGTGGCCCGCCATGCCGAGGTATGGCTCGAGCGCCGCCGTGTCGCCGGCCGGCGGAGTAACGGCAAAGCGCAGCCCGGCCTCGTCGTTCTCCACGAGCGCCGATCCGTCTCGTACCCACGTGAGCGTAGTTCCATCTTCGAGCACAGTGCGAGTCGCGACGTCGCCCACACCGGCGGTGCCTTCACGCGCCGCTCTGCCGAGTCCCCACGAGTCATCCGGGTCCATCGGGACCGTCGCCAAGCGTGCGGTCGAATCGCGATTCACCTCGAGCGTCGTGGTCATGGTCTGCGTGAGGCCACTCGCGTGCACGATGTCGGCGAACACGTTGTACGTCCCGGGCGGCAGCGGCGGGAATGCCGACTCCAATCGGACCGTGTCGCGCGTCGTGGGGTGAAGGTGCGCGAACGCGCTCCGACCGTCCGTCGACACCACGAAGAGGTGCACGAGCTTCCCGTGGTCCTCGATGATCTCGGTGCGCGGGGTCAACCGCCGCTCGCGCAGCCACCGCACGTCGTTGCGGTTCGTCCAGATGGAATCCGTGATCGTGAGAACGAGCCGTGCGCTGTCGGGACGCGCCACGATCGACATTGGCCTGAAGAGTCGGCGCTCGAACGCCCGATCTTCCGCCCGCCACCAGGCAGTCGTTCCGACGACCGCGATCGCGATGACGACGACCACGCGCGCCATCGCGAACCGCGCGCGCCGCCGGCGCGCCGGATCCGCGTCGTCGCCCGGGGGAAGCACGCCCTCCCGGACCGCAGCCCCGGCCAGCGTCACCAGGCCTAACGCGAGCAGGATCGCCACGACGACCAGGAGCGACGCGAGCGGCAGGTTGAACGTCAGCCGCTTGCCAGCGACGGCCGTGAGCGGAACGACTACGGAGCCCGTTCCCTTCGCCCCGGTGACGGCGACCGTCACGCTGTTCGACCCCGGGGTCATGACCCAGAGGCGAGTGCGATACCATCCCGGGCTCTCCGCGACCGGAGCCGCGACGTCAGGCGGCGGCGTCCCGCCCGTCGCATCGTAGCGGTTCACGAAAGCCGTCACTCGCTCGATCCCCGGCTCCGTCGCCTTCACGTTGACGATCGCGATGCCGGGCACCACGGTGGGGGCCTGTACGTGCACGAGCACCTGGTACGGACCCGCCGCACCGTCGAACCACGCGTCCGGGCTCCCGATGTGCGCCGCCGACACCAGCACGACGCCCGCGAGCAGCGCGATCGAGCCGGCGGTGCGTCGCAACTTCACCATCATCGTTGCACGCGAGACAGCCCTTTCCCGATCCAGAGCCCGAGCCGCGACGTCGCTATGGCCGTGAGCAACGCGATGCCCATCCCCTTCCCAAAGTCCACGACGTTCGTCTCGAAGTCCCAGAACTCGTACTGCCACGGGCCCGGCTTGATGTTGTAGTCCCAGAGATCGGGATTGAGCACGGGATTCCGCGCGAACGGCGACAGCATGAACTCGCCCCACGGCCAGTGAACGGCGAGCATGACACCTACGAACGTAAGCCCAAGGATGACGCCGAACACCCAATCGTTCGCCCGGAATCGGCGCAACAGCAGGTCGAACGCAAACGCCGGCGCCACGAGTAGGAGGGGGAATGGCGGCGGCACCATCTGCGTGACCGGATTGTAGATCGGCGCGAGCATGGGCGTCGCCGGGAACAGCTGCAGTGTCCACATGAGCACGAGGATGATCGCCATGTAGACCGCTGCGGTTGTCGTTGCCGGCCAGCGGAGGCGTGACGGGCGCGCCGTCGCGATGAGAATCGTCGGAATGAGAATGGCCGTTGCCCGGTAGAAGCGCGCCGCGTGCATGTCGTTCGCGAACGCGGCGTACTCCATGATCACCGTCGTGTGCATCGTGAGCAGGATGCCCGCCGAGACCGCGTAGATCATGCTGAGCCGACGCTGCTCGCTGGGCTCTGCCCTGTTCTGCCGGGCGAGCGCCATCAGCATTGCCCCGATCTGAATCGCGATCATGCCCCACGCGAGCACCATGTGGGGCGGACTGATGATCTTCACGTCGAGGCCGTACGCGTTATGCCACCAGTTATCAAACGGGGCCGACGCGATCATGGTGAGCGTACCCCAGATGCACACCCACGCGCCGAGTGGCCCGCGGAAGCCCCAGAAGCGAACGCCTCGGGCCCGCTCCGCCGCGGTGCCGGCAAATGTGGTCTTCAGCACGAGCCAGCCGCAGCTCGAGCCCGCAACCACCGCGGCGAGCTGCTCGAGGACATGCGGCGGCGACCAGAAGGAGTCACGACCAATGGAGCGGTGCCACGAAATGTCCCAGATCAAACCGACGACGATGGAGACCGACGAGAAGAGCACGGCGTACAGCGGCCACGTGGCCTCGGTCGTGGCGGCGACCTGCTCGGGGCTCGCGGTCGCTCGGGGAACGGGAACGGCGTCGATCGTCGTGCTCATGGGTGCCTCACTCGATTCGCCGGCGCAGCGCGCTCTGCGGGTCGGCGCTCGCGCGAATGTCGATCGCCGCGCGCGCACCGATCGTCAGATAGCCCGCGGCGTTGCCCGTCGTCAATGCTTCTGGCCGCGGGTGCAGGAACGCGCCGGTTGCATCCACCGTGTCGATCGCGATGACCGCGGTCAGGTCACCGACTTCGCGCACTCGACCACCCGTGCGGGCGACGGCGTCATCGAAGTTGATCGCCAGATCCGCAATGAACGGCGGAAGGTTGGGCATCACGATCTGCCCTCCACGGACGAGCAGGTCGTAGGCGCCCCCGGTGTTGTACGGCAGGCGCTCGTAGTCGTTCGCGTCCGCGGATTCGTACGCTTTGGTCGCGATCGCATCCAGCGCGCGAACGATCGCCGCGGCATTGAGCCGGCGGAGCTGCTGCTTGTCCGGGTCGTTAGGTAATGCGCCGCTCTCGATCAGCACCGTGCTCGTCCCCCACGCCTGCATCAGGTCGCCGAACGCGCGGGCGTTGAACGCGTCGTCGTACTTCGCCACGCGGCCGGGGATCTGCGTCCCGAGATCCCGCGCGATGCCGGCCGCCACGAGACGAGCGCGGCTCCGAATGGGCCCCCAGGTGCGCTCGTTGTCGGTCGCCGGGGCGAGCAGGGCGATTCCCGCCTGCAGCCCCGAGCGTCCGACGCGCGTCCGCGCGTTCTGGTCGTGCAGGTTGAAGCCGAAATCGGGTTTCAGCTTGTCGCGCAGCGCTTTGAGCGTCCGCCCTTCGGGGGTGGAGAGCCGCCGCGCGTCGCGGTTGATGTCGATGCCGACGGCGTTCTCGCGCTGGAAGCGCTCCGCGCCATCGGGGTTGAGCATCGGCACCATGGTGATCGTGAGATTCGTGGCGAGGCGCGCGCGCACGGGGTCATCGCCCGAGGCCGTCATCCACGCGAGGATGTCGGCGAGCGCCATCGTCGCGGTCGCTTCGTCGCCGTGCATCTGCGACCAGAGGAGGACGCTCACGGGGCCGTTGCCGAACGTGATGGAGCGGAGCGGCCGGCCCATCAGTGAGCGTCCGATCTCCTCGACCTTGAGTCGTTGTGAGACCAGCGATGGCTGGAGCGCGCTCCAGTAGTCGGCGTGATTGATACGGCGGCTCGATATGGCGGCCACGCGGTGAGCGTCAGCGATGCGGAGCGCGTCGGCCAACGCTGCCGGGGTGGCGGAGCCGTCACCGGTTCGCGGTTCGGCAGGGGCGGGGGAGGGGGTTGGAGGAACGGCGAGGTTCGAGCTCGAGCGACACGCTGCGGCCGCGAGGGTGATGCCGATGAGAAGAAGTCGGTTCATGACGTGTCAATCTCGCCTGAGGTGCGTCGAGGCGGAAGGAAATTGGCGTCTGACGCCAATTTCGCGGCTCTTCCCGGCCGGCTGACGAGCGGGATCCGGTAGCGCAGGCCCGCGTCCTGCGCAGAGGCGTGCACGGGTGTCAGTTTTCCGCCGCCTCGGCGTCCGGTTCGAGACGCGACGTGATACGCTTCACAACGAGCCATGTCGGGCCCATCCCTGGAACGAGAGGAATATGAAAACCCGCACTCGCATCACGCTGCTCGCGTTAGCCATTTGGTCCACCGTTCCGGCCGCGGCTGCGCTAGCCCAGGGGGTTGATCCGCGACCGCCGAACGGTAGGGATCAGACTCCCGCGTTCGCTGGCCAGACCGATGCGCCCGAGCGCAAATCGAACGTCGAGTTCGATGTGGTGACGGTCGCCGAGGGGCTCGAGAACCCGTGGGGGATGGCGTTTCTGCCTAACGGCAAGATGCTCGTGACCGAGCGGCCGGGGCGCCTTCGCGTCGTGACCGCGGACGGGAAGCTCTCCGAGCCGGTCGCCGGGCTCCCACCGGTGGACGCGCGCGGCCAGGGTGGATTGCTCGACATCGCCCTCGATCCGAATTTCGCGTCCAACGCACTCATCTACTGGAGCTACGCCGAGCCGGGCGATGGCATGAACAACACGGCGGTGGCGCGTGGCAAGTTCGTGGACGGCGCGTCGCCGCGCGTCGAGGACGTCAAGGTCCTCTACCAGCAGCGCCCACAGCTCAACTCCCGCCAGCACTTCGGCAGCCGCCTCGTGTTCGGGCGGGACCGGTCGCTCTTCATCACGCAGGGCGATCGCTCGATCGTCGAAGGCCGCATGCAGTCGCAGCAGTTGAGCGGCTTGTTAGGCAAGATCGTCCGCATCAACCCGGACGGATCCATCCCCAAGGACAACCCGTTCGTGGGGAAACAGGGCGCGCGTCCGGAGATCTGGTCCATTGGCCACCGCAACATCCAGGCGGCGGCGCTTCATCCGACGACGGGCGAGCTGTGGGAGGTCGAGCACGGCACGCGCGGTGGCGATGAAATCAACATCGCGCGAAAGGGCAAGGACTACGGTTGGCCGACGATCGCGTACGGGATCGAGTATCGCGGCGGGGCGATCACTGGCGGGATCACCGCGAAGGAAGGGATGGAGCAGCCGCTGTATTACTGGGACCCGGTCATCGCGCCGAGCGGGATGGCGTTCTATACGGCGAACCTGTTCCCGGCGTGGCGCGGGAACCTGTTCATCGGCGGGCACGGGACGAACGACCTCGTGCGGCTCGAGCTCAATGGAGAGCGCATCGTTGGTGAGGAGCGATTGCTGACGGACTCGAGCCCGCGCATCCGTGTCCGGGACGTTCGGCAGGGCCCGGACGGCGCGATCTATCTGCTGCATGATGCGTCGGATGGGCGCCTCGTGAAGCTGGTGCCGAAGAAGAACTGACCCTCCGTAGCGCCCTAACGCATCGTTGCGGCGCGCGCGGGACGCGTCGGTGGGGCGATAGGCTTCCGAGGGTGATTACAACGA
>Ga0075431_100008025_pt1 | contig 10532 bp, 8 predicted proteins | sample RhiMetdeltSRZDD5_FD_75297 | JGI IMG/M metagenome (GOLD analysis project Ga0075431, IMG submission 75297) | Populus rhizosphere microbial communities from Tennessee, USA - Rhizosphere MetaG P. deltoides SRZDD5 | ecosystem: Host-associated > Plants > Roots > Rhizosphere > Soil | place: USA...
ACCGACGCCGCGAGCGTCAGACAGCCCGCGGCACTATCCTGAGCGACCGGTCGTTGGCGTCGGCGCGGTGGTGATGGTGACCGACGTCGATCGGGCTGCGATTGGCTGGAATGAGCGGCTGCCGAGCGCTGGCGCGGTCGTTCTGATCAAGCGGCGATTCGAGCCGCTGGCGGGACAGTGGAGTCTCCCCGGCGGCATGCTGGAGATCGGCGAGACGCTGGAATCAGGCGTCGCGCGCGAGATCGCGGAGGAGACCGGACTCGTCGTCCAGGTAGGCCAGGTCGTCGACGTCTTCGATCGCATCCTCTTCGACGAAGACCAGCGCGTTCGCTATCACTTCGTGCTGATAGATTATTTGTGCAGGCCGGTATCCGGACGGCTGCAGTTCGGCTCTGACGTTTCGGATGTGGTGCTCGCCGATCCGCTGAACCTGGGCGAGTACGGCCTCACGGCGAAGGCCGTCAACGTCATCGAGCGCGCACTGCGAGGCTAGGGTCAGATCTGACCCTGGGAAGCTATCATGGTGGGGTTGAGGTGGCATTGACGAGAGACGGTGCGTTCGCGCTGATGACCGAATACACGCAAAGCGACAGCCTTCGCAAGCACATGCTCGCTGTCGAGGCGTCGGTCCGCGGCTATGCGCGGCTGTGGGGCGAGAACGAAGCGGACTGGGGGCTCGTCGCGCTGCTGCATGACTTCGACTACGAGCGCTGGCCGACGCCCGAGGATCATCCGTTCCGCGGCGTCGAGATCCTCAAGGCGCAGGGATATCCCGAGTGGGTGACGCGCGCGATTCTCTCGCACGCCGAGTACTCGGGCGTGACGCGCGAATCGCGGCTCGAGCACACGCTCTATGCGTGCGACGAGATGTCCGGCTTCATCACCGCGGCGGCGCTCGTGCGGCCGTCGAAGAGCGTGCTCGACCTCGAGGCGCCGTCGGTCATCAAGCGGATGAAGGACAAGGCGTTCGCTCGAGCGGTCAATCGCGACGACCTGCGTAAGGGGGCGGAGGAAATCGGCCTCCCGCTCGATCAGCACATCACCAACGTCATTCAGTTCATGCGTGTCGAGGCCGATGCGCTGGGACTGCGAGGGACTCTGTAGGCCGACCTTTCCGCCTTCGCGCGGAGCAACATCGTGTCGGCGTCAGATGACCGTCAACCAGAACAACGAGATTACGATTAGCGTATAAGTAAGGCACTTGGATACGACCAACATCCCGGCAACCGCCCCTCCTGCCCGCGAACCGCGGCCCGCGTTTACCGGGCCGGTCGTGAAACTCGACGGCGTCACGGTCATCTATGGAAAAAACCAGGCGCTGAAGGACGTCTCGGCCAGTTTTGCGCCGGGGGCGGTGGGGTTGCTCGGTCCGAACGGGGCAGGCAAGAGCACGATGCTGAAAGCGCTCCTGGGCTTCGTGAAGCCGGACAAGGGGCGCATGACCGTGCTCGACCTCGACGTCGCGGACCGCCCGATGGAGATTCGTGCGCGGATCGGCTACATGCCGGAGAGCGACGCTCATATTCCGGGCATGAACGCGGTCTCGTTCGTGGCCTATTGCGGGCAGCTCGCCGGCCTTCCCCAGGTTGACGCGATGCAGCGCGCTCACGAGGTGCTCTACTACGTCGGCCTGGGCGAAGCACGGTATCGCAACGTCGAGACTTATTCGACAGGCATGAAGCAGCGGATCAAGCTGGCCCAGGCTCTCGTTCACGATCCGGACCTGCTGTTCCTCGACGAACCGACCAACGGGATGGACCCCAAGGGCCGCGACGAGATGCTCGAGCTCGTGCACGACCTGGGGCACAACAAGAACGTCAACCTGATCCTCTCCTCGCATCTGCTGCCTGACGTCGAGTTCACCTGCGATCACGTCGTGGTGATGGACAAGGGACAGATCGCGGCGCAGGGCCCGATCGACGAGTTGAAGGGGCCTGCCGGCCGCGTGTTCGAGCTGCGCGTGAAGGGGGACCTTCCGGCCTTCCTCGACGTGCTGCGCAAGGCGGGCATGGACGTCCATTCGACCGACGAGGACGTGATGCGCGTGTTCGTGCCATCGGGGCTGGTAGGCGCGAACGGACGGGACCAGCAGGCGATCTTCAAACTGGCGTCAGAGCATCGCGTGCAGGTACGTCACCTGCGCCCGAGCGTCCCGACGCTCGAGGATGTCTTCGCAAAGGCGATCGGCGAGGAATAACCGCATCCATGCCAATACACGATCAGAGTTACCGGCGGTACGGAGGCGGCAAGGCGTCGCCGGGACGGGCCTGGACGGTCATCGCGTGGGCGGGCATCGTCACCATGCTCCGCAAGCGCGCGTTCATGGGCCTCTTGATCTTTGCGTGGCTCCCCTTCGTGGTGCGCGCCGTGCAGATCTACGTGTCCACGAATTTCCCTCAGGTGGCGATGCTCGCCCCGACCGCCGACACCTTCCGCCAGTTCCTCGAGCAGCAGGACTTTTTCGTCTTCATCATCACGATCTACGTCGGCGCCGGGCTGATCGCCAGCGACCGGCGGGCCAACGCGCTGCAGATCTATTTGTCCAAGCCGCTGATGCGATCGGAATACATCGCCGGGAAGGCGATGGTCCTCATCGTCTTTCTGACGCTGGTGACCCTCGTCCCGGCTCTCCTGTTGTTGATGCTGCAGGTCATGTTTGCCGGCAGCTTCGAGTTCCTGAAGAAAAACGCTTTCCTGTTCCCGGCCATCACGGTCGGCTCGATGTTGCAGGTGCTGGTCGCCAGCTTCACGATGCTCGCGTTGTCGTCGCTGTCCAAGAGCAGCCGCTACGTCGGCATCCTGTACGCAGGCATCATTTTCTTCACGGCGGCGATTTTCGGTGCGATGTATGCGATCACCGGTGACTCCTCGCTGTCGTGGCTGTCGGTGACCGCGAGCCTGTCGCAGGTCGTCGACGTCGTATTTCGCGTGAAGCCCAGATACCTGACGCCGTGGCCGGTGTCGCTGACCGTGATCATCGCCTTGATCGTCCTCTCGATCTCCGTGCTCGAGCGTCGCGTCCGCGGTGTGGAGGTGGTGACGTGAGCACCGCTGTCGTCTCCGCCGAGCACGTCTCGAAATGGTACGGGCAGGTCATTGGTCTGAACGACGTCACGGTCAGCGTGCCGTCGGGGATCACCGGGCTGCTCGGGCCGAACGGGGCCGGCAAGTCGACGTTCATGAAGCTGATCACCGGCCAGCTGAAGCCGAACAAGGGCTCGGTGAAGGTCCTGGGAGAACCGATCTGGTCGAATCCGCACCTGTACTTTCAGATCGGCTTCTGCCCGGAGCAGGACTCGTTCTACGAGCGCATGACCGGCCTCGAGTGGGTAACCGCTCTCGTTCGCCTGAACGGCTTCGGCGAAAAGGCAGCTGACGAGGCCGCGCGCAAGGCACTGACGGCCGTGGATCTGATGGACGCGGCTGGCAAGAAGATCGGCGCGTACAGCAAGGGCATGCGGCAGCGTGTCAAGCTCGCGCAGGCCATCGTGCACGACCCGTCGCTGCTCATTCTCGACGAGCCGCTGGCCGGTATGGATCCGCTCGCGCGACGCAAGACCATCAGGCTGATCCGCGACTGGGCGCGCCGCGGCAAGAGCATCATCGTCTCGAGCCACATCCTCCACGAGATCGAGTCGATGACGTCGACCATCCTGCTGATCAACAACGGCCGGATTCTCGCCGAAGGCGACGTGCACCAGATTCGCGATCTCATCGACGAGCATCCCCACACGGTGTACGTCCGCGCCGACGATCCGCGCGGCCTCGCTCGCGACTTTCTCGCGCGCGCCGATGTGCGCAGCCTGAAATTCGAGGACGGGGCGGTCATCATCGAGACGGGCAAGCCGGACATGTTCTACGCGCGCCTGACGGAGCTCGCCGCCAGCGGCGAATACGGGGCGATTGACGAGGTGACGTCCCCGGACGACAACCTCCAGGCGGTCTTCCAGTACCTGGTCAAATCATGAACGACATCGCTGCGGCTCCCGCCGCGTCCGTCCGACCGCTGCCGCCCCAGCCCGGATACCTGGCGTCCAGTTTCAGAATCTTCGACCTGTCGCTGAGCGAGATGCTCTGGTCGCGGCGCACGGTGTTCATGTTGCTGGTCGTCACGGCTCCGGTATTGATCGCGCTGTTTCTGCGCCTGCTCGTGTGGCTCGGCGCGCCCATCCTCGACAATCGGGACGTTCGCGACGGCGTCACCACAACGATCCGGATGACCGGGCCGGGGATTTTCGGTCTGATGATCTGGATCTTCTATCTGCGGTTCACGGTGCCGGTACTCGGCGTGTTCTATGGCACCTCGCTGATGGCCGACGAGGTCGAGGACAAGACGATCACGTATCTCTTCACTCGGCCGATTCCGCGCGGCGCGGTCCTGGTTGGAAAGTATCTCGCCTACCTGGCCTGCACGGTGTTCGTGGTGCTGCCGTCGGTCGTCCTCGTGTATCTCCTGGTCGTGCCCATCCGCGGAAGCCTTGGCGGCTCGTTCATGGACCTGATCAAAGACCTCGTGCTCCTGGCGGTCGGGCTCGCGGTGTACGGGGCGGTGTTCGCTTTCGTGGGCGCCAAGTTCAAGCGTCCCCTTCTGATTGGCCTCATTTTCATATTCGGGTGGGAACAGGCAGCCCTCGCGTTCCCGGGCTACCTGAAGCGGTTCACGGTGGCCTACTACCTGCAGGGGTTGGTTCCGCACGCGATGCCCAGCGACAGCGTGCTGAGCCTGGTGCAGGGGATCTTCAGGGAAAGCCCCACTTTCCTGGGCAGCGTCGCCGGCCTGGCGCTGATTTGGGCCGTTTTTCTGGCCTGGGGTGCGTGGACCGTAGGCCGCCGGGAGTACGTACTAGAGCAGTAGCGTCCGGCTTCAGCCGGACCGTTGTAGCGTCCGGCTTCAGCCGGACCGTGTGTAGCGTCCGGCTTCAGCCGGACCCGTGTGCCGTCCGGCTTTAGCCGGACCCAAACCCGGCCCTAACCGAACCGTGATCAAGCCGAACCGTGTCATCCGTCCCAACTTTTTTCCCCTAAACCATCCGGATTCGGACGTTTGGGGTGGCTCGGAACGGAACTTTTTACCTCCCCGACCTGTATAATTCAGTCAGAGGGTCACGCGCATGTCAAAGAGCACCCGGTATTTCATGGCAGGATCGGCCGCGCTCATGGCGGTTGGGCTAAGTATCGGCCTGGTAAGCTTTTACGGCGGGGGGTTCCCCGGCCTGCAGGCCTCGAGCGGACCGACCGAACTGGCCTACGTGCCGGCCGACAGCGCCGTCATCGCCTATGCCGACGTCCAGGCGATCATGAGTTCCGAGCTCCGGCAGCAGCTCAAGACTGCGATGCCGATGCACGAGTCAGGGCAGCAGGAATTCCAGGAAAAGACCGGGATCGACATCGAGCACGACATCGACTACGTCGTGGCGGCGATGACGCCTACCGGCACCACCAGCCGGCCGAAGGGGCTCGTCGTTGCGCGCGGCCGCTTCAACATCGTCCAGCTCGAGACCCTCGCGCGTGAGCATGGCGGCACCGTTGAAGACTACAAGGGCAAGCGCCTGATCACGTCTCCCGAAAACCAGACCGAACAAATCTCCATGGCCTTCCTCGAGCCAGGGCTCGTGGCAGTTGGCGACGCCTCCGTGGTGAAGCACGCGATCGACACGCAGCTCACCGCGCAGAGCATCACCAGCAACAGCGAAATGATGGACCTGGTGAAGGATATCGAGCGCGGCAACAACGCGTGGGCGGTTGGCCGCCTCGACGTGCTCACCAGCGAGGCCAAGCTGCCGGACGAGATCGCGATGCGGATTCCCGCGGTGAAGCTGTTCGCGGCTTCCGGCCACATCAATGGCGGCGTCTCCGGGACGCTTCGCGCCGAGGCTCGTGATGAACAGGCAGCGCAGCAGCTTCGCGACGTAGTTCGCGGGTTCCTCGCGCTGGCGCAGATGCAGAGCCAGAACGATCCGAAGCTGGCCGCGCTGTCGCAGACGCTCCAATTGAGCGGTGAAGGCACGACGGTGTCGCTTTCGTTCACAGTGCCTGCAGAGTTGCTGCAGATGGTGGCACCGAAACCCGCTATCCAGTAGCGTCCGGCTTCAGCCGGACCTGCCGGAACGAACCATCGACCCTCCCCCAGAAGGCCGGCCTCGAGCCGGCCTTCGCTTTTTCTGGTAACCTCTCCAGCACCCCCGTGGCTGACCTGGTGTTCTTTTACGGCACGCTGATGGCTGGATTCGACCGCCGGAGGCGTGCGGGCATCGACAGCAAGCTCACATACGTCGGGCGAGGGGCCATTCGGGCAGCCCTCTTCGACTTGGGGATCTATCCCGCCGCGGTTCCTGCGCCGGACGGTCTCGTGTGGGGCGAAGTCTACGCAATGGCCGATGCCGACACGGTGATCGCCGCGCTGGACGACATCGAGGGGTATCGCACCGACGATCCCGACAAGAGCCTCTACTCGCGTCAGCAGACAGATGTCCGGCTGCCCGACGGTTCCACGGCGCGGGCCTGGGTCTACTTCTATAACGCGCCGCTCGGGCAGGCGCCACGCATTCCGTCAGGCGACTATCTCGAGCACGTCAAGGTTAGGTAGGGACACGTGCGACGTGCGACGTGCGACGTGCAGACGTGCAGACGTGCGACGTGCACGTGCTTACGAACGGCTCATGCGTTCGCACGTGGCACGTTGGCACGTCCGCACGTTGGGCACGTCCGCACGTTGGGCACGTCCGCACCGTTGGGGCACGTCCGCACGTTGGGCACCGTCCGCACGTTGGGCACGTCGCACGTTGGGCACTGTCCGCACGTTGGGCACGTCCGCACGTCGCACGTCGCACGTCGCACGTATCTCTCTCTCACGTGGTATTTTTCAACCATGCCGACCACGACCAACGCGACCATTTTCAATAACTACATCGACGGTGCCTGGATGCCGTCTGCGGCCGGCGAGACGTTCGAGAATCGAAATCCGGCTGACACCGGCGACCTCATCGGTGTTTTCCAGAAGTCGACAAGACGCGACGTCGAGGCGGCGCTGAGCGCCGCGGCCCGCGCGTATGTCGACTGGCGGCTCGTGCCGGCGCCGAAGCGGGCGGAGCTGTTGTTCAGGGCCGCGCAGCTGCTCGTGGAGCGGAAGGAACAGTTCGCGCGCGATATGACTCGCGAGATGGGGAAGGTCCTCAACGAGACGCGAGGCGACGTTCAGGAAGCCATCGACATGACCTACTACATCGCCGGCGAGGGCCGCCGCATGTTCGGTCAGACGGTGCCATCAGAACTGCGCAACAAGTTCGCGATGTCGATTCGCCAGCCGCTCGGGGTGTCGTCGATCATCACGCCCTGGAACTTCCCGATGGCGATTCCATCCTGGAAGATCATCCCGGCGCTGGTCTGCGGCAACACGGTGGTGTTCAAGCCGGCGTCGCAGACGCCTCTGTCCGCCGTCAATTTCGTCAAGGTCCTCGAGGACGCCGGGATTCCCAAGGGTGTGGTCAACATGGTCACCGGGGACGGCGACGAGGTCGGTACGCCCCTGACGACGGATGACGTCGTACGGGTGGTGTCGTTCACCGGCTCTACGCACGTCGGCCGGATCGTCAACCAGGCCGCGGCGCCAGGCTTCAAGAAAGTGCATCTCGAGATGGGCGGCAAGAACGTCATCATGATCATGGATGACGCGGATCTCGAGCTGGCGGTGGACGGCTGCGTCTGGGGTGGTTTCGGCACGACAGGGCAGCGCTGCACGGCGGCGAGCCGTGTCGTGGTGCACGAGAAGGTCTACAAGACGTTTCTCGATCGCTTTGTCGCCCGTACGAAGGCGCTGGTCGTTGGCGATGGCCTGCAGGACAAGACCGAGATGGGGCCGTCGAACAGCGAGGGTCAGCTCAAGACGGTGATGAAGTACGTCGAGATCGGAAAAGGCGAAGGCGCGAAGCTGGTAACCGGTGGTAACCGTCTCGACAAGGGTGCCTATGCGAAGGGGTATTTCCACGAGCCGACCATCTTTGCTGATGTCGCACCGGGGATGCGGATTGCGCGGGAAGAGATCTTCGGGCCGGTGGTGTCGGTGATTCCGACCCGGTCTCTGGACGAGGCTATCGAGATCGGCAACGGCGTCGAGTACGGCCTCTCAGCGTCGATCTACACGCAGGACATCAACCGCGCGTTCACCGCGATGCGCGATTTGTACACGGGTATCTTTTATGTAAACGCGCCGACCATCGGCGCGGAAGTGCACCTCCCCTTCGGCGGAACGAAGGCCACGGGCAACGGCCATCGCGAAGCTGGTGTGGCGGCGCTCGACGTGTTCTCGGAGTGGAAATCCGTGTACGTCGACTTCAGCGGGCGGCTGCAACGCGCGCAGATCGACGTCGAAGAGATCTGATGTCGTAACATCCTCCCACGTGCGGTTTCGAGCCTCCTTTCCGGTCGTCGGGCTCATCTCGGTCGCCGCCTACGCCGTCGTCGGCTGGCTGCTGGAGGAGCATCCGGTTGCACGGGCCCTTGTCGGCAACATCGCGCTGACCGTGTCCGCCGGGTTGGCGCTGGTCATCATCCTCCGGCGTCAGCGGTCCTGGGCCGGCTGTCAGCGGCTGTTCTGGAATACCACCGCTGTCGGCGTGGCGTTCTGGATCGTCGGCCACGTCGGCTGGGCCGTCGACGCATTCAAGGCCGATCCGCTGCCATGGCTCAAGTGGCACACGGTCTTCAGCTTGTGTGGCGGCATCGCCCCGCTGATCGCGCTGCTCGCCCGCCCCCACCGGGGAATCCGGTCGCACGCGCCGGCCATCGTCGGGATCGATCTCGCAGCCAACGGCCTGCTCGCTGTCTTCGTCTACGCGTATCTCGTGCTCGTGCCGAGCGTCGTGCCGACGATGATGGTCGAGGCGCAGGACAAGTTGCTGCTGCTGGTGCAGATCAATCGCGCCTTGTACCTGAGCGGCCTCCTGGCGGCGGCCTGGTTTGCCAGCCGGAGCACCTGGCAGGCCACGTACCTGCGGCTGGCTGCCGGTGCGGCAATCGGCTTCATCCTGCGGGTCGGCGCCAGCCTGGCCATCGCGCGCGGCGACTACCACGTTGGCGGCCCGCACGATCTCGCGTGGATCATCCCGTGGCTGTGCCTGGCGTGGGCGGCCGCGGAATCGCCCGCATCCGAACCTGTCGAGCCAGCCGTCGATTTTGCCGATCCGCCGACGCCGATCGCGTTTTCGGCCATCCCGGTGCTGCTGATTCCGCTGATCGGCTACGGCATGCTGTACGTCGATGGTTTTGGCAGTCCGACTCACTCGTTCCGTGTGCTGCTGACGAGCATCACGACGGTGTGCGGTCTGGCGCTGTTGACGATGCGGCTGGCGGCGCAGGGAGGCGAGCTGCAGCGTGCGGATGCGCGATTGAAGCTTCTGGCCGCGGCCACGGAGCAGACGGGCGATCTGATTCTGATCACCCGGGCTGACGGCCGGTTCGAGCACGCCAACGATGCCTTCCGGCGCGCGCTCGGGTATGCCAGAGGTGAGATCGAGCGCCTGACCTTTCCGCAGCTGATGGATGCCAGCTCGCCCCAGGTCGGCACGTCGATCACGCAGCGCGTCTGGCGGGAGGGCATCTGGCGCGGCACCCTGCTTCGCCGACGCAAGAACGGTTCGACATTCCCCGTCGCATGCACGGTCGTGGCGTTGCGAAACTCCGCCGGGGAGGTGACACACCTGGTCGACGTCGAGCGCGACATCAGCGACGAACTGCGTCTTCGCGACCAGCTCGTTCACAGCGAGCGGCTCTCGGCGATTGGCGAGCTCGTCGCGGGCGTGGCGCACGAGATCAACAACCCGTTGCAGACGATCGTCGGTTCGGTGGAACTGATGCTCGACGATCGGCCCGACGCGGTCAATCGTCGCGACCTGGAGGTGGTGCGCCGGGAAGCGGCGCGCGCCGGGCAGATCGTTCGCAACCTCCTGACCTTCGTCCGCCGCGGCACACCCGATCGCGCCACCGCCGATCTCAATCAGATCGTCCGCTCGACCGTCGAGCTGCGCCGCTTCCACCTCGAGCAGCACAACATTACGATCCGCGCGAGCTACGCGCAGGCTTTTCTGGCGGTCCTGGTCAACCGTGACGAGATTCAGCAGGTGGTCTTGAACCTGCTGCTGAATGCGGAGCAGGCGATCGTCAAGAGTCACCGGACCGGGACGATCGAGGTCTGGACCCTGAGCGATGGCGACCATCACGCGGTGGAGGTGCTCGATTCAGGCCCTGGAGTCAGCGCGGAGATGCGCGGCCGTGTGTTCGAGCCGTTCTTCACGACCAAGGATGTCGGCGAAGGCACGGGTCTCGGTCTGTCGATCTCGCACGGCATCGCGTCCGCGCACGGCGGTGTGCTCGAGCTGAGGGATTCAGCCGCCGGCGCGAGATTCCGCCTAAGCCTTCCAATCCACGAACAAACACAGCGGCCGCCGCGTGAGGATCCCGAAGGACGCCGGGCCGTGATTCGCGCGCTCGTGGTCGACGACGAGATGCCGATCCGCCAGCTGCTCGTGCGCCTTCTG
>Ga0075431_100008030_pt1 | contig 10529 bp, 7 predicted proteins | sample RhiMetdeltSRZDD5_FD_75297 | JGI IMG/M metagenome (GOLD analysis project Ga0075431, IMG submission 75297) | Populus rhizosphere microbial communities from Tennessee, USA - Rhizosphere MetaG P. deltoides SRZDD5 | ecosystem: Host-associated > Plants > Roots > Rhizosphere > Soil | place: USA...
TTGCTCATGCCGCGTAGGAACGCTGCGTTCCCCGTCGGCGTCAACGCCTCGAGCCGCTACTCGAAATGGCCGGTTTTCAGCTGTCCATTAATGGCCGGCTTTGGGTGTCCACCGAGGGTGTCGCCGTAGGCTGCCTCGATGCGCTTTACGTAATCGATCCCGCTTTCGAGAATCTCCCGCCATGCAGCAGGCAGATCGTCAATCTCGGGATTGCCAGTATTGATGACCGCCAAGGCGTATGCGATCCATCCCGGGACAGGCCGCCCGTCAGTTGGTTGAGGAAGTTGGACGCTTGGGCGCTTGACCTCGACGGCGAGAAGGGATCGCGTCGCCATATTGTCGCGACCGTGATAATCGAGACGACGACGATATCTATCGACGCCGTTCGCGATGGGTTGGACGCCATCTTCGACAACGATCGCGGCCGGAGTCTGAACATCCCAACCCAGTTCGCCCAACACAGGATCGAGAAGATAGATCCGCGCTTGCGCCTCCAGCGCGATCTCTCTGCCTTGGCCCTCTAGCGTTTCAGCAGGCACATTACGGCGAATGGCCTCGTCGCGCTCAATCTCATGGAGTCCGTGCTCGTACCGGTCAAGGAGATCGCGTACCCTCTGCTTGAAGGTTTCGATCTCAGCACGATTCACCGCAACATCTCCGGCAGGTCGTAGACAAGACGTCGTGCCTCCGGCCAACCGGCTTCGACAAAGATATCGAGCGCCTTCATCAATCGATGGCGCAAGTCATCGTCGGAAGCGAGCACGGTGCGGAAATCCGCCAGGTACCGCCGCACAATCCGCACGAAAAGATCCGACCCAAGACTTTCAAATTGGTAGCCGCCAGTGCGGCCACCAGAGATGAGCGCGTCCGTGACAAGACGGAATACCATACCGGGCGCGTCCGGGATGAATGCCTCCAAAGTCTGAACCAGGTGGTGGGTTACCGACGGATATGGCACTTGAGCAAGCACCGCGAGGGTGGGTCCTAGTTCCTTCAAGAACCGAGCACGAGTCGCCTCGACGGGAACAGGCGTCTCTTCGTCATTGCCATTCCTCTCGGCGTGAGCACCGGACCCGAAATATATTTCCGTTGCGGCTGTATCCAGAATGCGGAGGGCCGTTTCAGCAGTTGAACGCTCCGCATCGGAAAGATTCTGCCAACGTTGAGCCGCGTCAACCAGGATCGGAGTCAGCGTCACGGCTGTGCGCTCGAAGACTTCAATCGATCGTGAGCGAACTCGTTCGTCTAATGCATCCGGTGCGTCAGGATCGCCTTGAACGATTGCGCCGCGGAGCGCCGGCAGTGCATCCTGGACACTCTTCACATGTAGTACCGGGTCCTGTGTCCATTGGCGAATTCGTTCGCCGGCGGGTTGCTGGTCGTAAACGAGCCACAGGCGCAAGAGAAGTTGGACTATGTGCGCCACGAATTCATCCCGACCGTCAGTTGGCCGTGGTCGAAGTGCTCGGTCGTCGGCCAGGGCGATCAGCTTTTCTGTAAACCACTCCGGACGTTGACCGAGGACGGCAGCAACCGCCGAGAGGAAAAACGACAGGACACCGTCGTTGTCTTCGTGCGAAAACCCGGTCTCACATAAGTGCCACATGAGAGTCCGATTCGCGTCGAACAGCATGTTCGTGCGACCAAGAATCTGGTGTCGGACAGCCGGCGATGGATCCCGGCTTAATCCGTCTATCAATCGCTCCAGATCGGCGTCAGGTCGTCCTTCGGCGCGAGCGAGAGCCATCAAGGCACCCGCTGCCTCGACTCGAGCCGCCGGCGAGCCCCAACTTGGCATTCGAGCGAAGGCCGCTTCACGCTCTGGGTCGGCGACTGGCAGAGGGTTCAACGTGGGGCGGAGTGCTCCAATGATCATTTCGCGGACCATTGGAAACCGGGCAAGGTCTTCCGGCGACTCTGATCCCTCGGCGGCGGACCCAGCGAGGTCCGCGACCGCGTCCCACCCCGAATTCAGCAATGCCTCAGGAATGTCGTCGCGAGATTGAAGGATGGCGAACAGTGACTGCACGTCCGTCCAACGACCCGCGAGAAATTTGGCCTTCTGTGTTGCGTCCCCTTCGGGCCCCTTCTTGTCCTTCAAAGCCTTAATGGCTCTGTTCAGGGCCGCGTTTGGTTCCGTCGCCAGGTCGACGCCCTGCTCGCGCAACCACCAGTCGTCGTCGAGCCCGCGCCACCCCCCTGTAATCTCCAGTGGCTCACGGTTGGATGGCAGGGGCTTCTGCGCTTCCAACTCGGCCCGACGATCACGTGCGCTCTGCGAGACGATCTGCGCTGGATCCAAGCAGCCAAGCAAGATCGGCTGGTTGTATTCATCTGTCGCCAAGATCGCTGCTTCGATCGCACTCCGATCTCCTTCTCGGAGTCTTCGGTGCAAAGCCGCAATCAGATCTCCAGCTGGTTTTCTCGTATCAAGTCCATTAAGCACGGGGACCGCAGTGACGAGCGGTAAGAGACGTTTGCCGATTTCCTCCGGCTTTGCAGCGCCAGCTCTGAGGACAGTGGCCCAAACTGAAGCCAATCGGTTTCTTCGTACGATGATGTCGAGAACATTCTTGAGGGCTTCAAGGCGGCCGCTCTCAACAAGCCTCACTAGGCCCGATTCAAACGCATGAATTGGCGGCTTCTTGTAGTCGTCACGCCGACGCAGCCAGCCATAGCTATGGTCGGGCAAGTACGTCGCGCTGCGATTACCAAATGGCACCGTCACAGCCTCGCTGTCATCGACCGAATGCTCTACATTCGTATGGCATTGCACGATCTCGATCAGGGATTCGGTCGCGGCCTCCGGATTTGCATTGAAGAAATGGGGAAACTGTTCGGTCAGTTCCCACCGGGCGTGTTCGAAGTCCTGTCGTTTGTTGGACGTCAGGCTAAGAATGCGACTACCACCGAGGCTGGTCTTGTCGGCGGCTGAAGGCAACGGCGTGCAATACCCCGCCTTATAGGTCTCGTGAATGACTGCGCTACTGGCCGGCGTGTGGCCAAAGAGGTACTTAAACTCACGAGCGATCCACGACAGCTCCTCGTGTCCATAGGCAAGGACGTGTCCCGGCGAGAGCAACTGTATGAGCGCACCTGCCGATTCAGCTGGAGCAATGCCAAACGTTCGTGCAATACCTTGGATTCCAATCACCACCATGCTGGAGTCGTACGGCTCGGTGACACCGTGACGCAACATGAGTCCAGCCGTTAAGTTGATGTCGCCTGCCTCCGTTGACGACAGCGCAGTCGGCTTTTCCACCCATTGCGCGATCAAAGGCTTAAGCATCCATCCGACGTCTCGGACTGCGGCCTCTGCGAGCGCACGGCCGATGGCGGGCCAAGCTCCGCGGGGCGATGTCGCCGCGGGTTTCTGTACGACTCCGGCTGAAAGCGCGCCGGTGCAATGCCGCGTTAGAAATATCGCGGCAGCTCTATCAGACGCCTGCGGTTGCCGCAGGCACTCCAAGACGGGTTCAAAATCATCCACCGCTTCCGTGAGGATTGCCGCAACACGTGCGGGCAGCATTCGGCAAAACGCTCCAGTCCCGCCCGAGCCAGCAACTTCAAACGCCTTTTTCCAAAACGCACGCCGCTGAGGGCCACCATCGTGCCAGAGCGCTTGGAGTGCCATCGTTGCACCCGGTGCGATTAGCAACGCCCGCTGATCGGAACTGGTCAAGCGCGCAGCAAAGTCGTCGGCTCGTCCCTCATCGAGAATCAGGCGCGCCACGCTGTAGTCGAACAGTACGTGGTGCGCGAAGGAGATCCGCGCGAGTCGGTCCCGAGTACTCTCGGCCGGTGCAAGCACCCCCTCCGACAAGAGCCGACTACCGTCTTCGGCCCCGGCGCCTGGCACGCCATGAAGTGCAACCTGCAATGTTCCAGCGTCGAGCATCCGCTCGACGGCACTCCTGAGAAGAGCCTCTCTGGAAAAGCCCTTTTGATCGGTTCCGATGACTCGGTGAGACCAATACAGATGAAGTAGTTCTAGCTGGGTTGTAACGCCCCTGAGATCGTGATGCTCGAACGACAGCACATTTGCGAGCAGGAACAAATTGAACGGTGACCGAAGCAGCTCTCGAAGCGCTGCGGTTCCTTCGCGGTACGCATCGCTCATGAGCGAGGACTTCGACCAGACCTGGTCCAGCTCTTGGTCTGTTAGCCGCGGAACTGACAGGTGGCGAACACGGCGAAACTCAGAGTCTTGATAGCGGTCATCGACTGGCGGACCCGCGAACAGGTCTCGGTATGTAACGCCGAACCGTAGGTCGAAAACACGTATCGACGCTACGACGTGCCAATTGGGTGCCTCTTCGAGAACGCGGCGAATCAAATCTTGAAAAACTCGGTCGGACGGTCCGCCTCGCGTTGCGTCAAGGGCATCGATGAACAAAACGCCGGGTTTATCACCGATCCAGTTGCGCAACACCTCGATCAGCGGCCGATCCAGGCGCAAGTCCCTTCTCAGGTCCTCCTGTGTAGCAACGGGATGGCGATCGACGGCGATTGCGACCACCGGATGACCCTCGCCGACCAGCTTTTTGGCAGTGGAGTACAAGGCCCCTGACTTGCCCGAGCCTGGCTCCCCGATGATCAGGAGAGACGTTTGTCGAGCCCGTTCGACGAGGGCGTCAGTGACTGCACGCTGGATCTCGGTCCGTTCTGTAGTCTTACCCGTGGGTACATCGAGATACGCCAGGTGGGCAAGACTTGCCAGAGTGTCGCTGGTGAACTCATCGAGTCGTCGAACGTCGCCAGCTATTTCCGGGGCACCCTGCAGACGCACGCCACTCGAGACGAGAGCATTACGAAGGCCCGCCCGATCGGCACCGCTTCGGTCCTCCGCCAGCCGTTGGCACGTCGCCACGAGTTCACCCCACGCCCGATCCGCGTCCGCCGGATCTGCGACTACAGCTTTCTTGAGGAGTGTGAGCGTGTTCGCCTTGTCTCTACCCTCGGGGTCCAGAAACGCGACTCGCGTCAGTCGTAAGAGCGAAGTAAGCGCGTCGTCTGATACGTCCGCTCCTGTATGCCGACGGAATGCGAGACGCAGGAGTTCGACGACGGCGTCGTAAACGCTACGCTCAGCTTCCGTATTCGTAACGGTGTCGCGTGCGATCGACGCACGATCATCAATTCTGCTCAGTACCTTGGACAGCGATGCAGCGAACGTCGTCGATCGGTCGCCACCCGTGACTAACACCACCCGGTCCCTGGTCAAGTCGAGGGGCCGCTGCCACGAACGAGTGCTGCGTCCTGATTGGCAAGCAATCCACAACCTGACAAATTGATCTATTACCGAGGCGAGAGGCGAATCCGATTTCGTGCTTGTGATAACGCTTTTCTTGACGTTGACGAAACAGAAGCCAGTCGCGGACGTGCCGACGAGAATGTCATCGACAGGTGCTGAGGTCTCGAGTTCTATGGAGATCGGGGTGACGCCGGAAGGAAGCCCGCAGAAATCGACCGGTGCATCCGCTAGCACGTGCACCGAGAGAAGTCCAGCAACTTGGTCTTGGAAACGGATGCCTGCGTGCGTTGCGCTACCGCCTGCCATTTACAGTGCCTCGGTGCAGTCTCTCGACGTCTAGTGAGAACCTGCGAGTGTGTCAGCCAAACGCAACTTGATGAACGCTTGCCGGGTCACACCGATTCGTCTCGCTTCACGGTCGATTGCGCGTAGCAAATCCACCGGGAAGTCGACGTTCACGCGCTGGACCTCGCGGCCAGGCCGCCGCGCTTTGTCCCAGTCAAGATGCTTGTCGATCTCGTCCGAGCCGGAGTCGAAAAGTTCGTCAAACTTCTCAGCTGGAATAGCGCTCTTTCGACGACCTTCCGCGCTCGTACTCCTGACTTTCGCGCGCCCGCGCACGGCGGACCGAGATGATGCGGATTGCTTTTTCATGGCGATAGGTGACACATGCAGCCCACGTGGTTTCGTGAATGCGCCCGATCACGATCGAGCGCGGCTCGACATCCGATCGTGCTGCGACTTCAAGCCGGTCCGGATCGTTCCAGAGTGCCTGCGCCTCAACGAAGTCGATCCCGTGCTTCGCCTTGTTCGCGGTCGATTTCTCAGGATCGAACTCGAACAACATTGAGTATAGAAATTATACCACTTCAGGCAATAACGATCGCAAGGTCGCGGGAACGGCCAGTCTACGACACGTCTCGGAACAACTCGGAGGATCATTCCGAGCGGCGTGTCAGCTTCGCGAGCGCCGTCCTGCCAGACTTGCTTCACAGCGAACGTTGACACTGGCAGATGGAACGCAAGACGCAGTCGATCGGTTCGCGAGGATTCGTGTCGACCCTTCCGCGGGCACGCTGCTCCGTGGCGCTGCGCAGTGGCACGCTGCGCAGTGGCAGTTGACAGCTGCGCGCAACAGGCGTAGGGTTTTGTTGTTCGTCTGTGGCGGAGTCGTTCGCCACATCCCTCCATCGGTCCCAGGCCCATGGAGGCGCTCACCTCTCGGCGCTCTCAGAGCACGAGAGTCGGGCACACCAACTCGTTCCGGCGTCGGATCACTCGGCTCGACGGCCCCGCTCGTCAGGATCGACCTCAGGATCATCCGACCAGCGCGACGGAGCACGAGAGAGCGCTCACCACACGCGAGCTCGCCCTCAGGGCAGTCGCGATGGGTTGGCGACGACCGACAAGACCGGAACTCCCAACGACAGAGGCACCACGCGCGGGTTCCTCCTCAGGAGAGCCCGTCCTACCGTGCCGCGGGCGCTTGGCGCGTCGTGGTCACCACCTCGCGCCACGTCCCGCACTCGGCTGCGCCACAGGCGCGGCGACCAACCGTGCGGGCGGTCATCGATCGCGAGGCCGCAAGGCGTCAGGCTCGGCGTGACGATGCGCGTCCACAGCGTCCGTATCGTCCGCGCGTACAGGCCGCTCCGTTCTCAGGACGGAGCGGCCAGCCTCGAGTTGATTCAACAACACGTACATCGTTGCTGGTCAACGCGGGGTTATCATGCGTGGACGAAGGGGATCACGGTACTGGCCGCGGGCTCGAAGGCGAGCGCGAACGAGCGATGTCGCCCGTCGCGCGCGTCATCGGCCGCATGTCGATGGATACGCCGACGAGGCGATGCTCGCGCTCGTTCGCCTGCTGGCACGTCAGGCGGCGCGTGAAGTCTTCGCACAAGCCGCCATGGAGTCGGACCATTCGGTCGAAGAGAGCCGCGAATGAAAGTCGCCATCTACGCCCGGTACTCGTCCGAGAACCAACGCGACGCGTCGATCGCTGATCAGTTCCGCGTCTGCCGCGAGTTCGCGCAGCGTCAGGGCTGGCACGTCGCCGCCGAGTTCTCGGACCACGCGGTCTCGGGCGCGACCATCATGCGGCCTGGCTTCCAGGCGATGATGCGCGAGGCGCTACAGAAGAAGGTCGACATCGTCATGGCGGAAGCGCTCGATCGCTTCAGCCGGGACCAGGAAGACACGGCCGGTCTCTTCAAACGCCTCACGTTTGCCGGGGTGAACATCGTCACGCTCGCCGAGGGTGACATCACGCATCTGCACATCGGCCTCAAGGGGACGATGAATGCGCTGTTCTTGAAGGAGCTGGCCGAGAAGACCCGGCGCGGACTGCGCGGTCGAATCGAGCTCGGGAAGGCAGGCGGCGGGGTCAGCTTCGGCTACCGGATCGTGCGGCGGCTCGAGAACGGCCTCGTCACTACAGGCGAGCGGGAGATCGTGCCGGAGGAAGCCGCGATCGTTCGACGCATCTTCAGCGACTACGCGGCCGGCGCGTCACCGAAACAGATTGCGAAGGCTCTCAATGCCGAAGGTATCCGCGGCCCGCGTGGCGCGCTCTGGAGCCCCAGCACGATTCACGGAAGCGCGGAGCGCGGCATCGGCATTCTCCACAATGAGCTGTACATCGGTCGTCTGGTATGGAATCGGCAGCGATTTCTTAAGGACCCGGACACCGGCAAGCGTGTCGCACGGATGAATCCGCCGTCTGAGTGGATCATCAAGGAGGTGCCGGAGCTGCGAATCATCGCCGATGACCTGTGGCAGGCGGTGAAGGCACGACATGCCGGCATTCAGCGCAAGTGGAAGGCGGGTGAGAGCGACCGGCGATTCAACCAGTTTCGGCGCCCGAAGTACCTGTTCTCAGGGCTGACGAAGTGCGGCGAATGCGGGGCGGGCTTCATCGTGCATTCGCGAGAGTTTCTGGGCTGCTTCGGCGCTCGAGACCGCGGAACATGTACGAACCGACTCCGGATCTCGCGCCTGGACGTCGAAGCTCGCGTGCTCGACGCGCTCAAGACCAAACTGCTGCGAAAGGATTTCTTCGAGGAGTTCTGCCGCGAATTCGCGAAGGAGATGAACCGACTTCGGGTGGAGCAGCGGGCGGGACTCAGCGGAGCTAAGCGAGATCTGGAACGCGTCAAGCGCGACATCAAGAAGGTCATCGAGGCCATCAAGAACGGCTTCGCCGGTTCAGATCTGAAGGCCGAATGGGATGCGCTGCAGGAACGGAAGACCGCGCTCCAGGCGAAACTCGACGCAGCGGACGAACCGCCGCCCCTCCTGCACCCGACCATGGCCGACCTCTACCGCGCAAAAGTGGAGAGCCTTGCGTCGGCGCTTCAGCGCGAAGACACACGCCTGGAAGCCTCAGAGATGCTCCGAGGGCTCATTGATTCGGTCGTCTTGATTCCGGATGAGGGCCAGCTCCGGATCGAGCTGAGAGGAAATCTGGCCGCGATGTTGGCTGCTGCCCAGAAAACGAAAAGGTCGCCAGAAACAGGCGACCTCCTCGTGCCGGTACAATTGGTTGCGGGGGCGGGATTTGAACCCGCGACCTTTGGGTTATGAGCCCAACGAGCTACCGGACTGCTCCACCCCGCGTCGACAAGAAGGCTATCTTACCACCCGGCTCGGCCTCGATCAACGCCGGCACCCAGAAAAGTCGAGCCCGACACCTCATCCGATCGGTCCGAGACGGCCGGCTTGCTCGGTCGCTGACCCCGTGGTCAGCGGCACGTTCGTGAAGTCGAGAAACAGTTCGACACCTGACGTCTCGTGGTCCGAGTGCGAGGACCGGCGCCCGGGGCACGTCACGTCCTCGGTCGCGGCGCCGACCGTGGCGAAATAGCTGCGGGCGACCTCGGGGGCGATGTAGCCCACCTTGGTGCCGGCGGCGATCACCGCGATGGCGTGGCGGAAATAGCGGTTCTCCGGCTCGATCCGCAGGGTGGCGGTGAACGCCGACGGGAGGCGCCGGACCTGGTCGATGTAGCCGAGCCCGCCCACCACGGGGATGCGGCGAAGGATAGAATCGGTCACGGACTGATTTTAGCGAGGCTGCGCCTGAAACCACAGACCGCCGTCTCGCCGGGCCGCTTGTCGGACGGCCTTGACCGAACCCTCGAGAACCCGGAATCGAGTCGGTCGAGGCCTCTCTCGTCGCCCCAGGAAGGACTCGCAGCCGCGCACCATGCCGACCGATACTGAAGAACTCGTCTCCCGATTGCGGAACGCCCGGACCATCGTCGTGCTCACCGGCTCGGGTGTTTCTGCCGCCAGCGGCATCCCCACGTTCCGCGGTGACGACGGGCTGTGGCGGACGTTCCGTGCGGAAGAGCTCGCCACACCGGAGGCCTTCGCGCACGATCCGAAGACGGTCTGGGAGTGGTACGACTGGCGGCGCACGAAGATCGCCGCGAGTCAGCCGAACGCCGCCCACACGGTACTGGCGAAATGGAGCCGGCGGCCAGGATTCACGCTCATCACCCAGAACGTCGACGGCCTGCACGAGCGCGCCGGCACGGCCAACGTGATCCGCTTTCACGGGTCCATCTGGGAGCTGCGGTGCGCGGCGGAATGCGGCGCGGCTCCATGGGAGGATCACACTGCGCCGATGGCGTCGTTGCCCCCTACCTGTCCTGCATGCGGCGGCATCGCCCGCCCGGGAGTGGTGTGGTTCGGGGAGAACATCGACCCTGAGATCCTCGAACGCTCATCGGCCGCGGCGGCGGCGGCCGACGTCTATCTCTCCATCGGCACGTCGTCGTTGGTCTTCCCCGCTGCCGGCCTGCTCCATCACGCCAAGCGCAACGGGGCCTTCACGGTGGAGGTCAATCCCGGCGCCACCGACGTCTCGCGTACCGTCGATCTCCCGATCGCTGCGCCCGCCGAGGACGCGCTCGCGATGCTCGATGCCCGCGTGCGCATGGGATGAGGTGATCGCTCAACCGGGATCAGGGACTGGATAGCGATTCATATTCTCGGCAGCGTCACTTCCTGCTGCCGAAGATACTTCCCCTTCTTGTCCCCATACGACACCTCGCACGGCTCGTCGCTCTGAAAGAACAGCACCTGCGCGATTCCTTCGTTCGCGTAGATCTTGGCCGGCAGCGGCGTGGTATTGGAGATCTCGAGCGTAGCGGTCCCTTCCCACTCCGGCTCGAACGGCGTGACGTTCACGATGATGCCGCAGCGCGCGTAGGTCGACTTCCCCAGGCACACGGTGAGCACGTCGCGCGGAATGCGGAAGTACTCGACG
>Ga0075431_100008034_pt1 | contig 10526 bp, 7 predicted proteins | sample RhiMetdeltSRZDD5_FD_75297 | JGI IMG/M metagenome (GOLD analysis project Ga0075431, IMG submission 75297) | Populus rhizosphere microbial communities from Tennessee, USA - Rhizosphere MetaG P. deltoides SRZDD5 | ecosystem: Host-associated > Plants > Roots > Rhizosphere > Soil | place: USA...
CGGCGGTACACGTCGCCGGTCGACAGCCAGCCGTCCTGCAGCGCCGCAGCAGTCGCATCGGGGCGGTTCCAGTAGCCCGCGGTCAGCGACGGGCCCCTGATCTGCAGGTAACCGGGCGTGTCCGGAGCGTCCACCTCGGAACCCGAGTCCGACAACAACCGAGCTTCGTACCCCGGCACCGGGCGGCCGCTCGTCCCCGGCCGCTCGTCGCCGACGGTGTTGGACAGGAAGATGTGCAACGCCTCGGTCGTCCCGATCCCGTCGAGGACCGGGTGCCCGAACCGCTCCCGGAACCGCCGGTGCAGGTCGGCCGGCAGCGCCTCACCGGCGGTCACCGTGCACCGCACCGACGCCAACGCGTCGGCCGGCGGGTCGGCGTCCAGCAAGGCGGCAGCGAACCCCGGGGTCGTGAAGAACAACGTCGGCCGCTCCGCCAAGATCAACGACAGCACGCCCGCCGGCGTCGGCGGCGCGGGGTTGAGCACGGCCGACGCCCCCACCGACAGCGGGAACGTCAGCGAGTTGCCCAGCCCATAGGCGAAGAACAGCTTGGCCACCGACAGGCACCGGTCATCCGGCCCGATCCCCAGCACCGACCGGGCGTAGGTGTCGGCCGTCGCCTGCAGGCTGGCGTGCCGGTGCATCACACCCTTCGGGGCGCCCGTCGTACCCGAGCTGTAGAGCCAGAACGCCGGCGACCCGGCATCGGTGGCAGCCACCGGTGCCTCGGCTGTGTTGCCGAACCCCGCCCAAGCGTGCACGGCGAGCGACCCGTCGGCCGAGCCCGCCTCGGCATCGACGTCGCCGAGCACCACCGCCTGGCGCAGCAACGGCGACGTGCCCGCGAGCACCGGCAGGTGCGACTGGTAGCGGGCCGACACCACCACGGCTTGGGCGCCGCAGTCGGCGACGATCGCGGCCAAGTCCTCAGCGGTCAGCATCGTCGACAGCGGGACCGGCACCGCCCCGGAGCGCAGCGCCCCCAGGAACCACGCCGGGAACGCCGCCTCGTCGTCGACCACCAGCGCGACCCGCTCCCCCGCCCGGACCTCCAGCGCCCGGAGCGCGTTCTGCGCCCGCCACACCTGCTGCAGCAGCTCCGCGTACGTGGTCGTCGCCCCGTCCACCCGGTAGGCGACCCCATCGGAACGCCCCTCCGACACGTTCCGATCGACCAGCCAGGCGGCAGCGTTGTAGGCGCTCATCGACACTCCCTAGAGGCCCTAGAGGCGGACGTACTCATAGTCGGGCGGCCGCTGGTGGATGCCCCCGGTCGGCGCAGCGATCCACCCCGCCATCCGCCCCGGCTCCCGCACCGGTTGCATCAGCGACGCCACCAGCGCCAGGTCGTCTGACGTCGGCAGCCACGACGAGACCCCGGCAGCCCACGTCGCCTCGTCGACCACCTGGCCGTCAGGGCGAACCCGACACCCGGCGAACGTGCCCACCGACCGATTGAACCCGACGTGTGGCAAGTCCAACGAAGCGCCGACAGGTGCCAGAGAACGGTTCCAGCGCTCGACCCCTTTCCGGCAGTCGGCCACGAAGTCGTCCCGCAACGTCTCGTTCAGCGCCGCCAACGACGCCACCTCCCGCGCCCCGACCCGCCCGTCGACCACGTCCGGCACGGTCCGGGTCGCGTCGTGGAGCCGGTGGTCGTCGTCCCGGGAGCCCTCCCGGAACCGCCCCTTGATCCCGCCCGCGTAGTAGTTGGCCGCGTTGGTCGACGTCTCCGCCCCGAACAGGTCCAACGAGACCGAGAAGTGGAAGTTCAGGTACCGCTGCAACACGTCCACCGGCACCCCGCCGAATGGCGCAACATCCGCAGTGTCGTGCGTACGCATCAGCGACGCCGTCCGCTGCACCACCCGCCCCACGCCGGTCGCGCCCACGAACATGTGGTGCGCCTCCTCCTTCAACATGAAGTCGCACGTGCGGGCGAGCGGGTCGAAGCCGCTCTCCCGCAGCGACGCCAGCTGGAACTTCCCGTCCCGGTCGGTGAAGTAGGTGAAGAAGAAGAACGCGAGCCAGTCGGGCGTCGCCTCGTTGAACGCGCCCAGGATCCGGGGCCGATCGGCGTCGCCCGAGTGCCGTTCGAGCAGCTCGTCGGCCTCGTCCCGCCCGTCCCGCCCGAAGTAGCGGTGCAGCAGGTACACCATCGCCCACAGGTGCCGCCCCTCCTCCACGTTCACCTGGAAGAGGTTCCGCAGGTCGTACAGGCTGGGTGCGGTCAGGCACAGTGCCCGCTGCTGTTCGACCGACGCCGGCTCGGTGTCGCCCTGCACGACCACCAATCGGCGCAGCGCCGAACGATGCTCGCCCGGCACCTCCTGCCACGCCGGCTCGCCGAGGTGGTCGCCGAACCCGATCCGCCGGTCCGGCTCCGGGTCGGCGAGGAAGATGCCCCACCGGTACTCCGGCATCTTCACGTAGTCGAAGTTCGCCCAGCCCTCCTGCCCCACCGCCGTCGCGGTCCGCAGGTACACGTCCGAGTCCTGGAAGGCGACGGGCCCGAGCTCCCGCCACCACTCGACGAACCGGGGCTGCCACCCTTCCAGCGCCCGCCGCAGCCGGCGGTCGTCGGCGAGCCCGACGTTGTTGGGGATTCGGGCGGTGATGTCGACTTCGGTCATGTGCGGCCTCGGTCGAACGTGGGCCGGGCGCCGGTGCCGAAGCGACGCAGGGCGCCCTCGGGCCCGACGGCGTTGGGCCGCTGGAAGACCCAGTTCTGCCAGGCGGACAGACGGCCGAGGACCTTCGTCTCCATCGTCTCGGGGCCCGCAAACCGCAGGTTGGCCTCCATGCCCGTGAGGGCGTCGGGCGAGAACCCGGCCCGCTCCTCGAGCGTGAGCCGCACCTCGTCGTCCCAGTCGAGGTCGTCCGGGGTGAACGTGACGAGCCCCGCCGCGGCCGCGTCGGCCGCCAGCAGGTCCTTGCCCAGCTGCGCCCGGGCCGCCGCGAGGGCGTCGTCGCGACCCCAGAAGCGGGTGGCGAGCCGGCTCAGCCCGTTGTGGCCCGGGAACCAGCCGTCGTTGGCCTCGGCGAGGTGCAGGACGGCGGGCTCCTCGTCGTCGTCGGAAGCGAGCATCAGCGTCCGATCGGCAGCGAGCGCCAGCTCGGCGAGCACCCCGGCGAAACAGCTCCCCGGCTCGACGAGGGCGACCAGGGTGCGAGCCGACACATCGAGCCGCCGCAGCACCTGCGCCCAGAGAAGGCGGACCTCCCGGGCCAACCAGTGGTCGTCGCTCAGCACGGCCTCGGCGTCGAGCACCGCGTCGACGTCGCCCGATGTGTGCAGCACCCATGTGCCCAGCTCCGGTTCGTCGAAGCGCAGACGTAGGAGCGCGTCGTCCAGCTCCCGAGCCGCGGCGAGCACCCAGGAGGACGCGTCGGCGGCCACCAGCTCGTCCCCACTTGCCGGCTGGGACCCCGACGGCCCCCGCACCGTGACGTGTGCGGCCCGAAGCGAGCGGTCGGCCGCGACCGACACCCACCGGTACGGCTGCTCGACCGGGGGCAGCACGATCCCCGGCCCGTCCCGCGGCCGGTCCGATTCCGCCGCGAGGGCGAGCGCCCGCTCCCGCACCGCCTGGTCGAACTCGCTCGGCCGCGCCAGCCCGTCGACCAGCCCCCACTCGACGGCCTGGGCGCCCCGGATCCCCTCAGCCTTCGTCGCGAACGCATCGGCCAGGTCCCGCCGCACGTGCCGCTTGTCGACCAGCCGGGTCAGCCCGCCGGTGCCGGGCAGCACCGCGAGAAGCGGCACCTCGGGCAGCGACACCGTCGACGACCGATCGTCGACCAGTACGATCTCCGCGCACGCCAGCGCCAGCTCGTAGCCGCCCCCGGCTGCGGTCCCGTTGACCGCCGCGATCCACCGCTGGCCCGAGTGAGCCGAAGCGTCCTCGATCGCGAAGCGGGTTTCGTTGGTGAACTTGCAGAAGTTCACCTTGTGGGCGTGGGTGGCCCCCGCGAGCATCTGGATGTTGGCGCCGGCGCAGAACACCCGGTCGAGCCCGCCGGTCAGCACGACCACGTGCACGGCAGGGTGCTCGAACCGCAGTCGCTGCACGACGTCGGCCAGCTCGACGTCGACCTCGAGGTCGTAGCTGTTGAGCTTCAGCTCCTGGACCTGCATGGTGACCGTCGCGACCGGCGCTTCGACCTCGACGCGCCAGTGCCGGTACACCCCCACAATCGGGTTGTACCACGCGCCCCCAAACGGGCGTCAGAGCCAGTCGCGCCGCCGAAAGACCATGTAGAGAGCCGCGCTGGAGGCCACAAGCACCACGAGGCCGAACAGGAAACCCGAGGTCTCCTGGGCGCCCGGGAAGTGAACGTTCATCCCGAAGACCCCGGTGACGAGGGCCGGCACGGCGATCATCGCGGCCCACCCGGTCACGGTCTTCACGGCCCGGTTCTGCTGGAACTCGCGCAGGCTCAGGTTGGTCTCGACGATGGTGGCGACGATCTCCCGCAGCGAGTCCACCGACTCGCCGACCCGCAGGATGTGGTCGTAGACGTCCTGGTAGTAGGGATACAGGTCCTCCGAGACCATGGTGTGTTCCCGGCGCATCAGCGCGCTGATCGCCTCCCGCATGGGCCCCACCAGCCGGTGGAGGCGGGTCAGCGAGCGCCGCATCATGAACCACTCCCGCTGGCGGGTGGGGTCGAGCGGCCGCTCCTCGAACATGGCCTCGCTGACGACCTCGTAGTAGTCGTCGAACACCTGCACGGCCGCGAAGTAGCTGTCGATGATCACGTCGAGCAGCCCGTACAGCAGGAAGCTCACGCCGTTCTTGGCGAGGTCGGTGCAGCGGTCCCAGTGCCGGAGCACGGCGTCGACGTCGAAGAAGCAGTCGTCGTCGCGCACGGTGATCAGCCACCGCTTGTCGAAGAACGCATCGACCTCCGACTCCTCCAGCGCCCCCGCCTCGGCGTCGACCCGCACGACCCGGCACGACAGGAACTGGTGGGTCGGGTAGTGGTCGAGCCGGGGCCGCTGCCGGGGCCCGAGGGCCCGGTCGACCGCCAGCTCGTGCAGCCCGAGGTCGACCGCCAGCTTCCGCAGGTCGTCGCGGCTGGCGCCGTGGAAGTCGACCCAGGCGATGGTGTCCGGGTCGACCAGGAGCTGCGACACGTCGTGCAGCGGGGCGTCCTCCGCGACGAGGACCCCCTTGCGGTAGACCCTGCTCCTAGCCTGCCCCTGCCCCATCGGCGGCGACGGTAGTTCGGTCCCGTTCCTCCTGGACCGCGGTGAGGACGGCCAGCATGATCTTCTGCATGTCCTCGTCGAGGTAGCGCCGCGCCCGGTAGAGGAGGGCGGCGCCGAGGAACGCCAGCGGCTGGATCACCAGGAACGCAACCCGCAGGTTCTCGTCGAAGGCGTTGGAGATGGCCGACACCACGAACGGGGCCGCGGCCTGCCCGCAGACGACCGCCACCAGGTTGAACGCCCCGAAGCCCGTGCCCCGCAGGTGGGCGGGCAGCGCGTCGGTCAGCCCGGCCCGCAGCGCCGGCACCGCCATCGACACGCTGAACATGCCGGCGAGCTGCAGGGCGAACACCACGGCGAACGCCGGCACCGAGTAGTCGGCCGGACGGATGAGGTACGAGAGCGTGAAGAACGCGCACCCGATCGTGATGAAGATCGCGGGCAGCGCCAGCCGTCCGCCCTGCATGCGGGGCGCCCACCGGTCGGCCAGTCGCCCGCCGACGATGATGCCCGGCACGCCGCCCGCCACCGCCAGCAGGCCGAACCAGCCCTCGCCGGCGCCCTCGGAGATGTGCAGGTGGCGGATGTAGTACTGCGCCATCCAGGACGAGATCGCCGTCACCGTGAACAGCAGTGATGCGATGCCGACCATGGCGTAGCGCATGGTGCGGATCTGCATGACCGTACGCATGTCGGCGATGAGGCCACTTGCCATGTCCTTCAGGAACCGCCAGATCCCGTCGCCGAACAGGCTTACCTTCTCCTCCTCGCCTGCCGCGCCGTGGCCGTCGGGGCCCGCGGACTCGGCCTCGCCGACGCCGAGCGCTGCCATCAGGTCAGCCGAACCCCGCCGGGGCTCGTGCAGCCGGTAGATCAGCCAGGCGACGAACAGGCCCGGCAGCGCCACCAGCAGCAGCGCCCACCGCCAGCCGAAGGCCTGACCCAGCACACCGCCGAGCGCGACGCCGAACCCGGTGCCGACGAACAGCATCACCATCTGCACCGAGAACGCCGTGCCGCGACGGGCCGGCGGGTAGTAGTCGCCGATCAGGCTGGCGGCCGACGGCTCGCTCACGGCTTGGCCGAAGCCGAGCATCGACCGCAGCCCGACCAGCATCGGGAAGCTCAGCGCCGCGCCGCCGAGGGCGGTGAGGCCCGACCAGATCACCACGGTCGAGCCGATGGCCCGGGTGCGGTTCCAGCGGTCGGCCAGGTAGCCGGCGGGCACGGTGATGACCCCGTTGAACAGCAGCTGCAGCGACAGCAGGACGCCGATGCCGAAGTCGCCGACGCCGAACGTGTCCTTCAGCGGGTCGATCAGCCCCCGGACGATGTTCTTGTCGACCTCGTCGACCAGCACGATCAGCCCCAGCACCCACATCGGGCTCGTGAACATCCCCGGCAGGCGCGACCGTCCCTCCGTGGTGCCTACCGCCGGCGGCGCCACTACGCCGAACACGTCCGCCTCGCCGGCTTGGCCGGCTTGGACCGCGTCGCCCGGCTCCCCCCGCACGCTCATGTTGCATTCCTACTGCAAATCGGCCGCCACTAGCCGAGCCGCGAGCTGTGTCGTTTGTCGCACGGCCGCCGGTGGGCGCAAGCGGTTGGCGCCCTCCACATTGCGACCGGCGGGGCCCACGGTGTATCGCTTCTGCATGGAGCGGGTGCCTTACGACGAGTTCTCGATGTTCCACGAGAACGCCGAGGAGTTCGGGATCCCCTACCCGGGGCCGCCCACCGTGCGCCGCGAGGCGGTCGAGGTCGACGGGCCACCGAACCGGCGCGAGCTCAGCTCGCTGGTGTGGGGCGATGGTCCGCCCGAGCTGGTCCTCCTGCACGGCGGCGCCCAGAACGCCCACACCTGGGACACTGTGGCGCTCGCGCTCGACCGGCCGCTGCTCGCCATCGACCTGCCCGGCCACGGCCACTCCGACGGCGGCCGCCAGGGGTCCTTCGGCCTCGACGACAACGCCGCCGACATCGCCACCGTCATCCGAGCGTTGGCGCCGGACACCCGCGCGGTGGTCGGCATGTCGCTCGGCGGCATCACCGCCCTCGCCCTGGCGGCCGGCCACCCCGACGTGGTCCCCGCCCTGGTCCTCGTCGACGTCACCCCGGGGGTCACCCAGGGCAAGGCGTCGGCCATCAGCGCCTTCATCAACGGGCCCGAGAGCTTCCCGAGCTTCGACGAGATCCTCGCCCGCACCGTCGAGTTCAACCCCACCCGCTCGGTCGCGTCGCTGCGCCGAGGCATCCTCCACAACGCCGAGCAGCGACCCGACGGCTCGTGGGTGTGGCGCTACCAGCGGTTCCGTGCGCTGGAGCCCGGATCGACGAGCCCACCGCCCGACTTCGGCGCCGGCTGGTCGGCCGTTGACGAGCTGGCCGGCCGCGGCTCCCCCCTGATGCTGGTGCGGGGCACGACCGCCCAGTCGGTGGTCGACGACGCCGACGAGGCCGAACTGCTGCGCCGCTACCCGACCGCCCGCGTCGAGCACGTCGCCGACGCCGGTCACTCCATCCAAGGCGACAAGCCCATCGAGCTCGCCGCCCTCTTCGCCGACTTCATCGATTCCCTGGGGGACCCATGACCCTGACACCCGACGACCTGGTCGAGCTCGAGGCGATCCAGCGGCTCAAGCACCGCTACGTGCGCCTGCTGGACACCAAGGCGTGGGACGAGCTGACGACGCTGTTCGTGCCCGAGGCCACGGCGTCCTACTCGGACGGGCGCTACGCCTTCGACGACCGGGACGGGATCATGGGCTTCCTGCGCGACAGCATGTCGTCGCCGACCATGCTGACCAGCCACAAGGTGCACCAGCCCGAGATCGACCTGACCGGGCCGGACACGGCGTCGGGCATCTGGGCGCTGGACGACGTGGTCATCCTGGTCGACCACGCCCTCACCATCCGGGGCGCGGCCTACTACGACGACCGCTACGTCAAGCGGGACGGCGAGTGGCGCATCGCCCACACCGGCTACCGCCGGATCTACGAGGAGATGCACCCCCGCTCGCCCGACATCACCCTGACCGCGCCGCGCGACCTGCCGTCGCCTGCGGGCTCGGAGGGCTAGAGCTCGACCCGCCAGGCGGTCTTGCCGGCCCGGACGATCGAGCCGGAGCGGAGGTCTGCCTTCGTGATCCGCTCGCCGTCCACGAACGTGCCGTTGGTCGAGCCGAGGTCCTCGACGGTGACGGTCGGCTCGTCGCTGTCGGCGTCGGCGTCGCCGGCCGAGAACGAGCAGTGCTGGCCGGAGACCTGGCCGTCGGTGACGACGAGGTCGACGCCGGCCGATCGGCCCAGGACCTGCGGCTTGCCCCCGGCCACCAGCGGGACGCTCAGGTCGGCGCCGTCGCCGTGCATCGACACCAGCTTCAGCGCGACGAACGTCTCCACCCGCTGGGTGGCCGCCAGCTCGGGGGCGGCCATGGTCGGCGGGTCGACGGCCTGGGTCGCTGCGCTCTCGCCGTCGTCCTCCCCGGACTCGGCGTCGGGCTCCGGTTCGGGACGGACGGGGTCGGGGCGGACCAGCGTCTGCACGTCGCCGGGCTGGAGCGCGCCGATCCGGCCGACCGCCCGCGGCACTCCCACCGGCCGCTCGGGGTCCGCGACGATGGCGACCTCAGGCCCGTCGGGCAGGACCCAGCCCTGCTCCACGGCCTTGGCGCGGAGGGCATCGGCGATGTCGCGCTGCAGCCAATCCGTGGCGTCCTCGAAAGGGGCGATGTCCTCGGGGTTGACGGCGATCTCGATGCGGGTCGGCAGCAACACGTTGCCGCTGACCCCGATGGTCTTGGTGTTCTCGGCCTCGCGGAGCAGGCGGCGGGGCAGCGCCTTGCGAGAGATCGGGCGGGTCGGGAAGAGCTGGGCCTTCGTGTCGCGGCCCAGGTTCGCGACGTCGCCGAGGCGGCCGGCGCGGTGCAGCCACACGACCACACAGCCGACGACAAGGAGTCCCAAGAGCACCGCCGCCATGGGGGCATTCTTCCAGAACCGGCCGGGGGCGCGACATCAGCAGGTCAGCGGGTCGGTACCGTGCTGAGGTGGGCGTCGTTGGGTCTGACACCGTCGTGGTTGCGGGTTGGGTCCTCGAGGAGCGGCTCGGCGGCGGGTCGTTCGGCGAGGTCTGGAAGGCGCGGCGCCAGCACGTCGCCGTCCACCGGGCGCTGAAGCTGCTGCGGGTCGCCGGGGACGACGAGTTCGAGGCGTGGCGCCAGGAGACCGTGCGGCTCGAGGGTCTCTCGCACCCCAACATCGTGCGGTTCTACGACGCCGACGTCGTGGCCGACGGGCCGTACCAGGGGTTCGCCTGGATCGCGACCGAGCTGTGCGAGCGGTCGCTGGCCGAGGAGATGCGGATCGCCCCCGGCGGGGTGCTGGGGTCGGCGGCGTGCGAGCAGCTGCTCGCCGACATGCTCGGGGCGCTGGCGGCGGCCCGGGCGGGGGGCTGTGTGCACCGGGACGTGAAGCCGGCCAACATCCTGCGGCACTTCGACGGCACGTGGAAGCTGGCCGACTTCGGGACCGCCCGGCTGCTCAGCCCCGACACCACCCACCCGATGACCACGATCATCGGGACCCAGGCCTACATGTCGCCCGACGCCCACAACGGCCGCCAGAACCACGCCGCCGACCTGTACGCGCTGGGTGTGACCCTCCACGAGGCGCTGTCGGGCCGGCGCCTGCACCCCCGCCCCGAGCGGATGTCCGACGGCGAGTACCGCGGCCTGGTCGTGGAGTCGCCCCCGACGATCGATCCCTTGCTCCCGCCCCGCTGGCGCACGGTGATCGAATCCCTCATCGGCCGCCACGGCCCCCTCACCGCCGCCCACCTGTCCACGTGGTTTCGCACCACCCGCGGCCGCACACCCCCGACCCCTGCCGCTTCCCCCACGCCCCCCACCGCCGCGACCCTCCCCGCCGGCCCCTCCACCGGTGCCCGACCTGGATCACCTCTCGACGGCCGCCAACCCGTGGACGCCGCGGCCCCCGCTCCCGACGTTCCCGACGCAACACCGAGAACCGGGCGACCCCCGACGCCACCACCCGCCGACAGCACCCCCAACGACGCCCGGCCCAGCAGCCCTCCCGCCGACCCGCCGCCGGCACCACCTCTCGACCACGACCGCCGGCCCCGAGCGGCCGCCCTCGCCCCCGACGTTCTCGGCGCAACGCCGAGAACCGGGCAACCCCCGACGCCATCATCCCCGGCCAGCGCCGCCAACGACCCACGTCCCCCGCCAGCTCCCGACCACCAACGCCCACCCCTCCCTCACGACGTTCTCGGCGCAACGCCGAGAACGGG
>Ga0075431_100008046_pt1 | contig 10520 bp, 8 predicted proteins | sample RhiMetdeltSRZDD5_FD_75297 | JGI IMG/M metagenome (GOLD analysis project Ga0075431, IMG submission 75297) | Populus rhizosphere microbial communities from Tennessee, USA - Rhizosphere MetaG P. deltoides SRZDD5 | ecosystem: Host-associated > Plants > Roots > Rhizosphere > Soil | place: USA...
AGTTTGAGCCTCAGTACGACGGCCGCCCAAGCGTCGTTCGGTTCCACGTCGGCTGTCACGGTCTGTGGGAAGCCGAGCGGCGTCGACGAAGTCACCTGCCGAAGTAGTCCTTGCTCCTCTGATGCCTCCAGCACGACGACTTCAGGTTCGTCGGATCGAGTCCACGGTCAGGAGCACCGGACAGCGATACGACGTGGTCGACCGAGGTACCGGGCGCCTGCATGCCCTCTTCCTCGCAGTACTCGCACAGTGGGTTGTGTCGGCGCTTCCACTCGCGTAAGTGCTTCCACCGAGTGGAGGAGTCGACCGGAGCTTACAAGTTCGTCACATCCCGGTGACGGCACGGTCTCGGCAGCTTTGTCGGCACAGTTCCTCAACGCACGCACGACGAGCATCGGGAATTCCCGGTAGACGGCTCTCAGGATTTCCACCCATGGTCGGTACCGGCCCCGGACTGGTTATCTACGGGTATGGCCGACCGCCCACTCTGCGCGATCTGCAAGAAGCCGATCGAGCCGGGCGAGGGTCGGAACCGGCGCGGCCTTGCGAGCATGCACGTCGAGTGCGCGAAGCGCGAGAAGGAAAAGAAGAGGAAGTCCTGATCGCCGCCGGACCGGACAAACGAAAATGCGCGCATAGGGTTAAGCGTGCCGCCCAATTGCGGGAAACTTTAGTAAAACGACTTGGGTCAGAGCGAACGAGTTCGGCTTGTATGGCGCGTTGTATCGCGCCGGCGCCCACCTCCCGGCGCTTAGGGTGCGATACTCACCGGCGCCGCACCGGAGGAGCGTGTCTCGCGCCGGGAGGCCGTAATTGCCAAGAGCAGAGAACTTCAAGCGCTGGCTCGCGAGGTTCGTGCGGCATGCCGTAACGGGCGCTTCGTGACCGTCCTTCGACGCAATCTGGCCCAGAAGCTCAACGAACTGCGCCGTCAGCCGCCGTCAAGCTGAGACTTCCGTAGTCTGCTTCGTCGTCTCGCCCACTAGTGAGCTAGCGAACCCTTCCGATTTCTCGGCTCTGGTCGTAGACCTCGAAGCACTCCCGATGGAATTCAAGGCTGACCGACTGTAGTTGGACAGCGTACGAAGGGTCTTCGGGCGTGATTGGATCACTGCAACCGTCGCACCTGGCGTTTAGCTTCACGCGCCGGACGGAGAGCAATGCGTGACGCGGAACGCGACCGGACGCCACGCGTTCGGCTGTCTCAGACATCCGTTCTTCACGGTTCATGCTCGGAGCGAGGCATGGTTGCATGGTTGAACTGAGCCCCGTTATCAGAAAAAACCTTACGTAGTGTTACGGATGGCGTCGGGAGCAGTGGCGCAGCGTTCGTGTTGTGGCGTCCGCGGCCCGGTTTATGACATGAAGCGCCGTACTGGAAGGTGAAGCGTGACGGGGCTAGCTCGACGCGCTTGGTCTTGGCGTTGTATCGGATGACCCCAACTGCTTCCAACTTCGCGAAGCCGGGCTGGCGGATGGTCGAGATAGTAGTCGGGGTCGATCGACGCAGTAGCCCCTCGCTCCTTCAGGAGCTAACGCGTCGCGCGCGGTTCGTCCATACGAAGCACGTAACAGGCGCGATGAAGCCGCAGCTCTCGACCACCGCCGATAATCAGGAATTCCGTTTCACCGTCTTCGATGCGCTTACCGCATGTTTCGCAAGGCGCGCCATGTCCCGGCGCGATCCAGACGGCGAAAGTGTACGGCGGCTTCACATCGCTGGCGCCGCAGATCACTGGCGCGAGCCCGTATCGGAGGATGAGGTCGCGCGTCACGTGCCCAAGGTGCCAGGCTGTGTCTCGAAGCCGCCTTGCTTGATTGCGTATTTCTCTGCCTCGCGCAGAGGTCGCTCTGCGTTGCGCAAAGGTCATCGCCCCGGCGTTCAACAGCATGGTGACTGACGTACCGTCGTAGCGCGCACAATCCATCGGGCGAGTCCTCCTCGACCTGCCGGCAGTCTACCGTGGCCTCCAACCTTTTTACCCGGGGAAGCGATGAAAGTAGGGCTTGCGGCCCAGCCGGAGGCGCCGATACGGCCCATCGGGCGAATCGCGTACCTGTATACCGAGCGTCGCGTTACGTTAGGCGCGTGACGCTCAAGCGTTCGGCGCCGTGGACAACGCGCCCCGACTTCTCTCATCTCAGCGTGCTCCTCATCGAAGACGACCCGGACAGTCGAGAGCTGCTGAGTGAGGTTCTACGAAGCTGTCGGGCGACCGTACTGGAGACCGATAACATCACCACGGCCAAGGACTGCGTCGCCAACTCCAGGTTCGACCTGATCGTGACGGACCTCGCGCTCCCGGGTGAGGACGGGGCGAGCTTCCTGAAGTGGCTTCGGAGGCAGCCTCGCGACCAGGGCGGCACAACGCTGGCCGTCGCGGTGACCGCATATTCTTCGGACTACCCGCCGGCGATTGTGACCGGGTGGGCGGCGTACTTCCAGAAGCCGGTCGAGATCGAGCAGTTCGTGCGGACGGTTGCCGATCTTCTCCGCGCTCCGATCGCCACCCCGTAGCCGCGGCTCACCTTTCCAGCTTTTCGTAGTTCTCAGCCGCGACGTCACTATAATGGCCGGCAAGGTTTGGAGACGATTCGCGCCGCCTCCACCACTGATTCGCTCACGTCCAACGCCCGGAGTTGGACAGCGTGTGTCGCCGCGGTGGCGTTCGCCCTGCTCGTCGTGGCGATTCCGGCGGGACGCGTCCCGGTCTGGCATTCCAACGAGGCCCGCTACATGGTGCTCGCCCAGGACATCCTCGAGCGCGGGCACTGGGTGATTCCGGATCTTCGCGGCGAGCCGTACCTCAACAAGCCGCAGCTCTTCTTCTGGACGGTCGCCGCCACGTCCGTTCCCGGCGGCGCCGTGACCGAGCGCACCGCGGCGCTGCCCGCGGTCGCGTCCGCGATCGCGACCGTGGCCGCCATCGTCGCGATCGGGGCGTCGGCGTGGGGCTGGCGCGCCGGGATGCTGGCTGGGTGCGCGCTCGCGTCGATGATCGGATTCTTCGTCGTCGGCCACCGACCGCAGGCCGACGTGATGGTCACGGCGTGGACGTGGTGGGCGCTCTTCTTCCTGCTTCGCGCGCGCCGCGCCGGCTGGGCGGTGGCACCGCTCGTCGGATTCTACGTCTGTGTCGGTGCTGCGATCATCAGCAAGGGGCCGTCGGGGTTCGTCGGCCTCGTCGGAGCGCTCGTCGCCGTTGCCGCCACCGACGGGTGGCGCGCGGTCGCGCGGCTGCGTCCCTTCATCGGCGCGGGCGTGCTCGCGGTGCTGCTGATGCCATGGTACGGGCCGTACCTGACCGGTCACCGCCCGCGTTTCGTCGGCGACGTCGTCGTCGGCCATTACGGCGGCTGGGTTTTCCGCCGCGGCCTCATGACGCGGGTCGAGAGTCTGTGGGTGCTCGCGTATGCGCTTCCGTGGAGCATCTTCCTCGCCGCGGCCGTTGGCTGGTGGCGCCGCGCCCCCGACGCCGAGCGGCGCCTGGTCGGTGTGTGGACGCTCGTGCTGTGGGCGCTCATCGGGCTGTCGGGCATTCACCGGGTGCATTACCTGTTTCCGATCTACCCAGGCCTCGCCCTGCTCGCCGGCGAGTTCGTCGCGCGCGCGGGCGCACGCGGCGGCGCGCGGGCGCTGAGAGCCGCCACGTGGGGCTTTGCCGCGCTGGCCCTGGCCGTTGGCGCGGCGGCGTTCTCACCACTGGCACGACACATCGGCCGCGAGGGCCGGCCGTACATGCCGGACGGTCTCGCCGAGACCGCGTTGCTCGTCGGTCTTCTTCTCGTCGGCGCCACCGCGGCGATCGTCGCGGCCCGGCGCCAGGCCTTCGTGGCCGCCGGTCTCGCCGTGGCGCTTGCCACGGGCGCGGTGTTCGTTGTCGAAGGTATGCGCTATCCGACGCGATTCGCGCGTGACTTCGATGTTCGGCCGATCGCGACCGCCGCCCGCGGGGTGACGCCGCCTGGCGGCACCGTCGCGGGGTTCCCCGACATCGCGCTCAGCTACGACTTCTATCTCGATCGCACCGTCGTCGAGCTGGACCGGCCGCGCGTCGAGCAGCTCCTTCGCGAGGCGCCACGCGGCGCGCTGATCGTGCCAAGGAGCTCATGGACCGAGCTGCAGTCGGCCGCGCATCCCGCCTGGCGCGTTATTGCATCGCACCGCGTCGCTGGCCGGGAGATCCTCGTCGTCGGCGCACGCAGCTCATAACAGCGCGCACGCCTCGTCGAAGTCCAGCCGCGGCAAGCGCGCCAGGACCTTGGTCGGATCGCCGTGGCCGAGGTTGCAGAGGAAGTTGGACTTCACCCGGCCGTCGGGAAAGAACTCGGCATCGACCTTCGCGTTGTCGAACCCGGACATCCCGCCGATGTCCAGCCCGATCGCGCGCGCCGCGAGCATGAAGTACGCGCCCTGCAGGGTGCCGTTGCGAAACGCCACGGTCTCCGTCAACGCCGGGTTCTTCGCGTAGTTCTCCGCCATGTCGGGCCGGTGCGCGAAGAGCTTCTTCGGCAGCCACTCGTAAAAGCGCGTGTCGTAGCCGATGATCGCCGTCACCGGCGCCTGCTTCGTCTTCTCGACGTTGCCGGGGCTCAGCGCGGGCAGTAGCCGCGCCTTGGCGGCCGACGTGCGCAAGAACAGAACGCGCGCGGGACACGAGTTCGCGCTCGTCGGTCCCATCCTCATGATGTCGTAGAGGCGCCGAAGCTGGTCATCGCTGACCGGCGTCGGGAGCCAGCCGTTCTGCGTGCGCGCCTGGAGGAACAGCAGGTCGAGTGCCGCCTGATCGAGCGTCGGTCGCACGGTCGTTCTCCTCGTCGCTCAGGTCGGTCGCGCGGCTTGAATCGCGCTCCACACGCGCTCGGCGCTGGCCGGCATGTCGAGCGCTCGCACGCCGAGCGGCGCGAGCGCGTCGAGCACCGCGTTCATCACCACGGGCAGCGCGCCGACGGTGCCGGCCTCGCCCGCGCCCTTCGCGCCGAGCGGGTTGAGCTTCGTGGGTACCGGATGACTTTCGACGATCACGTCGGGGACCGTGTCGGCGCGTGGGATCGCATATTCCATGAACGACGTCGTCAGCAGCTGGCCCGAGTCCGGCTCGTACGCCACCTGCTCCATCAGCGCCTGGCCCACGCCCTGCGCGACGCCGCCGTGGATCTGCCCCTTCAGCGTGAGCGGGTTGATGACGGTGCCGACGTCGTCGGCGATCACGTAGCCGACCAGCGCGACGGCGCCCGTGTCCGGATCGATCTCGACTTCGCACACATGGCAGCCGTTGGGCCACGTATCCGACGGCGGCGAGAACGTGCCCGTCTCATAGAAGCCGGGCTCGACGCCCTTGGGCAGCGCCGCCGGCTGGAAGGCGGCGCGGGCGACGTCCTTCAGCGGCAGGGCGCGATCGGTGCCGACGACCGAGAACGCGCCGTTGGCGAACGCGATGTCGGCCTCGGCGGCCTCGAGCATCTTGGCCGCGATCTTCCGGCCCTTGGCGATGACCTTGTCGGCCGCCATCCACAGCGCGGTGCCGCCGATCACGGTGGAGCGCGAGCCCATCGAACCCATGCCGAACGCGACGCGGTCGGTGTCGCCGTCGATGTAGCGGACATCGTCGGGATCGAGTCCCAGCCGCTCGTGCAGGATCTGCTTGAACGTGGTCTCGTGGCCCTGGCCCTGGTTCTTCGTGCCCATGAAGACGGTGACGCTGCCGCTTGGAGCAAAGCGGATCTCGGCGAACTCGGGCTGCGGGCCGGCCGCGCGCTCGATGGCATTCGCGACACCGAGACCGCGCAGCCGCCCGCGGCGTCGCGCTTCCGCGCGGCGCGCGGGAAATCCCGCGACGTCGGCGAGCTTCAGCGCCGCCTCCATTTGCGCCGGGAAATCGCCGCAATCGTAGGTGACGCCGGTCGCGGTCTTGTAGGGCATCGCGGAGGCCGGCACGAGATTCCGCCGCCGCAGGTCCACGGCATCCATCTCGAGCTCCCGCGCGGCATCGTCGATCAGCCGCTCGATCACGTACGTCGCCTCGGGGCGGCCGGCGCCGCGGTACGGCGCGGTGGAGTTGGTGTTGGTCAGGACCGAGGTCACCTGCACGTGGGCGACGGGAAACGCGTAGACGCCGACGAGCGTCGCGATGTTGCTGAAGGTCGCCAGGAGATTCCGGTCCGACGAGACGTACGCGCCGACGTTGGCCAGCGTGCGGACGCGCAACGCGAGAAAGCGCCCGTCGGCGTCCAGCGCCAACTCGGCGTCGGTGACGTTGTCGCGCGCGTGCTCGTCGGCGCCGATGGCTTCGCGACGCTCGCAGCGCCACTTCACGGGACGCCCGAGGCGCCGCGCCGCCCAGAGCACGAGCCGATGCTCGGGGTACTGCCAGCCTTTCGTGCCGAAACCGCCGCCGACGTCGCCAACGATCACACGGATCTGGTGCTCCGGCACGCGGAGGATGTTCGTCGCCAGCGCGGTGCGCACCCGATGCGGGTACTGCACGTCGGCGTAGAGCGTGTAACGACGCTCGCCCGGATCCCAGGCGCCCAGGGCGCCGCGCGTTTCCATGTATTGCGCGTGAACGCGACTGATGACGTAGCGTCGCCGCACGACACGCGCCGCCGCCGCGAACGCCGCCTCGGTGGCCGCACGGTTGCCGACCTCGTGGACGTTGGAGATGTTGTCCGGGCACTCGTCCCACACCGCCGCGGCGCCGACCGCGTCCGCGGTGGACGTCACCGCCGTCAGCGGCTCGTAGTCGATCACCAGTCGCTCGGCGGCGTCCTCGGCCTGAGCGAGCGTCTCCGCCACCACCATCGCCACGGGATCGCCGACGTACCGCGCGCGGTCGCGGGTAAGGCCCCGGTGGGGCGGCGCGAACATCGGCGAGCCGTCGGGGCGCGTGCGCTTGAGCGTCATCTTCATGGTGCCGAGATCGGCGACGTCGTCGCCCGTGAAGACCGCGAGCACGCCCGCCATCCGAAGCGCGGCCGTGGCGTCGATCCGGCGAATCCGTGCGTGGGCGTGGATGGAGCGCACGATGATGGCGTGCGCCTGGCCCGGCAGGTTGACGTCGTCGTGAAAGCGCCCGTCTCCGCGCAACAGGCGCGCATCCTCGAACCGCTTGATGGGTTGGCCGATCCCGAACTGTCCCATGGCGCGGTAGTCACTCATGTTGGTGCCGCGCGGTCAAGTCCGCGGCGACTTCGTTGCGGTATCGAGTGCAACGCGTTGCAGAGTTCGTCGGCAACCGCGCGCCAATCAACGCCGAATCCTTGGCAGAGAACCTGCTTTTGGCACGGAATCGGTGACGGCCTGCATGTCCGGGTTGCGCGGGGAGGCGCTGACCTCGAGGCTCGCCACGACGCTGCGCGCACTGATGCGCGCCAGCGCCGAAGCGTGCGGCGTCGGACGTTGCTCCGTGCTGCTCATCACCGACGGGCATCTCCTTCCGGTGGCATCGCAGTTCGCCGGCGGCACGTTCGGCGGTGAGCTGTGGGAGACGTTCAAGACGCTCGAGACGAAGCTCACGCCCGAGCCGCCCGGAGTGCTGGCCGACCTGCTCGAGACCCGCCGTGCCGCGCTCCTCCTCGACGTGCCGAACCATCCGGGGGTGCCGACCGAGTGGAAGCAGTTCGGCGCGGCCACGGTCTTGCTCGTGCCGCTCGTCTGCCGCGACGCGGTCGTTGGCCTGTCGGTCTTCGACACCACGGCGCCCGGGATGACGCGTGCCCAGCGCCGGTGCGCGCTACAACTGGCCCGGGCTCACGCGCTGGCGATCGCCGGCGGCACGCTCGATCTCGAGGACGTCGTCCGCCGGGCCGTGCACGCCGCGGTGGATACCGAGCGCGTGCGGGTCGACGCGATCCTGCACGACACGCTCAGAAACACGGTGTTCTCCATGGCCATGAAGATCGAGCTCGCCCTCACCGGCGACGGCAATCCGTCGTCACTCCGGACCGCCCTGCGCGCGCTCAAGCAAGACGCCGCGGTGATGATGTCGCAGATGCGGGATGTCGTCCCGCCCACCGACGACCTCGGTCCGCTGCTCGAGGCCTGAGATGGCGAACTTCCAGACCCAAGACCGCATCGCGGTGGTGATCGTCGACGACCACGAGATCGTCCGCGCCGGGCTCAAGCAGGTGCTCGAGCGCGAGCGCGACATCGTGATCGTCGGCGAGGCGCGAACCGGAAACGAGGCGGTCCACATCGCCGAAACGCTCCGCCCGCACGTAATGCTGCTCGACGTGAAGCTCGAGGACCTCGAGGGCCCCGAGGTGTGTCGGCGGGTGCGCGCGGTGTCGCCGGCGACCGCGGTCGTCATGCTCACCAGCTACTGCCAGGACAGCATCATCCTCAAGAGCCTCAACGCCGGCGCCCGAGGCTATCTCATCAAGGACGTCGAGCTCAGCGAGGTGAAGCGCACGATCCGCGCGGTCTATCGCGGGCATTCCGTGCTCGACCCCAAGGTGGCGCCGCGGGTGATCGCCAACGCGATCAACGGCGGCGGCACGCCGCGCACGACGCTGAACGACCGCGACGTCGCCATCATCCGGCACGTGGCGCGCGGACTCACGAACAAGGAGATCGGCTCGCTGGTCCACCTCAGCGCGCACACGATCAAGGACCGGCTCGAGAAGATCGCGATGGCCTTCGACGTCCGCTCGCGCGCCGAGATCGTGGCCGAGGCGTTCCGCGCCGGCCTGATCTGATCTGACCCCCGATCGGGGGTCCCGGATACCTCCATGCTTCGCTGAAAAATCCACCGGCCGGCGGTTGGCGCCGAACGCCGCGCGCGTTTCACTTCGATCAGTGACCGCCGGCCCGCCGCGCCCCGGGCCCAGAGGAGATTCATACGCGCGAGATGACGGCCGGAACCGCCCGGGAGCGACTGACCGCGTTCCTCGTGGCGCAGGCCGACCGGAATTTCTGCGACGCCTGTCTCGCCAGGGCGGTCGGGATCGACCCCTCGACGGCCTACCGGGCGGCCACGCGCGCGCCGCGGGTCGCCAGGTTCGTGCGCGAGTACGGGCTGTGCTCCGACTGCGGCGCCAGCCGCCTCGTCACCCGCGCGACGTTGCTTTAGCCGCTGCCGCGCGACTTTGCTTTAGCCCGTGCCGCTCCCGTTGCTAGAATGGCGGCACCGATGCGGCTTGCGCGCCTGCTGCCCTGTCTGGCCCTCCTGCTCGTGTTTGCAGGTGCGGCCCTGGCCGGCCTGCCGACGATCACCGAGGACGGACGCGACTACGTCGAGCTCGCCCGGGTGGCGGACCTGCTCAAAACCCGCCTGGAGACGACGCACGACAACACGCAGGTACAGCTGCGGCCCGGCGGCCACGTCGTCACCCTGACCCGCAACTGGTCGCGCATCCTGATCGACGGCAACGCGGTGACCCTCGACGCGCCGGTGCGGGTGCGCCGCGGCGTGTGGATCGTGCCCGAGACGTTCGTGGCCCAGGTGGTGCCGCGCGTGCAACCCGCGGCGGCGGCATCGCCGCCCACGACGGGCCCCGTGGTGGCGCGCGCCGCGGTCGCGAACGCCGTCACCCTCGACGAGCTGCGCTTCCGCTCCTATCCCTCGTTCACGCGCATCGTGCTCGAGACCTCCGGCCCGCTCACGGCGCGCGTCGAGACGAGCCTGGGGAAAGAGACGCGCGTGCGATTGATCGGTCTGAACGCGAGCGCGCGCACCGAGCGCGTCGCCGACGGCTTCATCGACGAGGCGCGGCTCGAGCGTGCCGGCGCCGACGCGATCCTGCGTGTCGTGTTCGAGGCGACCGGCGGCGAGGTCAAGACCGCATCGCTCGCCGATCCGCCGCGTCTGGTGCTCGACTTCTTGCGTCCCGCCGAGCCGACGCCGTTCCGCGACCGCCGCGAGACGGCGGCGCCCCTGCGCACAATCGTGCTCGACGCCGGCCACGGCGGTCACGACTCCGGCGCCGTGGGACCCGCTGGCCTGCAGGAGAAGGATCTCGTCCTCGACGTCACTCGCCGCGTCGCGCGCCTGATCGAGGACAAGCTCAACGTGAAGGTGCTGCTCTCCCGCGACAGCGACCACTTCGTCACGCTCCAGGATCGGACGACCTTCGCCAACAAGGAACGCGCCGATCTCTTCGTGTCGATCCACGCCAACGCGCACCGAGAGACAGCGTCCGCCGGCGTCGAGACGTACTTTCTCTCCTCGGAGGCGACCGACAGCGCGGCGCGCCAGGTGGCGGCGCTGGAGAACAGTGTCGTGCGGCTCGAGAAGGCGCCCGCGCGCAGCGGCCGGCTCGACGCGGTCAAAGCCATTCTGTGGGATCTCGCGCAGTCGGAGTTCCAGCTCGAATCGTCGCGGCTGGCCGAAGTGGTGCAGGACTCGATGACGCAGTCGCTTCGCATTCCCAACCGCGGCGTGAAGCAGGCGGGGTTCTACGTGCTCGGCGGCGCGGCCATGCCGGCGATCCTCATCGAGATCGGCTTCGTCACCAATCCGCAGGAAGAGAAGCGGCTCAAGGAATCGAAGTATCGCGACGAGATCGCGCGCGCGATCTAC
>Ga0075431_100008047_pt1 | contig 10520 bp, 12 predicted proteins | sample RhiMetdeltSRZDD5_FD_75297 | JGI IMG/M metagenome (GOLD analysis project Ga0075431, IMG submission 75297) | Populus rhizosphere microbial communities from Tennessee, USA - Rhizosphere MetaG P. deltoides SRZDD5 | ecosystem: Host-associated > Plants > Roots > Rhizosphere > Soil | place: USA...
CTCCGTTTGGCGGGGAGGATCTATTCTACGAGAGGTGCTCGAGGTGCTCGAGGTGCTCAATGTGCTCGAGGGGGAACCAGCTCCCTCGAGCACCTCGAGCACCTCAGAGGAGCAACCAGGTCGCCACCGAGAAGTAGATCAGGATCCCCGCGACGTCCACGAACGACGCCACGAACGGCGATGACGCGATCGCCGGATCGAACCCCAGGCGCGTGAAAACCAGCGGCAGCGTCGCGCCCACGAGCGTCCCGGTGATGACGACGGCCAGGAGTGTCACGCTGACCACCATCGCGAATGACGCCGACTCACCGCCGATGATCACGCGAATGAAGCCGAATGCGCCGAGAAACGCGCCAAGCGCGAGCCCCTGCAGCCCTTCGCGCGTGAGCACGCGGAACGTGTCTCGCAGCTCCACGTCGCCAACGGCCAACGCCCGCGTGATGAGTGTCGCCGATTGCGAGCCCGAGTTCCCGCCCGAGCTGATGATCAGCGGTACGAAGAACACCAGCGCGAGCGCCCCGGCGAGCGTCGCTTCGTAGCGGGCCATCGCCGTGGCCGTCAACAGCTCGGCGACGAACAGCAGCGCCAGCCACCCGGCTCGCTTGCGGGCGATGCTCCAGAAGCTCGCCTGAAAGTACGGGGCGTCCAGCGGCTCCACCGCGCCCAGCCGCTGCACGTCCTCCGTCTGCTCCTCGACAATCGCGTCGATGACGTCGTCGACCGTGACAGCGCCAAGCAGTCGACCGGTTGCATCGACCACCGGCACGGCAACGAGGTCGTACTTCGAGGTGAGCCGCGCCACCTCCTCGCGATCCGCCGTCGGCGGGACGCTCACCACGTCGTGCCACGAGATGTCGGACACCCGCGAGCCTGGCGGGGCGGCCAGAAGCTCGCGTATGGAGAACACGCCGCGAAGTACCCCGGTGGCGTCCGTCGCATAGATGGCGTACATCGCCTCCCGTCGCCCGGCGCGCGCGGCCGATCGCACGCTCTCCAGCGCGGCATCCACCGATGACGCGTCCGGCACCGCCACCACCTCGGTCGTCATCAGGCCGCCAGCGGTGTCGGGCTCGTACGCCAGCAACCGCTCGGTCTCGCCGCGCGCCTCGCCCGGGATCTCGGACAGGATCTCGTCGGCGCGCTCCTCGCCGAGATCCTCGAGGGCGTCGGCGCGGTCGTCCGGTGTCATTTGGGACACCAGCTCGGCCGCGTGTCGCGCGCTCAGCTCCTCGAGCAGCTCCGACCGCAGCTCCTCATCGAGATACTCCAGCACATCGGCGGCGCGGTCGGCGGGGAGCGCGCGCATGAGCTGCGCGAGGCGCTCGCGTGGAAGCGCCTCGGCGATGTCGGCGAGATTCGCGGGATGCAGCTCTTCGGTCTCGGCCGCGACATCCCCCGGCGATTCGTCGAGCAGCGCCAGGATGTCGGGGACGAGGAGCGCCGCGACCGGTCGCTCTTCCTTCGGGGATGCCATCGCGACGGACCTCGTCGTTTCGGCCTGATTCGGTCTGTTTCGCGTGCGCCATCACGTGTGTCGGCGCAAGCGATTCGGGGGCGTCAAGATACCGGTGCGGCAATGCGCGAATCAAGCGCTCGCGCATAGTGCAATGACGTCGATCGACGAGTGACGCGTGCGTTTCTACTGCGTCCCTCCCATAGGTTGGAGGTGCAAATGCGAGCGTTCGTGACCGGGGCGGCGAGCCCCTTGGGACGTGCTCTGGTAAGCGCGCTCACTCGCCGCGGGCATCGGGTGGTTGGGTTGGTCCGCCGCCGCAACGGCGTCACCTTGATGGAAAACCTCAAGGCGCAGCCGGTCGTAGGCGACCTCACCAATCCCGACGTCCTCGTGAAAGCCATGAAGGGATGCGACGTGGTCTTCCATGTCGCGAACTTCTTCGATCTCTGGGCGCGCAAGCCCGGCGTGTTCGATACCGTGAACGTCGACGGGACGAAGAACACCCTGGCGGCGGCAGTCATCGCCAAAGTCCCGCGCGCGGTGTACGTCTCGTCGTGCGTGACGATCGGCGAATTCCCCGGCCAGCTCGGCAACGAGTGGACGCATCATCGCGGCTGGACGCTGTCGCACTTCGAGCGAACCAAGGTCGCCGCCGAAAAGACCGCCCTGAAGCTGCGCGCGAAGGGAATCGAGGTGATCGTCGTGAATCCCGGCATCATCGTCGGCCCGGCCGATCCAGGATGGTGCGGACGGATGATCAGCGAGACCCTGACCGGTCAACGCCGGTTCGCGGGCAACGCGCCGGTAGGCTGGATCTGGGCCTACGATGCCGCCGAAGCCATCATCCTCGCCTTCGAGCGCGGCAAGGACGGCGAGCGATACATCCTCTCGGGCGAGACGATGTCGCCGCGACAGTTCCTGTCGAAGGTGGCGCGTCTGGCGGGGAAGCGTCCGCCCCTTCCGCTGCCGCGCAAGCTGGCGTTGGCGGGCGCCTATCTGGCGACCGCGTTCGGCATCGCGTTAGGCAAGCGGCCGGTCCTGTCGATCGATGAGGCCCGCTTCACCTCGATCGGCTTCCGCGCCGATGGCACGCACGCCCAGCACGAGCTCGGTGTGCAATACACGCCGATCTCGAAGTATCTCCCTCTCGTGGTCGATAGCTACAAGAAAGGGCTGACGCGGTTTGCCAGTTAGAGATCGCGGCACTTAGAGCGGGGCCAAGGGCCAAGGGCCAGGGGCCAAGGGGCGGGTCAGGGGTGCGTGCACTTCACCCTCGACCCGCCCCTTGGCCCCTGGCCCATGGCCCGCTCAACTACTCGCCGTCCCGGATGACTAGCCGGCGCCTTTCCTCGATGACCTCCGCCACATCGTAGCCCGCCGCCTGCACTGCTTGCCGAAGCCGCTCCGGGGTCGCACCGCCGTCGTGCTCGATCACCGCGCCCGTGCGCGAGACATCCGCCTGCACGATACCCTCGATTCCCTGGAGCGCCGTATATACGGCACGAACGGCATGCACTGAGGGCAGGTCGAGGCGAAGTGTCGTACGCATCGCACGCAGCGGTGTGGGCCAGGGGGAGGGTGAAGGGTAATCGATCCTCGGCCGACCCTCGACCTCCCCGTGGCCCCTGGCCCTTGGCCCTCGACCCGATATACTTGCGCCTCCCATGCCCACCATCGCCTTCCTCGGGCTTGGCGCCATCGGCGCGCCCATGGCTCGGCATCTTCCCGCCCACGGCTTCGATCTCATTGTCTGGAATCGCACGCGAGAGCGGGCCGAGCAATTCGCCAAAGCGGTGCGCGCGCGTGTCGCCGCGACACCTGCCGAGGCGGCGCGCGAGTCCGATGTCGTCATCACCTGCCTGCCAACGTCCCGAGAGGTCGAGGCGCTGCTCGACGGCGATGATGGGCTGCTCGCCGGATTTCGCCGCGGGGCGATCCTGGTCGACTGCACCTCGGGCGATCCCGTGACGTCGCGGCACATCGCCACACGCCTCGGTGAACGGGGCGTCGCGTTCGTCGATGCGCCGGTGAGTGGAGGAAAACGCGGGGCCGAGGAGGGAACGCTCACGGTGATGTGTGGGGGAGACATCGCGAGCGTGGAGCGAGCTCGTCCGGTGCTCTCGGCATTCGGCAAGAACATCGTGCACTGCGGCGACGTCGGGGCAGGGGACATGGTGAAGGCGGTGAATCAGGCCCTGCTCGCGATTCATATCTGGGCGACGGGGGAAGGGCTGGCGACGCTCGCCAAGGCCGGGGTCGATACGCGGGTCGCCCTCGAGGTGATCAACACCTCGAGCGGACGGTCGAACACGAGCATGAATCTGTTTCCTGAGCGGGTGCTCTCGCGTGCATTTCCCCGCACCTTTCGCCTGGCGCTGCTCGACAAGGATCTTCGCATCGCGGCGGACATGGCTCGCGAGGTGGGTGTGCCCGCGCCGTTGACGCAGCTGGCATCGGAGCTGTTTGGCGAGGCTCGGGCGGAGTTGGGTGAGGAAGCGGACCATGTCGAGGCGGTCCGTGTCATCGAGCGCACCGCGGGCGTGGAGATCGGCACATGAGCATGACCACTGTCGAGGAGATTCGCGCGCGCTTTCCCGCGCTGTCGCGTCTTCATTCCGGAGAGCGGGTTGCGTACTTCGACGGCCCCGGCGGTACGCAGGTGCCACTCGAGGTCGTCGATGCCATGACCGAATATCTGTTCGAGCACAACGCCAATACGCACTGGCATTACCCGTCGAGCGCCGAGACCGACGCGATGCTCGAGGCGGCGCGGGCAACGCTCGCCGACTTCGTCGGTGGCTCGCCGGAGGAGATCGCCTTCGGCGCCAACATGACGACGCTGACCTTCCATATCGCTCGATCGCTCGCGCGAACCTTCACCGCTGGCGATGAGCTCATCGTCACTGAGCTCGATCACCAGGCCAACGTGGCGCCGTGGGTGGAGGCCGCGCGAGAGAACTCACTGACGGTGAAAGTCGCGCCGATGCGGACCGAGGACGGGACGGTGGACCTGGACGCGCTGGCCGGACTCATCGGGCCTCGTACGCGCGTCGTCGCGATCGGTGCCGCATCGAACGCGCTGGGGACCATCACCGACGTGGCCCGCGTTGCCCCACTCGCGCGGGCGGTTGGAGCGGTCACCTACTGCGATGCGGTGCACTACGCGCCGCACAACCTCGTCGACGTGCGGACGCTCGGATGTGATTTCCTCGCCTGCTCGGCCTACAAGTTCTACGGCCCGCACGTCGGAATCGTCTGGGGACGACGCGACCTGTTGTCATCGCTGGACGTTCCCAGGCTCCCGCCGGCGCCGAACACGGCACCCGAGCGCTTCGAGACGGGCACGCAGAATCACGAAGGCATCGCTGGCGCCGCGGCGGCGGTCGAATTCCTGGCCTCGCTCGCGCGCGATGGCGGAAGCCGTCGCCAGCGACTGCAGGCGTCGTTCGAGGGCCTGCATGCGCGCGGGCGGGCGCTGCTCGGCCGCGCGTGGAAAGGGCTGTCGTCGATTGCCGGCATCCAACTCTACGGCCCGACGCCCGACAAGCCGCGCACGCCGACGGTCTGCTTCACCGTCGACGGGGTGCAATCGGAGGCAGTCGTCAGGCAGCTCGCCGACCGCGCGGTGTTCGCGACGCACGGGGATTTCTACGCGTCCACCGTAGCGTCGCGGCTCGGCCACGCGCGCGATGGGCTCGTGCGCGCGGGTTGCGCGTGCTACACGAGCGAGAACGACGTGGACCGGCTCATCGAGGGCGTTCGCGCGATCGCGAACGCCCGGTGAGGCTTCAGGACCCTTTCTCGGCCGCCGGCGCGACGGCAGGTTGAGATGCCGCGGGCGCGTCTGGGCGCTTGCGGCGCGATGCCGTCGTCTTCTCGAACCCGGCCATGAGCGACTCGTACCGGGACCCCGGATTCCACAGAATCCACGAGTCGTAACCCGCGTCGTAGATCGCGCGCTTCTGCTCTTCGATCTCGGCGGGACCGTATTTCGGAAGCAACCGCGGGAGTGAGAACGCCTGGAGCCAGGCACGGACATGTCCCGGGTCGTCGATGCCGAGCTTCTCATCGCGCTCCCGTGCCCGCTTGATCGCGATGTGGTTCACGCGATAGGGCTCGGCGTTCGGCCGCGCGATGCCGAATGCGCCGCGCGGATAGTGCGACGGGTAGGTCATCGGGAGCATGACGTCGACGTGCGGCGACAGCGACTCCCAGTGCTGGCCGATCTCGAGAGCGCCCGGCACCGTCGTCGTCAGGCCGAACACGTCGATCGTGCACTTGGCACCGAGCGCGCGCACACGCGGGCACGCGGTGCGCAGGAATTCCGCCAGCGCCTGCTGCTTGCTGCGGCCATTCGCCGTTGGGAAGACCTGCTTCGGCAGACTCGGGTACGGCTCCGGGAAGCGAATGTAGTCGAACTGAACCTCAGCGAACCCCGCGCGCGCCATCTCTTCGGCGACGCGAATGTTGTACTCCCAGATCTTGGGATCGTACGCGCTCACCCACGCGAGACCTTCCTTGTCGCGCCACACGCTGCCATCCGCTTTGCGAATGGTGTGCTGCGGGTTCAGTCGCGCCGCCACCGAGTCCTTGAATACGACGATGCGCGCGATCGGGATGACGCCGTGCGCCTTCATCGTGTCGATCATCGCGCGAAGATTCGGAATCGTGCCGGCCGTGCCGGCATTGCGCGCGACGAGCGTGTCGGACGACTTGTAGTTCAGCCCGAACTCGTCCTTGATGTCGATGACGAGTGCATTGATCTCGGTGGAGTCCGCGATGGCGATGAGCTTCTGCATCCGTGCCGGGCTCTGCGCCGCCCAGCGAAGCACGTAGAGACCGCGTACGATCGCCGTGTCGGCGCGGCGTGCGGTATCGGGGACGTTGGGCGCGGCGGTCGTCGCTGCCCGCGCCGAGGGCTGCGAGGATGTACCGGCGGTGGCCAGCTGCGATGCCCGTGCACTGGCGTTTGGCTCGCAGGCGAGTGCCGCGAGCGAAGCGAACAGGATGCTGCGCATGTGGGTGGAGTCGGGGACGACAGGGTGGTGTCGCAATGTAAACGATCGACCGGCCAATCCGTATCGCTCCGCCGCCTACACCCCCGTTCGCTATATTTGCGGAGCATGGCGCGCTTCGTACCGCTCCTCGTCCTCGTGCTCGTGGCCTGTAGAACCGAGCGCGTGGCTCCCCCGCGGGCGGAGTTTCTCATCGCAGCGGGCGACTCGAGCTTTTGGGTGCGCAGCCTGAACGGTCGTCTCAAGATTCGGGGTGCCCCGCTTCAATTGGCGCGACTTCGCGGGCGATTTCACGAGATCTACGTTGCCGACGACGACCGCTCGCACTACGAGGCCCTGATCGTGGGCCAGCGCGTCTTCCGGCGCGACCTTCGAACGGGCGACTCGGTCGCGATCTTCGAGGACACCACCGCCGCCGCGATCGAGCGGTGGTATCGCGACGAGCACCCAAACGATCCGCGCGTCTCCGCCGAGGAGGAGGTGAGCGAGCATCCGATCGTCGAGGCGACCGCCGAGATCGGCCTGCTCGATGCCTTTGGCCCCTATCAATCGTACGAGTACCACGCCGATGGCGTCATCCAGGGGGGCGCGGAATGGCACGTCACGCGCCGAGGGGTCCTCGATCTGCTGAGGGGGGACCAGGTGAGCATCGCCGGGCTGTTCGGGGACACGGCCGAGACCCGCATCATCGCCGAGGGCAAGCGCCGGTTCTCGCTCGCGCTGGATTCGGTGCTCGCTTCCGCCGATGCGCGCGCGCGCGCGGCCGCCGAAGCCATCGCCGACTTCGAATTCGACCCGTCGTCCTTCGCGATCGTTCGGGATGGACGCGCGCCGGCGGTTCAGTTCTTCGCTCCCGGACATGGAGGGCGCGCAGGAGGATTGATGATAAGCCTCGCCCCCATCCCGGCCGACTCGACGGCAAAGTGGTGGACAGAGGTGCGAGGCACGCTGTCCGTCACGCCATTGGATTCCACCATCGATCGCTGGGAGCGCCCCGGGCTCGCCGTCGTGACTCGCTACGACGCGACCGGCGACCGCGCCACCCTGGTGATGGTGGACTCCGCAGGCCGAGAGTGGCCGGTGGCCCGCATCTCGGCGCCGGCGTATTCACTGCTCTGGCTGGACGAGCCCGCGCTCGATCCGGTGACGCGCCGCGCGCTGACGCGCGCGTTCGATGAAGCCGCCCTGTACTCCGAGCAGTCTCGCACCGCACTTCGTCTCGACCTGCGCGCCCCGCGCCTCGCGGCCGAGCCGCGCTCACCTCGCACCCCACGTCTGTGAGTCCCAAGCCCCGGCCGCCCTCGCGCTTCGTGCGCGAGTCGTATCACGAGAGCTCCGAGATCATGATGCCCCAGCACGCCAACAACCTCGGACATGTGTTCGGCGGAGTCATTCTCTCGCTCCTCGACCGCGTCGCCGCCGTCTCGGCCATCCGTCACTCGAGACAGAACTGCGTCACTGTCTCGGTGGATCGCGTGGATTTTCGCGAGCCCATCCAACTGGGCGACCTCGTGATCCTGAAGTCGGCGGTGAACTACGTCGGTCGAACGTCGATGGAGGTGGGCGTCCGCGTGGAAGCGGAAGATCTCTCGACCGGTGCGCGGCGCCACACGAACTCGTGCTATCTCACCTTCGTGGCGATCGATCGGAACCACCGGCCGATGGAGATTCCGCAAATCGTGCCCGAGACTGAAGATGAAAAGCGGAGATACGCGGCGGCGCAGGCGCGGAGAAGGCGAAGACTGGAAGAGCGGAATGCCGAGAGTGCGAAGCGATAGTGATGGTTAAGGGCGCTGGATAAGCGCTAGGGGCGCTGGAAAAGCGCTACGACTTCCCTCGTACCTAGCGCTTCTCCAGCGCCCCTAGCGCTTATCCAGCGCCTCTTCAGCGTGTCATCTCCCCTCGAGATCTCTTTCTCCGGGAACTTGCCGTGCTGCTCGTCCTTCCCCCTTTTGAGACTGCGCTTCGTGGAACCGCTCGCCCTTCAGCCGGATCTCGGCCACGAATCCCTCGAACTCGCGCGGGCTGAGCTGATTCGCGATCGCGGGAATCAAGCCCTTCACGAGAGTGATGCGCTCGGCCAGCGTCAGTTTGTTCGCGTCCTCCACCAGTCTCCGGAGCACGGGGTGGTTCATCCAGTTGGTCTCGCGGCTCGTCGTCATGGGTGCGTCTCGGGTCGGGGACTGTGTGCGATGGTCACTGATTGATTCATGCTCCGTGCCGTGGTCAACGACGACGGAACCAGAGATGGCCGATGATCACGCCGACGACTGCGCCACCTAGCGCGAGTGCCGGCGCTTGATCGGGCTGCGCGAACTCCGGGCGATCCGGCAGCAGTTGAAGCGGCAATACCGTTGCGAGAAGGTACGCCCATACGCAAAGAACGCCGGCGATGTAATCGCCGAGGCCCCCGAGCTTGCGGAGCGGATCGCGCACCACGGAGTACGTGATGCCCGCGATCGCGCCCTGGTAGGCGCCGATGATGATCCCGCGCATGATGATGCCGAGCGCAGCCAGCGCCGAGGGGCCCTCGCCACTGGTAGCTAGCCCGGCCATCCGCAGGAGTGCGAGCGTGCCCACGGCCACCGCCCCGACGACCGTCGCGCGCAGCCACATGGGGAGTCGCCCGAGTGCCGTCCCCGCCGCGCGCAGGACGCGCACCGCCGACGGAACGGGCAGGTTTGGCATCGGCGGGAAATTCTGCTCGACGAACCTCGCGCGCGCGGTGCAATACGGGCACACCGCGGCGTGACGACGCAGCGCGTCGAGATGCTGGCGCTGCGCGGCCGCTCCTGGGGGCGGCGCGGCATCCATCCACCGGCTCACCCACGTGCATTCCGCAAGACCGCTCGACGCGAGCGCCGCCTGTCGCTCGGCCACTGCGGCGCGCCACACGATCTGGATGGCATACTGCTGTGGAATGCGCAGCGAGCCCTCCTCCCACGCGCGAACGACGGGCTCCGTCAGACCGATTTCCGCGGCAAGCTCGCCCGGCGAAAGACCGAGCACCGCGCGGGCGCGCATCAGATCCTCTGCGGTCATGCGATCGGCGGCGGGGGACATGGAGGGAATATCGTCGCACGGCGCGGCGCCGCACACCCCCGAACACTCTTGACCGAGGGCACGGGGCGTGCACACCCTGTGCATCACATGAAAACCTTCACCATCGAGCAGGCGAATCGCACCCTGCCGCTCGTCCGACGCATTGTCCAGGACATCGTGGACCACTACGCGCGATGGCAGGAGCTTGTGAAGGCGCTCGATGTGCTGGTCGCCGCGCCAGCGCCCGATGCGCCGAGGATCGATCGCCTGCAGCGCGACATTCAGTCCGCCGCGAGGGCAATCGATGCCTTCATCCGCGAGCTCAACGAGCTCGGCGTCGAGATGAAGGGCCGCGACATTGGATTGGTCGACTTTCCGGGCGAGGTCGATGGCCACCCGGTGTACCTGTGCTGGCGCCTGGGCGAGCCAGCCGTCGCGCACTGGCACGAGCGTGACGCCGGCTTTGCCGGGCGCCGGCCCCTCGCGCCGAGCGTGACGACCTAACGATGCGAACCTTTCAGGGACCCGATGGACTTCGCTGGGGGGTGGAGGTCATGCTCCCGAGCGCCAGTCACGCGATGGTGGTCTTCCGGCATCCGAACGGGCGCACATCGCGCCTGGATCGGTACGCGTGGCGCAACATCGACGGCCCCGACGCCCGGAACGTGACCGCGCAACTCGACAAGAAGGCCATCCTCCGCGATCTCAGCGAGAGCGATCTCGCCCTCCACTTCCGGCGATCGATGCGAATTGCGGCCTCGGATACGCCGTTAGGTACGCCGGTCACGCACGCCGGGTGAGGTGCTCGATGTGATCGAGGTGCTCGGGGGGAAAGCCGTTCCCTCGAGCACCTCGACCACATCGTGCGCCTCGACTACCTGGATCTCACAATCCCAGCGCCCGCGGGACGTTGATCCGGCCGTTCCCGTACAGGTCGTCCTTCCCGGGCTTGCCGAACACCGCGATGTCGTCGGACCGCTCCGTCAGGATCGACTTGATCAAGTCCG
>Ga0075431_100008048_pt1 | contig 10520 bp, 7 predicted proteins | sample RhiMetdeltSRZDD5_FD_75297 | JGI IMG/M metagenome (GOLD analysis project Ga0075431, IMG submission 75297) | Populus rhizosphere microbial communities from Tennessee, USA - Rhizosphere MetaG P. deltoides SRZDD5 | ecosystem: Host-associated > Plants > Roots > Rhizosphere > Soil | place: USA...
GCCGCGCGTTCAACGACCGCGACACCGCGGACTCGCCCGGCGTGCTGATCATCAGTGAGACGTTAGCCCGCCGCCTCTGGCCCGATGAAGATGCGCTCGGCAAACGGATCAACATCGGCTTTTCCGGCGAGACGTGGCGCGAAGTGGTCGGGGTCGTCGGCGATCTCAAACAAAGAGAACTGGGCGCGCCGCCCGCGCCGGCGCTCTATCAGCCGTTTCTGCAAGTCGCCGATCGGCGGCGGTGGTTTATCAGCGAGATGGCCTTTGTCATCCGCACCGCCGCAGAGCCGCAGAGATTCGTCGCCAGCTTGCGCAGCGAGTTGCAGGCGATGGACAAGGAACTGCCCCTTCACAACGTGACGGACATGGAGCAGGTCGTCGCCGATAATGTCGCCGATCCGCGTTTCTACACCTTGTTGCTTGGCTCCTTCTCCGCGCTGGCGTTGATCCTCGCGGCGGCAGGGATTTACAGCCTCATCTCCTACTCGGTCACGCAGCGGACGCACGAGATCGGCATCCGGCTGGCGCTCGGGGCGCCGGCCGGCGCCGTCTTGCGACTCGTCGTCGGGCAAGGCATGACGCTCACGCTGATCGGCCTCGCCGTCGGCCTGGCCGGCGCGTTCGCGCTCACGCGCGTCTTGTCCGCTTTCCTTTATCAGGTGAGTGTGACTGATCCGGCCACCTTCGCGCTGCTCTCATTTTTGCTCGCGGCGGTCGCACTGGCGGCTTGCTACCTGCCGGCGCGGCGGGCGACGCAAGTGGATCCGGTGACGGCGTTGCGGGTCGAATGAGGCCCTGCCGGTCCGGAGGGGTAGGTCCCCAAAGCGGGGCGCAGACGGTGATCTTCAGCGACGTCGACGGCGTCTCGGCGTCGGCCTTCCGGCGCGATTTGGATCTTGTCTTCGCCCCTGCTTGGGCAGTAGACTCGGCAGGGCGGCCAGGGCAGGTGGGCCCGGGCTGCGGTCGATCTCTTCCTGACAAGGAGCATGTGGGTATGTTGAAAGGCATGTGGCAATCCATCCGCCCGGCGCTGATGCTGGCCGGGATCTTCGTGGCGGCGACGGGCGCGGCCGCCGCGACGCAGACCGGCGCGCCGCACCCGGTCGAGGGCACCTATGACGTAACCGCCACCGGCGGCGAGATCGGGACGATCAAATACATCATGAAGCTCAGGCGCGAAGGCGGCAAATGGGTCGGCGAAGTGACCGACGCCCCCTTCCCCATGACAATCAACACCGTCAGCGTCGACGCCGACAATAAGATCTCCATGTCGGCGACCGCCGGCGAGGCGACGGCGACGATCACGGGCAAGTTCGACGCCGGCAAGCTGGCCGGCGACTGGACGGCCGGCGACGCGACCGGCACCTGGAGCGCTCTCAAGCAGGAGGCGGTGGCGGCGGCCCCGGCCACGTCCGCGACGGCAACGGCAGCCCCTGCCGGGGAGGTCGAGGGCACCTACGACGCCGAGATTGTCGCTGACGGACAAGGCACGCTCCCCTTCACCCTGATCGTCAAGCGCAACGGCGAGAAGTACGAGACCGAGGTCAAGGATGGCGGCGACATCAACATCGTCTCGATCGACCTCAAGGGCGAGGAAGTGACGCTCGGGGCCAGCTACCAGGGTAACCCCTTCCCGCTCCCCGGCAAGCGCGCCGGCAAGGACATGGGCGGCAAGTGGGAGGCCGGCGGTTTCACCGGCACCTGGTCGGCGAAAAAGCGCGCCGGTAATTAGTAATGTAGGGGCAGGGCTCGTCCCTACCCGTGTTCCGCCATGGCGAGAGCCGGGCAGGGATGAGCCCTGCCCCTACACCATTATTATGAAGCCTACCTCGATCCTCCTTTGCCTCGTCGCCCTCGCCCCCGCCGTTTTCGCCCAGGACCAGACCGCCGTTTGTCACACGGCCAGCGCGACCAAGGCGGCCTCGGCCCCGGCGCGACTTTTTGACGGGGCGGGCAGAGTTCACCTGCCGGTGACGACGCGCTCGGCCGAGGCCCAGCAATTCTTCGACCAGGGCCTGGCGCTGCTCCACTCCTTCTGGTCCTACGAGGCCGACCGTTCCTTCGAGAAGGCGGCGCGGCTCGACCCCGAGTGCGCCATGGCGCAGTGGGGCATCGCCATGGCCGCGGTCAACGACGCGCGACGCGACGCGGCGATCAAGCGCGCCAAGGAACTCGCCCCGCGCGCGACCGAGCGCGAGCGCCTCTACATCGCCGCGGTCGAGGCGCGCTACCAGGGCACACGCGAGACGGTCCAGAACAACGGCTTCCTTGGCGCGAGCGACGACTACCGCCGGGCGCTGCGCCGCCTGGTCGCCGCCTTCCCCGACGACCTCGAGGCCAAGCTCTTCCTCGCGCTCGCCTCGCTCTCCGGTTACGAGCGCGACGGCGCGCCGAGGCCCGGCACCGTCGAGGCAATCTCGCTCTGCCAGCTGGTGCTCGCCAAAGAGCCGCTCCACCTCGGTGGCCACCACTACCTGATCCACGCCTTCGAGGCGGGCCGGCGGCCGCAGGACGGCGTGCCGCACGCCGACATCTACCCGTCACTCGCGCCCCGGGTCGGCCATGCCGTCCACATGCCGGGCCACATCTACGTCCACGTCGACCGCTGGGAGGACGCCGCCCGCGCCTTCGAGGCTTCGGCCGAGGTTGACCGCGAGTACCTGCGCGCCGAGCGCGAGACCTCGGACCACGCCGCCGGCCCGTACGGTCACAACGTCCATTTCCTGGCCATGGTCTACGGCTACCAGGGCCGCTACCGCGACGCCCTGCGCGTCAGCCGCGGGCTGCTTGACCTGGCCGCGCAGCCGGGTGAGGGGAAATCGCGGGCGGGGCTCGAAGGACGGTTCGCCATGCTCCGGACGCTGGCGCGCTTCGAGCGGTGGGACGAGTTGCTCGACGGAAAGACTCTGCCCGATGCGGGGCCGTTCGAGGTCTTCGGCGCGTGGCGGCTCTACGCGCGCGGGTTGGCGCTCGCCGCCAAGGGCGACGCAGCTGGGGGGCGCGCGGCACAGCTCGCGCTCGAGAAGGAGACGGCGTGGCTCAAGGAGAAACTGGCCAAAGAGAAGGACGCGCCGCAGCTCGGGCGCCAGCGCCAACAGCTCGGCGCGCTCACCGTCGCCCCGCTCGAGCTGCAGGCCCGCCTCCTTGCCCGCGAGGGCAAAGCCGACGAGGCGATCGCCAAGCTGCGCGAGGCGATCGAAGCGGAGACTAAACTCGGCTACTCCGAGCCCCCTTTTTACCCGGTGCCGACCGAGGAGATCGCGGGCAAAGTCTGCCTCGAGCTCAAGCGCTGGGCCGAGGCGGAAGAGTTTTTCCGCGCCGCCGCCGAGCGTGACCCGGGCAGCGGCCGCGCCCTCCTCGGGTTGACGCAGGCGCAGCGGGGCGCGGGCAAAGAGGCGGAGGCGAGCGAGACCTACGCCCGCTTCGTCAAAGCCTGGGCGCGGGCCGACGCCGACCTGCCCGCCGTGAGCGCAAGAGAATAGCCCACGGATGCGACGGATCGGGCGGATGCGCACGGATCAGAAATCCGTGCCGATCCGTCCGATCTGTGTCATCCGTGGGCCATTCTTTCATCCTGTCACAGGCGCGCGGCCCCCATGTCGACGAGCTTCGCCCCGGCGCCGGCGAGCACCTCCCGCAACTGCTCATCGGCCGTGACCGCCGCTTCGCGCTGGAACTGCACCCCCATGATGACCAGGTCGAGCCCCGTCAGCGGGTCGCCCTCCTCATCGCCGCGCGGCGGACGCGGGAACGGGACCGGGGGCTTGAACTTGACGCGCCCGTTGCCGCAGTCCTCGATGAACCGGGAGACGTACCCGCCGACGATGATGATGCCTCGCTCCCCGCCGTCGCTCGGGAGCGCGCCGGCCACTTCATGCAGCAACGCGGCGCGGTCGCTCACCTCACGCACGACCGAGACCACGATCGCGGCGCGCGGCGGCAGTGGCTGCGGGTTGAGCGCCACCCAGGCCCAGGGCTCCGGCCCCGGGTTGAACGCCACCCTGAACCGCTCCCAGGCCCGGCGGATGACCGGGTCCCAGGGGCCGGGCGGCGACGGGTTATCCGGGCCCGGGTAGCCGCCGGTCAACTGGCCGACGAGCGAGACGATCGCCTCGCGGGAAATCAAAGTCGTTTCGGTCATGGCTTTCATGGTCGATCTCCTTTGGCCGTGCGCGTGCGAACACGCGGTCAAATTGGTCGGGCGCAGTCGCCTGATGCCCTCAACTGAGAGTGTCTCTGACCCGGCAAACGTGTCGCGGGGAATGAGCAGGAAATTATCAGGGCGGGAATGAGTAGTGGGGAAGAACACGGATGACACGGATCAGACTGATGACCGCGGATCAGACCCGTGAAAATCCGTCTCGGTCCGTGTCATCCGTGTTCTTCCCCCAGTTCTTTCACCCCAGGATCGCGATCGCGCCCACCCCGGCGGCGATCAGCGCCGAGCCCGAGACGCGCATCACGGTGCCGCGCTCCTTGAGGAAGACGACCCCGACGATCGCGCCGAGCACGACGCTGATCTCGCGCGCCGCCCCGACGTAACTCGCCGGCACGCCCATCCGCATGACGTACAAGACCAGCCCATAGGCCGCCATCGCCGATATCCCGGCGACGACGCTGCTCAGGCGGGAGACCTTCAACTCGGCCGCCAGCCCCCTCCAGCCCGCCGCGCGCAGCACGCCCGGCGTCAGCCACGCGAGCGTCATGGTCATGGCGAGGTAGGTGTAGAGCAGCGGCGCAAGCAGCCGCACCCCGGCCTTGTCGATCGTCGTGTAAGCCGAGATGCAGAGGCCGGCCAGGAGCGCCCACCGAGCCGCCGGCTGCCACCACTGCCGCCAGATCTCGCGCCAGGCGCCGAGCCGCGGCAGATTGAGCAGCGAGAGCCCGAGCCCGATGAGCAGGATGCCGCACACCCCGCCTCCCGTCGGGCGCTCGCGCAAGAGCAGCAGCGACCACGCCAGGATCAACAGCGGCGCGCTCCCGCGCGCGAGCGGGTAGACGAGCGAGAGGTCGCCCGTCTGGTACGCCTTAGTGATCGAGATGTAGTAGCAGGCTTCGAAGACCGCGCTCAGAGCAAGGATCACCCAGGCCAGCGCCGAGCCGGACTCCCAGAAGAAGATCGGGACCGGGAGAAATGCCACGCTCGCCCAGAGCCACATCCACCAGACAAACGAGGAGCGGTCGCGCGCCCGCTTGAGCGCCACGTGCTGAATCACGTGGAGCACGGCCGAGAGCAGCACCAGGGTGAGGCAGAAAACGCTCATCTTCTCCCATTCTCAGGCGACGCGCGCCCGGCGACTCCAGAAGGCGGCGCAGGCCGCCAGCAGCCGGGCGATGTCCGCCGCGTCGATCGCGCCCATGACGGCGAGGCGGAAAATCTCTTGATCGAATCGGCCCTGCCCGGCGTAAATCACGAACCCCGCCGCTTTCAGGTGCTCATGCAGACTCGCGTAATCATAGCCCGCGGGCACCCGGTACGCCGTCAGCACCACCGAGGACGGAGCCGCGCCGTCGAGCAGCGGCGCGACGCCCTGCGCGCGCAGCCCCTCAAACAGCTGGCGCGTCAGCCCCGCGTACCGCGCGTGGCGGTCGCGCCAGCCGCCTTCGTCGGCCAACTCCCGCAGCGCCTCGGCCAGGGCGTGACAGGCCTGGACCGCAGGCGTGAATGCCACCGAGTCCCGCCGCTGCTCCGCGTCATGGCGGAAGAGGTCCAGGTAGACGCTCGTCGCCCCGCTGCGCCCCGCGGCGAGGGCATCGCGCCGCGCGAGCACGAAGGAGACTCCCGGCACGCCGTGCAGGCACTTGTTCGCCGTCCCGGCGCAGGCCTCCAGCCCCCAGCCCTCGAAATCAATCTCCTCGGCGCCGAAGCTCGAGATGCAGTCGAGCAGCAGCCGCGCGCCGGTGCGCCGGCACAGGGCGGCGAGCGCCGCGATGTCGTTGAGCCGCCCCGTGGTCGTCTCATGATGGACGGCGAGGACGTGACTGATCGCGCGCTCCCGCGAGAGGAACTGCTCGACCAGCCCCAGATTCATCGGCTCGGTCCACGTGGCGCGCGCCACATGCGCGGTCTTGCCCTGAGCCTCGAGCATCGCGGCCATCCGCTCACCGTAGACGCCGTTGGCCGCCACCAGCGCGTGACCGCCCCGCGGCACGAGCGAGCCGACCATTGCCTCGACCGCGGCCGTGCCGGAGCCCGTGAGCAGGACCGCTGTGAAGTCGCGCGCCGCCGGCGGGTAGACTTCTTCCAGTCGCCGGCGCAGTTCGGCCTGCAGCACGGCGAACTCCGGCTCGCGATGGCACAGGTCGGCGCCGAGGAGCGCGGCGCGCACGCGCTCGCTGAGCGTCACCGGGCCGGGATTCATTAGCTTCAGCGGCGGACGTTCGTCGGACATGCTCACCCCTTCCCCGTTTCGCGCAGCCAAGCGCGGAACCGGTCGGCAATCTCCCGGGGCTTGAGCCGTGGGCGCGGCAGATTCCCGGCCTCACCCGGCCGCGTCTTGACGTGGACGAAGGTCAGTTGCTCGCCGCCTTCCGCCACGGCCCGCGCGAGTTCCTCGGCTGACGCGGCGCGCCTCACGCGCGGGTAGCCGCAGGCGTGCGCGACGGCGGCCAGGTCCGCCGAGTGCGAGACGGTCGCCTGCCCGCCCGTCGATTCGTGCATCTCGTTATCGAGCAGGACATGGATCAGATTCGCCGGGCGCTCGTAGCCGAGCGTCGCCTGCGCGCCCAGTCGCATGAGCGCCGCTCCGTCCCCGTCGAGCACGATCACACGCCGCCGCGGCTCGGCCAGCGCCAGCCCCAGCCCGAGACTCGCGGCGCACCCCATCGAGCCGACCATGTAAAGCTGCCCGGGGCGGTCGTCGAGCGCGTAGAGCGCACGGCCCGTGTAACCCGTCGTCGCGATCACGGCGTCGGTCGACCGCATCTGGCTCTGCACGGCTCGCAGCGCCGCCGTCCGCGTCTGCGGCTCCCCCGGCCAGGAGGGCGGACCGAGAACCTCCGAGCTGAGCGGCCGCCGCGCCTGCCGCGTACGCAGCGCGTGCGGCGCGACCGCGCCTGCCCTCATAATCAAGACGAAGGGCAGCCCGGTCCGCCCCATGTGCTCGAGAGCGCGCGCCAGCACCGCGCCGGTCTCGCCTTCACTCTGCGGGAAGAAGGCCCAGGGGAGGCGCATGGCTTCGCACAGCTCCGCCGTGATCTGTCCCATCAACTCGTGCTGCGGCTCGTCCGGCTCGCCGCCCGGCCTCCCGCGCCAGGTGACGACCACGAGCACGGGGATGCGGAAGATCGCGTTGAGTGACGTCAGCGGACTGACCGCGTTGCCGAGCCCGGAGTTCTGAAACATGACCACCGCACGCCGGCCAGCCAGCTCGGCCCCGCTCGCCGTCGCCACCGCGTCGCCCTCGTTGGTGGCCCCGACGTAGTCGAGGTCGGGCGCGTCGATCGTGTAGTTGATCAGCGGTTTGAGGTAAGAACAGGGCACCCCCGCGAAAAAGCTGAAGCCGAGTCCCCCGGCCTGCCGCACGAAGTCCGCGGCTTGGATCACTGTACACCTCCGAGGAGCGCGAATTCTTCGGCGCAGTCGGCCGGCGCCCCGCCCTGCAACTCGTCCGCCTCTCGCCACGACCGCGGCCCTTGCACGGCCCGCTCGCCGCCCGGCAGGTAACGCCTCTCAGCCTGCTCCAGCTCCGGCTCGTCCTGCAAGCGAAAAACTTCGCTCAGGGGCGCGACGCGCGGCTCGATCTCGGCCAGACTCTGCCGGGCGAAGAGCTCACGCGCCGTCTCCTGCATGGCAGCCAACGACGACCGCATGAGGTGATTGGCCCAGATGACGACCGAGAAGCCCGCCTCGCGGAAGACCTGGGTCGGCGTCCGGTAGTACTTCGTCGGGACGATGACCACGGGCGACCGGTTGCCCCACTCGCGTTTGAAGGCGAGCACTTCCTGCGGGTTGTCGAGCGCGCTGTGAATCAGGATCGCGTCGGCCCCGGCGCGGCGGTAGGCCTCGGCGCGACGCAGCGCCTCGCGCAGCCCCCAGCCGGCGATGAGAGCCTCGACGCGCGCGACGACGACGAAGTCATCGTCTTGCTGCGCGTCCTTCCCGGCGCAAATCTTGCCGCAGAACTCCTCGATCTCGGCCAGCGGCTGCGCCCGGCCGCGGATAAAGCTGTTGGTCTTGGGGAAGAGTTTGTCCTCCATGCAGACGCCGGCGATGCCGCGCTGCTCGAGTTTGCCCACCAGCCGCCGCACCGAATTGAAGTTGCCGTAGCCAGTGTCGCCGTCGAGGAGGACCGGGATGTCGGTCGCGTCGTTGATGAACTCGACCACTTCCAAGACTTGCGTCCAGCTCGCTTCGTTGCTGTCGCGGACGCCGAGCGCGGCCGAGATCGACAGCCCGCTCGCCCAGATCCCCGCGAAGCCTGCCTCCGCGGCGATCTTCGCGCTCAGCCCGCTATGGGCCTCCATGAGAAAGCTCAATCCCTGATCTTCAATCAAATGTCTCAGCTGGGTCGTCTTTTTGATGTCGGTTGTGGGCATGGAATTCTCCCCGGGTTGGGTCGGAGTTCAATCGCGTGGCCGGACGATTGATGGCGTGCGGCGACCAGTCGTCGCCGCCCATAGATTCCGTGCCGTCCGCTTGAAATCCGCTGTAGGTTATCGCCGTAGTCCTGTCCGGTGCCTCGCCTCCCCGCCCGGATGGCGGCGGTGATCACGATGGCCCATGTGTGTCTCAGTCCCGTCATTCGTCGCCGTGCCGCCCGCGGGTTCTTGCCCCGCACATGCTCAAGCGCGGCGGCGGGCCGAGTTCCCTCAGCCCCCGACGTTTTTTTATTCACCCGCCCGACTCGCGGCCGTGACGTCTTCGCCCCGCGGCACCGCCTTTAAATGCGGGAAGCGTGGCGAAAAGGGGCCAACCGGGCGGAACTTTAATTTTCCAGCGCGGACGTCCCCCCGGGCGCCCCCACCGACGAGTGAGGAGGGGCGCCCAAACGTTCCGCGGAGATTTTCGCCCCGGCCGCCCGAGCCGGCCGGCGCTACTGGAGCGTGACGAGAACGAGCACCAGCCCCTTGCCCTCTTTGAGCCCCGTCATGGCCTTGCCGAGGACTGCTCCCTGGGCCCGCGTGTGGTCAGCGACTTTCATGGCGTGACCCGGCGTCTCTGAAGTCGTCAGCAAATCGCCGGGCTCGATCGCGCCCGCGGAGGCGTCGGCCCAGCAGTAGACGCGCCCGGTCAGCGCCACCGGCTGCTTCCCGTCCGCGATTGAGCCCTCCTGGCTCATAACCATTCCCGGCCTGACGCCCCCCGCGCCGCTGACGATGCCCGCCACCCGGCGGTCGTAGGCGCGGCCGCTGACCGCCAGCCGGCCGGGGCTCGCCGGGTCGATCGAGACGACTAAACCCGGCTCGACCCCGGCGGCGGCGCCGCTGACGTCGAAATTCTCGGAGAAGTCGGCCCCGCCCGTGATCTGGAGCGCGCCGACGCCGACCAGCCCGTTGGTGTCGATCGTCAGGCGGGCCCGCTGCGCCGTGCGGTCGTAGATGCCGAACAAGCCCGGCGTGCCGAAGACCCCGCTCTCGATTGTCCAGACGCGGCGCTGCCCGCCGGGCCTGCTGTCGAGGGTCAGGATCGCCCGCTCGTCGTTGCTCCTGATCGTAGTCTCGACGAAACCGGTGCCCTCGACGTGGAGCTTGGTCTCCGGGCCGAAAGTGCCGATGCCGACGTTGCCGTTGCGGAACGGATCGCCGTTGGCGGGGAAGGGGCTGAGAATGACGTGATTGTGACCCGCCGGGCCGACGCTCTGGATGACGACCGAGCTCGTCCTGGAGACGAGGTCGACCTCGGTCCCTGTTTGAAAGCTGAGATCCTTGCCGGCGTTCTCGAAGCGGACCCCGCCGCTGACGTGCAGTCTGGCGAGCGGGCTGGTCGTCCCGAGCCCGACGTTACCCGTGTCGCTGATCATGAAGTCGTAGTTGGCCGCGCTCCCCGCCGTCCCCGGGTCGCTCGCAGTCCGGAAGAAGTACAAGCCCCCGTTCGTCTGCCCCAACCCGAACCGCTGCCCCGCGGCGTTGGCATTCCAGGCGATGGCCGCCGCGTTCTCCAGATCGAGCGATCCCTTCCACCCGTTCGACGTCCACCGCGGGCCCCCGCCCAGGCTCAGGCGATGCCTGGGCGCCGGCGTCCCGATGCCGACGTTGCCGTCGGCGCTCACCACGACGCCCGAATCGCCGAGCGCGTCGGCGGAGGTGAACTTGGCGAGCTGCCCCACCGTCCCGCTCGTCGCCGCCGTCAGCGCCTCGGACCCCCGGGTCTTGTCATCCGTCTCTTCGCCCGCCCGGCCGCCCTGGCGATTGACACCCTCGCGCCCGGCCCCGATCTGGCGATCGCTCGGCGTGCTCGCCCCGGCGATCATGCTCTCGTCGTCTTTGATCACGGTTAGCTCGCCGCCCAGGCCGTCCTGACTCTGGCTCGTGATCCAGAGCCGGTCCGCACGCCCGTCGCGCTCCCGGGCACGGTCCAC
>Ga0075431_100008050_pt1 | contig 10519 bp, 10 predicted proteins | sample RhiMetdeltSRZDD5_FD_75297 | JGI IMG/M metagenome (GOLD analysis project Ga0075431, IMG submission 75297) | Populus rhizosphere microbial communities from Tennessee, USA - Rhizosphere MetaG P. deltoides SRZDD5 | ecosystem: Host-associated > Plants > Roots > Rhizosphere > Soil | place: USA...
GTCGAGGTATACGGCGACCTGGCTGTCGGTGCGGAACTCCGCCGAGCCGGTTGCGACGCCGCGCATCACGATGGCGTTTGCGCCCGGCTGGAAGCTGACCAGGCTGACGCTCGGCAGCGCGTTCACGATGTCCTGGGTGCTTTGGAACGCCTGCTTCTCGATGTCGTCGGTCGTGAACGCCGTGATGCTCTGCGAAACCGTCTGCAGGTTCAGCTCGCGGCGCGTGGCCGTGACGATGATCTCTTCGAGGCGGCTACCCTCGTCCGCGCGCTGGGCGAGCGCGCCGGTTGCCGGGTACAGCGCCGCGACAATCGCCGCGGCCAGGGGTGTAGTCCGGGAGCCAAGCAGGGGGGGGAGTGTTGCGCCCGTGCCGATTCGGATCCTGGAAGTGGCGATCGGCCGACGACGTTCGTTCATGGAGCCCCCCGGTTGCTTCGTCCCGAATGCCTCGGCTCAACGGCGAATGCTCTCGGATATTCGGCGCGAGCCGACTCGTCGGCGCGAGCCTAGCGCATGAAACGCGAGTTTGCCAACAACCCGACGCGGTGCAGCGACACGCTGTTGCGTGCGCACCTCACTCAGTACGCGCCGCCGCGCGAGGAACGCAGTCGCCCGTCCTCGACGGAGAGGGTGTACGCGAGCCCGCCCTGGCCCCGCCACGACGCGAGGTCGAATCGGCCCGGGCCCGGCGCGAGGCGATAGACCTCCACGTCATGGATTGTGAGCGACTTGCCGTGCTCGCAGCGCTCGGGGCGGCGCGTGGTGCGCATGAAATATGCGTACGGCGTCGGGTGATCGGCCGTCGCGAAGACCTGCGCCATTCCGGTAGCCGGATCGATGTGCAGCGCCGTTTCGCGATCGGCCGCGATCGCGCGGGCCTCAGCCGTCCAGTCGTCCTGCACCAGCCGGGCCAGCAGGGCGACGGTTCGCCCGATCCGGTCGCGCTCCCAGAGATGCTGGTCGGTGAGCACACCCTGCAGACGCGGCAGGGCCAGGAAATTACGCTCGAGCGTCACGTCCTCGGCGTACGGGTCGGCGAGCGCCACCTCGCTGATCAGGCTCTCCGGGCTCATCGCCGAATAGGAGAACTCCCCGAGGATCGCCATGCCGGCGCTCGTTCCCCCGATCGGGGCCGGTTTGGCCGCGACGAAATTGATCGCATCCTGCACCGGCGTCCCCTTCCAGTATCGAACATAGTTCGACTGGTCGCCGCCGCCGATGAAGATCGCCTCCGCATTGCGGATGGTCGCGATCACCGCCGGGTCGTTGGCGGCCTCGCGGCTGTCGAACACGATGGTTTCCACAGAGTCGCAGTGGCAAAGACCGTAGATGTACTCGTTGTAGTCGTCGTCGCCCGAGGCGCGCAGCACGACGAAGTCGCCGCCGCCGGCGAGCTCCCCCATGCGCGTGAAGTTCGCATCGACGTCGTCGCCCCCGCCCTGGGGCACGAGCAGACCCCTGGTCGGCCGGACAACGTCGGCTGGATTGCCGATCAGGTAGTGTTGGTAGCCGGCCAATGGCGGCGTCGCCGAGGGCGTCTCGTCGGCCGAGACTGGCAAGATCACAAGCAGCGAAGCGAAGGCTGCGGCCAGCCGGACGATCGAGGCTACGTGGATGCGGACCCAAGGGTGTTGCGGCATGGGGCACCGGATTGCGACGGCGGGCAGCATACTGAACCGCGCCCCGGTGCGAGCGGTCGTCGCCGCGGCGGCCTCGGTCCTGCTCTGCGCGTGCCATGCCCCGGCGCCCATCGCCCCGCTGCCCAGCCCGGCAACCGCCGCGGCCGATCCGTACGTCGAGCGCGACGTCGGCGTACCGATGCGCGACGGAGTCCTGCTGCGCGCGGACGTGTACCGGCCGACGCGCGAAGGCCGATTTCCGGTGCTGGTCTACCGCACCCCCTACGGCAAGCACTCCGCGGCGGACGGCTACCGGACCCACCTCAAGGCCGTGGCACGCGGCTACGCCGTCGTGCTCCAGGACGTGCGCGGCCGTTACGCCTCGGACGGGCGCTTCGATCCGTATCGCCAGGAAGGCGCCGACGGTTACGACACGATCGAGTGGGCCGCGTCGCAGCCCTGGTCGACCGGTGTCGTCGGGACGTACGGACTGTCGTACCCCGGCGCGGTCCAGTGGCTGGCTGCCATGGAAACGCCGCCGCATCTTGCGGCGATGGCGCCGGCGATGACCTTCTCCTCGCCGCGGAATTTCTTCTACTCGAACGGCGTGTTCGACCGCTCGTGGCTGCCGTGGATCTACGTCAACATCGCGCCGGACATCCGCCGGAAACTCGGGCTTCCGGGCGCTCTGGACACGACCGAGGCCGCCAAGACATGGCCTACGGTTGCCGATGAGTACCGCTCGTGGCTACCGCTCAAGGACCTGCCCTGGCTGCAACGGGAAGCGCCGTTCTATTTCGAGTGGCTTGCGCACCCACCCGAGGATCCGTGGTGGAACTGGGCGGAGCTCCGCGGCCACTACGCCAGGGTCACGGCCGCCGTCCTGAATCTCAGCGGCTGGTACGACGAGGGGTACGGGCCCGAAGGCGCAGCGACGAACTTCAACGGGCTCGTCGAGGCGAGGTCGCGTGGCGGTGGTGCGCGCACCCACCTGGTGCTGGGTCCGTGGGTGCACGGGATCGGGTCGACCGGCGAGCGGCGCGTCGGCGAGCTCGACTTCGGGCCGGCCGCGCCGATCGACTACGACGACGTCGTGCTGGACTTCTTCGACCACTACCTGCGCGGCGTGCGAAACGAGTACGCCGACAGCGCCCCGGTGCGCCACTTCGTCATGGGCGCGAACGAGTGGCGCAGCGACTCGGGCTGGCCGCCGGCCGGCACCACGGTGGTCCCGCTCTACCTCGTGCAGAGCGCAGACGGGCTCAAGATCCTGCAGTTCGGAGAACCCCCGGGGTCACCGGCGTACAGCACTTTCGTTTCCGACCCCGCCGACCCGGTAACCGATCCGCATGCGCAATATGGCCCGCACGACTATCGGCAGCTCGAGGGGCGCAAGGATGTACTTACCTTCGACACCGAGCCGCTCGCGGAGATTCTGCAGGTTTCCGGGGCGATCACCGCCGTCATTCATGCCTCCTGCGACTGCCGGGACTTCGATCTGTGGGTCCGGCTGCAGGACGTGTACCCGGACGGCCGTGCCATCAACCTGATGAGCCCCGGGAACGACGTCATCCGTGCCAGCTATCGCCAGCCGGACCGCGGCCGGCAACTGCTCACGCCGGGCAAGATTTACGAGCTCAGGTTACCGGCCCTGCTGACGAGCATCCGCTTCGCGCGCGGCCACCGGATTCGCGCCCAGATCTCTGCGTCCTTTGCGCCTCACATGTCGCGCAACCTCCAGACCGGCGAGTCCGAAATTGTGTCCGCCGCCTCGAGGGCGACGCGCATCACGATTCACCACGGCGGCGGCGCGAGGTCGCATGTCCTGGTTCCGATATTCGAGCCCGCCGGTGGCGAGGGCCGCCGGTGAGACCACGATCGGCTACCACACCGGGAAGCGCAGGACGGCGTAGACTCCCGTCGAAATCAGGCTCCGGGAGGGCGCCATGACGCCATGGGAGATCAAGGGTCGCGAGCTCGTCAACTGCACTTGCGAGTACGGCTGCAACTGCCAGTTCAACGCGCTGCCGGACAAGGGGCATTGTCACGCGGTCGCGGGCATTCAGATCGACGAGGGCCATTATGGCAAGGTCCGGCTGGACGGCCTGCGGGTCGCGGCGATTTTCAAATGGCCGGGTCCGATCCACGAGGGGAATGCCGAGGCGATCGCTTTCGTCGACGAGAGCGCGAGCCCGGAGCAGCGCGAAGCGCTATTGAAGATCATGACCGGGCAGGACACTGATCCATTTGCCACGATGTTTGCGGTCTATGCCACCACGGTCAGCAAGATGAACGCCCCGGTGTTCACGAAGATCGATCTCGAGCTGGATGTCGACGGCCGAAGGGGTCGCATTTTCGTCAGGGACTATATCGAGACGAAAGGCGAGCCCATCCGCAACAAGGTGACCGGCGAGGAATCCCGCGCGCAGATCGTACTGCCGAACGGCTTCGAGTACACGGTGGCCGACATCGGCAGCGCCTCCAGCAGAACGCGAGGCCCTGTTCAGGTCGAGATGAAGGATACCTACGGCCAGTTCGCGCGATTACATCTCAACAATCACGGCGTCGTGCGCACCTGATTACTCCCCGAGGTTCGTCGCGCCTTCCTCGGCCTGCGGCACCGGCCGGTCCTTGACCACGAACGCCCCGAGCAGGATGCCGACCTCGTAGAGCAGATACATCGGCACCGCCATCGCGGTCTGGGAGACCGCATCCGGGGGCGTCAGGAAGGCCGCGACCACGAAGATGCCGAGCAGCACGTAGCCGCGATTCTTCTTCAGCGTCCTGACGCTGACGAGCCCCGATGCGACCAGCAGCACGGTCGCGACCGGTGTCTCGAACGCCATCCCGAAAGCGAAGAACAGCAGCACGACGAAATCGAGATAGCTCGAGATGTCGGTCATCATCTTCACGCCTTCCGGCGTCGTCATCGCGAGGAACTTGAACATCAGCGGAAAGACGACGAAGTAGGCAAACGCCGTGCCGGCGTAGAACAGCACGACGCTCGAGAAAAACAGCGGCAGCGCGAAGCGTTTCTCGTTGCGATAGAGGCCGGGCGCGACGAATGCCCACGCCTGGTAGAGCACGTACGGCATCGCGACGAAGAGCGAGGCGAACAGCGCCAGCTTGAGCGGCGTCATGAACGGTGCGATGACGCTGGTGGCGATCAGCGAATTGCCCTCGGGCAGCTTGTCGATCAGCGGCTTCGCGATGATCGTGAACAGCTGGTTGGAGAAGAACGCGAGCGGCAGGAACACGACGAGAACCGCGATCATCGACCGGAGCAGCCGGTCGCGGAGCTCCAGCAGGTGCGAGATCAGCGTGCCTTCGGCCAGCTGTTCGGGATCACGAGTCTCGGGACTCATCGGGCCTGCCCGGGCGCGGCGCCGCTTCGCCGGGAGTGGTCGGGGTCGGGGTCGGGGTGTGGATCGTGCGCCCGTCGGTCGGCGGGTCGCGCAGCGGATCGTACTGCGCTTCCTGCTCGAGCTGGGCGCGAAGCTGCCGCGCCATCGCGCGGGCACGGCCGGCCCAGCGGCCGAGGTCGGCCGCAAGCTTGGGCAGTCGTTCCGGTCCAAGGACCAGCAACGCGATCGCGAAGATCAGCGCGATCTCTGTGAAGCCGACCTCGAACATGCCTCAGGCGCTGGTCTTGCTTTCAGGCTTGACGGCGCCCTCGCGCTCCTCGAAGTCCGCGTCCTTGCCACCCAGATCCTTGATCTGCCGGGTGGTCTCTTCCTCGCCCTCGTTGACCGCCTTCTTGAAGCCACGGACGGCAGCGCCCAGATCGGAACCGACGCTGCGCAGCTTCTTGGCCCCGAACAGGATCAGGGCGATGACGAGGATGATGAGCAACTCACGAAAGCCAATTCCCATTAGCGATCTCCGGTGCCTTGTCGGCCAGTTCGATGATACGCCAATACTCCCGGGCGGCCGGGCGGCGGGGCGTCACGCTGGCGCAGTGTGGAGCCGGAATGTGACCGGCCCGTCATTCACCAGGCCCACGCGCATGTGCTCGCCAAATCGCCCGGTGGCGAGTCGCTCACCGAGCGCCTTGCGCGCGTGGGCGACGGCGTGATCGAACATCGCTCGCCCGTGATCCGGCGGCGCTGCGGACGTGAAGCTCGGCCGCAGCCCGCGGCTCGTGTCGGCCGCCAGCGTGAACTGCGGGACGAGAAGCAGCGCGCCGCCCGTCTCGAGCAGGCTCAGGTTCATGCGACCTTCGGCATCTTCAAACACCCGGTACTTGAGCAGGCGGTCGACTGTCCGCTCGACGGTGTCTTCCCCATCCGTTGGTTCGACCGCGATCAGCACCAGGAGTCCCCGGCCGATCTCCCCGACGATGGCGTCGCCAATCTCCACTCGCGCCTCCGTGACTCGCTGCAGCAGGGCAATCATGTGAGCGTGGATGGTTGAACGCGGGGTGGGGAGCATGACGGAAAACGGGGCCCTGCTGAAGGACCTCATGGTATTTCCACCATTCTCCACCCGTGGCCACCAATGCACAATAATAGGACTAGATATCCCAACTTTCGCCTCTGCCACCGTTTTGCTTGGAGCCTCGTGGCCGAATTGATAGGCGATCAGACCGGTTACCCGATCGAAAGACAAAGATGACCACTAAATGCACGTACGTGGGGGGGGAATTGCGACTCTACGGTGATCGTGGCCGGAGGCATTGTTTCCATGGTCTAAAGTTGCCAGCCAAATAAAGACAGAAGTGGGAGAGAAGTATCATCCGGCAGTGGTGCTGGTGGCCGAAGGCTGTACCGGACGCACTAAAGCCGGCAAGCGACTGAGGTCACAACAAGTTCCTGCGGCTGTCATGAGGCCGCAATGGGACCGCCACAGGCTGCGCGCCCAACGGAGGTCGCCGAGTCGCCATGAGCCCCATGCCACCCGCGATGTCGTTCCCGAACAGTCGGCGGGTGCGCACCTGTTTTCTCTCGGATATCCACCTTGGGTTCTCTGGTTGCCGCGCCGACTACCTGCTCGACTTCCTGGCCGGGCTCGAGTGCGAAACGCTTTACCTGGTCGGCGACATCATCGACCTCTGGAGCCTCAAGCGCAGGATCTACTGGCCGCAGGCACACCACGAGGTCGTCCGTGCCGTGCTCGAGCGGGCCCGCCGCGGAACGCGGGTCGTCTACGTGCCGGGGAACCACGACCAGCCATTCCGCGATTTCGCGGGCTGGGTTCTCGGCCAGGTAGAGATCCTTGCCGAGGCGGTCCACGAAACGGCCGATGGCCGCCGGTTCCTGGTCCTGCACGGCGACGGGTTCGACAGCGTGATCCGGGCCAGTCCGCTGCTCGAGACGCTCGGCAACCACACCTACGCGCTGGTCCTGCGACTCAATCGGTACGTCGATGGCGTGCGACGGCGACTGGGCTACCCCTACTGGTCTGTGGCGGCCTTTCTCAAGCACAAGGTCAAGAACGCCGTCCGCTACATCGCGAACTTCGAGCGTGCAATGGCCTTCGAGGCGCGTCGCCGCGGCATGGATGGGCTGATCTGCGGCCACATCCACCGCGCGGCGATCGCGAACATCGACGGGATCACCTACTGCAACGACGGCGACTGGGTCGAAAGCTGCACGGCACTGGTCGAGGATTTCGACGGTCGCCTGTCGCTGCTGCGCTGGACCGGGAAGCCGGAGCTGCTCGGCGAGTCGGCGGAGGCACCTCCGGTCCGCCGCGGGCTGCAGGAATCGCTGGCCGCATGAGGATCGCGCTCGCGACCGACGCCTGGTCGCCCCAGACTAACGGCGTCGTCCGAACCTTGTCGGTGACCGTCGCGGAGCTCGAGAGCGCGGGTCACGTCGTCGAAGTTATCGAGCCCACGGCCTTCCGTACCGTGCCCTGCCCGACGTATCCGGAAATCCGCCTCGCCATCCTGCCGTACCGTCAGCTGAAGCGGCGGCTCGATCGCTTTGCGCCGGATGCCGTGCATGTCGCAACGGAGGGACCGATCGGCCTCGCCACCCGCCGCTGGTGCCGGCGCAGCGGACAGCCGTTCACGACCTCCTACCACACACAGTTTCCCGAGTACGTCCGGGCGCGGGCGCCCGTTCCGGTCGCGATCACCTACGCACACCTGCGGCGGTTTCATGGAGCAGCGTCGCGCACGCTGGTGGCGACGCCGTCCATGCTGCGGCAGTTGCAGGAGCGCGGCTTTCGCAACCTTGGGCTGTGGACCCGCGGTGTCGACACATCGCTCTTTCGTCCGCGTCCCAAGGACACACAACTCGCGCTGCCGCGACCCCTGTGGCTTTACTTTGGCCGCGTGGCGGTGGAGAAGGGCATCGAGGACTTTCTCGAGCTGGATGTCCCCGGGACCAAGCTGGTCGTGGGCGGTGGCCCGGCCGAGGAGGAGTTGCGCGCACGCTATCCGGACGCGGTATTCATGGGATTCCGGTACGGCGAGGCGCTCGCGGCGCTGGTCGCCGAGGCCGACGTGTTCGTTTTTCCCAGCCGAACGGATACGTTCGGGCTGGTGCTCCTGGAAGCGATGGCCTGTGGAGTGCCGGTCGCAGCCTATCCGGTGACGGGCCCTATCGACGTGGTCGAAAATGGCGTGACCGGCGTACTCGACCGGGACCTGCGCAGGGCGGCGCTCGCGGCACTGGCGCTCGATCCCGCCGCATGCCGGGCCTACGCGCTCAAATACACGTGGGGTGCGGCCACGCGGCAGTTCCTGCAGCAGCTCGCGACCTAGAGAGGCGCGAGCTCGCGCGCGCGGGCCAGTGCTTCCTCTGCCTGCGTGTTCCGCCCGCGGGCACGGAATGATTCGCCGATCAGCTGCCAGGCCTGAGACTGCGTGCCGTCGTCGCCAATCGACATCGAAAGCGCCTTGCGACCCATGGCTTCCGCCTGCGGAAAATTGCCCTGGTCCATTCGCAGGCGTCCAAGCTCGATCCACAGCAGTGGGTTGTTGGGCTCGATTCGGAGCGCGCGATCGAGGGACACGGCCGCGCCGGGCAGGTCGCCGCGCTTGCGTTGCGTTTGCGCCTGCGAGACCAGCGCCCTGCTGGCCGGGCTCAAGGTCGCGGGCGGCGCACGCGGCCGTTCCCGCGGCGGCGGGAGCGGCATGGGTACCTGTACCGACGGTTCGGCCTCCGGCGTCGGCCCGGTGATCACCGGCGGCGTCTCGACGGCCGGGCCTTCGCCCGGCCCCTTGGTCGACTTGTCGCTGGGAGCGCCGGTTTCCGTTTTGAACGGGCTGGATGCGCATCCGGCCAGGACGATGGCACACAGATAGAGGCTGGCGCGGGCGACACGCATAGTGAATACCTGCAGGACGACCGCCGGACGCGGCAGTCGCGATCCGCGGAGCGGACGTTGCTGCTCAGGTCTCCGGCGCCGAAATGATACCGTTTTGCTGCGGCGGGCTGACGCGTGGGTCGACCGATTCGCCCCACGGCCGTACCATCGGCCAGTCGCCTTCATCCGCAGAGGGGGGACAGATCGTGCTCGGCGGAAGCATGGAGTCGATCGGAAACGGCAGGCTGACCGCCGCGCCGCTGCAGTAGGGCGAGGTCTCATCGCCGGTGTAGTAATCGACCCAGCGATCCTCGAGGGTCTCCGGCATCAGCGGTTCGAACGACGAGGTGTCGATCGAACCCATGAGCCGCGACCACGCGGCCAGGGCCCCCGTCGTACCGGTGAGGCCGGTGGGACTGTTGTCGTCGTGCCCGACCCAGACGATGAGCAGGTGCGAGCCGGAGAACCCGGCGAACCAGCTGTCGCGGTAGTCGTTCGACGTGCCGGTCTTGCCGGCGACCACGAGGTTGGGGGAGAGATCCTTGCGCGCCGGGCGACCGGTGCCGCGATTCATCACCTCGATCAGCATCCGATCGAGCACGTAGACGGCATCCGCGTCCGCGACCTGCTCTACTTCGAGCTCCGGCGCCTTGAGCGGTTTGTTCTGCTCGTCGAGCACCGCGCGCACGGCGCGCAGCGGCGAACGGAACCCGCCGTTGGCGAGCGTGTTGTAGAGCTGCGCGACTTCGAACGGGCTCAGGTTCGCTGCGCCGAGCAGCATCGACGGATACGCATTCGGTTTCTTTTCGAGACCGAGCTGTACATAGGTGTCCGCGACGTGTTCGAGGCCTACCTCGAGCCCGAGGTTGACCGTCGCGAGATTGAGTGACTGCGTGAGCGCGCGGACCATCGGCACGGGACCGTTCACCTCGTTGGTGAAGTTGGCAGGACGCCACGTGTCCCCGTTTGGCAATTTGAGTTCCACAGGTTCGTCCGCCAGGTAGGACACCGGCGAATACTCCCCGGTCTCGAGTGCCGCGAGATACACCATCGGCTTGGCGAGCGAGCCGATCGGACGCCGGGCGTCGAGTGCACGGTTGAACCCGTCGAAGGATGCGTGCCGCCCGCCCACAATGGCGGTCACCTCTCCGGTCTGCGGCGACGTTGCAACGATCACGCCTTCGAGCCCCTTGGCGCCCTTGCGCCCGGATTTCTCCAGACGCTCGAGCTCGGCGGTCAGGGCCCGCTCGGCCCCGTTCTGCAGCAGCGGGTCGAGCGTGCTGAAGACCACCAGCCCCGCCTCGGTGAGATCTTCTTCCTTGTAGTCGCTGCGTAATTGGCGGCGCACCAGGTCGAGAAAGGCCGGGTAGTAGCCCGCGCCCTGCCGGCTGGGCTCAGTGAGGCCGAGCGGACGCGCGCTGGCGCTTCGTGCGTCATCGACCGCGATCACGCCCTGCGCCGCGAGCAGCTTGAGCACCAGGTTGCGGCGCTCGAGCGCGCGCTCCGGGTGCCGGCGTGGGTCGTAGTAGGACGGCCCGCGGACGATCGCGACCATGAGCGCGACCTCATGAAGCTCGAGCTCGGAGAGTGGCTTACCGAAATAGAACTGGCTCGCGAGACCGAAGCCGTGCACGGCGCGCTGG
>Ga0075431_100008051_pt1 | contig 10518 bp, 10 predicted proteins | sample RhiMetdeltSRZDD5_FD_75297 | JGI IMG/M metagenome (GOLD analysis project Ga0075431, IMG submission 75297) | Populus rhizosphere microbial communities from Tennessee, USA - Rhizosphere MetaG P. deltoides SRZDD5 | ecosystem: Host-associated > Plants > Roots > Rhizosphere > Soil | place: USA...
CGCGGTCGTCCTGCCGCCGTCCGGGTCATCGGGATCGAACCGACGCCGGTGATCGAGGTCGGCACGGGTCGCGGGACGTCCGCATCCGGGAAAACGGCAGATGCGGTCACGATCACGGATCCACCGATCGAGCCGCCGGGACGGCACGTACCGGCGCGGGGGGCTCGGTGGCGGCCGGTCCGCGACGTGCACGCGGACCGTCGTCGTCGACCGGGTCAATGCATCCACGAGGGCGGACAGAGGCAGGACGCCGTGACCGGCCACCTCACCGCCGGTGCCAGGCAGTTGGTCGACGAGCGCCATGAGCTCCGCGGCCGTCGCATGGATCACGACCTCTGTGTTCACCGCCTCTGTGTTCACCGGATCCGTCGGCACGGTTCCGGTCGATGACGCGGGTGCAGGGCTGGAGTCGGCGCGGCCGAGCATGCGACTGAGGGCGATGTCGGCGCGGAGCTGGTCGAGGCTGCGTGGGTCGCCGTGACGGCGTGCATGGATCGCGGCTCGGGTGATGCTGGTCATCGCCGCTGCTGCGGCGAGGGCGTCGTGGGTGGAGACCAGGTCGGCGGTACCGCATTCGTCGGAGACGAGCCGTAGCGCACGCTGCTCGATGGTCCGCCTGCGGATCCGGTCGGTCGCGGCCGCGTCGCGGGAGGCGACCTCGCGGCGGGCGCGTTGCTTGATCCGCTGCAGGGGGTGGGTGCGGGCCCAGTCGAGCAAGGCGGTCTCCGCCTCCGCTGCCTGCGCATCGTCGGACAGGGTGCCGAGCTCATCGATGATCGTAAACGCTGCGCGTTCGGTGAGGGTGCCGTCGGACAGTGCGGCCAGCGTGGCGGGGTAGTTCTTGACCAGCTCCCAGGACCGGTGGATCCGGGCGTTCGCCGCGCCGCGGTGCAGGTTGAGCGCCAGGCCGATCTCGTCCGCGACGGACCGGAGCAGGCCGCCGTGCCAGCGACGCTCGCCGGCGCGTGCCGGACGGTCGGCAGGCTCGGGGAGCTCATGGCCGAGGTCGGCGGACACCCCGCGGGTGACGTCGTCGAACGCCGCGATCGCTTCGGCTCTCAACGCCGCCAGCCTGGCGTTGACCCGCTCGATCGCCTCGACGCGATCCAGCCAGCCGCTGTCGGCGAGCCCACGGGTGTCCTGCTCCTCGAGCCGTGCCAGCAGATCCGACCCCTCGGCATCACCGACGCCGAGCATCCCGTGACACTCGACGGCCGCAGTCATCCGGCGTGCCCGGTTGCGTAAGCCGACCAGGTCGCCGGCCGATGGCGGACGCCAGCCGCGCGCCCACAGCGAGCCCTCACGGGGCCGCGGTCGATCGATCAGCTCGCGCATGAGTCGATCATATGTTCGAATAGAGTCGAACGCAAATCACCGAGCGGGATTGGGAACCTGGCTGCGGCAGCGGACATAGACAGCATGTGACCATGACCGGCAGGGGACAGCGGGTGACGACAGCGCACGGCACCGATCGGATGCTCTGGGAGGACGGCAGCCGTGCGAGGTCCGAGGTGTTCGGCCTGCTGTTCGAGCGACACGCGAAGGCGATCTACAACTACTGCTTCCGGCAGACCGGCTCCTGGGCCGCGGCGGAGGACCTCGTCTCGGTGGTCTTCCTGGAGGCCTGGCGCCGCCGCCGCGACGTGAACCTGCACCAGGACTCCGCTCTGCCCTGGCTGTACGGCGTGGCGACGAACGTCTGCCGCAACAGCCTGCGCTCGACCCGTCGCCACCGTGCCGCACTACGCCGCATCACCGACCAGCTGACGGAACCCGACCCGGCCGACGACGTTGCCAGCCGGGTCGACGACGAACGCCGGATGGGCGAGATCCTCGGCGCGATCAGGATGCTGCCACGCCGCGAGCAGGAGGTGCTCGGGCTCGTGGTCTGGTCCGGCCTCGACTACGCAGCCGCCGCGGCAGCGCTCGGCGTACCCGTCGGGACCGTCCGGTCACGGCTGTCCCGGGCCCGCGCCCGGCTGTCCGGTCACCTCAACCTGCCAGCTCTCGAGGAGGCACCATGACCGATCTGACGCCACCCCCGGAACGCGATCTCGGGCTGGAGCGCCGTAGCGCCATCCGAGCCGTGCTCAGCACCGAGGAGTCCCAGCACCGCCCCGTCGTACCCGTGCTCGCCGCCGCGGCGGTCGTCGCGGTGGTCGGCGGTGCCGCGGTCGCCGTACCGGCGCTGACCGACGACCGGCAGCCGCCCACTGGAGGCAGCGGCCCCGGGCTGACCACCACGACCACCACGACCACCACGACCACCGCGCGCCCGACGACGCTCCAGACGCCGCCGCCACGGCCCACAGTCGGTCAGTCGAACGGCACGGTCGACCCGAAGGACTGGCCGACGATCACGCCCAAGCCGTCGCGACCGCCGGAGCAGACCTGCCGTGCCATGCTTGCCGACTACCGGACCTCGCCGAGCGGGTCACCGGTGAGGACGTTTGCCGATGCACCCGTCAAGGCGTCGCTGACGGGACGCTGGGGCACCAGCATGATCTTCGCCGAGAACGGCCGCTGGGTCGGCTGTGACACCGCCGGCTACCGGTTCAACCACGGCAGCATCCGGGCGCCCGCCGCGGCCGCGCCGCCGGCGGTGACGGACAACGACGCGTTCGCCGTGTCGCAGTACGCGCAGTCCGAGACCTGGCAACCGAACAGCGACTGGTACCACTTCTACTGGGCGGCCGGCGTGCTGCCCGACGGCGTCGCGAAGATCAGCTACACGTTCCCGGACGGTGGGACCGAGCAGGCGAAGGTGACCGGCCGGTTCTGGCTGATGCAGCACGCCCCCGACGAGCCGTTGCAGGAAGGCGTGCCCGAGGGCGACCCGATCAAGGTGACGCTGAGCCGGTCCGACGGTTCGGTGATCCGGACCTTCAGCCTGCGGTGGGGCGAGCAGACCTGCGCGCACATCAACCACGGCTGCTGAGGATGCGCCGTACGGCGTAGACGACGGCGTCTCGTCCCACCCGGGTCACGATCAGGGTCGCGCTCCCGGAGCCCTTCGGGGCGAGGCGCCGCCGTAGCACCGACGGGTCCAGGTCGATACCGCGTTTCTTGATCTCCAGGGTGCCGACGGCATGCTCCCGGACCCAGCGCCGCAGCACCTTCTCGGTGTAGGGGAGTTGCTCCAGCACCTCGTACGCCGTCGCCAGCTCGGTCCGCACCAGCTGGTCCGCGGTGACGTAGGCGATCCGCGGGTCCAGCAGCCGACCGCCGACGGAGCCGCAGACCGCGGTGACCAGACCGGCCCGGATCACCGCGCCGTCGGGCTCGTACAGGTAGCGCCCGGCCGGGCCGGTCTCCGGCTCGACCGCGTTCGCGGCCGTAACGGTCGTACCGGACGGCAGCAGGGTGGCGCGCCGGCCCACACCCGACGAGAGCGCACCGGACCATAGCGCCGCTTCCTTCACCTCACCCGTGTCGCTGACCCACTCGGCCTCGACGCCGCTCGGGACCGCATCGTGCGGGATGCCCGGCGCCACCTTCACACAGGCGGTGCCGGCCAGCAGCCCGGTGATGAAGCTCCATGGCGGCGAGTACGCGTGCCGGTCGAAGACCCGGCGGCCGTCCGCTCGCCGGGCCGGGTCTGCGAACACCACGTCGTACGACGCGGTGCCGGCGCTCTCCGCAGCACCCACCACGACCTGGCCGGACAGACCCAGTGCGGAAAGGTTGGCCCGGGCAACGACCGCGGCGAGCGGTTCGCGTTCGACCCCGGTGACGCGTAGACCGGCGCGTGCCATCGCGACCAGGTCGCCGCCGATGCCGCAGCCGAGATCGATGACGGTTGCCTCCGGCAACACAGACGCGATGCGCCGGGCGCGATGGGTGGCGACCGTTACGCGGGTTGCCTGTTCCAGGCCGTCCGCGGTGAAGTACATCCGCTCCGCGTCCGTGCCGAACTTCGCGACCGCGCGCTGCCGCAGGGACGCCTGGGTGACCGCTGCGCTGACCAGGTCCGCGTCGTACCGGCGCCGAAGATTCGCGACCAGCGGCAGCTCGTCACCGGCCCGGTACGCCGCGCACGCCTCGGTGAGGACAGCGAGGCCGGGTGGCGACAGCAGCCGGGCGAACGCGTCAGGGTCCACCCGGCAGAGTCTGTCGCGACCCGGCCTACCCGGTCACACCGGGCTGTAGCAGAGCTCGCTCCACCTGTTCAGCGTCTTGTTGTAGAGCCGCCAGTACATCCCGGACCGGGTGCGCGGTCCGTAGATCCCGGTCTGCGACACTCCGTGCTTGGCCTGGATGATCCGGACCGTGTTGCGGGTCTGGGTGCCGTAGTAGCCGTCGACAACGATCTCCGGATCGTCGTAGCAGTACTGGATGGTGCGCTGCAGCCAGGTGACGCCGGAGTTCCGGTCGCCGAGCTCGAGGTAGCAGTTGAAGTGCGACCCCGAGGTCGCGTTGTACGCCGGCGCGTTCAGGTACCACCCGTTGCCGACGTACGCGCTCTTCACGGTGGTGCAGTTCGGTGTCGCCGCAGCCTGTGCCGGTGCCGCGGCAGCGACCAGCGAGGTCGCCGTCGCGGCGGTGGCGATGACAGTGATGGCCAGCTTTCGTCCGATTCGCATGATGTCGAACCCTCCCCAAGTAAACGAATGTGCCGTACGACGTCCCGACTGTCTCGCGGCCGGATACAGCCGCCGTACATCAGGACAGGACGTCGTACGGCACGGGTCGGTTGGGAACTGCCAGCTCAGATCGGGCTGTAGCAGCGCTCGCTCCAGCGGTCCAGCTGGTAGCTGTACAACCGCCAGAACATCGCGGACCGGGTCTGCGGGCCGTATACACCGTCGACCTTGATCTTGTGCAGCCGCTGGACCCGCATCACCGCGGCCCGGGTCTGGCCGCCGTAGATCCCGTCAACGGCCAGGTGAGTGCGGTAGCAGTAGTTCAGCGTCCGCTGCAGCGTGAGCACCGAGTTGTAGATCTCCCAGTCGCCGTACCGGTCGCCGTACCGCAGGATGCAGCGGAAGTTGTGCGTGTCGAAGATGTTCGGGCTGATCAGCGACCAGTTCTTCGCGACCGGCACGCTGCCCGAGGCGTTGCAGGTCGGCAGTGCTGCGCCGGCGGTCGGCGCGGTGGCGGTGAGTCCGGCGACCGCAAGGGTGGCCGTCGCCGCGAGTGAGGCGAGTCGTCTCATGATGTCCCTCTCTGGTGGTCAGAACGGGCTGTAGCAGCGTTCGCTGAAGGTGAAGGGGTTGTACCGGTTGAGCCGCCAGTACATGGCCTTCATCGTGGCCGGGCCGTAGACGCCGTCGACCGTGACGCCGTGCAGCTTCTGCACCCGTTGCACCGTGGCCTTGGTCTGCACCCCGTAGTAGCCGTCGATCGCCAGGCCGGCCTTGTAGCAGTCGCGTAGCTGCATCTGCAGCCGGTAGACGCCCTCGCCCCGGTCGCCCTGCTTCAGGTAGCACGCGAAACTTGGCTGGCTGGTTCTCGTCCGGAGTCCCGGCAGGATCGCCCACCAGCCGTTGCTCGCGTACCGGGCCTCCGGGTGCGAGCAGTACGGGCTGTATGACCCGGGCGACGGTGCGGTCCCGACCGACCTGTTCACGAACGGGCGGTGGCACAGCTGGGACTCCTGGTACCGCGCGTCGTACAGCCGCCAGCGCATCGCCTTGAAGGTCTGCGGCCCGTAGACGCCGTCCGCAGTGATCCCGTGCGACCGCTGCACCTGCCGGACCGCGGCCCTGGTCTGCTCGCCGAAGAAGCCGGTGCCCTGCAGGTCGAACCCGTAGCAGTCGCGCAGACGCTCCTGCAGCAGGCGGACCCACACGGAGCGGTCGCCGAACGCCAGGTAGCAGCTCTGGTACCGGGCGCCGGTCCGGGTGAGCACGGCCGGCACGTCAGCCCGCCAGCCGTTGCCGGCCGGCACCGAGCTGTCGGCGTTGCATGCCGGCTCCCGTGCTGCCGCGGTCACGGCGGGAGCCGTGGAGACGGTGGGTGCCGCGGTCGCGCCGGCCGCGGGCAGGACGGTTGCCGCGAGCGTCGCGGCCGCCGCCGTGATCAGAAATGGCAGCTTCCCCCTCATTGCCGATCCTCTCCGTCGGGTCCTCGGATCGAGGACGCTGAGCCGCCCGGGATCCGGGCGTTCGCCGATATGGACAGCCGGCCTGCTGAGGTAGTTGTCGTGGCAAGGTAACGATTGAGTGACCCGCGGTGGTGAGGCACTTTCGCGGAGGCCTGAGTTGGCACTCGAGTTGACCGAGTGCTAATCGCGGCCTAGATTCGGTGTTGGCACTCTCCACCCGAGGGTGCCAACGGCCCGGCGCCGCTGATCCCCGCGACGGCAGCAGCACCGCGGGCCGGACTACGCAGTCCAATAGCCACACAAGAACTCGACCGTGGAGGTCAGCAAGTGTCGGTCACGATCAAGCCGCTCGAGGACCGCATCCTGGTCCAGCCGCTCGAGGCGGAGCAGACCACGAAGTCCGGACTGGTCATCCCGGACACAGCCAAGGAGAAGCCGCAGGAGGGCAAGGTCCTGGCAGTCGGCCCGGGCCGCTTCAACGAGGACGGCGACGAGCGCATCCCGCTGGACATCAGCGTCGACGACGTCGTCATCTACTCGAAGTACGGCGGCACCGAGGTCCGGTACGACGGTGAGGACTACCTCATCCTATCGGCGCGCGACGTCCTCGCCATCGTCAGCAAGTGACGACTCCCGCTACATGACTGACACCGCTCCGGTGACCGGGCCAGCATCAGGCCGGACGCCGGAGCGGAGTCAGTTCCGCCGTACGCACTGATACCGCAGAGAGGGACTGAGTTTTCCCATGCCCAAGATCCTCGAGTTCGACGAGAATGCCCGGCGCGCGCTGGAGCGCGGCGTCGACGCGCTCGCGAACACGGTCAAGGTGACGCTGGGGCCGAAGGGCCGCTACGTCGTCCTGGACAAGAAGTGGGGCGCCCCGACCATCACCAACGACGGTGTCACCGTCGCCCGTGAGATCGAGCTGGACGACCCGTTCGAGAACCTCGGTGCGCAGCTGACCAAGGAAGTTGCCACCAAGACCAATGACATCGCCGGTGACGGTACGACGACCGCCACTGTGCTGGCCCAGGCACTGGTGCACCAGGGCCTGCGGGCCGTCGCCGCCGGCGTGAACCCGATGGGCCTGAAGAAGGGCATCGACGCCGCCGTGGCCGCGGTCAGCGAGAAGCTGATCGAGACCGCGCGGGCCGTCGACTCCAAGGAGGACATGGCGCACGTCGCCACCATCTCCGCCCGCGACGCCGAGATCGGCACCTTGATCGCCGACGCCTTCGACAAGGTCGGCAAGGACGGTGTGATCACGGTCGAGGAGTCGAACACCTTCGGCACCGAGCTCGAGTTCACCGAGGGCATGCAGTTCGACAAGGGCTACATCTCGCCGTACTTCATCACCGACGCCGAGGCCGGCGAGGCGGTGCTGGAGGACCCGGCGATCCTGATCCACCAGGGCAAGATCTCCGCCGTCGCGGACCTGCTGCCGCTGCTGGAGAAGGTCGTGCAGGCCGGCAAGACGCTGTTCATCGTCGCCGAGGACGTCGAGGGCGAGGCTCTGTCCACGCTGGTCGTCAACAAGATCCGCGGCAACTTCGTCTCGGTCGCGGTGAAGGCGCCGGGCTTCGGTGACCGCCGCAAGGCGATGCTGGAGGACCTGGCCGCGCTCACCGGCGCGCAGGTCGTGGCGCCCGAGGTCGGCCTGAAGCTCGACCAGGTCGGGCTGGACGTGCTCGGTACCGCGCGGCGGATCGTGGTCACCAAGGACAACACCACGGTGGTCGAGGGCGGCGGCAAGTCCGACGCGATCGACGGCCGGGTGGCCCAGATCAAGGGGGAGATCGAGAACACCGACTCCGACTGGGACCGCGAGAAACTGCAGGAGCGGCTGGCCAAGCTGGCCGGCGGCGTCTGCGTGATCAAGGTCGGCGCGGCCACCGAGGTCGAGCTGAAGGAGAAGAAGCACCGCATCGAGGACGCCGTGTCGGCGACCCGGGCGGCGATCGAGGAGGGCATCGTCGCCGGCGGCGGCTCGGCCCTGGTGCACGCCGGGAAGGTGCTGGACGACAACCTCGGCCTCACCGGTGACGAGGCGGCCGGTGTCGCGATCGTCCGCAAGTCGGTCGTCGAGCCGCTGCGCTGGATCGCCGAGAACGGCGGCTACGAGGGCTACGTCGTCGTGGCCAAGGTGGCCGAGCTCGAGCTTGGCAGCGGCTTCAACGCCGACACCGGCTCGTACGGCGACCTGCTCGCCGACGGTGTGCTGGACCCGGTCAAGGTGACCCGGTCCGCGCTCGCGAACGCCGGCTCGATCGCGGCGATGCTGCTCACCACCGAGACTCTCGTCGTGGACAAGCCCGAGGACGAGGAGGCTGCCGCGGCGGGCGGCCACGGTCATGGACATGGCCACGGTTACTGAGAGTAGTCGTCACTGCATGTAGCGAATTTGTGGCGGCCGATCACCGATTGACTCTGTTCAGGGTGGTCGGCCGCCACTACCATGAGCCGGGCTGGCCGGGGACAGATCGAGCGGGGAGGCGATGTGGCAGAAGCGGGTACGACGCACGCCGCACGCGATCGGATGGAGCTGCGAGACCTCGCGGCTCTTGCAGCAACTGGGGACAGGACCGCCGTGAACGACCTGCTGACGCGGGTCCGGGCGGTCGCTCTGCGTTACGTGAGGTCACGGCTGTGGACCTACCCCGGCGGCGCCGACATGGTCGACGACGTCGCGCAGGAGGTCTGCGTCGCCGTGTTCGGTGCGTTGACCCGTTACCGCGACGAGGGGCGGCCGTTCGAGGCCTTCGTCTACGGGATCGCCGCGCGCAAGGTGGCCGATGCCCAGCGGCAGTTCGCCAGCGCGGACCTCACGACAGCGGAGGTACCGGACGGAGCCGATGAGGCGCCCACGCCGGAGGAGCACGCGGTCCGCTACTCCGAGGTGCAGCAAGCGATGGATCTGATGGACCGGCTGCCGGACAAGCTGCGTGAGATCCTGGTACTCAGGGTGGTCGCGGGCCTGTCCGCCGAGGAGACCGGCAGAGCGTTGAGCATGACACCGGGGGCGGTGCGGGTGGCCCAGCACAGGGCATTGAACACATTGCGGGGACTGGTCGGACAGGCAAGTACCGGCACAGGAGCGAAGGAGGTGCGTCATGGCTGAACGGTTCGACCTGGATGCGATCGCAGCGGACGACGCGCTACTGGACCTCCTCTCCGCGGGCGGCGACTCGTTGTTCGAGGCGTGCGAGGCCTATTCCGACGACGCGGCCGTCCAGATGCTCGGCGGACTGCGACTCGCGGTCGATGACCTCGACGAGCGGTCCGAGCCCGTCGTACTCGCGGACACGGACCGGTTCCTCACCCGGGTCGCGGCGCGGAACGCCGTCACCGACCCGTTCGCCCGCAAGATGGCGGCCCGTGGCCTGGCGCTGAGCGTCGCCGCGGTGGCGGCGCTGTCGGTGTCCGGTGTCGCGGCCGCCGTGACCGGCGACCCGCTGGCGCCGTACGAGAAGGTCATCGAGCGGGTCGTGGATGTGGTACGCCCGCAGACCACGCTGCCGCTGGACAGGCTGGACGGGATGGTGATCGGTTCCAAGGCCGAGATGGTCAGGGCCGAGAAGGAGCTCGCCGAGCGGCAGTACAGGGATGATGCGACCCTCGACGTCGAGACGGATGACGCGAGCGTCGCCAAGAACCCACTCGATCTGCTGTCCACCGAGGTGGAGCAGCGGGCGATGGCGCGGCCGCCGATCGTGACCACCCCGCCGAAGCCGACGCCGACCGTGGCCGAGAAGCCGGAGACGACGGTCGAGGACGAGACGCCGGACACGCCGACGGCGACGGAAACGATGTCGGCGGTCCCGGAGCAGGTGCAGGAGCCGACGGCCCCGGCGCAGCCGGAGACCCCGCCGTCGGAGCCGACCCAGCCGGCCGGGCCCACCACACCGGCCGAGCAGACCACCACGGATGGTCCGGCGGAGACCGGTGGCACCACGGACTCGGCGGAGTCCCAGCCGGCCGACCAGCTCGGTGACCAGGGCAGCGACAGGGCCGCGGGCACCCCCGGCGACCAGGCCGATGACCATGCCGATGACCATGCCGCCCAGCAGTCGCAGGACAAGGGTGACAACGGCGCTGCCGAGCAGTCCCAGGGCGCCGGCGACAGGGCAGACCGGTCCGACCGGGCTGACGAGGCCGAGGCGAGCCAGGAGCAGTCGGGCGACGAGTCCGTTCCGGACATCAGCGACCCGGCGCTGCTGGCGGCCGTGACCAGCGACGCGCTGTCCGCGGGCACCGGAGGCTGAGTCACCGAGCAGTACGACGACGGGCCGGACGCGCGACGTCCGGCCCGTCGTCGTTGTGCGGGAGGTAGCGGACCGTCGTACCGGATCGTGGGCGGGCGGGCACTACGATGGTGCTTCGAGTCCTCGCCTCGGAAAAGGGTGCACCCCAGTCTCATGGACATCACACCAGCCGGAGTTCCCGACAAGTTCGCCGTACTCGGACTGACCTTC
>Ga0075431_100008053_pt1 | contig 10517 bp, 10 predicted proteins | sample RhiMetdeltSRZDD5_FD_75297 | JGI IMG/M metagenome (GOLD analysis project Ga0075431, IMG submission 75297) | Populus rhizosphere microbial communities from Tennessee, USA - Rhizosphere MetaG P. deltoides SRZDD5 | ecosystem: Host-associated > Plants > Roots > Rhizosphere > Soil | place: USA...
GGCGTTGAGCGCCGCCACCGTGTCGCCGCCGCCGGCCACCGAGACAATCTTGCCGGCGGCGGTGAGTTCCGCCGCCGCTTTCGCCACCTCGACCGTGCCCTTGTCGAACGGCTCCAGCTCGAAGGCGCCGAATGGGCCGTTCCACACCAGCGTCTTCACGCGCGCCAGCACCGAGACCACGTGCTCGACGCTGCGCGGCCCGATGTCGAGGATCATGTCGTCGGAACCGACGCTGTCCACGCCGACCACGCGCGACGGCGCATTGGCTGCAAATTTCTGCGCCACCACCGCGTCGACCGGCAGCACGATCTCGCGGCCCGCGGCTTTGGCCTTCGCCAAAATGTCGCGGGCGGTGCCGGCCAGGTCGTGCTCGGCCAGCGATTTTCCGACTGCCTTACCTTGCGCGGCGAGAAAGGTGTTGGCCATGCCGCCGCCGATGATCAGCACATCGACCTTGGCGAGCAGGTTGCCGAGCAGGTCGAGCTTGGTCGACACCTTGGCGCCGCCGACGATGGCGGCGACCGGCCGCTGCGGCGCCTCCAGCGCCCGCTCGAGCGCATCAAGCTCGGCCTGCATGCTGCGGCCCGCATAGGCGGGGAGCTTGTGGGCGAGCCCCTCGGTCGAGGCGTGCGCGCGGTGCGCGACCGAGAAGCCGTCGTTCACGTAGATGTCGCCGAGCGCCGCCAGCTCCGCTGCGAAGGCCGGATCGTTGTTTTCCTCGCCGGCGTGGAAGCGGGTGTTCTCGAGCAGAAGAACGTCCCCCGGCTTGAGCCGCGCGATCGCCGCTTTCGCCGGCTCGCCGACGCATTCCTCCGCGAACGCGACCGGCCGCCCGATCGCGTCGGCGAGCGCGTCGGCGACCGGCCTGAGCGACTGCTTGGGATCGCGGCCCTTGGGCCTTCCGAAATGCGAGAGCAGGATGGCCTTGCCGCCCTTGCCGGCGATCTCGCGGATGGTTGGCGCCACGCGCTCGATGCGGGTCAAGTCGCCAACCCTGCCGTTCTCCATCGGCACGTTGAGGTCGACGCGGATGAGCACGCGCTTGCCCTCGACCTTCGCCTGATCGAGCGTGCGGAAGGCGCCCGTCATGGGATGATGTTCGGATTCGGCGGCTTGTTCTCGGGGTCCGGTTTGATCTTCACCCCGTGACGAACGTAGATGTACACGAGGCCGACGAGGACCGCCGCGAACAGTGCAAGCCCGAGCCACTGCGATGCCATCACGAGCCTCGCCAGGTCGGCATCACGCCGTTGACCTCGACGTTCAGATCAGCTTCCCCATCGCCACCGCGGTGTCGATCATGCGGTTGGAGAAGCCCCATTCGTTGTCGTACCACGACATCACCCGCACGAAGGTGCCGTCCATGACCTTGGTCTGGTCCATGGCGAACACCGACGAGTGCGCATCGTGATTGAAATCGGACGACACGTTGGGCGCCTCGGTGTAGCCGAGGATGCCTTTGAGCTGCTGGTCGGCGGCGCGCTTCACGGCGCTGTTGATCTCGTCCTTGCTGGTCGCGCGCTTGGCGACGAACTTGAAGTCCACCACCGAGACATTGGGCGTCGGCACCCGGATGGCGACCCCGTCGAGCTTGCCGTTGAGCTCCGGCAGCACGAGACCCACGGCCTTGGCGGCGCCGGTCGAGGTCGGGATCATGTTGAGCGCGGCGGCGCGCGCCCGGTAGAGATCCTTGTGCACCTGGTCGAGCGAGGGCTGATCGTTGGTGTAGGAGTGGATCGTCGTCATAAAGCCCTTGTCGATGCCGACCGCGTCGTTGAGCACCTTGGCGACCGGCGCCAGGCAGTTGGTGGTGCACGAGGCGTTGGAAATGACCTTGTGATCCTTGGTCAGCTTGTCGTGGTTGACGCCGTAGACCACGGTGAGATCGACGCCGTCCGCGGGCGCCGAGACGATCACCCGCTTGGCGCCGGCGGTGAGGTGGGCGGAGGCCTTGTCCTTCGAGGTGAAGATGCCGGTGCATTCAAGCGCGATGTCGACGCCCATCGCCTTCCACGGCAGCGTGGCCGGGTCCTTGACGGCGGTGACCTTGATGGCGCCGTTGCCGACGCTGATGGTATCGCCGGCGACCTTGACCTCGCCGGGGAAGCGGCCGTGCACCGAGTCGAAGCGCAGCAGGTGCGCGTTGGTCTCGACTGGGGCGAGGTCGTTGATGGCGACGACCTCGATGTCGGTACGATTCGATTCCGCGATAGCGCGCAGCACGTTGCGGCCGATGCGACCGAACCCGTTGATGGCGACCCGAACTGACATTCCCGGCTCCTTCCCCGTCATGACCGGAACAAGCCGGCCATCACGACTTACCGCAATTTGGCTAACGCGGCCTCGGCGACCTTCTCGGGGGTAATGCCGAACTGGCGATAAAGGTCCTTATGGGGCGCGCTGGCCCCGAAGCCGGTCATGCCGACGAAGCCGCCGTCCGAGCCGATGATGGCGTCCCAGCCTTGCCGTACCGCGGCTTCGACCGCGACCTTCACCGGCGCGGTGCCGATCACCTCGTCGCGCTCGGCCGCCCCCAAGGCCAGGAACAGCTCGAAGCACGGCACCGACACGACGCGCGCCGAGACCCCGCGCTCGCGCAGGAACTTGCGCGCCTCGACCGCGATCGACACTTCCGATCCGCTGGCAAATAGCGACACCTGGGCGCGCTTGTCGGCCGGAACGATCTCGTAGGCGCCGGCGGCGCAGCGGTTGGCCTCGTCATGGCCGAGCCGCAGTTGCGGCAGGTTCTGGCGCGTGAGCGCCAGCACGCTCGGGCTTTCCGAGTGATCGAGCGCGAGCTGCCAGCATTCGACGGTCTCGACCGCGTCGCACGGCCGGAACACCAGCAGGTTCGGAATCGCCCGCAAGGCCGCGAGATGCTCGACCGGCTGATGGGTCGGCCCGTCCTCGCCGAGCCCGATCGAATCGTGGGTCATCACGTGGATGACGCGCTCGCCCATCAGCGCGGCGAGCCGGATCGCAGGCCGGCAGTAATCGGAGAACACCAGGAACGTGCCCGAATACGGGATGACGCCGCGGTGCAGCGCCATGCCGTTCATGGCCGCCGCCATGCCGTGCTCGCGCACGCCGTAATGGATGAAGCGGCCGCCGTAGTCGGCGGCGGAGAGCACCGTCATGCCCTTGGGCTTGGTGTTGTTGGAGCCGGTCAAATCGGCCGAGCCGCCGATCATCTCGGGCACCGCGGCGGTCAGGGCTTCGAGCGCGTTTTCCGAAGCGGCGCGGGTCGCAATCTCCTTCGGCGCGGCGTTGAGCTTCTCCTTGACGGTGCGGACCGCCGCCGCCAGCCGGTCTTTCGGCAGCTCGCCGGCGACGCGCCGCTCGAACTCGGCGCGCTGGTCTGCGGCGAGCGCCTTGACACGCTGGCTCCAGGCGGCGCGCGCCGCCTTCGAGCGCTGGCCGGCGGTGCGCCATTCGGCGCGGATGTCGGGGGGAATCTCGAAGGCCGGATGGCTCCAGCCGAGCTTGTCGCGCGCGCCCTTGATCTCGTCGGCGCCGAGCGGCGAGCCGTGGCATTTCTCGGTGCCCGCCTTGCTGGGGGCGCCGAAGCCGATCACCGTGCGGCAGGCGATCAGTGACGGACGATCCGAGAGCCTCGCCCGCTCGAGCGCGGCCGCGATCGCATCGGGATCGTGACCGTCGATGCGGGCCGCCGCCCAGCCGGCGGCCTCGAACCGCTTCACCTGATCGACCGAGTCGGCGAGCGCGAGCGGCCCGTCGATCGAGATGCCGTTGTCGTCGAACAGCACGATCAGCTTGGCGAGCTTGAGGTGCCCGGCGAGCGCGATCGCCTCCTGGCTGACGCCTTCCATCAGATCGCCGTCGGAGGCGAGCACGTAGGTATAATGGTCCACGACCTCCGCGCCGAACGCGGCAGCGAGGTGCCGCTCGGCGATCGCCATGCCGACCGCGTTGCCGAGCCCTTGCCCGAGCGGCCCGGTGGTGGTCTCCACGCCAGGCGTCAGGAAGTTCTCGGGATGGCCCGGCGTGATCGAGCCGAGCTGGCGGAAGCGCTTGATCTCCTCGATCGTCATCTTCTCGTAGCCGAGGAGATGCAGCAGCGCGTAGATCAGCATCGAGCCGTGGCCGGCCGACAGCACGAAGCGGTCGCGGTCGGGCCAGGCCGGATCGGCCGGATCGAACTTGAGGAAGCGCGTGAACAGCACCGTGGCGATGTCGGCTGCGCCCATGGGCAGGCCGGGATGGCCGGCTTTGGCCTGCTCGACCGCGTCCATCGCCAGCGCGCGGATGGCGTTGGCCATGCGGTCGTGCTGCACCCACGGCGCCTCGGCCGTTCGCGCGTCGCGGCCGGCGGCGGAAGGCGCGGCGGCTGCCGGCGCGGCGGCGAGGGGAGACTTCGGACTGCTCATGCGGAGGCCGGATTGGGTTGCTCGCGCGAGCCTCTAGCATGCGGGCGGGGGGAGTCAAAGAAGACCCGCACCGGCTTGGCTCGCCCATTCACAGTCAACCAGGCGAAATGGGGTCAAACGTTGACGGGACGCTGCGATTCCACGTAGGCTTCCTGCCCCAACCGCTTGCCGATGCGAAAGATTTTCGCGGCCACAAGGCTGACGAATCCGGGGGGTAATGGCGGGACAGGGGGAATCTGGGGCGATGACCGAGCCGAGCGCGATCGACGCGGCTACCAAACGTCTTGCGCTGGCGCTCGATGCGCTGGAGGCGGCGGTCGAGCGCCGGAGCGAGGCCGACCGTGGCGCCGATGGGATGACCACCCAGCTGCATGCGGTGGTTGCCGACCGCTCGCGGCTGGCGTCCGACCTCGATCTGGCGGCGGCGCGGGCGCGCGAGCTCGAGACCACCAACCGCGAGGTCGCCGAGCGGCTCGATGCCGCCATCGACACCATCCGCTCGGTGCTCGCGGCGAGCGAGCGATGAACGGAGTCTACGCCTGTTCGGGAATGCCATGACGCAGGTGAATGTCACCATCAACGGCCGCCAGTTCCGCATGTCCTGCGAGGACGGAGAGGAGGCCCATCTGATGGAGCTGGCCGAGGATCTCGACCGGCGCATCCAGAAGCTGCGCGCGCGGTTCGGCGAGATCGGCGACACGCGGCTGACCGTGATGGCGGCGCTCACCCTGGCGGACGAGCTGGCGGAGACCAAGGAGCGAATGCAGCGGTTCGAGCCGGAGCTCGCCTCGCTGCAGGACGCCCGCGCGCAATCCGCCGAGCGCTCCATGGCGACCCAGGCGGCGGTCGCGGCGGCGCTCAATTCGGCGGCCGAGCGCATCGAGGGCCTCACGCGCAGGCTCAACGAGACGCTGCGCGACGACAAGATCGCGATGGGGTGAGGCGAATGCGACGCCGCCCCTGAGGTGGCGGCCGGGCGCAAGACACACTACATTGCCTGGGCGGGGCTGCGGGGTGCGACGGAGTCATACTCCCGGGGCCTTACGATCCTGAAGGGAGCTGTCCCTGACCGGGCCCCTGGGCTCGGACATATGGCGCCCACCTACTTATGTAGGTTCCCGGGGTCGCAACTCCGACGGCCATCGCGGCTCCGCACTCCTGCGCCGGTTTGAATGCCTTCATCCGCTTCGACTGAAGACGCCAAGGCCGTGCTGCGCCGCGAGGCGCTGGCGCGGCGAGACGCCTTGCCGCGGGAGCTGCGCGCCGCCGCCGCCGAGGCGATCGCGGCGCAGCCGTTTCCGGTCGCGATCAAGCCGGGCGCCGTCGTGTCGGGCTTCATGCCGATGAAGAGCGAGATCAATCCCATCCCGCTCATGCGCAAGCTCGCGGACGCAGGCGCGACGCTCGCTTTGCCGGTGGTGGCCGGCAAGGGCCAGCCGCTGATCATGCGCGCCTGGAGCTTCGGCGAGCCGCTCGCGTCCGGCGCCTGGGGCATCCGCGAGCCTGGGTCGGACGCGCCGGAGGTTTTTCCCGACATTCTGATCGTGCCGCTGCTCGCGTTCGACCGCCGCGGCCACCGCATCGGCTATGGCGCCGGCTACTTCGACATGACGATCGCGGCATTGCGCGTCAGGAAGCCGGTCGTCGCCGCCGGCATTGCCTTCGCGGCGCAGGAAATCGCCGAGGTCCCGACCACCCCCCGCGACGCCCGCCTCGATCTCGTGCTAACCGAGCGCGAGCTCATCGACTGGCGGGATCGATAACGCATGCGAATTCTCTTCATCGGCGACATCGTGGGCCGCAGCGGGCGCGCGATCCTGCTCCAACGGCTGCCGAAGCTGATCGCCGAGTGGCGGCTCGATTTCGTCGCCGTCAACGGCGAGAACGCGGCCGGCGGCTTCGGCATCACCGAGGCGATCTACCAGGAATTCGTCGACGCCGGCGCCGACGTGATCACCGGCGGCAACCACTCCTGGGACCAGAAGGAGGCGCTGGTCTTCATCGAGCGGGCGCCGAAGCTCTTGCGCCCGATCAACTTCCCGCCCGGCACGCCCGGCCGCGGCGCAGCGCTGATCGACGCCCGCAACGGCGCGCGCGTGCTCGTCGTCAACGTCATGGGCCGCATCTTCATGGACCCGCTAGACGATCCATTCGCGGCGGTCGAGCGCGAGCTTTCCGCCTGTCCGCTCAAGCGCGCCGCCGACGCCATCATCGTCGACATCCATTGCGAGGCGACCAGCGAGAAGCAGGCGGTCGGCTTCTACTGCGATGGCCGCGCCAGCCTGGTGGTCGGCACCCACACCCACGTGCCGACCGCCGACCATCAGATCCTGCCGGGCGGTACCGCCTTCATCTCCGACGTCGGCATGACCGGCGACTACGACTCGGTGATCGGCATGGCCAAGGACGAGCCGATGAACCGGTTCCTGCGCAAGATCCCGGGCGCCCGCTTCGAGCCGGCGCTGGGCGAGGCGACGCTGTGCGCGGTCGCGGTCGAGACCGACGACGCGACCGGGTTGGCGCGGCGCATCGCAACGGTGCGTCTCGGCGGCCGGCTCGAACAGGCGCGCCCGGCATTCTGGGAATAGGGCGCATGCGTTCGCAGCCTCGAAGGGCGGTGAACTGGGGCCGTCTTTGCAGTAGGCTTGTCGCGGGCGGACCACCGTCCGCCCCCAAACACATAAAAGGGAGGCGGGAAATGTCCAAGCTAGACCACGTTTCCTTCTCGCGCCGGCAGTTGCTCGCAGGCGCCGCGGCGACCGCGGGCCTCGCCGGCAGCGCGGCGATGGCGCCGTCAGCGGCCAAGGCGCCGCTACTCAACACTCAGGCGCCCTCCTTCTATCGCTTCAAGATCGGAAGCATCGAGGCGACCGTCGTGTCGGACGGGCCGTTGCCGATCGGTCCGGCCTCGCGCACGTTCCGCGGCCCGAGCGAGGCCGAGCTCGGCAAGATGTTCGGCGATCACTTCATGCCGACCGACAACGTCGTGCTCGACCAGAATTGCCTGGTGATCAACACCGGCGACCGGCTGGCGCTGTTCGACACCGGCATGAGCTCGGTGAAGCGTCCCAACACCCAGACCGGCCGGCTGTTGACCAGCATGCAGCAGGCCGGCATCGATCCCAAGGACATCGACGCCATCGTGCTCACCCATCCGCACATCGACCATTCCGGCGGGATGGTGGCCGACGACGGCAGCCGCCTGTTCCCGAACGCGCAGGTCTACCTGCAGCAGATCGACTTCGATTTCTGGATGGACGACAAGCGGCTGGGCACGCCGGCGGAAGGCTCCGCCAGGACCGCGCGGAAAAACCTGCCGCCGTACCGCGACCGGATCATCTTCATCAAGGACGGCCAGGAGATCCTGCCGGGCGTGCAGGCGATGCACACGCCCGGGCACACCGTCGGTCACACCGTCTACATGATCTCATCCGGCGGCAAGACCGTCTGCAATATCGGCGACGTCGCCCATCATCCGATCCTGTTCGATCACCCGCGGGTCGAGGTCGCGTTCGACACCGATTCCAAGCAGGGCGCGGAATCGCGGGTCAAGCTGTTCGACATGCTCGCTGCGCAGCGCATCCCGCTGATGGTCTTCCACATGCCGTGGCCTGGGCTCGGCCAGCTCGCCAAGCATGGCGACGGCTTCCGCTACGTGCCGACGCCGATGCAGCTGGTGCTGTAGCGGGACGCTCCGTCTGCTCGCGGCCGAAGCCGGATTGCTCCGGCTTCGGCCCATCATCATTATGGCGGCGGAAGCGGCTGGCCGCAGGCATGCGACACCGCAAGGCAGCCTGCCGCAGCGAGGCAAACATGATCACCACCGTTACATCATGCGCGGCCAGTCGGTCTTGCTGGCGGCGCTCGTCCTGTCCTGTGGTTTCGGCCAAGCCGAGACCATGGACGAGCTCTATGCCAAGGCCAAGGCCGAAAAATCGCTGACGATCTATGCCGGCGGCCCGGTGACCAACTACGAGCCGCTGGCGCGCGAATTCGAACGCAAGTTTCCCGGTCTCACGGTGTCGATCGAGGGCGGCTTCAGCAACGTGCTCAATCAGAGGATCGAGCAGCAGTTCAAGGACGGAAAGCTCGCCGCCGACATGGTGCTGTTCCAGACCGCGCAGGATTTCGTGCGCTGGAAGGGACAAGGCAAGATGCTCGCCTTCAAGCCGCAAAGCTTCGACGCCATCGACAAGTCGTTCAAGGATCCCGACGGCGCGTTCATCGTCTGGTACGTCGGCACGCTCTCCTATGCCTACAACACCCAGCACGTGAAGCCGGAAGACGCACCGAAATCGGCGCTCGATTTCCTCAAGCCCGCGTTCCGCGGCAAGATGATCGCCTGCTATCCGCACGACGACGACGCGACGCTCTATCTGTTCCACACCATCATGCAGAAGTACGGCGCCGACTATCTCGACAAGTACGTCGCCAACCAGCCCAACTGGGTGCAGGGACATCTGAGCGTCTCGCGCTCGGTCGCCGCCGGCAAGGATCTGGTCACGCCGGACGCGACCACGTCCACTATCCTCAACCTGAAGCGGGCCGGACAGCCGATCGAATATGGATTCTCGAACGTCGACCCGGTCCCGATCTATTATTCGACCGCCGGCATCTTCAAGGACGCGCCGCATCCCAACGTCGCCAAGCTCTATCTGTCATGGATCCTGGAGCGCGAGCAGCAGAGCCGCATCGGCACGTATTCCTCGCGCACCGACGTGCCGCCGCCGCTGCCCGAGCTCAAGCCGCTGTTCTCCTACAACGTCGCCAACGGCTACCGGGATTTCGTGACCGACGCAGCGCTGGTCGCCGACCTGCGCAAGCGGTTCGAGGCCGCGGTCGGCCCGATCCGCAACGTCGGCGGGGTGCGCTGAGCGCGTGCTCCGCGGCCTGCGTTGCGGCCGCGACCGGTTCTGGATTTTGCGGACGGCGCATCTTATAAGGCGCCGACATCAATGTATTTCCGGCGGTGCGCCGATCGCGCTTTAGTCTCGCGCGGAGCGCGCCGGTGACGCCGAGGAGCGAGGCATGGCCGGCCATTCCCAGTTCAAGAACATCATGCACCGCAAGGGGCGGCAGGATAAGGTCAAATCCAAGCTGTTCGGCAAGCTCGCCCGCGAGATCACCGTCTCCGCCAAGATCGGTATCCCCGATCCGGCCATGAACCCGCGGCTGCGCGCCGCGGTGATCGCCGCGCGCGCCGAGAACATGCCGAAGGACAATATCGAGCGCGCCATCAAGAAGGCGAGCGGCGGCGACGCCGAGAGCTATGACGAGATCCGCTACGAGGGCTACGGGCCGGGCGGGGTCGCCGTCATCGTCGAGGTACTGACCGACAACCGCAATCGCGCCGCCGGCGAGGTGCGCGCGACCTTCACCAAGCACGGCGGCAACCTGGCCGAGACCGGCGCGGTCTCGTTCATGTTCGATCACGTCGGCGTGGTCGAATACGACGCCAAGGTGGCGAACGCCGACACGATGCTGGAGGCCGCGATCGACGCCGGCGCCGAGGACGTGGTGTCGGGCGAGAGCGGCCACGAGGTCTACACCACCCAGGACACGCTGCGCGACGTCGGCAAGGCGCTGGAGGCGAAATTCGGCGAGCCGCGCAAGGCGGCGCTGGTGTGGAAGCCGCAGAACACGGTGGCGATCAACGACGAGCAGGGCGAGAAGCTGCTGAAGCTGATCGAGACGCTCAACGAGCACGACGACGTGCAGAACGTCTACGCCAATTTCGAGGTGTCGGACGCGCTGATGCAGAAGCTGAGCGCGTAGCCGAGATCAGCCGTCATATTCCAGGATGAACAGCCCGGCATTGTAGTCGGTCGAGTAGACCAGCCCGCTCTTGTCCACGAACACGTCGGCCGACTGGATGACGCGGGCGCGGTTGGGCCGTTGATCCATCATGCGCGCCGGCGCCGGCGGCACCCAGGCGCCCACCTCGTTCGGGCGGTACTGATCGCGGATGTCGAACACCCGCACGCCGGCGTTCTGGTAGGTGGCGAAGATGAGCTCGGAGCTCACGAAGCTGCCCGGCCGGTTCTCGTGGATATTGTGCGGCCCGAAGTGCCCGCCCTTGGCCACGTAGTCGGCCTCCGCCGGGGTCGGAAAGGTCGCGATGCTCACGGG
>Ga0075431_100008055_pt1 | contig 10516 bp, 6 predicted proteins | sample RhiMetdeltSRZDD5_FD_75297 | JGI IMG/M metagenome (GOLD analysis project Ga0075431, IMG submission 75297) | Populus rhizosphere microbial communities from Tennessee, USA - Rhizosphere MetaG P. deltoides SRZDD5 | ecosystem: Host-associated > Plants > Roots > Rhizosphere > Soil | place: USA...
CGATGTCGGTTCGTCACATCCTGGGGCTGGAGAAGGTCCCAAGGGTTCGGCTGTTCGCCGATTAAAGTGGCACGTGAACTGGGTTCAGAACGTCGCAAGACAGTTCGGTCCCTATCTGTGATGGGCGTTAGAAAATTGAGTGGACATGACCTTAGTACGAGAGGACCGGGTCGTACGTACCGCTGGTGTATCTGTTGTGCCGCCAGGTGCAGCGCAGAGTAGCTATGTACGGACAGGATAAACGCTGAAAGCATCTAAGCGTGAAACCTTCCACAAGATGAGTTTTCTTTTAAGGGTCGTAGCAGACGACTACGTTGATAGGCTACAGATGTAAAGGTGGTAACATCAAAGTCGAGTAGTACTAATTACCCGTACGCTTTAATTTTTTTTACAATTCAAATTTTATTTGTTTGTTACTATTGCTCTCATTTACAGCTTTTACCAATATGTTATCTTATTCTAACTTTTTATGGTGGTTTTGCCGAGGGTGTTCACCTCTTCCCATTCCGAACAGAGTAGTTAAGTCCCTCATGGCCAATGGTACTGGATTTATTTCTGGGAGAGTAGGTAGCTGCCATATTCATTGAAAGCCCCGTAGCAATACGGGGCTTTTTTATTCTCAAAAGCCTTTGCCCTCTGCCCTTTGCCTTCTGCCCTAATACCCGTACTTCTCCCCCCATAACGCCCTTAAATATTTTCGCAACTCCTCTTCACGCGCATTCTTTCCCGGATCATAAAACTTCCTTCCGCTCAGCTCATTTGGCAAATACTCCTGCCTCGAAAAATTTTTATCATAACTGTGTGAATACTCATACCCTTTTCCATATTCAAGATTCTTCATCAACCTTGTCGGCGCGTTTCTCAAATGTAACGGCACCGGAAGGTCACCTTCGCTACGCACGGCCTCAAGCGCATCTCCAATAGCTATATACGAAGCATTGCTCTTCGGTGACGAAGCCAGATACGTAGCACACTGCGATAAAATTATTCTCGCCTCGGGATTGCCAATTTTATTCACCGCGTCAAAAGTTGCATTCGCAAGTAACAACGCATTCGGATTTGCATTGCCAATATCCTCACTTGCAAGTATCACCATCCTCCTCGCAATGAACTTTATGTCTTCCCCACCCTCCAGCATCCTCGCAAGCCAATATACCGCACCATTAGGGTCGCTTCCTCTCATCGACTTAATAAAGGCTGATATGATATCATAGTGTTGCTCTCCGCTCTTGTCGTACAGCGCGATTCTCTGCTGGGCGATCTTCATCACCTGTTCATCGGTAATCACTACGTTCTTCTTGTTTTTTTCTGTTAGTGCCGTAACAACAATCTCAAGAAGATTCAGGAGTTTTCTTGCATCACCACCAGAAATAGTTATTAACGCTTCCGTTTCTTTCAGCTCAACAGGAATTTTCTTAAGAACTTCATCTTTCTCCAATACAATATTCACCAGCTTAATAAGATCTTCATCAGTCAGAGGTTTTAGCACATACACCTGGCAGCGGCTGAGCAATGCGCTGTTCACTTCGAAGGAAGGATTTTCAGTTGTAGCACCGATCAGTGTTATCGTTCCTTTCTCAACGGCTCCAAGTAACGCGTCCTGCTGACCTTTGTTGAACCGGTGTATTTCATCAATAAACAGAATGGCTTTCTCCTGGTGTTGGGCATTTGCTATCACTTCACGCACTTCCTTCACGCCGGAAGAAATAGCACTCAATGTGTAAAAAGGAACTGAAAGTGTATTTGCAATAATATTCGCGATAGTAGTTTTTCCGGTGCCTGGAGGCCCCCATAAAATCATTGATGGAACTTTTCCCTGCTGGATCGCTGTTGTCAATATGCTGCCTTTTCCGGCAAGGTGGTCCTGCCCGAGCAGTTCTTCGAGCCGGTGTGGCCGCATCCTCTCAGCTAATGGTACCTGGGTAATTTCCGGCATGAGCTGCAAGGTACATAGTATATTAATTTGCTAATCCCTTGATAAACGCTTCAACCTGCAGGAACGAATCCTCAAGGTCCTTTCCTGACCATCCATGACCCTGGCCCGGGTACACAATCAACTTGTTGAATACGCCGTTATCCTCGAGTTTATGTTGCAGCATGTATGCCTGCTCCACCGGAACAATCTCATCTTTATCGCCATGCAACATGAGTGTGGGAGCAGATTTGGATGTTACATAATTGATAGGACTCGATTCGAAGAAAATATTCGGGTTTGCATCCAGCGTAGCGTTCATGATGTATTTCAACTGTTCCGGAATACTTTGATCGGAATTTGTATATAGGCGTTCAAGATCAACAGGACCGAAGAACGAAACAATTCCCTTCGGTTGCAGCACGTCGTTATGTTTGTATCCCTGTAACAACGCGAGATGTGCTCCCGCACTGATGCCTACATAAACGAAATTATGAGAGATGTCGTAATCTCCGGTTTTGCTTTTTAGAAATTCAATAGCGGTGTTGATATCATTTTCCTGGGTAGGGAAATAATTTCCGTCAGCTGTCACCAGCCTGTAGTTGAGATTGGCTAAAGCGTAACCCGGAAGACGTTTCTGAAATTCAGTGATGAAATTATTGAAGTCTTTTTTATCGCCGCTGCTCCAACCGCCGCCATGAATAATGATAACCAGGCGCGTTGTTTCATTTCTGTAAGCAGGCAGATAGACGTCCATTTTCTGTTGTGTACTGTTGCCATAACTAACATCCAGATACGCAGCAGCCGGCAGTGAATCATTCTTTGGTAGATCTAAGGATGAAACATCCTCTTTTTTGCAGGAGCTTAATATTACGGCCAGTCCAAAAACCAGGCAATAGAAGTACTTCATATTTATTTTTGATAGGGTCAAAAACACTAAAAATGCAAATCACATGCCTTTTGCCGGAAATGATTCAATTAACGCATTATTTTAACTTGTCGTGCTGCGTTATAGTTATACCCAGTTCATTTAGCTGCTGATTATCAACCGCAGAAGGAGCGTCGAGCATAACATCGCGGCCACTGTTATTTTTGGGGAATGCGATAAAATCGCGTATGCTTTCACTGCCGCCTAAAATAGCGCATAAGCGGTCGAATCCGTACGCTATGCCGCCATGAGGTGGCGCGCCGTACTCAAAGGCGCCAAGCAAAAATCCGAATTTGTGCAATGCTTCTTCGCGGGTCATGCCAAGTGCGTCGAACATTTTCTCCTGCAGGTCGCGCTGAAAAATTCTTATGGAACCGCCACCTATTTCGTTACCGTTCAGCACCATGTCATACGCATTTGCCTTTATGGTTGCGTATGGGTGTTTGAGATATTCGGCTGCATTTTCGATCACCGGCGAATTGCCGATCATTACAGGTATATGTTCAGGTTTCGGGGAGGTAAATGGATGGTGCCTCGCCACCCAGCGATTTTCTTCTTCGGCATATTCAAACAACGGAAAATCGAGTACCCATAAGAGTTTAAAGTCGTGTTTGTTCCTCAGACCGAGGCGTTCGCCCATTTCAAGACGAAGTTCACTGATCGCTTTTCTCGTTCTTTCTTCGGGACCCGCAAGTATTAAAATTAGATCACCGGGTTTTGCCTCGGCTGCATCGGCAACAGCCCTCAGCTGATGCTCATTGAAAAACTTGTCGAAACTGCTTTTTAGTGATCCATCATTGTTATACCTGATAAAGGCAAGGCCTTTCATGCCTATCTGCGGGCGCTTGACCCACTCCGTTAGTTCGTCGGTTTGCTTGCGCGTATATTCAGCTGCGCCCGGAACTGCAATTGCCAGAACGGTTTCAGCGTCGTTGAATACACCAAAGCCGGTGCCTTCGATAACCTGTCCGGTTGCTTCTATTTTTCCATTTTTCAGGAAGGCGCTCTTGATGTTCAGCAGCTTCATTCCAAACCTAAGATCCGGTTTATCGTTTCCATAATTCCACATCGCATCTTCCCATGTCATGCGTTCTACTTTTTCAGTGACGCTGATATTTTTTACGTCCATGAAAATAGCTTTGATCATGCCTTCGAACATGTTCAGAATGTCTTCCTGTTCTACAAAGCTCATTTCGCAATCGATCTGTGTGAATTCCGGCTGCCGGTCGGCACGAAGGTCTTCATCACGAAAACACTTTACTACCTGGTAATAGCGGTCGTACCCGCTTACCATTAAAAGCTGTTTGAATGTTTGAGGCGATTGCGGCAGTGCATAGAACTGTCCTGCATTCATACGGCTCGGAACTACAAAATCGCGTGCGCCTTCTGGGGTTGATTTGATAAGAAACGGTGTTTCGATATCCATGAAACCATTTTCGTGCAAATAGTTTCGTGCTGAACGGTTCACGGCGTAACGCAACTCGAGATTTCTTTTAAGTTCATTTCTTCTGAGGTCGAGGTAGCGGAATTTCATGCGGAGATCGTCGCCGCCATCTGTGTCGTCCTGGATAGTGAAAGGAGGTGTAGCCGCTTTATTAAGAATTTTAAAAGAGGTAACCGCAATTTCAATATGACCTGTAAGGAGGTTGTTATTCTTGTTGCTGCGCTCGCGTACGGAGCCTGTTGCCTGTATCACGAATTCACGTCCGAGCGATGCATTGTTCAGTTGTTCGTTCAGTTCTTCACCGAATACAAGCTGGGTGATGCCATACCTGTCGCGAAGGTCGGTAAAGGTTATACTTCCGAATTTGCGGATGGTTTGTACCCATCCGGCAAGTGTAACCTGCTTGTCGATATCCGACATTCGTAATTCTCCGCACGTATGCGTTCTATACATCTATTTTGGTCTTTTTAAACATTACTCACTATCGCCCAACAACTTATCTTTTCGAGCCGCAAATGTACATCAAAAGCTGTCAGGGTTTTTAGCAAACACTTCCATTTTCCAGATTTTCTTTTTACATTGGAATTGCTAATCCCCTCCAGTATACAACTTCTGCTAAATGTTCTGAAAAAGGACATATTCTACAGCAGCCTGAAAAACCATTTTTCGAATCCATAACTGTGTAACTCCGTACAACGTACCAGAATTCACAAAGAAAAATGGACCCTGATGGAAATCGTATTCATTTTCGCATTGATCGTGGGACTGATTCTCATTCAGCCAACGCTGGTAGAATGGTTCGATAAGTTTAATGTCAGGAGGCACTACCATAAGTTCCTCATCCAGGAAACCTTTTACCATTCGATAGTTTCACAATATTTCAGGTATTATAACAGGCTGAGTCTTGAAGAGCAGCGGAAATTTCTTTTCCGAACATACCTTTTCCGAAAGGCCAAAAAGTTTCATTACATAGATGTTTCAGAAACGCCTGAAATGCCAATACTCGTCAGCGCCGTTTCTGTTCAGCTCACGCTAGGCCTCGATAAATACCTCATGAATTATTTCCGTGATATCTATGTGCTGCGCGACGATTATCATTATGGATTTTATTCGCGACCATTTCAGGGGCACGTTGATCACAGCGGCATTTATCTATCATGGGACAATTTTATGAAGGGATTAAAGGGCCAGACTCCTAATTGCAACGTCGGTCTTCATGAAATGGGCCATGCTCTTGCATACGTTAATTTCATTACGCAAACCGAGGAAGACAAGCATTTCAAAAAAGAGTTCAAGAATTTTTCAAAAGTTGCGAGGCCGATATTTAATGCAATACAGGAAGGAACAAAAACAATACTCGGCGATTACGCAGGAACAAATTATCATGAATTCTGGGCGGTGAGTGTGGAGGTCTTCTTCGAAAATCCTGTACGTTTCAAGCATGATCTGCCCGATCTGTATGATGCTATGGCAAGGTTGCTGAAACAGGATCCCATGGATATATTTTTAAACGCCAGGCTGGCGGCCTGACAATTACACCGCTTGCGCATTAGAGCGCCGCTTTTTCAAAGGCGCATAAATAATATAATAGTAAAACAGGATTACAAGCCCGGTCAAAAACGGAATCAAACAATAATTCTTCAGCTGCTCATCGGTACCCGTGAACTCAAAGATCATCCACATTGAGTTGGCTGTTATCCAGAAAATTATCGCCAGGTTATGCGTAAGCTCGGAAACGATCTGCCTGTTCTTTATCATTATATAAACTGCAACCGATAAGGTCGGAAAGATCATGGCTACACCCAGGGGCTTAAAGCCAATGCACCAGCAGATATCTTTTACAAGCCAGAATAACACGTGAAGATTTTCTAAGCTGCGAAACTTCGCAGGCACGGTGTATTCGTCGTGAGATTTGTTTGACAATGCTGAATTTTTATTTGGATGTATTTAAAATGCGACTGAACCTCTTGACATCAGCCTCGGGTAAAACATCGGTATTTGCTGTAAGATGATTCACTAGCTGATCCGCAAAGTAAGGAGAAAGAGAACATCCTTTAGTACCCATTCCATTTAAAATACCAACAGAAGGGAAATGCGGGTGCATTCCCACAAATGGTCGCCGTTCAACAGTAGCCGGCCTGATGGAAGCGAGATGTTCCACTACTTTAAAAGGCTGCCTCAGCCATTGGCTTAATATTTCTGTCGTGCGTACAAGAAAACTATCGGATGGCAGGTTGTCGGTGAAGTTCCATTCGTGCGATGACCCGGCCCAGAATAGCTTATTGCCTAGCGGCGAAAGGGTAATGCCCTTTTTGTAGATGTTGCTTTCGGGGATCAGGTCTGCCTGTATCACGAGAGCTTCGCCCTTGTTCAATGCAAATGGCAGCTTGCTGAAATATTTATTGGTTGATGAATAGATGCCGTCGCAGAAAATTATTTTTTCAGCCGCGATATCCTTGTACCGTATGCCGGTTTCCTTTACAGATAAATTATCGTGCGTAAATTTTTCTGTCAATAATAGATTGTTCCTTGATAGCTTCCCTCGCCAGGTGAATAACAGCTCAGGCAGGTTGATCATATAACAGGGATCTATTTCACCGAAACCAAAATCATAATTAAAATGTTCGTGGAACAATGCAGAATTCGATGAAAGCGACAGAAATTCACCATCTTCAGCTACACGGCCTGTAAACGCATGCAGCATCTGCGCGGTAGGAAAAAAATCAATCGTTTTTTTTCTGCTGATCGCTGTGATTCCCAGGTGCGCGCCAAATTCCTGGTACGCATTCACTGCAAAGGGTAGCAATGTTTCTACCATCCACGTTTTTACAATACGCCGCCCGGTCACAGGGTTGATAATGCCGGCAGCAACACGTGATGATGAATTCGGTTCAAAATGATCGATCACTACAAATGAACGCTTCGCTTTCTGAAGGTACCAACTCAAAAATGTGCCGCTGATCCCCTGGCCCACAACCAGGAATTCCGTTTGAATCATTTCACAACGTTAATCTTTATTCCTTCACTGTGGGCGCTGAATTCCGGTGCATACATACATTGCATCGTAGCGACGCCGTTGCTGAAATTGCCGGTATGGCTTACAAAGAGATCGTATTCAAAAATATGGGTGCCCCGTGGAAGGAAGCTGAAGAAAAAGTTAGTCGACGCGTCTTTCGTGCTTTCATAATATCCCAATCCTCCCTGCCATTTGTATTCACTTAAAACATTTACTGGCTCCATGGAAGATGACCGCATGTCTTTTAAATGAACATATTCCATATTTCGGTCGGTGCGGATCTCGATCCTCACTTTAACACGCTCACCAACATGAAGGGAATTATTATGGTCGAGCGCCTCGATCACAGGTCCGCGGTCGGAATTCTTTTGCACAAATAGTTTCTTGTCTATCCTGAGCGATGTAGAAGCGGTTGTAATCTTGTCAAGATCTTCAAAATATTGCCAGTATACTCCGCCCCATGCTGGTCTTAATGTGTTGCCTGTTTGAAGGTTGACGGTGATGTTACCCATCGCTGGCTTTACGGAATCGCCCTGGAAGGTTTTTCTGAAATAACCGGTGCCGGCTTCTGCTTTGTCAGGAGATACAGTTTGTTCGCCAAGTTTGATAGAAACGGATGCATCGTCTTCGATCCAGGTGCCACCATTCAGCAACAAGGCGTAGCACGCGTCGGCTGTAGCCTTTGTAGTTTTCCAGCTGTTTGTCTGCTTATTTTTTAACAGCCATGTTTTCATATTAGCCAATGCTTCATCATCTTTCGAAATTTCACTGAAAGCTTCGATCAATACAGATTGTGTTTCGACAGGAGCCTGGTACCAGTAGTATCCGCCGTTCATATCTTTCCAGTACATACCTAACTCTTCGTTTTCGATCGCAGATTCTCTTAATGCAGCCATGATTTTTTTCGCGGTAGCTGATTTACCCGTGCGTTGAAGGGACAGCGCAATCATCGCACGCATGTAAGTGTTTTGTTTCACCCAATCCTGTGTGACCTTGTTACGGAAATAATTGTAAGCTGGAACTATATTTACCGGAACTTGAATTTCTGTAAAGAAGCTGCGCATGTACAAATATTGTATCGGATCATGAGCAATGTAAGTGCCCGCAATTTTCTTGCTGTTCTTTCTTATCTGGTCATAGTCTTTTTTGATCGCCCTGTCGAGGTAATCAATGGCTCTTTTCGAAAAGTTATTAATACGATCAAACGATATAGCAGGTATAGCATCAAGCTTTTTCAGATGACCAATGCCTGAGATAATATACTGTGTCATGTAACGATCAGGCGGTCCGCCTTTGTACCAAACAAATGAGCCATCTTCTGACTGCATGCCGATAAGTTTGTTCAATGCGCTGTTCATTTCATTCGACATCCTTGTAATATCAAACAGTATCGCGATATTCTTTTTCTGTTGTGATTCGGTTTTTGCCTCAAGCACCCACGGGGTTTCTTCAAGTAAAATGTTTTTAAGATCCTCATTCTTCTGCAGGTTGCTCAAAAAAGCGGATGTGTCATTGGATTTCCATTGTTCTATCACCGTTTTTAACTTCGGAAAATTGTTGGCAAGTTTCGATGCCAATGCATTTGCATAGAAACGGTTAAACACCTGTTCCGCGTTCTCATTTTTTTCTTCCGACAGGAACGGCAATGCCTGCACAGCGTACCATGCGGGATTGGATGTAAACTCAACAGTTAGAGCCTTATTTTTTAATGATTTACTTGTTCCGCTTTGCAGCAGATTATCGAATTTGAACGTTTTTGAAGTAGTATTTCTGATAGGAAGGGTGATAGTTTCAGTCACCAGCATCCTGTTGCTGAGCACTGGTACGATATCTTCTTCGCCATCGGTCAGACTCGCGTCGTTGGTTTCAGATACTGCGATTACTTTCCATGTGAGCGGTTGTGTATAGACGGGAGGTATTTTTATAGAGAATGATAATGGAATCGATTGTCCGGCGCGTGCGCTGAAGCTTTGTTTGTTGTTAATGATAATCCCCGGTACTTTTTTTCCGGTTGATGGATCGAACAGTTCCAGGCTTGCAGTTCCATTAATGGTTGCGGCTGACATGTTCGCCACCTTCACACTGAAATTAATACTATCGCCTTCCCGCAGAAATCTTGGCGCATTTGGTTGAACCATCAGCTGTTTTTGGGTGATGATCTTTTTTGTGTCGTATACGTATGAAAGTTCTTTTGTGTGTGCCAGCAGCATCCAGTTCCACGTGGTAAGAGCCTCGGGGCCGGTGAATGTGAATTCAACGTTTCCGTTTGAATCAGTTTTCAGATCAGGGAAGAAGAATGCGGTTTCGTTGAGGTTTTTGCGGGGTTGTATCCCGGATATGTTTGGATTTTTATTTGCTGTATCAGTTTGAATTTGCTGTTCCTGTTTTGAACGCGATGATTGATCTTTTATTTTAGAGAGTTCCGCAGCAGGAGGTGCCGCGGCGTCTGCAACTCCGTTCATTGCCCTTACACCAGAAACTCTACCTTCCAAACGTTCAAAAGCAGCATAAGATTCTGTGATACCTCTAAGTTTGTCATATGTTTTTACAACAATAGTTTCTTCAGCATCATAAATATTTCTATTCACAGATTCATTTGAAATGAAGTTCAAATTTCCGGTCCACGGATTGTTATCGGGTGAACCTTCCCACAATGAAGGGAACGACCATTGATGCGGATAAAACTGATCCAGCGAAGCATCATACATCGATGTAAGCAGTTCTGCCGCTACTTTTTCTCCTTTCATACCACTGATCTTTACTTTCCATTTTTCCTGGCTTCCCGGTAATGTTTTATCACGGTAAGTGGTGTAATCGATTTTCAATTGCTTATTAAGGAATGGCACATTTATCGGCAGTACATCAGAATAAAAGCGGTTGTTCTTAACAAAAACAGTTTTTACAACGATGCCGCCACGGTCACTTTCATTTACTGATATCGTTGATGCCACCGCGCTTTTCGATGTGTTGATCACATCTTTTTTTGTTTCGCTGTTTCGCAATAGTTCATGAATAACCTGCGCATCACCAATATTAGTAATGAGGGAGTATTTCACTTCATCGCCAGGTTGGGCTGATAATTTGTCCGCACGTAACACCACACCTGTTTCAGGCGAGGCCAACTTATCGTTGTACAGCAACACATATCTTTTTGCAACAACCGAATCGCCAAATTTATCTTTAGCAAATGCTTCGACAATATACCATCCGGCATCA
>Ga0075431_100008057_pt1 | contig 10515 bp, 4 predicted proteins | sample RhiMetdeltSRZDD5_FD_75297 | JGI IMG/M metagenome (GOLD analysis project Ga0075431, IMG submission 75297) | Populus rhizosphere microbial communities from Tennessee, USA - Rhizosphere MetaG P. deltoides SRZDD5 | ecosystem: Host-associated > Plants > Roots > Rhizosphere > Soil | place: USA...
TCCACCCCGTTTCCCCGATCCGGATGGCGACCGCGAGCGGACACGGTATCGGCAATTCCACGCTGGTCGCGTGGATCGTGAACTGGATCATGAGCACGCGGCCGCACTGCGAGGGAACGATAACGGCGAACACGTATACTCAGCTCGAAACGAAAACCTGGGCCGCGATCCTCAAGTGGACTCGCCTGTGCGTAACCAGTCCGTGGTTTCTAACTACCGGGACTCGGATGTATCACCGCGATCATCCGCAAACCTGGTTCTGTTCGGCGCAGTCGTGCCGGGAGGAGAACTCGGAGGCCTTCGCCGGCCAGCACGCGGTGAGTTCGACATCGTTCTATCTTTTCGATGAAGCCACCGCCATTCCCGATAGGATTTTCGAGGTCGCCGAAGGTGGTCTGACTGATGGCGAACCAATGCTCTTCTTGTTCGGCAATCCGACTCGAAATAAAACGGGCAAGTTTTACCACTGCAGCTATGGGTCGGAGCAGGACCGCTGGATGACGCGCTCGATCGATTCGCGCATCTGTTCGTTGCCTAATCAACTGCAGATCGCCGAGTGGCTGCAGCACTACGGGGAAGAGTCGGACTTCTTCCGCGTCCGTGTTCGCGGATTACCCCCGCTCGCCAGTGGGCTTCAGTTTATCGACCAGGGAAGGATTAACGAGGCGAGACGGCGCACTGTCTTAGAAGTTCTTCCCGGAGAACCGTTGATTGCGGGCTTTGACGTCTCTGGTGGTGGAGCGGCCTGGAACGTGATCCGGTTCCGACGCGGATTTGACAGTCGCTCGAAGCCGCCTATCCGAATTACCGGCGAGGCCGGGCGGGACCGGTCAGTGCTGATCGGAGTAGTCGCGGAGATTTTGGCAGACCGTAGGCCGGAGCACAGAGTGTCCGCCATGTTCGTTGACTCGGCGTTCGGTTCTCCGATCGTCGAACGGCTGCGCGTTCTCGGCTACCAGAATGTCCACGAGATCACGTTTGGCGCGCAGTCCCCGGATCAGCATCAGGCGAATCTGCGAGCTTACATGTGGAATCGCATGAAAGACTGGGCTGGGCAAGGGCGCAATACCGGACGATGAGCGATTTGCCAGCCAACTGGCAGGTGTAGACCTTGAGGTGTCGAGTTGCCCTGATCCCAAAAAACTCGAGCAACGGTTTCCGGCGTATGTGACAAGCCCCCACCCTAAGAACACCCAAAATCCGGTGAAAACAGCCGATGCCGAGAGGTTGATCAGAAAATCAATCGCGCGTGGGTGCATATCCGGAAACCATCTTTGCACAGCTTCGTGTGACGCTCCACGGCATTAACGGTCGCCTCGCTTAAGTTCCCAGAAGCGAACCTCCAAGACGCTTCGTGCCGTGAAGCGGATTTGCGGGTTGGGTCCCGTCATTGCCGTCAGCATGCAACCGAAGTGCCCAATGAGAATGCTGCTCACGACCCGCCAGCTACGAAGAAGATCATGTCGATCACCTTCGCCCGCGTGTACCTTCGCTCCTGAGCATCACCGGAATGGAATTCCAGGGTTTGGACCCTATTCCGTTCGATGACTCGGCGTTCGCTTTATAGAACTCTCCAACCTTTCTGAGTGCCCTGCTCCCGAACGTTGACACGCCAAAGCCCTTCTTGAAGTGGGTATCGAATGCGGGTACGCACCCAAACGTGCCCAGCATGATCTTCGTAACGAGAATGTCAGATGCGCCATCCGGGAGCGCCGCTGTGATTTGGCGAGCCGTATCGAAGACAACGGGACAGTTTCCATCACCGTACATGTTCGCATCCAGCCACTTTGACTCTCTTCTCATCTTGTGGCGCAGCGAGACGTGATTGGCGATGCATATTTTTGAAATGCTTCTCGCTTAGGCATCATCAGTGCCAAACTACCAAAGACGTTGGAAGCGACGGGTCCTGCTAAGCGGCATTTCCTCAGGCTGCTGCGGAAATTTTTCGGAGTTGACGCTCCCCATCGACGGTCTTAAAGCGAAAAACGTGCCGGGCTCGGGTATCATTCCGATGCGCTGTTTCGTTCCTACGATCGATTGATCAAGTATGTCTGCAATGGCTTCTGCGTCGCGAGGACGAAGGGAAATACTCGAATTGATGATGGTGGCGATCTATTTTGTTCTCACTGCTTATCTCGTCGTTTGCCATTCTCCGCCGCAAATCGGCTTTGCCTTACGTGAGGCAGTTAGTCCTTTTCTAATCAAAGCCCGCGCCCGGAACGCTGGAGCTGAGCGGTGCGCTGCTGCTTGGCGTTCCTCACATTTCGAAAGCTGGGCGCGACGACTGTCAGGCTAAGGCCCTGATATCGTGCATGTCTGAAAGCGCCGCGATAATCAAGCTCTTTTAGTTCCTTCCTTGCGCAACGATTCCTCTCACGGATACCCACGCGCGCTTGCATTCGGCTCAGTTCTTGTGGATGACGATGCTGCCGCCAGAAATGTCTTGCGGTTCAGCCAGGTCGACGTCATCGGCATTGCCTAACCTGTTGTCGTATACAACATTCCCGGGATTCTCGTTCCAGATCTTGATCCGGAACTGATCAGTGCCGCCGCCATTGACAGAGCCGTCGGTCGCGGTCAACAGGAACCCATAGTTACCGCTGCCATTGATTGTGCCCGTCCCGCGGTATTGCGCCTTGGCGCCCGAGATCACAAGCCATTCGTACGCGGTGCTATGGAAATTTAAGTTGCCCAATTTAAACTGAAATTCTGTCTGCCCGCTGGGCACAGTCTTGCCTTTTTCGTATTTCGAGTTGAAGCCGAAATTGGCTTTGCCCGTTAAAGCAGGATTGGCGACATAAGAACCTGGAGCGGAAGTAATCCAGCCGCCTCCGGTAACGAATCCTGCGCGTGGGTCGTAGACCACGATCAGGTCCGACGCAGCGTAGATAGCTTGGCCCTTGTCATCGTCGTAGACAATGACGGAAACCGTGTAGACGCCAGCAGCCGTGTAAGTATGGGTGCCGTTATAAGCGCAAGCGCCTCCACTAATAACGCCGTCCGTACTCGCGCCGTCATCCCATGCGATCTTGCACGTATGAATGTCCAGGGTTCCCGCATCCGTGAATGGAACATTGACAGCTACCGCAAGTGTCGCTGGCGCCGGTTGCGGCCCGACTGGCACAATAATGCTCGCCGATCCTGTTGTGACTACCGGCGCAAGATTGGTCACAGTGACAGCCGCGCTGTTCGACGCCGAGCCGAGCTCGTCGGCGATGCTGACCTGGATCGTGTAAGAGTCGGCGCTAGTGTTGTTGCCGGGAGAAGGCCCGTCGTCCAGGTACTGATGAGTCACGCTGAACGACCGCGTTCCAGTCGGCGTGACTGTGGCGACGGTGGAGCCTCCATCTCCCCAATTGATCGTAAGCGTATGAACGTCAGCCACGCCAGGATCGGTGAAGCTGCCGGACAACGTGACAGCCCCGTTTTCGTTGATAGAGGCCGCGCTAAGTGAGAGCAGCAGAGCCGACGGCGCAACATTTGTAACCGCAACCACCGCCGTGTACCCCGTCACACCGCCGTCTTTGTCCTGGATCCTGCCCTTGACTGTCTGCCCTGGGTTGTTGATTGCCACACACGCCGCCGTGCTGGAGACGCCGAACGGGCCGTAACCACTGCCGCAATCGAACGCATATTGGAGGCCGGGGATGTCGGCGACCACGTCGACCGGATTGGTCAGAGAAATATTGAACGTCCCTCCCTCAGTGATTGCAACGGCCGGCGATTGAAACGTGGCCGTAGGCGCCACATTGTTCACCACTACCGTGCTTTGGTAATCCGTGAACCCGCCGTCTTTGTCGATGATCCTTGCCTTCACTATGTAGTTGCCATTGTCATTGAACGGGCAGTTGGTTGAGGCTGCCGTGCCGCTTCCCGCGTACGTTGCGCCGGACAAGTCACCGTTAGAGCAGGAATATGCATAGTGGAACCCAGCCGCGGTGTCGTCTGAAGATGGATCCGCCTGGCCGCTAAAGGTGATCACCGCCGCATTGCCTTCGTTGACCGGACCGTTGTTGCTCAGAGTGGCCGTCGGCGCCACATTGTCGACGTGAACCGAAGTGGTGTACTCGTTGTAGCCGCCGTCCTTATCAATGATCCGCCCGCGCACGATCCGGTCGCTCGGACCGTCAGAGTACGTGCACGTCGTTGATGCGCTGGCGCCGCTGCCGGCGTATGTCGCTCCCGCCAGCGAGGTGTTGTCGCAAGCGTAGGCGTAACGCAACCCTGCAGTCGTGTCGACGGGACCCGGATCGGACTGCGCGCTGAAGCTGATGGTCGCCGGGCTGCCCTCATTCACCGGGCCGTTATTGCCCAGCGCCGCCGTTGGCGCGACGTTGTTGATCGTCACCGCAAAGGTATACTCGTTTTCCCCGCCATCTTTATCCCGAATCTTGGCCTTGGCCGTTACGCCGGGATTGTCCTGCGCCGCGCAGCTCGTGGTGCTGCTCGACGCGAACGCTCCATATCCGCTGCTGCAGTTAAATGCATATGTGAAACCCGCAGTGGTGTCGGTGCTCGATGGGTCGAAGGGACTGTTCAGGGAGATTGAGAAGTTTCCACCCTCATCCACGGCTGCCGACGGGCCCGCGATCGTCGCGGTCGGGGCTACGTTCGTCACCGTCACCGTCGTTTGATATTCGCTGAAGCCATTGTCCTTATCGATTATTCTCGCCTTCACCGTATAGCCGCCGTTATCGTTGAACGTGCAGCTGGTCGTGACGGCGGTCCCGCTTCCCAGGTAATTCGCGCCGGAGAGGTCATCGTTAGTACAGGAATAAGCGTAGTGAAAGCCGGCCGTGACGTCGTCCGAGGAGGGATCTGCCTGTCCGCTGAAGCTGATTGTGGCGGAGCTGCCCTCGGCGACCGGACCGTTATTGCCGAGGTTGGCGGTGGGCGACGCGTTGTTCACCGTCACCACCGTGGCGTAATCGGTAAAGCCCCCGTCTTTGTCGATGATCCGACCCTTGACTGTGTAGCTGCCGTTGTCACTGAATGTGCACGCCGCGGAAGCGGTGGTTAAGCTGCCGGCGTAGGTGGCGCCTGAAAGATCCCCATTTGTACAGGAGTAGGCATAGCGGAAGCCGGCAGAAGTATCGGCCGAAGACGGATCTGACTGTGCACTGAAGCTGATCGTCGCCGGGCTGCCCTCGGCTACCGGGCCGTTATTCCCCAAAGTAGCGGTCGGGGCCACGTTGTTTACGGTGACTACCGTAGTGTACTCGGTAAAGCCGTCATCCTCATCGATGATTCGCGCTTTTACAGGAAGGCTGCCGTTATCGTTGAACGCGCATGAGGTTGTTGCGCTCGCACTGCTGTTCGCGTACGTGGCCCCTGTCAGGCTGCCGTTCGTACAGGAGTAAGCGTAATGGAAACCGGAGGCAGCGTCGACGCTCGACGGATCGAGAGGATTGCTAAAAGTGATCGTGGCCGCGCTGCCCTCATTCACAGGCCCGCTGTTGCCGAGAGTTGCCGTGGGCGCCACATTATTTACCGTGACCACCGTGGTGTACTCTGTGGAGCCGTTGTCCTTGTCAATAATTCGGCCCTTCACGGTATAGCTTCCGCTGTCGGAAAAGCTGCAAGGCGTCGAAGCGCTGGCGCCGCTTCCGGCATAAGTGCTTCCGGACAGGTCCGCATTTGTGCACGAGAAAATGTAGCGGAAGCCGGCGATTGTATCCGCAGTCGATAAATCGGTCGGGCTAGTGAACGTAACGGTGACGGTGGCCGGATTTGCTTCGTTGACGGGCCCATTGTTGCCCAGCGCCGCCGTGGGAGGCGCATTGTTCACAGTTACCGTAGTCGTGTACTCACTGAACCCGCCATTCTGATCAATGATCCGGGCTTTCACCGTATAGCCGCCGTTGTCGTTGAATGTGCAGGGGCTTGAGGCGCCGGTTCCACTTGTTGCATACGTAGCTCCCGACAGATCGCCGTTGGTGCAAGAGAATGCGTAGTGGAAACCCGCTGTCGTGTCGGTGGGGGACGGATCTGATTGCGCGCTGAAGATGACCGTTGCCGCGGCGCCCTCGTTGACTGGGCCGTTATTGCTCAAGGCCGCCACGGGCGCGATATTGCTTACGCTGACCTGGAAGTTAGCCGTCCCGGACGAACTGCCAACGCCGCCATTCTTGTCCGTCACGGAGACGGACACCGTATACGTATTGGGACCATTCGCGTAGGTGTGTGACTGAGCGGGGATAATTCCCGCAGCGGCAAGTTGGAAGGTAGTCGCCGGACTGCCGTCACCCCAGTTTACAGAAGCATTCCAGGGGCTATCGCCCGCCGCATCGCTGAAGCTGCCGAGAGTAAAGGAGTGGTTTTCACCTTCTGTCGTGATTTGATTAGCAGGGGCCGTGACGGCCGGCGCCGCATTGACTGCGTAATTAGCGTGGTAGGCTCGAGTGCCACCGCCGTTGAATCCGGGGACGCAAATCGCGCCAGCGCCGAGATTCGTGAATGGGTCCGTGCTAGTCCAGTTGATAAAAGCGCCTGCTTGGTCGGATGTAGCAGCGGCTTGCAATTTCATCGATTGACCACTATTGACACCTCCAGTAGTGTTACCGCTGGAGTCGACACCATTCACAACGGCCGGAGAACCTGCCCCGCTGGTGCAATTTGTAGAACCTGAATAGACGGTCTTGGTTAGAGTGAAAGTCACCCCTGCCGGCGCTGCGTGCACCTTAACATTTCCATCTGTGAACGTTGTCTGCGCTGTGAGTCCCGAGGTTAGCCCCGTCGAAGTCAATGTAAACGTCACCCCAATATGACTGGCGTCCACGACAAACTGGTTATTGAAAATATTCCCCGATGCGTCCGCCACCGCCGTCAAGCTCCAGTCCGGATGCACCAGGGGGTTTTCGTGAAAGAGCAGGTTTACCGTCTCACCAGCCCGCCAGCCAGCGCCGGTGATGATCACGGTTTCGCCCGGCGCATAGTCGAGCTTATTCGTCATCAGGGTCACCGCCGCGTACACTTCGCTGCTGGCGGTCCTGGTTCCGCCGACCATGACGACCATCCCCTGCTGCTTAAGAGGACTGCCGCTCGCGCCCGGGCGCGTCGACGAGAGATTGTCGGTTGGCTGGAAGACCTCCAGCCAAGGAATATACAGCTCAGCGGAGGCGAGTTCGACTTGGCCGGCGGTACCGCCCGCCAACAGGACACTGTTATTACTCGGAATGCGAAGCGCCAGGTGACCGCGTCGCGGCGTACTCATCGAGGTGGCAGGCGAAAAGTTCGCGGTCACTGGATCGAATACTTCCGTCGAAGTCAGGTCCACCACTCCATCACTCCCGCCTGCAATGAATACCTTGCCGTCCAGGAGCGTAGTCGCGCTGTGTCCAATTCTGGGCACGGAAAGCCGGCCGGCGGGAATCACGATGCCTCTTTCGGGATCGAACAGATCCGCGGTCGCCATAACGTTTCGGCCATCGGATCCCCCGGCGATGAGAACTTGACCGCTCCAGAGCGTGGCTGCAGTATGACCGCTGCGGGGTGATGAAAGCACCGAATAGGCCGGCTCAAAGGCATTAGTGAGCGGGTTGAATATCTCGAGGCTGGCCAGCGTCACACCGGCGTTCTCGCCGCCGACGACCAGGAAGCGATTGTCCGGAAGTCGCGAGGTGGTATGGCCTGTGCGGGCCGTGAGCATACCGCCCGCGGACTGCCATGTGTTTGCGGCGGGATCGTAGATCTCCGCTGTGTTAAGGGCGCCGTCATTATTCGCGCCGCCTGCGATGAGCACTCGGCCGTCAGCAAGTGTGGCGCAGGAATGATTACTCCGAGCTTCCCGCATGTCGGGAGCGATCGCGAAGGAACCGTTTGCCAGGAAGAGCTCAGCGCTTGCCAGCGCTCCACCCACGGCGCGGCCCCCCGCGATCAGGACGCGCCCGTCCGGCAAAAGGGCCGAACAGGACCCGGCGCGTGGAGACGCCATACCGCTCGCGGCCATCCAGGTGTTACCTGGTCCCTTGGCTCCTTTTAACCTGATCCCGCTGATAAATAACGCAGCAACCACGCAGCACACATATAACGTCAATCGCTTCATCTTGCAGACACACCTTTCCCGTGACCCACTAAGGCCCGGGTAGAAACTGTTTTGCGGGGGATCTAGGGCGATTAAAACATGACTTTAGGGATCATACAAGAGCTGAAAGTCATATTTGCCATCAGTACTCGCGGCCTTTCATACCAGGACTGATGTACCAAACGTCAATCGACAGCTATATCCTTTGTCGCCCTGGAAAGGCTGGGCAAATACCCGGGCAAAGACTGCAGGAAGACATGGGGCGGCTGGAGCGGTCAGGAGCCAGCGAAGACAGAGAAGTCCGCTTCGCTGGGGAAGGGGAACGATGATTACAAAGTCATTTCGTCCGTTCCGCTCAATCGCAGCTTCCGCTCTTTCGTCGGATACATGTCTCCGCCTTCAACCTCTGCATGAGCCTATTCGGCTGACTGGGTGGGCAGAACGGGCTTCCAGGAGAAATTGAAAAGTGCGCGCTGCACGGGTTCATCGTGGGCGCGATGCTGACGCAGGCCGATGGAACCGCGGAAGCCGACGCGGCAAATCTGCAGCAACAGCGCCCGGAGCAGACGCTCGGGCGGGATCGACGGGCGACCGTTCTCCGCGTACAAATCATCGAAGCGCTTCGACATCGTCGTCAGAATCTGGTCCACCAGCTGCCGGATTGGCCGCAACGGGTGATCTGCCGGCACCCGCTCCTCCATCGACACGTAGCTGAACATCCCGCTTTGTTGCTTCTCGTTTCCCCGCATTACAACAAGACGCTTTCACTATGTTCTTAGCTACGCTCTGTCCGCCTTTTTCAACAAATTCCTAGAAGGCTGTCGTCTGGGGTAATTACAGCGCCATCCGGACCATAAACTCGTCCGTGCGGTATAGTGGCAACAAACGTCGCGGGTTGTTCATCATAATGCGCGTTCCATGTGTTGAACTGCCAGTGAATACTGTTATACACGGTTTTAGGCGCCAAGCGGTATTAAGTTCGGAACCGGGCGCGAGCTATGGCTTTTCTCTGTGGTCATGGGCCGGACCTAGAGAGGCGACTTAGTCGCGTCAAAAGAAGGAGTTCCTCATGCAAGCGCGGTATCCCAGCCGACTCTTGAAGGTTTCACCCCTATCAAAAATGACTAGGGTGGATGCAAGGAATATCACTAGGGATCGGCAGAGACGGAATGAGACTTGACCTCCGGGGAAATCGGTAAGGTGAGAAGCTGCTTGTTTTCCAACTTCTGGCAACTCTGCCATTTGTTGGGTAATTTTCCTGACGGCCTCGTAGGAAAGGTCAACCTGCTCTGCGATGTCATCCTGGATTACCGACTTTCATTGCGGACAAGCAAAAAAAAGGGCCAGATCGGTCAGGACCTGGCCCCAGGAGAAATTGGCAATTTTCGTTAATTTTTCTTAGTTCAGCACCAACAGTCCAATACTGACGCGGGCTCGACTAGATTGCAAGACAGTCCCGGGGCAAGTACGGACTATGACTAAAAGACAAAAAGTACTAAGCTCCTAACTCCGGGTCTCCTCTGCCAAGCCGGCTTCAAGGAAAAATCAGGTCGACTTTCTTGAACAAACGATACAGAGATCACCACAATTTACAATAAAAACGCTTGCGGCACTGACTACACCGATAGGGCCAATAGGCGAACATCGTCAGCATCAAGTCCCACCAGCGTCGTCGCGATCGCCAAACGAAATCCGACGAACATCTTGGACAGATCACTGACCGTTCCCTTGGCGATTGGCAGTCTGGCCCCATCGTATCGGAGACCCAAGCGGTTCCGATGACTTCCACCCCTTAGTTTAGCGGGATTGGCAGAGCATGATGCTTTTGATTTACAGTACTGATTCTAAAACGTCCTGTAGCTAGTTTTGATCAGTACTCCCTTTATTTATCAAATGAATAGCGCGTTTACAGTTCTAGTTTCAGAACATTTCGTGTGACCTTGGTATTTTCCACAAATAGTGACGTATACTTTTGAAGCTAAATTAATGAGCGCCGCGAGCAGGTGGGGATTATTCAACCGTCTATTTGCGCAAGCGAAAATACCGACAAGATTATTAAAGGAGTCACTCTAAGATGGTCTGCGATATCGAAAAGGCGATGACGTACAGGACTGTGCAGATCGACGCCATAGCCGCTGCTCTTGAGCGAACCACGGAGGCCATACAGGAGATGAAAAAAGCGCAGCTTCCGCCCTCTGCTCCGTATGTTCTGGACGTCGAAGCCAGCCTGTGTAGAGCCCAAGCCGCGCTGTTGGCAATCTGGAAGGGCATCGAGAGTCCTGCGCGTCGACTCAAGTGTGGGTGATTAGACCCGTGGCCCGTTCGGAAGGCCGATCCCTCAGTCCCGCCCAGAAAGTTTTTTCTTATGATCCCGCGCTCCCGCGCTGTGCTTTGGAAGTGTCGAAGCGTCGCACTGCATTGCTTTTGGTAGACATGAAATGCGTTAGATCTTTGCTGTCCATCGCTACGCGGCCCGTTTCGCGAACATGTCC
>Ga0075431_100008058_pt1 | contig 10514 bp, 14 predicted proteins | sample RhiMetdeltSRZDD5_FD_75297 | JGI IMG/M metagenome (GOLD analysis project Ga0075431, IMG submission 75297) | Populus rhizosphere microbial communities from Tennessee, USA - Rhizosphere MetaG P. deltoides SRZDD5 | ecosystem: Host-associated > Plants > Roots > Rhizosphere > Soil | place: USA...
ACAAGGATTCTCGCGGCTTCCATCGTGGCCCGAATGTAGCACGCAGGGGTGTCAGAATGACAAGCTTTAGTGCATGACGGGCGGCGCTTTCCTTGCGCCTACCCTGTGGCCATGTTAGCGTGAGTGTTGACTTTTTTCGAACACATTTGACGGCCGGGCGCCGTCAACGTTCAGATGAAACGTCCAGATGAGGAGAATTCGAAATGGCTGATGCGGCGACCGTCCACCTCACCGAGCAAAACTTCGACGAAGCCCTGGTGGCGAGCCAGGGTGTGATGATGGTGGACTTCTGGGCGGAGTGGTGCGGCCCCTGCCGCGCCGTCGCGCCCGTGCTCGAGGAGCTGGCCAAGGAATCTGCGGGCACGGTCACGCTGGCCAAGGTGAACGTGGACGAGAACCCCGGCCTCGCCGCCCGCTACGGAATCCGCTCGATTCCGACGATCCTCTTCGTCAAGCAGGGCAAGGTCGCCGACCAGGTCATCGGCGCCGTGCCGAAGGTCCAGCTCAAGAAGAAGCTGGACGCGCTCGCCTGAGCGCGAGCTCGGAATCAACGCCGCCGGCGTACCGGCTCCCACGCTCCCGGCCGACCCAGACGCGACACTCTCGGCCTACCTCCGTCTGCGTCCGTGATCGGGGAAGACGACCTCGTCCGTCGGATCCGGGCGGCGACCGCGCGCGAGCGGGACGGGGTGGTCGTGGGCATCGGCGACGATTGCGCGGTGCTCGCCACGACCCCGGACACGCGGCTGATCGCCACCACCGATCTCCTCGTCGAGGACATCCATTTCCGAAGGCGGTACGCGGAGCCGGCAGACGTGGGATGGAAGGCGCTGGCCGTGAACATCTCCGACATCGCCTCCAAGGGCGCGCGCTCGCGATGGGCGCTGGTCGCCCTCGCCTGCCCGCCCTCGATCACCCCGGATGAGATCGATGCGTTCTACGAGGGCATGCTCGCGCTCGCACGTGACCACGGAGTGGCCGTCGTCGGGGGAGACACCTCGTCCTCCCAGGCAGGCTGGTTCGTGAACGTCACGCTCCTCGGGGAAGCCGCGCGCCCCGTCCTTCGATCCACCGCACGCCCCGGCGACGTGGTCGCGGTGACCGGCACGCTGGGCCGCTCCGCCGCGGGGCTCGCCGTGCTCGAGCGCGACCACGTGCCCGCGGGGGTCGACGCCGAGACGCTGGCCGAGATGACCGCGGCGCACCTGCGGCCGCGGCCGCGGGCCGCGGAAGGGCGCTGGCTCGGCGCGGCGGACGGAGTGACGGCGATGATGGACCTCTCGGACGGTCTCGCCACCGACCTCCCGCGGCTCTGCGTGGAGAGTGGCGTGGGGGCCGTCGTGCGGATCGACGCGGTCCCGATCGCCGACGGGACGCGCCGCGTGGCGGCGGCCGTTGACCGCGACGCGCTGGCGTGGGCCACGGGTGGCGGCGAAGACTACGAGCTGCTCGTCGCGTGCGCCGCCGACGCGTTTCCACGCGTGGCGGACGGCCTCGCGCGAGCGACCGGCACCACGCTGACGCGCGTCGGCGACGTGGAGCGCGGGGCAGGCGTGCGGTTCGTCGACGGCCGCGGCCGCGCGGTGGAGGTCGCGCGCGGCTTCGAGCACTTCGTGGCGGAGCGGCGCGCGTGAGCGGACTCATCCTCGAGCTCTTCGTGCTGGCGTTCCTCGTGGCGTGCTCCGCGCTCCTCACCGGCGCCGAGGCCGCGTACTTCTCGCTCGGGCGCTCGCGGCTCCGGCGCGTGCAGGCGGAAGGCGATGGTCGCGCGGCGCCGCTCATCGAGCGCCCGCACGACCTGCTCGTCACCCTCCTCATCGGCATCACGCTCATCAACATCGGCGCGTCCGCCATCGCCGCCACCATCGCCGTGCAGCTCTTCGGCGAGCGCTTCGGCCTGCTCGCGGAGGTCATCGGCATGATCCTCGTGCTGACGACGTTCGGCGAGGTGCTGCCGATGACCGTGGCGGTGAAGTACCCCGAGCAGTTCCTCCGGGTGGTCGGGCGGCCCGTGAGCTGGCTCGGCACGCTCCTGCGTCCGGTGCGCGCGCTGCTCGCCGCGTTCACCACGCTGACCGTGAAGACGGTGGGCGGCGGCAAGACCGAGCAGCCCGAGCTCTCCGAAGAGGAGCTGCGCACGCTGGTGGACGTGGGCGCGAGCGAGGGCGTGGTGGAGCGCGACGAGCGGGAGATGATCCACAAGGTCTTCGAGCTCGAGGACACGCCGGTGCGCTCGGTGATGGTGCCGCGCACCGACATGTTCTGCCTCGACGTCCAGACACCCGTGGCCGATGTTCTGCCGGCCCTCCGGGAGAACCTCCACTCGCGCGTTCCCGTCTACGAGGGTTCGATCGACGTCATCGTGGGCATCCTCTACACGAAGGATCTCCTCCCGTTCGTCGCCACCGGGCTTCCCGCGACGTTCGACGTGCGCGCGCACCTCCATCCGCCGTACTTCGTCCCGGAGTCGAAGCGCGCGGATACCCTGCTCCAGGAGTTCCAGGCCAAGCGCCTGCACATGGCGATCGTGGTGGACGAGTACGGCGGCACGGCCGGGATCGTCTCGCTCGAGGACCTGCTCGAGGAGCTCGTGGGGGAGATCGCGGACGAGTACGACGAGCCGGAGCGCCTCATCCAGCGCGTGGACGAGACGACGTTCCGCGTGGCGGGCAAGCTGCCGATCGACGATCTCAACACCGCCGCCGGGCTCTCGATCTCCAGCCAGGACTACGAGACGGTCGGCGGCTGGGTCCTCGATCTGTTCGGACGCGTCCCGCGCAAGGCCGAGCGCGTGGAGACGCCGGAAGTGGTCGTCACCGTCGAGAAGATCGAGCGCACGCGCATCGTGGAGGTGCTCATCGCCCTCCGCAAGCCGGCGCCGAGCCAGGCCGCGGCATGATGCTCTTCTGGCTCGCCCTCGTCTGCCTCGTCGCCACGATGTTCTTCTCCGCGGCCGAGATGGCGTTCATCGCGGCGAATCGCCTGCGCCTCCGCCACCTGGCCGAGGAGGGCAATCGGGTCGCCGCCCAGTATCTCGAGGCGTTCCGCAATCCGGCGCGGGTGCTGTCCACCGCCATGATGGGCGTGACCGTCGCGCACATCATCGCCTCGTCCGTCGTGACGTTCGCGCTCATCCCGCGCTTCGGCGGCGCGGCGGCGCTCGTGGCCACGGTCGTGCTGACCCCCGTGATGCTCGTGTTCGGAGAGATCATCCCCAAAGCGGTGGCGCGGGAGTGGGCCACGCGGCTCATCCTCACGCTCTACCGCCCGCTCGTGTGGATGTCGGCCCTCCTCGCCCCGTTCGTGGCCTTCTCCCAGGCCACCGTGAGCCTGTTGCTGCGGCTCGTGGGCGGGCAGCAGCCCGACGTCCGTCACTTCGTGTCGCGGGAGGAGCTGAAGAACCTCCTGCAGATGGAGCCGGGCGAGGCCAACGTCACCACGCAGGAGGCGGAGATGATCGACAACATCTTCGACCTCGGCGAGACGACCGTGCGCGAGGTGATGGTGCCACTCGTCGACGTGGCGATGGTGCCGGAGACCGCGAGCCCGATGGACGCCGTCGCGCTCATCCAGCAGCGCGGCTTCTCGCGCTTGCCCGTGTTCGAGGAGCGCGAGACCGCGATCACCGGCGTCGTCACCGCGATGGATCTCCTGCGCCGCGGCGCGGCCGTGTCCACCGTGCGTGACCTGATGCGCCAGCCGCTCTACGTGCCCGAAGCCAAGCGCATCGACGACCTCCTCCGCGAGATGCAGAAGGGCCGCGCGCACCTCGCGGTGGTCGTGGACGAGTACGGCGGCGCCACCGGCATCGTGACCCTCGAGGACGTGGTCGAGCAGATCGTGGGCAACATCGAGGACGAGCACGATCGCACGCTCGCCTCCGTCGAGCGCCTGCCCGACGGCAGCTACTGGGTGGCCGCACGCACGAACATCGTCGAGCTGAACGAGGCGCTCGACTGGACCTTGCCGAAGCGCGACTACGAGACGATCGCGGGCCTCGTGCTCTCCACCCTCGGACGCATCCCGCGCACGGGTGAGGAATTCCAGGTCCCCGGCTATACCATTACGGTGCTCGAAGCGGATAACCGGCGGGTCGTCGCGGTGAAGATCGCCGCCACGCGACCCCTCCTTCCCGAACACGCAGTGTAGTAACCAGGAGGTTTGGTGATGGCAGGTCAGATGGTGAAGTTCACGGCCAACGGCGGCACGACGGACGGCTATCTCGCCGCTCCCGCCTCGGGCAAGGGCCCGGGCATCCTCGTGATCCAGGAGTGGTGGGGCCTCGTGGGCCACATCAAGAGCGTCGCGGATCGCTTCGCCGCCGAGGGCTTCACGGCGCTCGCGCCCGACATGTATCACGGCCAGACCGCGACCGAGCCCGACGGCGCCGGCAAGCTGTTCATGGCGCTGAACATCGGCCAGGCGGAGAAGGACTTGAAGGGGGCCGCCAGCTATCTCGCCCAGCACTCCTCGACCCCGAAGCTCGGCGTCGTCGGGTTCTGCATGGGCGGCCAGCTCGCGCTCTTCGCGGCCACGCTCAACCCGAGCATCGGCGCGACGGTGAACTTCTACGGCGTGCACCCGAACGTGAAGCCGGACTATTCCAAGCTCTCCGGCCCGGTGCTCGGTCTCTTCGCCGAGAAGGACGGGTTCGTGACCCCCGCCACCGCCATGCAGGTGGACGCGGACATCAAGAAGGCGGGCAAGCAGTCGGAAGTCCACATCTACCCGGGCGTGGACCACGCGTTCTTCAACGACGAGAACACGGCCGCGTACAACAAGCCCGCCGCCGATGACGCCTGGCGCCGAGTCCTCGCGTTCTTCCGAGGAAACTTGAAGTAACCCAAAGGTAGCGGACTTCGAGCGCCGGCTTGCCGGCGCCATCCGATCCTGGGGGGAGGCAGAACAAAAAGGGCGAGCCGAATGGCTCGCCCTTTTTTGCTTCGTCGGAAGGGGGGCGAAGCCCCCCTCCGAGTTCTATCCGGCTGCGGCGGCGGCTTTTTCCTTCTTCTTGCGCTTCGACGGCGCGGCGGCTTCGCCCTTCGGAGGCTTCTCCGCCTTCTTGCCCTTGCCCTTGTCGCCGTCGGCCGGCGTGTCCACGCGGTCGACGAGCTCCAGGTAGACCATCGGCGCGGCGTCGCCGGCGCGGGGCCCCACGTGGATGATCCGCGTGTAGCCGCCGTTCCGCTCGGCGAAGCGGGCGGCGATCGTGTCGAAGAGCCGGCCCACCACGACCGTGTCGTTCACCATCGTCAGCACCTGACGGCGCGCGTGCAGGTTCTCGCGCTTGGCGAGCGTCACCATCTCGTCGGCGGTGGCACGGATGGCCTTCGCCTTGGCCTCGGTGGTCAGCACGCGCTCGTGGCGGAAGAGCGACGTGAGGAGATTCTTGAACATGGCCATGCGGTGGTCACTCCGCATGCCGAGCTTGGTGTTGCCCCTGCGATGCCTCATTTGGTCGTGGCTCCCCTTCCGAGCGCGCCCAGCACGTTCGGATCGATCCGCATGCCGAGCGAGAGGCCCAGGCCCGCGAGGGCGGCCTTGATCTCATCGATCGTCTTCTCGCCGAGGTTCTTCACGTCGACGAGGTCGATCTCGGTCTTCTGGGCGAGATCGGCCACCAGCGTGATGTCGGCTGCCTTCAGCGCGTTGACGGCGCGCGCGGGCAGCTCGAGCTCCTCGAGCGACTTGCCGAGCGCTTCGCGCAAGTACGCGCCGTCGGCGTCCTCGCTCTCGTCGTCGTCCGGCGGCGCCGCGCGCAGCGGCGAGAAGTGCTCGCGCAGGAACGTCGCGGAGCGCTCCAGCGCTTCCTCGGGGCTCACCGCGCCGTTGGTCCAGATCTCGACGACCAGCTTCTCGTAGTCGGTGATCTTGCCGACGCGCGAGACCTCCACGTTGTAGGAGACCTTCGTGATCGGCGAGTACGCGGAGTCGAGGCCGATGGCGCCCGCCGGCAGGCTCGTCTTCTTGTCCACGGCTTCGTAGCCGCGCCCGATGCCGATACCGAGCTCGAACGACACACGCCCGCTCTCGAGCGTGAAGAGATGGATCTCGGGGTTCATCACCTCGATATCCGTCTCCGGGACGTCAGCGCCGGTCACGACTTTCGGGCCGGTCACCTCCACGCGTACGGTCCGGGGCTCCCCCGACGGCACCTGGATCGAGAGCTTCTTGAGGTTGAGCAGGACGTCGGACGTGGTCTCCTTGACGCCCGCAATCGGCGTGTCCGCGCCGCGCACGCCGTCCATCTTCACCCACGCCACCGCGGCGCCGGGCACGATCGACAGCAGCGTGCGGCGCAGCGAGTTGCCGACGGTGAGCGCGTAGCCCTTCTCGAAAGGCTCCGCGACCAGCCGCCCGTAGCGCTCGCTGGAGATCTCCCACTCGACCTTCTTCGGCTTCTGGAACGGAATCCGTGGCATTCGCTCTGTCCTACTTGCTGTACAGCTCGACGATGAGCTGCTCGCTGACCGGGATCTGGATGTCCTCGCGCAGCGGCAGGCTGCGGACGACACCGCGCCGGCCAGCCGCGTCCACCTCGAGCCACTGCGGGACCGCGCCCCGGCCCGCGTTCATGTTGTCGTCCACACGCGCCTCGTACTTGCTGCCGCGGAGCGACACGGCGTCGCCGACCTTCACGAGGAACGAGGGCACGGACACCTTGCGCCCGTTCACCGCGAAGTGACCGTGCGCCACCATCTGCCGCGACTCACGGCGCGAGGCCGCGAAGCCGAGACGGTACACGACGTTGTCGACCCGCAGCTCGAGGAGACGCAGCAGGTTCTCGCCGGTCACGCCCTTCTCACGCTCGGCTTCGTGGAAATAGCGGCGGAACTGGCCCTCGAGCACACCGTAGATCCGCTTGGCCTTCTGCTTCTCACGAAGCTGGACGCCGTACGGCGTGAGCTTGCCGCGGTTCAGGCCGTGCATGCCCGGCGGATAGTTGCGGCGCTCGATGGCACACTTGTCGGTGAAGCAGCGGGCGCCCTTCAGGAAGAGCTTCATGCCCTCACGGCGGCACAGGCGGCACTTGGCGTCGGCGTAACGAGCCATGCAGGCCTCCTACACCCGCCGCCGCTTGGGCGGGCGGCAGCCGTCGTGCGGAATCGGCGTGACGTCACGGATGGCGGTGATCTCGAGCCCCACGGCCTGCAGCGAGCGGATGGCCGCCTCGCGCCCGGCCCCCGGCCCCTTCACGAAGACCTCCACCTGCTTGAGACCGAACTCCATCGCCTTGCGCGCGGCGATCTCCGCGGCCGTCTGGGCGGCGAAGGGCGTGCTCTTGCGCGAGCCCTTGAAGCCCGCGCTGCCCGCGCTCGACCACGACACCACGTTGCCGGTCTTGTCGGTGAGGGTCACGATCGTGTTGTTGAAGGACGCCTGCACGTGCGCGACGCCGGTGCGAACCTCGCGGCGCTCGCGACGCTTGCCGCCCTTCTTCTTGGGTGCCGCTTTTTCGTCTGCCATCGATGACGTCTCCTAAGCCTTCTTGGGTGCAGCGGCGGCCGGCGCCGGCGCGGCCGCAGCAGCGACGGGCTTCTTCTTGATCATCACGCCGCGAGCCTTGCCCTTGCGCGTGCGGGCGTTCGTGTGGGTGCGCTGGCCGCGCACGGGGAGGCCGCGGCGATGGCGGATCCCGCGGTAGGAGCCGATGTCCATGAGGCGCTTGACGTTCATCGAGATCTCGCGCCGGAGGTCGCCCTCGACCTTCAGCTCGCGCTCGATCATGTCGCGCACGCGCGCGGTCTCGGACTCGTCCCACGCCTTCACCCGCTTGTTCGGGTCGACGCGCGCCTGCTCGAGCACGCGGAGCGCCGTCTGCGTGCCGACGCCGTAGATGTAGGTCAGGGCCACTTCGCCGCGCTTCTCTCTCGGAAGGTCGATGCCCGCCACTCGCGCCATGGGTCTCTCCGTCCTAGCCTTGTCGCTGCTTGTGCCGTGGGTTCTTGCAGATGATGCGAATCACGCGGTCGCGCCGCACGATCTTGCAGTGCTCGCAGCGCGCCTTGACGCTCGGTCTCACTTTCATTGCTCTCGCCTTTGGGCTTATTTGAACCTGTAGGTGATCCGGCCCCGGGTGAGGTCGTAGGGGGACAGCTCGACCTTCACGCGGTCGCCCGGCAGGATGCGGATGAAGTTCATGCGCATCTTGCCGCTCACGTGCGCGAGCACGCGGTGACCGTTCTCCAGCTCCACCCGGAACATCGCATTCGGCAGCGGCTCAACCACCGTCCCCTCGACCTCAATCGCATCCTCTTTCGGCATGCTACGCCGCTTGCACCGCGCGGCCGGTCTTGCTCGTGAGTACCTCCGGCCCGTCCTCGGTGACCGCCACGGTGTGCTCGAAATGGGCGGCCAGGCTCCCGTCTCGCGTCACCGCCGTCCAGCCATCCTCGAGGATCTTCACGTCGTGGCTGCCGAGCGTGACCATCGGCTCGATGGCGATCACCATGCCGGGCTTGAGCATCGGCCCGCGGCCCGGATCGCCGAAGTTCGGGACCTGTGGCTCCTCGTGGAGAGCACGACCGATCCCGTGGCCTACGAACGTGCGCACGATCCCGAAGCCATGGGGCTCCACGTGCCGCTGCACGGCGTGGGACACGTCGGAGAGGCGGCGGCCGGGCCGGCACTCCGCGATGGCTTCCTCGAGGCTTTCGCGGGTCACGTCGAGCAGCTTCTGCACGCGCGGCGGGATCTCGCCCAGGGGCAGCGTGACCGCACAGTCGGCGTAATACCCTTCCACGATACACCCGAGGTCAAAGCCGACGATGTCCCCCTCCTTCATGCGGCGGTGCGCGGAGGGGATCCCGTGAACGACCTCTTCGTTGATCGAGATGCAGACCGTCGCGGGAAAGCCGCGATAGCCCTTGAACGCCGGCACGGCGCCCTGCTGGCGGATGAAGCTCTCCACTTCCTCGTCGACCTCGAGCGTCGACATCCCGGGCTTGACCATGTCGCGGATCAGCTGGACGACGTCCGCCAGGATGTGCCCGCCGCGGCGCATGAGACCGATCTCACGGTCGGACTTGAGCACGATCATCGCCGGGCTCCCGCCGCCTCGCGGAGGGCCTGCCGGATCTTCTCGACCGCGCCCTCGCCGGACACGGTGCGCAGGAGGCCGCGCTGGCGGTAGTAGTCGAGCAGGGGCGACGTCTGGGTCTCGTAGACCTGCAGGCGATTGCGGACGGTCGCCTCGCTATCGTCCACGCGCTGGTAGAGCTCGCCGCCACACTTGTCGCACACGCCCGCGCGTTGCGGCGGCGCCGACACGAGGTGGTACGGGCTCTGGCAATTCCGGCACAACCGGCGGCCGGTGAGGCGGCGGACCAGCTCCGGCTCCGACACGTCGAGGTAGATGACCGCGTCGAGCTTCTGGCCGATCTCGTCGAGCATCTTCGCCAGGCCGTCCGCCTGCGCGATCGTGCGCGGGAAGCCATCGAGGATGAAGCCCTTCGTCGCATCCGGCTGGCGGAGGCGTTCGGCCACCATGCGGAGGATCACGTCGTCGGGGACGAGGTTGCCCTTGTCGTAGTACTGCTTGGCCTCGCGTCCGAGGGCGGTGCCCGCGCTCATCGCCTCGCGCAGCATGTCGCCGGTCGCGACCTGCGGCACGTCCCACTCACGCGCGAGCTCGCGGGCCTGGGTGCCCTTGCCGGCGCCGGGAGGCCCGAGGAACAGGAGGCGCATCCTCAGGTCCTGCGCCCGAAGGCCGTGCTCGGCCTCGTGCGGGACTTCTTGAGGAAGCCCTCGTAGTTGCGCATGAGGAGGTGCGATTCCATCTGCCGCACGGTGTCGAGCGCGACACCCACCACGATGAGCAGGCTCGTGCCGCCGAAGTAGAACGGCACGTTGAAGATCTGGATCAAGAAGTCGGGCAAGACCGAGATCAGCGCCAGGAACAGTGCGCCCGGCAGCGTGATGCGTGTGAGCGTGCGATCGATGTACTCCGCGGTCTTCTTGCCCGGGCGCACGCCCGGGATGAAGCCGCCGTACTTCTTCATGTTGTCGGCGAGGTCGACCGGGTTGAACACGATCGCCGTGTAGAAGTACGCGAAGAAGACGATCAGCGCCATGTAGAGGGCGGTGTAGGTCAGGCGGCCCGGCGAGAGCGCGTCGGAGATCGCCTGCATCCACGGGTGCGGCACGAAGCGCGTGAGCGTGGCCGGGAACAGGATCAGCGACGACGCGAAGATGACGGGGATGACGCCCGCCGTGTTGATCCGGAGCGGGATGTGCGTGGACTGCCCGCCGTACACACGACGTCCGACCACCCGCTTCGCGTACTGGACCGGGATCTTGCGCTGGCCTTCCTGCATGAGGACGACGGCGGCCGTCACGGCGACCATCATGGCGATGAGTCCCGCGAACACGAAGAGCTTGAGCTCGCCGGTGGTGATCAGGGTGTAGGACGCGACGATCGCCGAGGGGAGGCGGACGACGATACCCGCGAAGATGATCAGCGAGATCCCGTTGCCGATGCCCTTCTCGGAGATCTGCTCGCCGATCCACATGAT
>Ga0075431_100008059_pt1 | contig 10514 bp, 5 predicted proteins | sample RhiMetdeltSRZDD5_FD_75297 | JGI IMG/M metagenome (GOLD analysis project Ga0075431, IMG submission 75297) | Populus rhizosphere microbial communities from Tennessee, USA - Rhizosphere MetaG P. deltoides SRZDD5 | ecosystem: Host-associated > Plants > Roots > Rhizosphere > Soil | place: USA...
TCCTCGTCGACGCGGCCGGCGGCGGCGGCGCGCCCGTCGTCGTCCTGCAGGCTGCTGGTCCGCAGGCGCAGAAAGTCGTCGATCAGCGCGTTGCCCGGACCGGCGTCGCAGGCGACGATGTCGGCGTCGCCGTCGACGAAGGTCACATTTGATACACCGCCGACATTGAGCACGCCGACCGGGTGGGCGCGCCGCAACATCCGCACCAGCGCGCGATGGAACACCGGCACCACCGGCGCGCCCTGCCCGCCGGCGGCGACGTCGGCGGCGCGGAGGTCGTAGACCACCGGAATGCCGAGCCGGGCGGCCAGCATCGGCCCGTCGCCGAGCTGGACGGTGAGCCCGCGGTCCGGCCGGTGCAGCACGGTCTGGCCGTGAAAGCCGACCACCTTGACCTCGCTCGCCGACATGCCGTTGGCGGCCAGGAAGGCCTCGACCGCCTCGGCATGGGTGTCGGTGACCAGCTCTTCCGCCTCGGCGAGGAGCTTCGGCCGCTCGGCGCGGTCGCCGAGATGGACGGCGGCCGCGATCGCCCGCCGCAGCACGGCCCGTTCCTGCTCGCTGTAGGGCCGATAGCCGGTCGGCCCGACCCGGCCGATGTCCTCGCCGTCGGTATTGAGCAGCGCGACGTCCACCCCGTCATAGGAGGTGCCGCTCATCAGGCCGATGGCAGAGACCCGCGCCATTGCTGGCTCCTCGGTTGAATCCGTTGCAAGACCTGTTACACCACCGGGCCGAAAGAGGCGATAAGGCCGGGCCATGAGCGCCTACAAGTCCGACTTTCTGCAGGTGCTGGCGGAGCGGGGATTCATTCATCAGATCTCCGAGCCGGAGGCGCTCGACGCGCGCGCGCGCTCCGGGGCGATCACCGCCTATATCGGTTTCGATTGCACCGCCCCCTCGCTGCACGTCGGCTCGCTGCTGCCGATCATGATGCTGCACTGGATGCAGCAGACCGGCCATCGCCCGATCGCGCTGATGGGCGGCGGCACCACGCGGGTCGGCGATCCCTCCGGCAAGGACGAGAGCCGGCGCATCCTCACCGACGACGACATCAAGCAAAACCTCACCGGCATCCGCGCGATCTTCACGAAATTCCTCAAGTTCGGCGACGGCCCGGGCGACGCCGTCATGGCCAACAATGCCGACTGGCTGAACGAGCTCAACTACATCGACTTCCTGCGCGACGTCGGCCGGCACTTCTCGGTCAACCGCATGCTGGCGTTCGATTCGGTCAAGCTGCGGCTCGACCGCCAGCAGGAGCTGTCGTTCCTCGAATTCAACTACATGATCCTGCAGGCCTACGATTTCGTGGAGCTGCACAAGCGGCACGGCTGCGTGCTGCAGATGGGCGGCTCCGACCAGTGGGGCAACATCGTCAACGGCATCGAGCTCGGCCGGCGCATGCTCAACGCGCAGCTGTTCGCGCTCACCTCCCCGCTGATCACCACCTCGTCCGGCGCCAAGATGGGCAAGACCGCGGCCGGCGCGGTCTGGCTCAACGCCGACATGGTGAGCCCGTACGACTACTGGCAATACTGGCGCAACACCGAGGACGGCGACGTCGCGCGCTTCCTCAAGCTGTTCACGGTGCTGCCGCTTCCCGAGATCGCCCGCCTGGCGGCGTTCAAGGGCCAGGAGGTCAACGAGGCCAAGAAGGTGCTGGCGACCGAGGCAACCGCCCTGGTGCACGGGCGCCCAGCCGCCGAGGAGGCGGCCGAGACCGCGCGCCGCACCTTCGAGGAGGGCGCGCTGGCGGAGACGCTGCCGACGGTCGAGATCCCGGCCAGCGAGCTCGACACGGGCATCGGCGTGCTTGCCGCCTTCGTGCGGGCCGGGCTCGCGAGCTCGAACGGCGACGCCCGCCGCCAGATCAAGGGCGGCGGCATCCGGGTCAACGACGCCGCGGTGAACGACGAGAAGATGCTGCTCACGCGCGCGCAGCTCACGCCGGAGCGCGCCATCAAGCTCTCGCTCGGAAAGAAGAAGCACGTGCTGCTGAAGCCGGTTTAGACCTCAGCGCGGCGTATCGGCGTAGTTCTGGATCGGCGCGGCGGGATAGCTCGGCGGCGGGGCGGCATAGGTTTGCGCGCCGCCGGTGGCGGTCGGGAACTCGAAGAACTTGCGCAACAGGCCGGGCGCCACCGCCGAGATCGGATTGACGCGCAGCACCGGCGCGCTGGGCGGGCCGACCACCTCGTAGGTCACGCCCAGCAGGCCTTCGTTGCTGCCGCCCAGGAACAGCCCGAACAGCGGGATCTGGCCGAACATGTTGTTGAGGCCGTAGAGCGGAACAAAGGTGCCGCGCATGCGCACGTCGTCGCGCGTGTAGTCGATATAGCCGTCGACGGTGGCGCCGATGGCTTGGCCGCGCACGATCCCCTCGCGGATGGTGAACCGGCCGAGCGAGCGGGTGAATTCGACCCGCATGCGCGAGAAATCGACGCCGCCCGAGGCACCGGCGACGCGGTCGAGCGCCGTCTCCCCGCGCACCGCGAAGTCGCGGATGTTGAGGATACCCTCCTGCGGCGCCTTGTCGGCGGCCTGCGGGTCCAGCGCCACCCACATCTCGCCGCCGACCAGCTTGGCATAGATGTCGGTGAAGCGGAAAAACGCGCCGGCGTCGTTGCTCTCGACGAAAATGACCTGGCGGCCGGTGTTGCCGCGTCCGCGCAAATCGCCGACCAGCGGCGTGTCGCGCCCGAGCTTGGCGCTCAGCGCGAAGCTCGTGATCGTGCCCCCTCGCCGCGACAGCCGCAGATCGAGGCCGCGCAGCGTCTCGCCGTGATGGCCGACCACGGTGCCGAACTTGAGGTCGAGATCGACGTCCTTGGCGTCGTGCTTCTGCCTGCCGACCGGGCCGGCCATCGCCGATTTGACGAAGCCGCGGCCGTCGTAGACGTCGCCGCGCATGGTCACCCGCAAGGTGCCGTCCGGTCCGCGATCGGCCTTGAGGTTGGCCTTGTCGCCGTCGGAAAGATTGAACACCGGGAATTGCGCCGACTGCACGTCGGAGGAGCCGTCGAGCTCGAGCGCGCCCTTCACGGAGACGCCGGGCGCTTCGATCACCAGGTCCTCGAGGCGGGTCGTCGGGGATTTGACGAGGGTGAAGCTGGCGCGGGCGGGCCTGCCCGCCGGCTTGCTCCAGCCGGGCAAGAGATTGTCGACCTTGGCCTGGGTCAGGTCAGCGTCGATCGAGAGCCGGCTGTCGCCGCCGCTGGCGGGCACGCGGCCGTTGAGCTTGATCGGCACCGGCCCGCTGAGGAAGCCGGCCAGATCGAAGCCGAACTTGTTGCGGGCGTTTTCGTCGAGCGTGGCCTGCAGGCGGACCTCGGCATCGGCGGTGTCGCGCGGCTTGCGATAATCGAGCGCGGCCGCAACGCCGTTGATCTTCACGTCGCCCCTGATCCAATAGCCCTGATTGTTGGCGTTGACCTTCAGCGTCGAGGCCTCGACCTTCTGGCCCATCACCACCCGCTCGGCCGCGAAGTTCGTCACGTCCATGGCGATCGTATAGGCGGACGATCCGGGGGCGAGATCGGCCTTGAGCGGCATCGCCAGCGTCACCTGCGCGGTGAGCGTGCCGCGGCTGGTGGCGGGCTCGAGCGGCGTGCCGGAATAGTCACGCAGCCGCTCCAGGGCCAACAGCTCTGCCGCCGCCGGCACCGATCCGTCGAGGCGGAAGCGGGCCTTGGCGGGCGGCGCCTTCGGGAAGGTGTCGGGCACCTCGAACACGCCGTTGGTGATCGAGAGCTTGCGGCCGGGCGAGAGCTCGACATTGCCGCGACCGAGATTGACCACCGCGGTGCGTCCGGTAATACGCACGTTGAAGTCGGCATCGCGGATCGACGGCAAGCCTTCGACCGGCCGGATTTCGGCGCCATGGCCGACGATCTCGATCGCCAAGCCATCGTCGGGCACCGGCGGTCCGCTCGACTTGAGCGTCGACATCGGCGCGTTGGTGGCGATCGCCAGCCGCTCGACCGTCCCGTTGCGGACGTGCTCATCGACCCAGGCGCGCACTTTCGGCGCGGCGAAGACCGGCCACAGCCGCTTCATTGCCGACACCGACATGCGGGTGCCGGCGACGCCGAAGTCGACCCGCGGGTCGCCGTCCGAATAGTCGATGGTGCCGCGCAACGCGACACCGAGATCCATGTTGCCGAACTCGCCCTGCTCGACGTCGATGCGCTGCTTGCCGGGGTCGACCTGCAAGCGCAGCAGGAACCGGTTGAGGATCAGCGGATTGGGATCGGCCGGCGAGGACGAGGCGAGCACGATCGAGCCGCCCGAGACCTTGACCCCCCACGCAGCCCCGCTCTCGCGCGGCGGATCGAGCTGGGCCAGCAAGGTGAACCGATTGCCGCCCGAAACCACCTGGAACGGCACCACCAGGGCTTGGCGCGCCGCGTCCCAATCGAGGCTGATCTCGGCGCGATCGATCGGAATGCGCGCGAGCGGATCGTCGAGGTCGACGATGAATCCCTTCTCCGCCACGATCCGGCCGTCGACCATCTGCGGCTTGCCGTCGGGGCCGATATCGGCGCGGATGCGGCCCGACAGCGGCAGGTCGGGCTCGTAGTCGCTGAGCCCCATCCGCATCGCCAGCATCAGGTCCTTGGCCTGCACCTTCTGCGCCTCGATGTCGATGATGCGGCGGCCCTGCTGAGTCGGCATCATCGTGGCGCGGATCAGCCAAGGCCGCTCGGCGGTTTCCGAGCCGACCGTGAAGGCGATGCCGCCGCCCTTCGGGCGCGTGACGCTGAGATCGATATTGGTGAACGTCCACTGCTTGCCGCTGCGCGCATCGTCGACGGTGAGATTGCCGCCCTTGAGGCCGATCTCGGTGAGATCGCGGCCATCAAGCCCGCTGGCGTCGAGGCTCTCGACCCAGGCGAGCAACGCGGCGAAATCGGGCACGCTGGCGCCGGTTGCGGGCGCCGCCGGCGCCGCGGCGCTCGGCGCCGCCGTCTTGAGCGAGGACAGCGTGGTGCCGGTGATGACCGGCGTGGAGGAGGCCGAAGCGGTGACGAAGGGACGCTGCTTGTTGCCGGCGAACACCGTGACCTTGCTGTCGGACTCGATGCGCACCGCCATCTCGGCGCCGACCAGGCTCAGTCGCTCGGCGCGGATGCGGCCGGTCATCAGACCGGTCCCGGAAACTCCGACCTCCGCCTTCGGCGCGCTCGCCACGATCGTGCCGTCGGCATCGCGCACGACGATGTCGCGGATGCGCAACGCCGTGCGCCCGCTGGCGTCGCGCTCGAGCTGGGTGCCGCCGACCTCGACCTCATGGCCGCCGCCGAAATTTTCCTTGATCGCCGCGGTGAGCCACGGGGTGGCGAGATCGAGCTCGATCGGGCCGCTCGACAGGCGCCACCACAAGGCCGACATCGCGACCAGCACGACGCCGCCGAGCGCGCCGCTGACGATGGCGAATTTGCGAACGCGCGGTCCCCACAGGAAGCGCATGCGCCAGTCGAACCGCTTGAGCCGCCGAACACGGGAGACTTGCGCGTGATCCGGCGCGCCGTCCGGTGGCCATGCATCCGGATCGTCCAGATGCACGTTGAGGCTCGCCTCCAATTTTCGGAGGGCGGCAATATCCGGATGAGTTGGCTGACCCGCCATGCCCCGACTTGGCGTCCCCTCGACCGCGCTACCCTGCCGCCCGTCGGCGGCGGAGTGTGCCCCTTGCTGCGGTCAGCGATTCCCCTGCAAATCGTCGACCTGACAGCACTTTCCCGCGTATCGCTTAACCCTCAATTGACTGCAGAAAAGGGACGAAAGGAAGGCACATGGCTACCGATCTGGCAGAGGGCGCCAAGGCGCCCGCGTTCAAGCTGCCGCGCGATGGCGGCGGCAGCTTGGCGCTCGCCGACTTCAAGGGCCGCAAGCTCGTGCTGTACTTCTACCCCAAGGCCGACACTCCCGGCTGTACCCGGGAAGCCATTGATTTTTCAAGACTCCGCGGCGAATTCCAGAAGGCCGGCACGGACATTGTGGGGGTGTCGGCGGATGCGGTCGCGGCCCAGGACAAGTTCAAGAACAAGCACGACCTGGCCATCACGCTCGCTTCCGACGAGAGCCGCAAGATGCTCGAGGCCTATGGGGTCTGGGGCAAAAAATCGATGTACGGCAAGACTTTCATGGGCATCACCCGGACCACCTTGCTGATCGGCGCGGACGGCCGGATCGCCCGCATCTGGCGCAAGGTCAAGGTCGACGGCCACGCCGCCGAGGTGCTCGCCGCCGCCAGGCGGATGAAGGAGGACGGATGACGAAGGCGGATACGCGAGAAAACGGATAACGGGTGATGAATCACGGTATTTTGCCGGTCTTCTGGGCCCCCGTCCTGCGATTCTCCACAGAAAATTTCCGGAAAATTAACCATAATTCGTTCGAATTGGAGGGAGTTAGCGCCGGCGTAAGGTCATGTGACGTAGGGGACCGGCGGGGATGCGTGAATGTCTCGACGGTCGTCATCGTACTATCACCCGAGTGGTTATTCGGCCCATCCAGGCGATGGCCGGATGCAGCTTGCGGCCGCTGCCGTAGGGCGCGGCTATGCGCTGGTCCACGCCGGGCGCCAGTTGCGGCTGGGGCCGGCCGCCTTCTGGGTGGTGGTCGGAACCCTCGTCGTCATGACGCTGTGGACGATCGGCACCGCCACCTATTTCGCCTTCCGCGAGGACGTGCTGACCCGGCTGATCGCCCGCCAGGCCGAGATGCAATTCGGCTACGAGGATCGCATCGCCGAGCTACGCTCGCAGGTTGACCGCATTTCGAGCCGCCAGCTGCTCGACCAGGAACAGTACGAGCAGAAGCTCGACCACATCGTGCGCCGGCAGTCGGCGCTGGAATCGCGCGCCTCGGCGCTGGGCGGGCTGCCCGATCCGGCGCCGACCGGCTCGATCAAGCCGCCGGCGCGCGCCGGCGCCGCGCCCGAGCCGTTGCGCGCCGCGCCGCTCAAGCCGTCGCCGATCAACGACATGACGATTATCGGGCCCGCGCCCGATCGCAAGGCTGGGCGCAGCGGCGTCGACGCGGCGCTGGCGCGGCTGCAGGCGTCGCTCGATCGGGTCGAGCAGCGGCAGGCCAACGCGCTCAATTCGCTCGAGGACAACTACGATGCCAAGGCGCGGCGCATGCGCGGCGTGCTGGCCGATATCGGGCTCGATGCCCGCAAGTTCGCCGGCGTGGCCGGCACCGGCGGACCGCTGGTGCCGGTGCGGGCGCCGACCAACGTCAACGCCTTCGAGCGCCAGATCGAGCGCATCAACCTCGCGCGCGCTCAGGTCGACCGGCTCACCCGCACGCTCAGCACCGTCCCGCTGCGCAAGCCGCTGGCCGGCGACGTCGACCTCTCGTCGGGCTTCGGTGTGCGCACCGATCCGTTCACGCGCTCGCCGGCGATGCATACCGGGCTCGACCTGCAGGGCGAGACCGGCGATGCGGTCCGCGCCACCGCCAACGGCACCGTCACCTCGGCCGGCTGGAGCGGCGGCTACGGCAAGGTGATCGACATCGATCACGGCAGCGGGTTTGCCACCCGCTACGGGCACCTCTCGTCGATCGACGTGCAGGTCGGCCAAACGGTCAAGATGGGCCAGGTGATCGGCAAGGTCGGCTCGACCGGACGTTCGACCGGCCCGCACCTGCACTACGAAACCCGGGTGGCGGGCGAAGCAGTGGACCCGAACAAGTTCCTGCGCGCGGGCCAGAAGCTCGACAGCAGCTTCTTCCATCCAGCGAATTGATGCTCGCGCCCGGCGCCTCCGGCGCGCGGCGAGACATTTTCCTGCCTCACCTGCCGCATTATCCTGCGCCGATGCTCTCGGCCCCACGAGACGATCGAGGCTGCCGCCGTGCGGGTCGCGAGCCGCAGGACCTGAGATGACGGCGCTCGCCGACCTCGTGCAGAAGGGCATTGCCGCGCACCGGGCGGGGCAGCTGGCGCAGGCGGAGGCGCTCTACCGGCAGGTGCTCGGCAGCGATCCCAACCAGTTCGAGGCGCTGCATTTCCTCGGCCTGATCGCCGCCCAGCGCGGCGAGCTCGCCGAGGCGGACCGCCTGGTCAGCCGGTCGCTTGCGATCAATCCCTCGACCGCCGACGGCCACTCCAACCACGCGCGCATCCTGCGGGCGCTCAACCGGCCGCAAGATGCGCTCGCCAGCGCCGACAAGGCGCTGGCGATCAACGGCCAGTACGTGGATGCGCTGGTGCACCGCTGCAACGCCTTGCGCGACCTCGGCCGGCCCGCGGACGCATTGTCGAGCATCGAGAAGGCGCTCGCGCTCAATCCATCCTACGTGGTGGCGCTGGCGGCGCGCGGTGACGTTCTCGCCAGGCTTGGGCGGCACGCCGACGCGGTCGCGTCCTACGACCGCGCGATCGCGGTGCGGCCCGATTACGCCGAGGCGCACAACAACCGCGGTCTCGCCCTGCACGAGCTCAGGCGTTTCGACGAGGCGCTCGCCTCCTACGACCGCGCGGTCGCGACGCGGCCCAACTACGCCGAGGCGCTCAACAACCGCGGCCTCGCCCTGCACGAGCTCAAGCGCTTCGAAGGGGCGCTCGCGAGCTTCGACCGCGCCACCGCGATCAGGCCCGACTACGCGCAGGCGTTCTATAATCGCGGGTGGACCTGCCATGCGCAGGCGCGTTTCGGCGACGCCTTGGCCGCCTATGAGCGCGCGCTTGCGATCAGGCCCGACTTTGCCGAGGCTGCCTACAACCGCGGCCACACGCTGCGGGAGCTCGACCGCCGCGAGGACGCGCTGGCCGCCTTCGCGCGCGCGACCGCGGTCAAGCCGGACCACGTCGAGGCGTTCTACAATCATGGGCTCACGCTGCAGGAGCTGCGGCGTTTCGACGAGGCGCTCGCCAGCTATGACCGCGCGCTCGCGATCAAGCCCGACCACGCCGGCGCGCTGACCAACCGCGGCCTCGCGCTGCACGAGCTCAAGCGCTTCGACGAGGCCTTGGCCTCATACGACCGCGCGTTCGCGACCAGGCCCGATCACGCCGTCGCGCTGACCAACCGCGGCCTCACCTTGCACGAGCTCAAGCGCTTCGATGAGGCCTTGGCCTGCTACGGCCGCGCGCTCGCGATCGCGCCCGACCATTTGCAGGCGTTCAACGGCCGCGGCGCCACCTTCCACGAGCTCAGGCGCCACCACGACGCGTTGGCCGACTACGACCGCGCGCTGGCGATCAAGCCGGATTACGCGGAGGCGCTCGACAACCGCGGCCTCTCGCTGCACGAGCTCGACCGGCTGGAGGAGGCGCTGGCCCACTTCGACCGCGCGCTCGCGATCATGTCCGACCATGCGCCGACCTTCAACAATCGCGGCGTCACGCTGCACGAGCTCGGCCGCTTCGCGGCGGCGGTCGACGACTACGAGCGGGCGCTCGCGCTCAAGCCGGATTTTGCCGACGCCGGCTTCAATCGCGGGCTGACGCGGCTGCTGAACGGGCAGTTCGCGCAAGGCTGGCGCGATTACGAATTTCGGCATGACGTCAAAGGCCCGACCAGCCCGCGCCCGCCGGTGGTGGCGCCGACCTGGAACCGGGAACCGCTGCGCGACAAGAGCATCGTCGTTTTCTGGGAGCAGGGGCATGGCGATATCGTGCAGATTGCGCGCTACCTGCACGCGCTCAACGAGCTGGGTGCGCGCGTCACCTTTCTCGCGCCCAGAAACCTGCAGCGCCTGCTGCGGCCGCTCGCCGGGCCGGTCGAATTGACGTCGGCGCTCGACGGCGCGCGCGCGTTCGCCTTCCAGTGCCCGCTGATGAGCCTGCCGCTGAAATTCGAGACCGATCTCGGATCCATTCCGAACGCGGTGCCGTATCTTCGCGCCGAGCCCGAGCTGGCCGCGCGCTGGCGCGAGAAAATCGGACGAGCCGGATTCAAGGTCGGCATCTGCTGGCAGGGAAACCCGATCGCCAAGGTCGACAAGGGACGCTCGGTGCCGCTGGTGCAATTTGCGCCGCTGGCGCGGCTGCCGGAGGTGCGGCTCGTCAGCCTGCAGAAGCATCATGGGCTCGATCAGCTCGACCGGCTGCCGGCCGACGTGAAGGTCGAGACCCTCGGCGACGATTTCGACGCCGGTCCCGACGCCTTCGTCGATACCGCGGCGGTGATGATGAGCCTCGACCTCGTCGTCACCTCGGATACCGCGATGGCGCACCTTGCCGGCGCGCTGGCGCGCCCGACCTGGGTGGCGCTCAAGCATGTGCCGGACTGGCGCTGGCTCATCGATCGCGACGATTGTCCCTGGTATCCGGGCATGCGCTTGTTCCGCCAGCCCGAGCGCGGCAATTGGGACGCGGTGTTTGCACGGATCGCCGAGGAGCTGCGCGCGCTGCTCGCCGCGCGCCCGAGCGGGCGCGTGACCTAGAGCGGGATGACTTTTCCTCGAATCGTCATCCCGCTCTAGCTTTTTGTTGGAGCATGATCTTTTCCGAAAACCGGGATCCACCCATAGCGCGTCGGAAGACGCGCGTGAAC
>Ga0075431_100008060_pt1 | contig 10511 bp, 3 predicted proteins | sample RhiMetdeltSRZDD5_FD_75297 | JGI IMG/M metagenome (GOLD analysis project Ga0075431, IMG submission 75297) | Populus rhizosphere microbial communities from Tennessee, USA - Rhizosphere MetaG P. deltoides SRZDD5 | ecosystem: Host-associated > Plants > Roots > Rhizosphere > Soil | place: USA...
GCCCAGCCCCGAGATGAGGATGCCATCCTCATGGAAGATGCTCGGGCCGTTCAGCGTGAAGTTCGGTGCGGCCAGCACGATCGTGAGGCCGACGCCGGCCTTGGACGCGGTGTGCGTGGCTTCATCGGCGCGCTGACGCAGGCGAGCCAGCGTCTTCTCGGCCAAGGCCGCCGTGCGACGCACGATGTCGTCCGCGAACCCGTCGCCGCCGAAATAGAAGGCTGTCGGGAACTGGCCATCGAGGTCGGCAAACTCGGTGGCGAGCGTCGCGACGGCAGCGCTCGCCACGGTCGCGGCCGAGATGCGCGCGGTGGTGACCGCCGACGACAGGTCGTTCATGCCGTCGAGCCACGTGGGAAGCAGGCCCTCGAGCAGCGGGGCCGTCAGCGGGCCGGCCTGGGCGGCCTGCGCCAGCGTGTCGATGGCTTCGTCGAGTTGATCCTCCACCTCGGCGAGCGCGGCCTTCTCGACCTTGAGCGCAGCCTTGAGGCCGGCCTTGGCCTGCGCGATGGCCTGCTTCTGGGCGCCCTGCGCGCCAACGAGCGGCGCGAGCAGCGCGACGACAATGAGCGGACGCAGCGGCGCGAACATGCTGGGATCCTCCTGGCTTCCAGCCCGCAAGGATACTCGCGACTCGCGAACGGCGACGTTCTGGCTCCTGCCGGTGGCGCTCGCACGGAACAACGGTTTCAATGACCACGAATTGCGGCGCATCGAGTCCGTCGTTCGCGTGCCGGCCGGTGCGGCCCGTTTCGTAGACTCCGCGCGCCATGTCCGACGCCCGCCCGCTCCTCGTCACCGCCGCGCTGCCCTACGCCAACGGGCCGGTGCACTTCGGCCAGATCGCCGGAGCCTACCTGCCCGCGGACATCTTCGTGCGCTGGCACCGGCTGGCCGGCACCGAGGTGCTCTTCATCTGCGGCACCGACGAGCACGGCGTGGCGATCACGCTCAAGGCCGAGAAGGAGCAGCTCAGCTACCAGGCCTACGTGGATCGCTGGTACGCCGAGATCAAGCGCACCTTCGACGCCTTCGGCTTCGTCTTCGACCACTTCTCGCGCACCACGAACAAGGACCCGCACTACCCGTTGAGCCAGGAGTTCTTCCTGCGCCTCCTGCGCGCGGGCCGGCTGGTGAAGCGCGACGTGCAGCAGCTCTGGTCGCCGAAGCTGAAGCGCTTCCTCGCGGACCGCTACGTGCAGGGGCGCTGCTACGTCTGCGGCCACAGCCCCGCGCGCGGCGATGAGTGCCCGAAGTGCGGCACCTGGCTGGATGCGACGAAGCTCGGCGAGCCGGCGGCCGCCGGCGACCCGTCCGACCGGCTGGAGCTGCGCTCCGCCTGGCAGTACGAGCTGGACCTCGCGCCCATCTCCGGCGACGAGGCCGGCCTGCGCGCCGCCTACGGCCAGCCCTTCGTGGACTACCTCGCCGCCATGCGCGAGCGCAGCAAGCCCAACGTGCGCGCGACGATGTTCGACAAGCTCATCGAGGGCGAGAGGCTGCAGAGCCGCCCCATCACGCGCGACCTGCCGTGGGGCGTGCCGCTGCCGGCGAAGGACCTCGACGGCCACGCGCTGGGCGACGTCACGGGCAAGGTGCTCTACGTCTGGTTCGATGCGCCGATCGGCTACGTGTCCGCCACCATCGAATGGGCGCGCGACCTGCGCAAGCAGCCCGAGCTGTGGCGGCGCTGGTGGATCGTGCGGCCGGGCCACGAGCAGGAGGCGCCGCGGCTGGTGCACTTCATCGGCAAGGACAACATCGTCTTCCACACCATCGTGTTCCCGGCCATGCTCGCGGGCCAGGCCGCGCCGGAGCCCGACGACCGCCTGCCCGACGGCCGGCCGCTGCTGGGGCCGCGCGAGGGCGAGCGCTGGGCGCTGCCCGAGGCCGTGCCCGCCAACGAGTTCTACAACCTCGAGGGCCGGAAGTTCTCGACCAGTGACAACTGGATGCTCGACAGCCCGCGCATGCTCGAGCTGTTCGGCGTGGACGCGCTGCGCTGGTACATCACCTCGTCCATGCCCGAGACGGCCGACACGCAGTTCACCTTCGCCGGCCTGCAGGCCGCGGTGAACGCCGAGCTGTGCGACACGCTGGGCAACTACTGCGCCCGCACGCTCAAGTTCACGGCCCAGCACCTCTCCGGCCGCGTGCCGGAGGGCGAGCTGTCGCCCGCCACCCGCGAGCGCATCGCCGCGGCCTTCCGCGACGTGGGCGAAGCCATCCAGCGCTGCGAGTTCCGGCGCGCCACGCAGGCCGTGGCCGAGTTCGGCCGCTGGTGCAACAAGCTCTTCGACGACCATGCCCCGTGGAAGACGCGCAAGACGGACCTCGCCGCTTGCGGGCGGCAGATCCACGAGCACGTGCAGTGCGTGGTGGCGCTGTCGGTGCTCCTCGCGCCGTTCGTGCCGGGTGCGGCGAAGCGGCTGCGCGCGATGCTGGCGCTGCCGGAGGCGACGGCCTGGGTCTTCGGGCCGCTGCCGGCCGGGCACGCGCTGGGCGAGGCGGGGATCCTGTTCGCGAAGATCCCGGACGAGGTGATCGAGAGGGAGCGGGCGGCGCTGGGGGCGCGGGCGTAAGCCCAAGGACCGGCCGAGCCATTCTGCCAAGCGTGAGTCGACCGAGTTGTGCGCTAACCTCGTCGGCGGCTCAAGCCAATGCCTAACAACTCCGTAATATCCTGACTGGCCCTCGGCAGTGCCTTTCTACAGACTAACTGTATCGGCAGTTCATTTCCTTTTTACTCGGAAGCCGCACACCGAGACAGTAGGCCTTCACCATGTCGCCACGCGAACTGAAGCCGCCACTCTTCTTTGATCCCTACGCGATTCCACCCGCAATCCGCTGGCGAATCCAGACTGATGTTCCTTCACTCGGTGTCGAGGAGTTCTGTCGAGGAATTCGGTCAAGTGTGCAGGCGGCTAACGGCACTAGTTACTACTATCCCATCGGAACCAAGACGCGTTGCCGCCATGAATGGCATCACAGTCATGACGGTGACCGCTTCGCGCTAAGGCTTGGTGTGCAATTTGAGGTCTCGCCAGGAAGATCGATCCGACGAGTGAATGCATACTGCGCCCTGGCCGCTGCATATGAGACTTCCACCGTGGGACGTCCTGGCCTCGATGCTGCTTCACTCAGACGAGCTAAACGCCGCCTTCAGCGGATAGTTGAGACAGCCACTACGTGGAACGAGCAAGCGCAAAGGCGCTGTCATTACTCATTCCTTCTCTCGCTCCCTCATGGGTTTGGTTTGGCGGACCGCTTCATCACTCGGGATCAGGGCACCACAGCCTTCAAGACGCGCATCTGGCGCCACGACAGGATGACCGCTTTGGTAATCCATCTCGATGCCGTGTCTCGCCAAGATGGCCGGTCAGAAGCCCTCGCACTCTTCGAGCGCTGGAGATGCTGCGCGACCTTGCTCGTCGGGCAGCATGTCGCTGAGTACAACCGACCCATCCCGCACTCATGCCGCGGTGTGACCATGGTCAGAGACTTGGCGGCGATTCTTAGAGCCGAGGCACGCATCTATCCACGCACGTCAATCTTGGCGCCCGTCGCGGAGTGCAACACGCTCCTGCCAGCAGCCATGCCGCAGGTCTGGATGGACATGCATCAACTCAACCCTCAGGAAGCGGACCGCTACTGGCGAGCCTTGTTTGCCTTCGACGCGGCTATGGCTGTCGATGCAACTAGTCCGACGTTGGCAAGCGTTGCCTACATTGCCGCACTTGGGGCGCTATCCGGAGCAAATCGGGAAAAGTGCAAGGGTGACCTTAGCTGCTCGTCTTGCGGAGCCCTCTCGTTCAGGCACGACTTGATTGGCGACCAGAAAGCAACATTGGCGATGTGTATGCGTGAACTCCACCTTTCCTCGCGCTCGGCAAAAGCGAAGACGATCGCAACAGTGTTGCGACGCGTCTATTCGACTCAGAGATCAAGCTACGTGCATGATGCGGTACTTAGACACTCTGAACATCTCTCGAAATACCGCGTCCCCCAGTGCATGCCGACTACGGGAGGAAGAAGAAGGGCCGAATACGAGAGCGCAGCTGACCTCGCGCGAGTACGTGACATCGTAAGGAGCGTGATGTTGTCATGGCTTGAGAAACGCAGTACGGTCAGGTACTTCCGGAGCCAGTCGGAACGATTACCCCCGCTAAGACATAGGGTGACTTATCAATCTGAAGGCTCCGCACGTGGTGATCGCCTCTCGCAGATGAAGCCAGAGACTACGGAGGAAATCGATGAAAGGATGAGCAGGGCCTACGGTCCGCGGTGGCTTCGAAGTAGCTAACCCGACTCCGCGGTGAATGCCCGCACGGGAGCCTCTACCGCTCCTCCACGCTCCCCAGCCCGATCCCCGTCCGATCCGGGTAATCCGGCACCTCCGGCTGCTTCCAGCCGCCGCCGTTGTCCAGTGCCGCGAGCATGACCTCGATGGCCTTCTCGAGCTGCGGGTCCTCGCCGTGCTGCATGAGCGCCGGGTCGGACACCACCTCGATGTCCGGCGCGACGCCGTAGCCTTCCACGCCCCACGTGCCGTCGTTCTCGTAGAAGGCGAACCCGGGCACCGAGACGCTGGCCCCGTCGAGCAGCGGCGGCAGGTCGGTGATGCCCACGAGCCCGCCCCACGTACGCACGCCGATGAGCGGCCCGAGGCCGGCCTGGCGGAAGTAGTAGGGGAAGCAGTCGCCGCCCGAGCCCGCGCGCTGGTTGATGAGCATGCACTTGGGACCCTGGATGCTGTCCGGCGGCCAGATCCAGGGGTGCCCGCTGCGCACCGCCCAGGAGTTGGTCGACGGCCGGGCCAGCAGCTCGATGAAGCGCGTGGGGATCTGGCCGCCGCCGTTCCAGCGCTCGTCCACGATGAGCGCCTGGCTGCCGCGCTCGGCGTAGAACTGGCGGAACAGGTTGTTCTGGCCGTTCACGCCGGTGTCGGGCACGTGCATGTAGCCGACGCGCCCACCGGTCGCCTGCTCCACGTGCCTCCGGTTGGCCTCGACCCAGTCGCGATACCGCAGGCTGGCCTCGCTCGCGACGGGCTTCACCAGCACCTTGCGCGCCGCGTCGTCGAGCACGGGCTTGCCGCTCACGGTCAGCTCCACCACGCGGTCGGCCAGGCCCTGGAAGGCGGCCCACGGATCGCGCGCCACGTCGAGCGGCGTGCCGTCCACGGCCAGCAGCCAGTCGCCGGCCTTCACGTCCACGCCAGGCTGGGACAGCGGCCCGCGCGCGTCGGCGTCCCACACCGCGCCCTCGTGGATGGCCGCGATGCGGTAGGCGCCGCCCTCGAGCGCGAAGTCGCACCCGAGGAGGCCCACGGACACCTGCGGCTCCGGCTCGGACTCGCCGGCGTTGTAGTACGCGTGCCCGACGTTCAGCTCGGAGATCATCTCGCGGACCAGGTAGGCCACGTCCTCGCGCGAGACGCAGTCGCCCAGCAGGCCCTCGTAGCGCTCCCGCACCGCGTCCCAGTCCACTCCGTGCATGTGCGGGTCGTAGAAGTAGTCGCGGAACCGGCGCCAGGCGTCCACCAGGATGGCGTGCCACTCGTCGCGCGGGTCCACGGTGACGGACAGGCCGGCCGTCGACACGGCCTTGGCCTCGACTTCCGGCGCCGGATCGCGGATGTCGGCCTTGTCGTCGAGGACGACCAGCAGTTTCTTGCCGTCGGCCGAGAGCGCGAAGCCGTCGGCCTTCTCGGCCAGCGTCTTCTCCTCCTGCTTCTCGTCGTTCACGTCGAAGAGCCGGATCGAGGCCGGTGGCGCCTCGTCGCCGCCGTCGTAGGCACCTGCGCGGCCGTAGACCAGCTTGCCGTCGTGCGTGACGTACAGGCCGCCGAAGGCGCCGCGCGGCACCGGCAGCAGGAGCGCGCGCCGCTCGAAGCCGTCGAGGTCGATCTTCAGCGGCTCCTTCGGTTCACCGGACTCGGACGCGGGCTCCTCGTCCTCGTCGCCGTCCCTGGCCGCGGCGTCGTCCTTCTTGCCGGCCTCGGCCGCCTTGCCGCCCTCCTCCTTCTCCTTCTTCTCGGCCGCCTTGCGCGCCTCCTCGCCCTTGGGCTCCTCGTCGCTCTTCGGCAACCAGGGCGACGGCACGTCCGCGCGCAACGGCACCACGAGCAGCCGACCCGTCTGCGCGTAGGCGAAGGTGGTGCCCAGGTCCTCGTACGTGGGCGCGCTCCACTCGCGGTTGCTGGCGAAGTAGAGGTACTTGCCCTCGCGGTCGAAGCAGGGCGACGAGTCATTGAAGGCGCCGCTCGTGAGCTGGTGCGTCGCGCCCGTTGCGGCCTCCCAGATCCACAGCGCGCTGTTCTGGTTGTCGCCGCTCCGGGTGTAGACCAGCCAGCCGCCGTCATGCGACCAGGCCGTGGAGGGACTGCCGCTCCAGGGGTCGCTGTCGATCTTCGTCATCGCGCCGCTGGCGGCATCCACCACGTACAGCGTGTTGAGCTGGTCGGTGAGCGAGAGGCGCTTGCTGTCGGGCGACCACGTCAGGCCGGAGAAGAAGGCCGCGTGCCCGTCCGTGAGCTGGCGCGGCGGGCCGCTGCCGTCCGAGGGGGAAAGCCACACCTCGTACTCGCCGTCGCGGTCGGACAGGTACGCGACCCACCGGCCGTCGGGGCTCCAGGCCGGCAGGCGGTCGTTCGCGTCGTCGCTGTGGGTCAGGTTGCGCGGCGCGCCGTGCTCGGCGGGCAGCGTCCACACGTCGCCGCGCGCCTCGACCAGCGCCCGCTTGCCGGTGGACGAGAGGTCCCAGCCGGTGGTACTGGCCGCCACGTCCAGCGTGCGCGGCCGCAGCGTCGGCCGGTCGCCGGGGATGGTCACCTTCACCTCGCGCGCCTCGCGCGTGCGCAGGTCCAGCAGCATGAGCCGGCTGCCGTGCTGGAACACGATCTCGCCGCGGCCATCGGGCCCGGGGCCGATGGCGGGCCACTTCACGTCGAAGTCGGGCAGGTCCGTGACCTGGCTGCGCACGCCCGACGCCGGCTCGAAGGACCAGATCTGAAGCAGGTGGCTCGGGCCCGCGTCGGAGAGGTAGTAGATCCGGCCGCCGTTGAACATGGGCTGCGTGTCCGTGCCCGCCCAGTCGGTCATGCGCCGGCTGGTCTTGTCCTGCAGGTCGAACAGCCACACGTCCATGGCCGTGCCGCCCTGGTAGCGCTTCCACGTGCGGAAGTCGAAGGGCACGGGCGTGTACGCGAGCCAGCGCCGGTCGGGCGAGATCGCTCCGTTGCCGCCCTCGGGCACTGGCAGGCGCTCGGGCAGCCCGCCCTCGGCCCGCACGCGGAAGATCTGCGGCTGGCGACCGGCCAGCGGCGACGCGTGCGAGCTGGCGAACAGGAGCTCCTGGCCGTCCGGCGTCCAGTCGGAGAGCCACTCCGTCGCCGGATGGTGCGTGACGCGCGCGGCGATGCCGCCGAGCACGGGCAGCACGTACAGGTCGCGGTTGCCGTCGTAGTTGCCCATGAAGGCCAGCCGCGAGCCGTCGGGCGAGAAGCGCGGGAACAGCTCGGGGCCGGCGGGGCTGGCGAGCGGGCTCGCGTCTCCGCCCTCGCGCGGCACGAGCCAGATGTCGTCCGCGTACACGAAGGCGATGTGCGTGGCCGAGACGTCCGGGTAGCGCAGCATGCGCGCATCGGGCCGGATGTCCGTCCCGGACGGATCGGCGGCGCGCGCCGGCGACGTCACGGACAGGAGGAGCAGGGAAACGGCAAGGCCACGGACGGTGCGCAGGCTGTGCATGGCGGACTCCTCGGGCGAAGACCGGCCACCCTACCGGACAGGGCCGCCGACGGGCACGCGGCGATGCCGTGACGTCGGGGCCCCCTACGTCCCGCGCGGCAATTCCTGCACGTTGCCGCGGGGCGGAACGACGCGCAGCACGTCCGGCGCCGCGGGCTCCACCTGGAGCTCCGTGCCGGCGCCGCGCGACAGCTCCCAGCTCACCCAGCGCCCGGGCTCGCCCGCCGCGGGCAGCAGGCGCAGCACGCCCAGCGCGCCGCCGGGCAGGCGGATGTCGGCCAGCGCGCCGTCGCGCCACAGGACGCGCCGCCGCGCGACGCCCTGCGCGAACCGCACCTCCACGTCCACCGCCAGCGCGCCGCGCTCGGTGCCGACGGCCAGCACGCGCGGCTCCACCGCCTCGCCGAGGCCCTCGCCCAGCCGCTGCCACCACGGGGCGAAGCTGGCCTCGCATTCGGCTGCGGTGGCTTGTGGTCCCAGAACCGCGGCGCACTCGTCCCAGCGCGCGTTGGCCACGGCCACGAGGAAGGCGGTCGTGCGACCGGCGTGCTTGCTGCGCCGCGTGCTCTCCGCGCCGTCCACGCCGTCGAGCAGGTCGAGCGCTGCCTGGTCCAGCGGCACGGCCCACAGCGCGCCCTCGTCGTCGGCAGGCGCGCGCAGCTCGAGCCGCAGGCCGGGCGCGGCGCCCCATTCACCCGCGAGCGCCTCGGTCTCGGCGGCCGCGCGCTCGCCCACGGCCGGCGGCAGCGGCGCGGACGCGCCGAACAGCAGGTCCGCGAGCGGCGCGGCCACGCGATGCAGCTCGCTGTTGCCCGCGACGATGACCGTCGCGTCGGCGTCGAGGTAGTGGCGCACCTCGGAGCGGTAGCCGGGCAGCAGGCCGTCGTGCCACGCGAGGCGGCCGCGTCCCTCGCCGCCGTCCTCGATCCACCACGCGCAGCCGTACCCTCCGAGGCCTGGCGTGAACATGGTCGCGAGCTCTTGCGCGGGAAGCATGGCGCCGTCGCCGAGCGCATGCACCCAGCGCTGCAGGTCGCGCACGGTGCACACCACCGCGCCGGCGCCGACGCTCTCCCACGTGAGCGGGCCCCAGGCCGGCTGCGGCGCCGGCTGCTGGGCGCCGGGCGGACCCAGAAGGCCGCGCGCGAGCCGCTCGGCGCTCCAGCGCGGCTCGCCGAACAGGCCGGCGCTGGTCATGGCCGCGGGGCCGAAGACGTGCTCGCCGAGGTAGCCGCGGTAGATGTCGTCGGCCGCCGACTCGATCACCGCCGCCAGCAGCGCGTAGCCCAGGTTGCTGTAGCGGAACTCGGCGCCCGGCGCCGACAGGAGCGGCTCGGCCAGGATGCGCGCCACCGTCGCGCGCCGGTCGCTGCCCAGCGTGCCCTCCTTGTGCGCGGCCTCGTCCCCGGCGCGCACGAGCGACTCCGGCAGCCCCGAGACGTGCTGCAGCAGATGGCGCAACGTCATGTCGGCCTTGTCCTCGGGCACGCCGTCCAGGTGCCTCGCGACGATGTCGTCGAGCTTCAGCTTCCCGGCCGCCTCGAGCTGCAGGATGGCCGCCGCCGTGAACTGCTTGCCGATCGACGACATCGGATAGACCGTGGCCGTGGTCGCCGCCGTGCCCTGCAGTCCGTCGGCCAGGCCGTAGCCCTTGTGCAGCAGCACCTCCCCGCCGCGCTCCACCAGCGCCGTGCCCGAGAAGCCCCAGGGCGTCAGCCGCTCGAGGTACGCGTCGAGACGCGCACCGGCCTCGCCGGCCACCACCTCCTCGGGCCGTGGCGCGGCGGCGGGCAGCGCCTTGCCGCCGGTGGCGCGCAGCAGCAGCGTCACCGGCGTGCCGCGTGGCGGCGCCAGCGCGCCGTTCACGGTGTACAGCGTGTCGTCCGCGCCCTCGGCGCTGTTGCGCTCGAGCACGCACACGCCCTCGCCGCCGCGGTCCAGCGGGGAGATGCCCACGATGTCGCCCTGCGCGTCCGCGAGGTAGGTCTGCAGGACGCGCCGGCCCTGCCGCAGCGGCCCGAAGCCGCCGCCGGTGTAGACCCAGTCGCGCTCGGGCAGCGCCTCGCCCGTCCGCAGGTCCAGCAGCGCCGATTCGAGCGCGATCTCGCGCGGCGCGCCGTCCGCCCGGGTGAAGGCGAGGCGCACGTCGAGCAGCGGACCCGACGGCGCGACCACCTCCCACGGCAGCGCGCCCCCGGCCAGCTCCTCGGCCGAGGGCGGAGGCTCCCTCGGCGCGAAGTGCATCGGGCTGCCCGGCGCGAGCCCGAGCGCGCGCAGGCAGGCATCCACCAGCGCCGGCTGGGCGCGCACCAGGACCAGCGCCTCGTGCGTGCGGCCGCGCTCGGTGACCACCAGGTACTCGATCGGGTAGCCGGCCAGCGATTCGGCGTCGTGCAGCACCGCACCGCGCACCGCGAGCGTGCCGCGCTCCAGGTCCAGCGCCAGGCCGTTCTCCTCGAGCCGCGCCGCGAAGGCCTCCGGATCGGCGGCCAGCGCCGCAGCCTCGGGCGGGGCCGCGTCCAGCCACTCGACATCCGGCGGCACTGGGCGCGGCACGGGCGGCGCGCGCTGCGCGACAGCCGGCGGCGCCGCCGCGAGCAGGAGCAAGGCGAGACGGGCGGGGAACATGGCGGCCGATGGTACGACGCTCCGGAGCTGGGAGACGGGGCGCTCCGGCCCAGCCGGGGCGCTCCGGCCCAGCCGGGCGAAGGGAGTGGGCGGGGATCCGATTCGCCAACCCGCCGGGAAGCGTGCGCTGCC
>Ga0075431_100008061_pt1 | contig 10511 bp, 9 predicted proteins | sample RhiMetdeltSRZDD5_FD_75297 | JGI IMG/M metagenome (GOLD analysis project Ga0075431, IMG submission 75297) | Populus rhizosphere microbial communities from Tennessee, USA - Rhizosphere MetaG P. deltoides SRZDD5 | ecosystem: Host-associated > Plants > Roots > Rhizosphere > Soil | place: USA...
CGACGATCACCGAGGTCCTGCGCGCCGAGACGGCGCTGGTGCGCGCGCGTTTGAACCTGCTCGCGGCTCGCTACGATCACTACGTCGGTTACGCCAACGTCCTGCTGGCGACCGGCAGGTTGACGGACGTCGAACCGTTCGCCTCCTGACGAGGACAGAATTGTGAGGACAGAGATGAAGACGAAATTTACCATCCTGGCGGCGATTGGATTGTTGGCGACGACGGTCGCGTCGTGCGGAAAAAATCAAGAGGTCGCGGCGGAGAAGCCTCCCGTCGTCAAAGGCGCGCGGGTGGAGCGAGTTTCAATGTCGCCGGTCGAGGATTACTACGAGGCGACAGGCACGGTGCGTTCAAAGACGACGACCGTCTTGTCGTCAAAGATTATGGGGACGGTCATCAGCTTACGCGCACGCGAAGGCGATAAGGTCAGCGCCGACCAGGCCCTCATCGAGATCGATAACCGCGATGCGAGCGCTCAACTGCAAAAGGCCGACGCCGGTTTGCGGCAGGCGCAGGAGGGGCTGGCCGAAGTCGAGCAGGCGATAAAAGCCGCGAAATCGGCGCAAGACGCAGCCGAGGCGAATAAGCGGTTGGCCGATTCGACATACTCCCGCTACCAGGCTCTGTTCGAGCGAAGATCCGTCAGCCCGCAGGAGTTCGACGAGGCGAAGGCCAGACGTGAGATGGCCGAAGCCGAAGCCCGGCGAGCCGCCGATACGCTAAATGTGTTGGCGGCGAAGAGGCGCCAGGCTCTGGCCCAGATAGACCAGGTTAAAGCCGAAGTCGCCAACGCTCAGGTCTTTGTAGGCTATGCGCGCATCACTTCTCCGATCAGCGGTGTGGTGGTGGCAAAACATACGGAGGTCGGTTCGACGGCGACGCCGGGGACGCCGCTGCTGACGATTGAGGACGGCTCGCGTTACCGGCTCGTTGTCGCCGTCGAAGAATCACAACTCGGCAAAATCGGAATGGGCCAGCGGGCGCGCCTCCGTATCGACGCGCTCGGCGCGGACGACCTGGAAGGCGCAGTCTCTGAGATCACGCCAGCCGCCGATCCGATGAGCCGCAGTTATACGGTGAAGATCGATCTGCCGGCGCGCCAGGATTTGCGCTCGGGCTTGTACGGCGTGGCCCGGTTCATGAGCGGCCAGAGGCAGGCGATTTTGATCCCGCGGAAATCCGTGACGCGTCGCGGGCAATTGGCCGTCGTTTTTGTGGTTGACGATGCGGGCGTCGCCCGTTTGCGACTGATCCAAACCGGCAAGACTTATGGCGAAAACGTCGAGGCGCTGTCAGGGTTGAACGACGGCGAGCGAGTCGTGGTTGACGGCGCGGCGGATGTGAAAGACGGAGTGAGAATTCAATGAAGACCGAAATCGGGTTGGCCGGAAAAGTCGCGCGCGCCTTTATTGGCGCGAAGCTGACACCGCTCATCGTCGTGGTCTCGATCCTGCTCGGCCTGGGAGCGGTGGCGATGCTGCCGCGCGAGGAAGAGCCGCAAATCGTCGTACCGATGATCGATGTTTTCGTGCAGATGCCCGGCGCTTCGGCAAAAGAGGTCGAAGAGCGCGTCACCAAGCCGATGGAAAAGCTGCTCTGGGAGGTCCCTGGCGTCGAGTATATCTATTCGACCTCATCGCCCGGTATGGCGATGGCGGTGGTCCGCTTTTACGTCGGTCAGGATGAGGAAGGCGCGATCGTCCGGCTGAATCAGAAGATGCTGGCGAATTTCGATCTGATTCCGCCAGGCGCATCCCAGCCGATGGTCAAACCGCGCTCGATCGACGACGTGCCGATCCTGGCGCTGACGCTTTCGAGTGACCGCTACGACCATTTCACTTTGCGGCGCGTCGCCGCGCAGGTTCACGATCAGATCAAAGAGATCAACGACGTCTCAGAAGTGAAGATCATCGGCGGTGAGCGTAGACAGATTCGCGTCTTGCTGGACGAAGCCCGCATGGCCGCGTACAACGTCGCGCCCGCGGCCATTCTCCCGGCGATAGAACAATCGAACCGCCAGTCGCAAGCGGGCGGGTTTTCGTCCGGAAACCGCGAATTCCTGGTCGAGACCGGCGGGTTTCTGCATTCCGCCGAAGAGGTCGGCGCCGTGGTCATCAGCGTCTTCAACGACCGCCCTGTCTTCATTCGCGATGTGGCGAAGATCGAGGACGGGCCGGAAGAGCCTGCTGATTACGTCCTGTTTGGTAAGGGAACGGCGCTTGGAGTCCCGCCTTCAGGCGGAAAGGACTCGAACGCCAAGCTAATTCCGCCTGAAGGCGGGGCTACGAACGCGCAGCCGGCCGTCACAATATCGGTCGCCAAACGCAAAGGCGTGAACGCGATCGAGATCGCAGATAAAGTCCTGGAAAAAGTCGAACGCCTCAAAGGCAATCTGATCCCGTCCGATGTGACGGTCACCACGACGCGCAACTACGGTGAAACGGCGAGCGAAAAGTCGAATGAGCTGCTGCTGCACATGATGATCGCCATATTTTCCGTGGCGGCGTTAATCTGGTTGGCGCTCGGAATGCGCGAATCGGGCGTTGTCGCGATTGCAATTCCCGTCACGCTGGCGCTCACACTCGCAGTCTTTTACTTCTACGGTTACACGCTCAACCGGATCACACTCTTCGCGCTCATTTTTTCCATCGGCATTCTGGTGGACGACGCCATCGTCGTCGTCGAAAATATCGCGCGCCATTACCGGCTGCCTGAAAACAAAGGCCGCCCGATCCGCGAAGTCGCCGTCGAGGCGGTCGACGAGGTCGGCAACCCGACAATCCTCGCCACCTTCGCCGTCGTCGCGGCGATTCTGCCGATGGCGTTCGTCGGCGGTTTGATGGGGCCATACATGAAGCCGATCCCGGTCGGCGCGACGGCGGCGATGATCTTCTCATTGCTGGTGGCTTTCATCGTCACGCCGTGGGCGAGCCTGCGTCTGATCAAAAAAGGCGGTGGGAGCGAAGGCGGTCACGATCACGAAGGCAGCGAAGAAGGGCGGCTGACGAAGCTGTATCGCGTGGTGATGGGCAAACTCATTCGCGCGCCGAAATGGCGCTACGGCTTTTTGATCGGCGTCGTCCTGTTATTACTCGCTTCAATGGCGCTGGTGGGATTGAAGGCCGTCCGCGTGAAGATGCTGCCCTTCGACAACAAGAGCGAGTTTCAGGTCATCATTGACATGCCCGAAGGGACGCCGCTGGAACAGACCGCCGCCGTCACGCGTGAAATCGGCGACTACATTCGGACGGTCCCTGAAATGACCGATTATCAAATGTACGTGGGCGCGGCCTCACCCTATAACTTCAACGGCCTGGTGCGTCATTACTTCCTGCGGCGCGGCCCGAACGTCGCCGACATTCAGGTCAATCTGGTTCCGAAAGGCGCCCGCGACGCGCAAAGTCACGACATCGCCAAGCGCGTGCGCCCGAGGATTCAGGAGATTGCGAAGCGATACGATGCGCGGGTGAAAATCGCTGAAGTACCGCCAGGGCCGCCCGTGCTGCAAACGCTCGTCGCGGAAATTTACGGGCCTGAATATTCTCGCCAACTGCAAATCGCCAAACAGATTCGGGACGTCTTCGACCAGACGCCGGGCGTGGTGGACGTGGATTCCTACGTCGAAGACGATCAGCCGAAATACCGGTTCGTCGTGGACAAAGAGAAAGCCGCGCTCAATGGAGTGTCGGCCGAACAGGTCGCGGCCACGCTGCGCATCGCGGTCGAGGGGATGAACGCCGGACTGCTTCACCAGCCGCAGGAAAAAGAAGATGTGCAGATTGCGGTGCGGTTCGCCCGCGCCGAACGCTCCAGCGTGGATGATCTCAAACAGATTAAGGTCATGGGGCAGAGTGGCAATCTCGTCCCGCTCGGCGAACTCGTGCGCGTCAAAGAGGGAGTCGCTGACAAAAGCATCTACCACAAGAACCTGATGCCGGTGACCTACGTGACGGGCGATGTCGCGGGCAGCGAAGAGAGTCCGGTCTACGCGATTATGAAATTGAATGAGGCGATTGAGCAACTGAAGCTGCCGGAAGGTTACTCGCTGGAACGTTACGTCGCCTCGCAGCCGTTTATCGCCGACAAATACGCGATGAAATGGGACGGCGAATGGCACATCACCTATGAGGTCTTCCGCGATCTCGGCGTCGCATTCGCGGTGGTGTTGATTCTGATCTACGTCCTGGTGGTCGGCTGGTTCCAGTCGTTCAAAACTCCGCTGACGATCATGGCGGCGATCCCGTTTTCGCTGGTCGGAATTCTGCCCGCGCACGGATTGATGGGCGCGTTCTTCACGGCGACCTCGATGATCGGGTTTATCGCGGGCGCCGGCATCGTCGTGCGCAATTCCATCATTCTGGTGGACTTTGTCGAACTGCGCTTGAAACAAGGAATGCCCCTTGCAGAAGCTGTCATTGACGCGGGGGCGGTGCGCTTTCGCCCGATGATGTTGACGGCGGCGGCGGTAGTGGTCGGGGCGTTCGTCATCCTCTTCGATCCGATCTTTCAGGGCCTGGCGATTTCGCTGATGGCCGGAGAGATAGCTTCGCTGCTGCTGTCGCGGATGACCGTGCCAATTCTCTATTACCTGAGCGAACGCAGGAAGCGCGAACCCGCTGAGACGATGGGGGATTTTTCGGAATTGCGGGATTCGACTGCGGAAAATCAAGTAAGCGCTGAGGTCGAAGTGGCCAATTGATAAACAAACGGGCGAGCACGGAAAACGCTGACCCGATTTCACAATTTAAATTCGAGGAGCATAAAACAATGACCCGATTCAGAGCCAAACTGCTGAGCGTCTCGCTTTCGATACTGATGGTTGGCGCGTTCGCCGCGAACGCGCCGGCTCAGGACCACGGCCAACATCAGGGACAGGGCCAAGGCCGGATGGGAAGAATGGGAATGGGCGGCAATCAGCCTCAAGATATGAAGACTATCCATGCCCTGTTCGACAATCACAAGAAGATCAACCGCGCCGTAAAGAACATCGAGAAAGGCGTTGAGACGATCACTGAATCCGATGATCCGAAAGTGCGGGCGATGATCGCCGAACATGCCTGGGCGATGAAAAGACGACTGGAGAATAAGCAGCCGATTCGCCACTGGGACCCGCTATTCGCCGAATTGTTCAAGCACGCGGATAAAATCAATATGCAAATCATCGACACGGCGAAAGGCGTCAAGGTCATTGAGACTTCGGATGACGCCTGGGTTGTCAAACTCATTCAGGCGCACGCGGCGGGCGTTTCTGAATTCGTCAAGGAAGGGCCGCCATCAATGCACAAAGAACACCAGTTGCCCGGCGCAACACCGTAATTCGAGCATGGGAGGTTGATATAGAGATGGAAGCGTTACTGATTCTGTGCCCTTCGTGCGGCGCGACCAATCGCGTCCCTCGCGAGAGGGTCAAACGAGGGGTCGAGGCTGTTTGCGGCCGCTGCAAAACGCCGTTGCCGATTTCCTTTGAACCGGTGATCGCGACGGACGCTAATTTCGCCGGTACGGTTGAGCGTTCATCGATACCGGTTTTGCTGGATCTGTGGGCTGCCTGGTGTGGCTTCCGAGTTTGCGCGGCGCCTGCGGCTACGCACAACGCGCAGCAGAGCAAGGCGCTCAAAATTGTGGCGCTGTCTTTCTAAATTTATTCATCTGTTACGGTTACGCCTGCCTCGATTGGGCGTCCATCTCGGCTCTTCCAATTCCGAGTTCCATTTTGTCCAGACGGTAGAGAGTTGTTTTACTTTCTCCGGTTCATGATCCGCCAGGTTGGTCCGTTCCTCCACATCTTTGGCGAGGTTGTATAAATGCGCGCCTGAAGCCGTCGCCGCGCCCCGCCTCTCAGCGAACTCGGCTCCTGAGCCCGGCGCTTTGACCATCTTCCAGTCGCCCATCCGGACCGCCATCTGCTCCCCGAAACGCCAGAATAGAGCTTCGTGTGGAGTCTTCTTTTTTCCCTCCAGATATGGCAACAGGTTTACTCCATCGAGTTTCCATACCGATTCGATCTTGGATCCGGCCGCTGCCAATGCCGTCGGCAGCACATCGAGCTGAATAACCGGGTCATCGTAAACTTTTCCTTCCGGGATCGTTCCTCTCCATTGAATGATAAATGGAACTCGGATGCCGCCCTCCCAGGTCTGCGCTTTGAAACCGCGTAAGGGCGTGTTACGAGAGCTGTTGGCCCGTGTCGGGCCGCCGTTATCGCTCAAGAAGAAGATCAGCGTGTTCTGTTCCAGCTTATGCTTGCGCAAGGTTTCCAGTAACCTGCCAATATTGTCGTCCATCGCGCTGTGCATCGCGGCGAACTTCTGCCGCAGATGGTCACTGATGTTAGGAAACCGCGACAAATATTTTTCCGTCGCGTGCATCGGCGTGTGATCGGCGTTGAATGCCATATATAAGAACCAGGGCTTGTCTTTGTGTCGTTCGACAAATGACGCGGCTTCGCCGCCGAACATGTCGGTCAAGTAGGATACCTCTTTCACCGGCTCGGAGTCCCGCATGACGTAGTTTTGGCTGTTGTCGTTGGACAGATAGCTGTGAGCGCCGCCCAGGAATCCGAAGAATTCATCGAATCCGCGCTTCTGCGGATGAAACTTCGGTTCATGACCCAGATGCCATTTGCCGATTAGCCCCGTGGTATACCCGAGCGCTTTCAACCGGTCAGCCAGGGTCGTTTCGGTAAGTGGCAGCCCAACATCAGGATCGGCGTTCTGCGGTGGGCCAGGATTGAACTCGTGGCCGTAGCGTTGTTGATAACGCCCTGTGAGCAACCCCGCGCGTGTGGGGCTGCAATAAGGTCCGGAAACGTAACCATTGGTGAACCGGACTCCGTTCCTCGCCAGAGAATCAATGTGCGGTGTGGGAACATCCTGACATCCCTGAACCCCTATGTCGGCGTAGCCGAGGTCGTCAGCGAGGATGACTAGAATGTTTGGCTTTTGTGATCGCGGCTGCGCCTGAGTATTTCCATCAGTCGAGAATTGCCCTGCGATTACAAGCGACAATAAGAACAATATGATAAGCGTCAAGCTAAGCCGTCTCACTTGAATCCTCCCTGATAAGGTTAGAACTATTAAGAGGAACAGAATTGAGAGCTCAAGATCAACGTAAAAGTCGAAAATCTTTTGCTAACTCCTACACCGATTCCCCATTCGTCTTGTCTATTTCACCGCTCTCGAGTCCGCGCGTCTCAAAATAGCAGAGCCAAGATGAACAATGTCCCTGGCGTGTCCTGACCTTGCCTTCACGCCCTTCTCTTCGCAGGCTGAAGAGATTGTGCGTAATCAGCCGGTAGTCGTTCCCTTTGATGTCAAAGACCATGCGGTCGCAGTACACAGCCGAATGGCGAAAAGAGTTGCGCACGCCATTTCACCGCTATGATGGCGACAACGCTTCAACAAAACCATGAGCGAATCCATTGAAACACGCTTACTCGGGTCGCGCACGCCAAAACTGGTATTCGATGTTTGGGCTGGCACTGAGTCGGCGCTGCTCCACGTTCAAGGAAATTCCAGGCGCCGCTGACTGAGGCGCCAGCTGCTCAGGCGCCTCCCTGACCACAGGGCTTTGCGACTCGATTTGCGATGGCACGGCGCCAGTGGTGAGCGCGCCCGCCGGCTTACTTGACGGCGGATTATGCGGATGACATCAGGGCGGCGGCGGAGATTCTCGACCGAAGGGAGTTGGCGCAGCAGTTCCTCAATAGCCGCGTTGCCAAGGTCATCCAGGTCTTCTCTGGTTTCTGCAACTGAGCGAAATGTCGCTTCTGCTTAGGAGTCAGGAATTGTTGTTAGCCCTCGGTTTTTCCCGGCCTGCAAATTTCAATGCTTCTGGGAACTTAAGCGAAAAGATTTTCATATTATCTTATAATCTTGTTTTCTTAGGATGAACCATTTAAAATGCGCGTGCATATCAATATCGGATTTAGCAAACAGGAAATAGTTTATGAACGATAAGGCGTTAAAGCTGATTCGGCCTTTCTTGAAACGGGATCAGATTGTGGCCTCGTTCAAAGAGGCGATTCTGAGTGGGACGATCCAACCTGGCGCCTCAATCGTCGAGAGCAAGGTCGCGCAGCAACTCGGCGCTGGCATTCCGCTGGTGCGCGAGGCGCTGATTGAACTGGAGCACCAGGGGTATGTGCAGAAGGTTCCCTACAAAGGCACGACCGTTACCAAGCTGGAGCGAGGCGACGTGGAGAAGATCTTCCGCCTGCGCAGAGAAATGGAATCCCTGGCTATCGAGTGGGCGAAGGAGAGCGTAAGGCCTACAGACATCGAACACCTGCGCAACATCACCGGAAAGATGAAGGAAGGGGCGCAGGCGCATGACCTCGATCAGTTTTATCAAAACGACCTGGCCTTCCATCGCAAACTCTGGGAGATGTCGGGCAACGAGTATCTGGTCGAATGTCTGGAGCGCATCGTGGCGCCACTGTTCGCCTTCTTTTTGATGAAGGACCGCCGCGAGCGCGAGTCGTACCTCTTCAGCGCCGCGCAACACGAAAAGATCGTTGAAGCGCTGCCCAAGCTGAGCGGGGTGAAGTTGCGCGCGCTGATGCGAGATTCGATATCGGACTGGAGAACCGAGGTCTTCAACGCGGTGCTGCCCCGCGAGTCCGAGTAGGACGTCACTGCGCCAGGCGCTACGACTTGCTATTAATCTGAGAGATAAGGTTTCCCCTCGATCACGGCGAGCTGCGCTCTCACGTGACAGGGCGCGATTTGTTCATTGCCTGTAACCATCAAACGTTACCAACATTACCTGTAATCATCAGAACGTTTCCAAGGGAATAATTCCGTGACGCGCGGTCACATGACGCACATCACGCCTGGCAAGAAATGCATCATCGCCAATCTGCGAGCGGCTTGATCGGTTTCCAGATGCGCGTCGTACCGCTGATGAAAGTCGAGTACCGAAACATCCGGCTCAAGACTTAGAAGGGAATATTGCCATGGCGCACATTTCAAGACGCTACTTCATGTTCGGCGCGCTGCTGACGGGCGCGCTGCCGCGTCCTTCAATAGCTTCGCTCAAGGCTTTGGGCTATCAATCGCCTAACGAAAAACTCAATGTCGCAGGTATCGGGGCGGGCGGGCAGCCGCTCAGCGACATGCGCCAATGCCAAGGCGAAAACATCGTTGCGCTGGCCGACGTGGATTGGAGGCTACGAATTCCTCGATCAGTTCTACATCAAAAAGTAGCGCAGTCCGAAGACAGGAACGCCCAGCCACGCTTTGCTGGCGCCGTTCAGAGAGCGCCCACTAGCTATTCGACTTAAAAAAGCCTCTCTAAAGCTGCGGAAATATCTTTCGATTCCTAAAGGAGAAAAAGCATGACCAACAGAACCTTTCGTTCTATTTTCGCCTTCGTCTTAACTACCACCCTGGCCGTTTTCGGGCTGATGAGACAGCCCGACGCCGGCGCGCAAGGCGCCAATCCGTTCGACACGGGCGGACGCGATGACAAACCCGCCGGAGAAGTTTTCAAGAACGTCCAGGCTCTAAAGAATATGCCGGCCGGGCGTTTGGCCGGTGTGATGAACGGCTGGACTAAGGCGCTGGGCGTCAAATGCAACCATTGCCATACGCCGGGCGCCTGGGAAAAAGAAGATGTGCCCGCCAAGCAAATCGCGCGCGAGATGGTGGCGCTCACTTCCAGGATCAATAATGAATCGCTCAAGGAGGTCAAGAATCTGAAAAGCGAAAGACCCTCGATCAGTTGCTACACCTGTCACCGAGGCGCTGTGAAACCTGAAACCGCGCCGCCCGCGCCAACTCCGGCGCCCGCGGCGCCCAAATGAACATAATGAAACACCGGCTTGACCAATATAAATGTGGGGCATTGAGCATGAAGACTCGAACTATAGTCGCCATCCTGGCGTTGGGGATGGCGACTCTGAGCGCGCAATCAGCCTTTGCTGACGGCGCGAAATGCGCTGCGCTGGTTTCTGCTTCCTTTGGTTCGGAAGTCAAAATAGAAGCGGCGACGCTGATCGCCGCGACGCCGCAAGCGCCCGAACATTGCGACGTGCGCGGCGCGATCTGGCCGGAAGCAAAGTTCGCCGTCAAGCTCCCGACCAACTGGAACAACCGGTTTTATATGGTCGGCGGCGGCGGTTACGCGGGACAACTCAGCCTCGGCCCGATGAATACGGGTTTACAGAAAGGCTACGCGACCGCGACGACCGATACGGGCCACGACGCGGCGAAAGAACCGCTTGGCGTATTTGCTGAACGTCGTCCAGACAATCCGAATGCTGATCGAAAGAAGCTCGATTACGCTTACCTCGCCGTCCACAACACGGCGGCGCTGGCCAAGCAAATCATCAAGAACTACTACGGCAACGACGCAAAGCACTCTTATTGGGTCGGCTGTTCGACCGGCGGGCGACAGGGATTGATGGAGGCGCAGCGTTACCCCGAAGACTTTGACGGATACATCATCGGCGCGCCCGTGTTAAAGCAATCGCACGAAGGGATGCGCGGCATATGGAATGCGCAGGCCG
>Ga0075431_100008064_pt1 | contig 10510 bp, 12 predicted proteins | sample RhiMetdeltSRZDD5_FD_75297 | JGI IMG/M metagenome (GOLD analysis project Ga0075431, IMG submission 75297) | Populus rhizosphere microbial communities from Tennessee, USA - Rhizosphere MetaG P. deltoides SRZDD5 | ecosystem: Host-associated > Plants > Roots > Rhizosphere > Soil | place: USA...
CGCGCAGTATCGCCAGGGCTGGGTGAACGGGTCGGAGGTCCCCGGGTATCGTGACGAGCCCGGCGTCGATCGCGAATCGCCCACCGAGACGTTCGTGGCCGCTCGCGTGCATCTCGACAGCTGGCGCTGGGCCGGTGTTCCTTTCTATTTGCGCACGGGCAAGCGCCTCCCCAAACGTACCACCGAGATCGCAATCCAGTTCCGGCGGCCGCCGCTCGAGATCTTCCGGCGCGCCAGCCAGACGCCCGTCGCTCCCGACCTGCTGATCGTGAATGTTCAGCCGGACGAAGGGATTTCGCTGCGTTTCGAAGCCAAGTTGCCGGGAACGCGCATGCAGATCGCGCCGGTGATGATGAACTTCCGCTACGGCACGACCTTCGGCGGCGAGGTGCCGGAGGCTTACGAAACGCTGCTGCTCGACGCGATGCTCGGCGACGCGACGCTGTTCGCGCGGCACGATTTCGTCGAGACGTCGTGGGCGCTGATCACCCCGGTGCTCGAGGCCTGGCACAATCAGCGCGACACCCCGGTCGCCACCTACGAAGCCGGCGAGTGGGGGCCGAACGAAGCCGATCAACTGATCGAGGCCGACAGGCGGTCGTGGAGGACGTTGTGACGATGTCGACGGCGGCAACGGATGCACATGCGAACGAGCAGGTCGTGCCGTTCACGAAGATCAGCGCGGCGATGGCGCGCGGCGTCTGTCAGGACGCCGCCGCGATGCGCGGGTTGGTGGCGACGCTGGTGGCCGTCGGACCGGACGAGCGGCTGGCCGACGCTACCGACACGCTGCGCGCGCTGGGCGACGCTGGAACCGTCCGTGGCATCCTGATTTCTCCCGGCGACAACCCGTCGCCGTCGGCACAAGTCGCGGGTAATACCGTCTGGCTGCGCGGTATCAAGTCGCCGTATCTGAACAACGCGGTGGCGGCGCTGCGTCTGTCGAGCCTTCCGACGCTCGTCTGGTGGCGCGGCGGCTCGGACGATCTGCTGCCCGGCCTCGCGGACCTCGCCGACCGCATCGTGCTCGACGAGGTCGAACCCGAGCGCATCTGGCGGCGCGCCGCCGGACTGTTCGACAGCTCCGCGTTCAGCGATTTGCGCTGGGCGAGACTTACACAATGGCGCGCGCTGATGGCACAGTTCTTCGACCTGCCCGAAGTGCGTGCCGCATCGCGCGAGTTCACGCGTTTGCACATGCGCAGCAGCGATCCGATGGCCGCGCGCCTGTTCGCGGCGTGGCTCACGTCGTCGATACGTTTCGCCGAGCGCTTCCACGTCGACGTCGACGAGGAGGCGAGCGACGGGTACGGGAGTCCGCTTCGCGAGGTTGTACTGGGCAACGGCGAGCAGTCGCTGGCAATCACGCTTGTGGCTGACCCGCCGTGCGTCGAGACGTCGGTGTCGGTCCGCGGTCATCGCAGCGTCTCGCGGGTGGTGTCGCTCGTGAACCTCGATCGCACGGCGTTGATGACGGAGGAATTACGTATTCGAGCGAGAGATCTCGCGCTCGAACGCGCCTTGAAGGCACTGGTCCCCGCCTGAACCTTGTTGGCCCGCGGCTGGGTGTCGAGCGAGCGTGCGGCGTGCGCGCAACCGCGCGCGGCTACCGCACTGCCGATGGGCTGACACCTCTGCATTAGGTTCATGCACCGCTGCCCGTGCGCCAAACCGAATCGGTGGGTTTACCTGAGCTTCAAGGTGGCGGGCGCCTTGCATTTGTCGGGCTTCGCCCCCCAGCGACTCGAAAGCGCCGTCGTCGTGCGGGTAGCGCAATGACGGTTCCGTTTGATTGCTCGGCTTGGAACCGTAGGTTATAGTCGCTCGCACATGGCCTTCGAGCTTCCCGCGAATCATCGTGCCACCGGCCTCGTCGACGTGCTCGATCGCATCCTCGACAAGGGCCTCGTGGTGGCAGGCGACATCAAAGTGTCGCTGGCTGAAGTCGAGCTGCTGACGATCCGAATCAGGTTATTGATCTGCTCACTCGACAAGGCGCAGGAGATCGGGCTCGATTGGTGGCGCTACGACCGGGATCTCTCACCCGGCCGCGCGCCGCGCGGACTCGCCGAGCATGACGAGATGCGCGCCCAGATTCTGGCGCTGGAGCGCAAGATCGACAGCCTGGCGGCGGCGCCTGCGCCGCGGCCGGCCGCGCGCCGCAAGCGGGCGCCGCGCGGGTGATACGGGGGAAGTGGATGCGGACGACGCCCGGCAGGGGCGTGAGCGGGAATACGCGAAGACGGGGAGCTCAGAATGGCTGTAGAACGGGCTGCAGGCGGAACGAGTCTCATCGATGTGCTCGATCGGGTGCTCGACAAGGGCATTGTCATCGATGCGTGGGTGCGGGTTTCGCTCGTCGGGATCGACCTGATCACCGTTGAAGCGCGCGTCGTGGTCGCCTCGATCGACACCTACTTGAAGTACTCCGAAGCCGTCGGCCAGGTCGCGCCCGCCTCGCGGCCGCAGGCCGAGCTGGCGCAAAACGTCATGGCGGAGAACGCTGCTCTTCGCGCCGAGCTCGCGGCGACGAAAGGCAGCCGCATGACCGTCACCACCACCAAAAAGACCCGCGTGACCCCGCGGCGTCGGGGCCCCGAAAGCTGACCGCGTACCGAGTTGCGGTTCGAGGGATGCGAAGGCGTTCCGGGATGACGGCCCCAGAACAAGCGATGGGATTCGCGCGAGCGAGCCACGCGCCCGTCTTCGCGCCGGAGGCGCTCCGGCGCGTCCGCCGTCGCTTTAGCGGCGGCGGAAACGGAGCGCGCGTGGCGCAGCAGCGCGCGAGAGAGCGTGTAAGGGGGTCACGGGGGACGAAGGCCCCCGGTGAAGAATGTCCGCAGTGACGAACATTCCGTTGCTGTCGTCGGCGGCGGGGGTGCAGAGCCCCGAGGCTCGACTTGCGCTCGCCGAAGCGCTCCTCGGCGCCAATGATCTGCAGTCGTTCGCGCGGCAGGCTCTCGACTGGCTCGGCTACCACGCCGGCGTGGAGCAGACGCTGGTCGCCGTCGCCGATCCCGCGAGCCCGAACCTTCTCCTCATCGCCGAGCGCGGCATTCCCAGTCCAGTGCTCGCCGACTTCACGATCCGGCGCGACGACGAGACGCATCCGATCATCCGCGCGATGGACCGCGCCGAGGTGACGTTCTTCGCGTCCACCGCGTCGAGGGAAACGCCGTTTGCCGGCATGGGCTTTCATGCGTTTCCCCTCCGGCAGGATGACGAGGCTCCGAGCCTGGGTCTGTTGATCGCGGTGTCGTCGTCACCCGAAGTCCACCCTGACTTGCTGTGGGTTGCGAGGCAACTCTCGCGGCAGCCGGGACGCCTGATGGCGCGGCCGGGACTGGCGGAATCCGGGTTCGGTCAGGAGCGGATGCTGCTCTACAGCATCATCAACGCGGTCACCGATCCCATCCTCCTCACCGACACCGAAGGCAAGCTGATCATCGCCAACACGCACGCCGAGAAACTGTTCGCCGCGCCCGAAGACGCGAGCGAGGGGTGGCGCCGCGCGGTGGCGTTGAACAACATGCTGTTTTCAGCGGCGCTGTCGACCAGCGCCGTCACTCAGACCGACCTCGCGCGCCGCGAGCTGCTGCTCGTCGATCCGCTCGAAGGGTCGGATCTGTTGTTCGAGCTGCTGAGCTCACGAGCGAAGGACGAGCGGCAGGGCACCTACGTCGTCTCGATCCTGCGCAACATCACCGATCTGGCGCGGGCGCGCGAGGAGATCGAGGAGAGCTACCGGACACTGCGGCTGGCGCAGGCCGAAGTCCGTGACGAGCGGCATCGGCTCGATCTCATCATCGACTCGGTGGCCGATCCGATTCTCGTCACCGACCCCGAAGGCGACATCGTGCTGATGAACGAGCCGGCCGAGCGGCTCTTCAACGTGCCGGTGACGGCGGCCGAGGCGGCGCAGCGCAACGTGCGGGCGAATGGCGCCAATCTCACGTCGTTCGTCTCGAACGTGTTGACGCGCACGGGCGAGCAGCGATATCGCGGCGAGATCCAGCTCACCGACCCGTCGAGCGGACGCGCGCTTCCAGTCGAGGCGCTGGCCGGCACGATCCTGTCGGAGCAGGGCGAGCTGGTGTGGGTGGTGACCATCCTGCACGACCTCACCGAAGCGCTCGAAAAGGAAGTGCTGTACGAGCGGGTGAAGCAGGCCTCGGCCGAACTGGAGCGCAAGGTCCAGGAAGCGACCGCCGAGCTCGCACAGCAGAACGAGCTGCTCCGGCGCCAGCATATCGAGCTGGAGCAGGCCTCGGCGCTGAAGTCGCAGTTCCTCGCCAACATCTCGCACGAATTCCGGACGCCGCTCAACGCCATCCTCGGCTACACGCACATGCTGCTGCACGGCGTGACCGGCGCCATCACCGAGCCGCAGCGAAAGAGCCTGACGCGCATCGACTCCAACTCGCGGCACCTGCTGGCGCTCATCAACGACATCCTCGACATCACCCGCATTGAAGCCGGCCGCATGCCGCTCAACCTGACGCGGTTCCGGGTGTCGGATCTGATCGACGAGGTGATGTCGGAGCTGGAGCCGATTATTCGCCGCTCGAATCTGGCGGTGACCACCCGACCGCGGTCGCTGCCGATGGTCAAGACCGATCGCCAGAAGGTCAAGCAGATCGTGCTCAACCTGCTGAGCAACGCGCTCAAGTTCACGCCGTCCGGATCGGTCACGCTCGGCACCAGCCTCGACACCAAAACCGAGATGGTGGGTATCATCGTCCGCGACACCGGCGTCGGGATCCCGGAAGAATCGCAGAGCAAGATCTTCGAGGACTTTCGCCAGCTCGATAACTCGCCGACCCGCGGCTACGGAGGCACCGGGCTGGGGTTGTCGATTTGCCGCCGGCTCGCGCAGATGCTGGGCGGCTCGATCGAGCTGACGAGCAGGTTGGGGGAAGGTTCCGTCTTCACGCTGCGGCTGCCGGTCCGGCCACGCCGCCGTTGAAACAGGGCGCTATGGGTGACACACGCAATCCGCTCGTGCTGGTCGTCGAGGATTATCAGGATGCCCGTGAGATGTACGCTGCCTACCTGCAGTTCTCCGGGTATCGTGTCGCGGAAGCGGCCAACGGCCTCGAGGCCTTGGACAAGACGCGCGAGCTGATGCCCGACATCATCCTCATGGATCTGGCGCTGCCCAAAATGGATGGCTGGGAAGCCACCCGCCGTCTGAAGGCGGACGAGCGCACGCGCCACATTCCGATCGTCGCCTTGACCGGTCACGCGCTCGCCGGCCATGCCGAAGGCGCGCGGCAGGCGGGCTGCGACGCGTTCGTGACCAAGCCGTGTTTGCCCGACGCGCTGGTCACGGAAATCGAACGGATGCTCTCGGCGCGGCGAACCGAAGTGACGGGATCGCGGCGCGCCTCGCGGACGTCGGGCAAAACCAAACACACGTAGATCTCATGGCCAAAACGCGACCGCGCGCCCGGACCAAGCCCACCAAAGGAACGAAGCACGCCCGACCGGCGGCGGCGAAAGCCCGCGAGCGCCAAGGTCGGTCGACGCAATCGGCGCCGACGCGAAGCAAGCTGGAACGCGTGCGCATGCCGTCGGTGCAGCACACGCCGCGCCAGGCGGTTGCTGCCTCCGCCGACGACAGCCATGAAGGCAAATACGTGTACTGCATCATCCGGTCGGAGCAGCCGCTCCGTTTCGGGCCGCTCGGCATCGGCGTCGAGCCGGCCGAAGTGCACACCATCCACTTCCACGACATCGCCGCGGTCGTGTCCAACACGCCGATGGTGGTGCAGGACCCGACCCGCGACAACGTGCTGGCGCACCAGCGCGTCAACGAGACGGTGATGCAGCATCACACCGTGATCCCGATGTCGTTCGGCACGGTGTTCAAGACCGACCACGACATCATGGAGCTGCTGCGCTCGGCCTACGACGCGTTCAGCGACGTGCTCAACAAGATGCAGGGCAAGGTCGAGTTCGGTTTGAAGGTGCTGTGGGAACGCGATCAGATCGTCCGTGAGATCGAGGATGAAGAAGAGGACATCCGTCGGCTCAAGGGTGAGATCTCGTCGCAGAAGGGTTCGACGTATTTCGCGCGCATGCAGTACGGGCGCTTGATCGACGCCGCCCTCCAGGCGCGATCCGAGCACTACGTCAGCCAGATCTTCCAGGCGCTCCGCGACGTATCGGTGGCCTCGCGCTCCAACAAGCCGATCGGCGACCGGATGATCATGAACGCCGCCTTCCTCGTCGCCCGCGACGCGGAGAACGCCTTCGACGTCAGGGTCAAGGATGTCGGCCAGCGCTACGACAAGCTCACGTTCAAGTACACCGGGCCGTGGCCGCCATACAATTTCGTCAACATTCGCCTGAAGCTCGAACGGGCGCAGTAGGGCCGCCGGGTTCGGCCTCGATGCATGTTCATCCTTGATTCGTTCCTGATCTTCGTCCTCGACAAGGTGGCCGCGGTCGTCGACGGCCAGCTGAACGACGACACGGCGCTCCGCGAGCAGCTGATGACCGCCCAGATGCGGCTCGAGCTCGGCGAGATCAGCCAGGACGAGTTCGCCGCGCTCGAGTCCGAGATCCTCGCCCGTCTCCGCGACATTCGCGAGCGTCGGCAGGGCGTCGAGCCGCTCTCGCCCGCAACGCAGGACCTGAAGGTGACGGGCGTCGAGGCCACGTTCGAGGGGGATGAGCACTAGCGCCACCTACGTCTACTGCCTGGTCGAGAGCGCGCGGAAGCCGTCGATGTCGCGCACGCCCCGCGGGCTGCCGTCGGCGACCACCCCCGCGCTCCTCGAGATCAGGCCGCGGCTGTGGGCCGTCGCCGCCGAGGTGCCGTTGTCGGAGTACGGCGCCGGCCGGCTGGAGGAGCGGCTGCGCGACGTCAACTGGATCGCCGACATTGCGATCGCGCACGAGGCTGTGGTCGAGCGGTTGGCGGCGGTCAAAGGGGCGGCCGTCGTGCCGATGAAGCTCTTCACGATGTTTTCCAGCGACGGCCGCGCCAGGGCGGAATTGGCGGCGCGTCGCGGCGATATCGCGGCGGTTCTGAAGCGCATCCGCGGCTGTCGCGAGTGGGGCATTCGCGTGACGCAGGACGCGAGCCCGCGCCCGGCGCGCGCGAAGGAGATCGCGCCCGCCTCGGGCACCGCGTTTCTCACCGCAAAGAAGCGTGCGCGCGACGAGGCGCAGGACCGCCAGCGCCGCGCTGCGGAAGCGGCCGCAGCAACGTTCGACAGCCTGGCTCGGCTCGCGCGCGACGCGCATCGCCGCGAAGCGCCCGCGAACGCCACGACGCCGCCGCTGGTGGATGCCGCGTTTCTCGTCAGCGCCGGCCGGCAGGCGCGCTTCAAGGCCGCCGTCAAAAAGGCCGCGCGGATCTGCCGCGACGCCGACGCGTCGCTGATCTTGTCGGGACCGTGGCCGGCCTACAACTTCGTTCAGTCCGCAGCGGAGCGCGTGTGAAGCGGCCGCGCGTTCGCCATTCGACGGTCCCGGCGACGCTGCCGCCGCGGACGCCGAAGCGCCCCGGCCCGCCGTCGCGCCGGCGGGTATCGACGGTGCGGCCGCGACCGCCGGCGCGCCGCCGCGCCGCTCGCATTGTCACCAGCTCCGACACATCGCTCCTCGATGTCATCGACAGCCTGCTCAACAAGGGTGTCGTGCTGAATGCCGACATCATCCTCGCGCTCGCCAACGTCGATCTCGTTTACCTGCGCTTATCGGCGCTGTTGTGCGCGGCCGATCGCGTCCTGCCGCGGTGAGTCCTCGCGGCCCGGCGCGGGACGCTCGGCCCGTCTACGTGTTCGCGCTGTGCAGCGCAGATGCCGTCGCGGCCGGGCGGATCGGCCGGCATCGGCTCGAGGCCATCGAGCTCGATGGAATTGTCGCGATCGTCGAGCGCAGGAGCGCGCCGCCGATCCTCTCGGAGCATGCGCTGCGCGAGCAGCACCGTGTGGTCGTCGAGTTGCACCGGCGGAGCGACGCCCTGATTCCGGTGCGGTTCGGCGCGTTCCTCGAGCGTGCCGAGCTCGAGGACGTCGTGCGGCGGCGCCACGCCGTGCTGGCGCGCGGGTTGAAACGCGTACGCGGACGTGCGCAGATGACGATCAGGTCGTTCGGGGCGACGGTGCATCGCGAACGCGCGCCTCGCGCGACGACCGGGACGGCGTACTTGGCGCAGCGCGCGCGGGCCGCACGGCCGGACGTACCGCCCGCGCTGGAGGCCGTCCGGCGCGCCGTGCGACCGTTGGTGGTTGGTGAGGTCGTCGACGCCGGACGCGGGTCCGTGCGCATCGTCATCAACCATCTGGTTCGCGTCAGTGACGTCGAGCGCTATCGCGCGCGCGTGGAACGTGTGCTGGCGGGCGTTCCGAGCGGACACTCGGTTGTGCTGTCCGGGCCGTACCCGCCGTTCGCATTTGCGCCAGAGATCATGGACCCGACCTCGTGACCGCGAAGAAGGGAAAGAGGAAGTCGGCTGCGCGCCGGCGCGCGTCCAGTCGCCGGCGGCCTGCCCGTTCGCGCGCGGCGATCGAGATCCGCGAAGTCGAGTCGCTTCGCTCGGAGCTGGAGCGCGTGGCGAAGTCGGCGCGGCCGCCGCGATGGAACGCGGATCCGGACGATGTGCGCCGCTCGGTGGTCAAGCTGGTGTTGACGCTGGTGGAGTTGGTCCGCCAGGTGCTGGAGCGCCAGGCGCTGCGCCGCGTGGATGCGGGCACCCTGACGGCGGCCGAGACGGAGGCCGTCGGCCTCGCGCTGATGCGCCTCGAGCAGACCGTTCGCGAAATCGGCGAGCAGTTCGACCTCTCCCCCGAAGATCTGAACCTCGATCTCGGCCCGGTCGGCAAGTTGGTCTGAATGGGGTCTGACCCCAGACTTTGGGGCGTCCCCCCGAAACTGTGGGGTCAGACCCCAGTCGACTGCGCAGATTCTGAGATGGTCGCGTAGAAAGTACCGGCTTCCGACTGGTTCGACTGGGGTCTGACCCCAGAGCCGCCGGAGTCAGCGGCGAACGTCGAAAAGATGGCAACCGGGCGTCGCGAGAAGGCGGCCGGACGGTGTGAACGAGAGGTTGCTGGGGGACAGCAGCCCCGTGGCGCGGAACTGGACGATGCGCTGTTTGTCGCCGCGTCGGTCGTAGACGTAGGTGAACGGCACGTCGAGCGAGATCCACAGCGAGCCGCTCGCATCCGCGGCCGCAGCGCGCACAATCGGCCGGACGACGGGGAATTCGCCGGATTCGGTCTGCCGGCGGGGCCACGCGGTCGGACGCTCGCGCATGTAGGCATCGAGCTCGACGCCTTCGATGTGCCGCTCGAACACGAGCGCGCCGCGGTCGTCGTACTTCCGGAACGCCGGCACCCCGGCGGCGAACACGTAGTAAAAGCCCCCCTCGGGGTTGAGGACCACGAAGCCGCTGTTGAGCGCGTGGTGGAGCGCAGGATCCTGCTCCTGACCGGTGGCGCGCAGCTCGCCGAACGACCGGGCCGACACGCCGTCGAATCCGCGCTCGACGATCAGCGAACCGCCTGCGGGCTGGCTGAGAAATACGGATGTCCGCGTGGCGACCAGCGACGCGAGACCCGTGACGGCGACGCCGTCGACGAGCAGCGGATATCCAGCCAGTGGCATCGAGAATCCCGCCAGCCGCGATCCGCTCGAGACGAACACCTGGACCCGCCCCCGATTGCCAGGGACGTCGGCGACCACGAATGTGCCGTCCGGGCCGGCGTCGAAGGCATACGGTTGCAGCAGCCGTCCAGGCTCGGCGCCGATCGTCACCAGTTCGGTGGGGGCGTCGGCCGCGGGCAGCGCGCTGAAGACGCTGTGGCGGCGGCGATCGAAAACCAGGAACGCACCGGTGCTCGTCTGCCTGCAGCTGGTCAGATCTTCGAATCGGCCGGCCAGGTGCGCGGGAAGTCCGCCGACGGCGCGAAGCGTTTCGACGGGGATCCAGGGCGGCGCGGCGGTCGCGAGCAGGAGCGGGAGCGCGGCCGTGATGATGTAGCGCCGCATCATCGACACTGGGGATGGTCAATCGTCAGTAGGCGGCGATCTCTCTGATAGCGCGCAGGACGCCGGCCGACTGCGGCAGGATTACTTCCTCGAGATCCGGATAGTAGGGCACCGGCGTGTCGAGCGCGGCTACGCGCCGCACCGGTGCGTCGAGGTGATGGAACAGCTCGCCGGCGATGCGCGCGGCGAGCTCGGCGCCGAAGCCGCAGGTCAGCTGATCCTCGTGCGCGATGACGACCCGGTTCGTCTTGGCAACGGCCGACGAGATGGCGTGCCAATCGAAGGGCATGATGGTGCGCAGGTCGATGACCATCACGCTGATGTCGTCCTTTTCGGCCTGCTGCGCCGCCAGCAGCGAGCGCTGCACCAGCGCGCCCCAGGTCAGCACGAGCACGTCCGTGCCGTTGCGGCGGACGGCGGACTTGCCGAACGGAACCATGTACTCGGCGCCGGGATACTCACCCTTGTTGTAGGTCTGCCGGTACAGGTGCTTGTGCTCGAGGAA
>Ga0075431_100008070_pt1 | contig 10507 bp, 7 predicted proteins | sample RhiMetdeltSRZDD5_FD_75297 | JGI IMG/M metagenome (GOLD analysis project Ga0075431, IMG submission 75297) | Populus rhizosphere microbial communities from Tennessee, USA - Rhizosphere MetaG P. deltoides SRZDD5 | ecosystem: Host-associated > Plants > Roots > Rhizosphere > Soil | place: USA...
AAATTAACAACGAAGTAAATGTTATGCAGTTTCGTTTGGTTCAAACCCGCGACGAGTTTCTGGAACTGGAACACGACTGGAATGCGCTGCTGCCGAGGAGTGCGGCGGACACGATATTCCTGACCTGGGAGTGGCTGTGGTCCTGGTGGAATGCCTACGCCCGATCAGGTGACCGGCTTCACATTCTCGTCTTCCGCGACAATAGCGGTGACTTGGATGCGATCATTCCGCTGTACCGTCCAGTTTCCAACAAGCTGAATTTTCTATCACCGAGAACGCTTCGGTTCATTGGCCACGGCTCTGCCGATAGCGACTACCTGGACATCATCATGGCGCGCGGCCGTGAAAGCGAAGTATTGAACGAGTTCTGGAAACATCTCAGTGCTCACAAGAGAAGCTGGGATGTCCTGGAGTTGGCCGCGGTCCCATGCACGTCGCCCACGCTCTCGTGGCTTCACAAGCTTCGAAAGCGAGACGGTTTGCTTTTTCGCGGCCTGACGTTTCCGTGCGCGGTCGCAGACCTGCCTAAATCCTGGGATGAGTATCTGTCTGCGCTACACCCGCGGTTTCGGACGAAGGTACGTACGACTTTGCGACAAATCCATGAAGGCCATGAGGTCCGCTTTCGATCCATTACCGACGAAGAAGAACTGGAGCCCGCTCTCGAAGTGCTCTACCAACTGCACGGCAGGCGCTGGAAGTCGAAAGGCCGGTCCGGTGTCTTTCTCAATCCAGAGAAACGCAGGTTCTATGAACATTTCACGCGGCACTTCCTGCGTCGTGGATGGCTGGCATTTGATTTCCTCGACGTCGATGAGAAGCCGGTCGCGTGTCAGTTGTGTTTTCGCTATGAAGACACGCTTTACTTATTACAAGAAGGCTTCGATCCTGACTTTGGACACGAAAGCGTTGGTATAGCGCTGCGAGCCATGGTGTTTAAGAAGGCCATCGAGGAAGGGATCAAGAGCTATAACTTTCTCGCCGGTTTGGGCAGGCACAAGACGCAGTGGATCGTCAAAACGACCTCCTGTGAGAATGTCGTGCTCGGCCAGAAAACACTTCGCAGCATGATTTATGTTAAGACGCCGCTTTTCATTGAAGGCGCCAAAGAACGGATAAAGGGCATCGTGCCGAAAACGCTGTTAGATGTGCGTCACAAGTTGCAGTCGTCCTGATCGGTCGCATGTCGAAACCGAAGATCCTGACATACACGACGCTTTTTCCGAATTCCGTACAGCCTCTTTGGGGACATTTCGTTTTAGAGCGGATGCGGCACCTGCTTGCATATGCCGACATAACGGTCATTGCACCGGTGCCCTATTTTCCCAGGATCCGTCTGAACCACCGCTGGTTTGAATTCGCCTCGGTGCCGCGCACGGAACAACTGAACGGATTCGACGTGGATCATCCGCGCTACCTCGTGCTGCCTAAAATCGGAATGTTTACACACGCTGCGTCGATGTTCCTGGGAAGTCTTTCTCAGACACGGAAGCATGTGGACGCGAAAAGGTGTGACTTGATCGACGCACATTACGTTTATCCCGACGGGTTAGCGGCTGTGATGCTCGGCGCAAAACTGCGTAAACCTGTTGTGGTCTCTGCTCGAGGTTCCGATATCCATGTCTTCTCCGAGTTCATGACCATCCGGCCACTTATCCGTGAAGTACTGCGGAGAGCAGACGCGATCGTCGCCGTTTCGGACGATCTTAAGAAACGAATGGTCGGACTCGGTTGTCCGAGCGAGAAGATCACGGTCATTGAAAATGGTGTCGACACCGATCTGTTCAGACCGTTCTCCAGATTGGATTGTCGTCACAAGCTCCAGCTGCCGGAGGCTCGCCCAATTGTGTTGTCCGTTGGACACCTAAAAGAAGTAAAGGGCTTTGACTTATTGGTCGACGCGATAGCCCGCCTCCGCCACACTGTACCGGATGTTCTGCTCATCATCGTCGGCGAAGGTGTGTACCGAAAGCGACTTGAGAAACAGATCGCGAAGGCGAATCTTCAAGACAACGTCTGGCTGGTCGGTTCCCGTCCTTACGCCGACCTTCCGTTCTGGTATAGCGCTGCGGAGGTTTTCTGTATTGCAAGCTCGTCTGAAGGTTGGCCCAACGTTCTTTTAGAAGCCCTGGGATGCGGCGTGCCCGTTGTGGCTCCGCACGCATGGAGTGCCCCCGAAATCGTGAAGGAAGGCACCGGGATGCTTGTTGAGCGAAGCCCGGAGGCTTTCGCGCGTGCGATTCAGGAAGCCATGCATAAGAGCTGGGACACGCGCGCCATCGTCACATATGCGCGCTCGCGCAACTGGAACAACGTGGCTCGTCGAGTCCGCACTCTTTATTCGAACGTCCTGTCGAGTGCCGCACACAGCAATGCCAATGAGCATGATCTACCATCACCGCACGCGCGGTGAGGGCGTTGAAGGAACGCATATCCGCGGGATAACAGATTCCTTTGCGCGCCGCGGCTGGAGGGTTCAGATTGTCTCGCCTCCTGGTATCAGCGTGGAGGAATCCACCAAGCCTGAGAAAGGGCCCCCTCGACGTTCGACTCTATGGCGCGTCGTCAGTGATCATTCGCCACAGTTGTTATTTGAGCTCTTGGAGTTGTCATACAACCTCTACTCGATTGCACGGCTCCCCCGGATCGTGCGGGCCAACGGAGCGAGGTTGATTTACGAGCGCTATGCGCTGTTCAATTGGGCCGCAACCTGGATTGCTCGAAGAAAAGGGATTCCAATCGTCCTGGAGATCAACGACGCGACCGTCATTGTCCGGTCTCGTCCGTTGTTTCTTAAACGGCTGGCGGAAGCCACGGAGAAGTGGACATTTCAAAATGCGACCCATCTCGTGACGGTGTCAGAAACATTCAGGAATCAGATCTGCGAACGTCATGGCCTTCCGAGCGAACGCATTCGAGTAATGCCGAATGCCGTCGATCCAATCCGCTTCGCGACTGCTGCAAACCTACCAAAGGACGAACCGCGACCATCTATTGTCCTGGGCATGGTTGCGGCGTTTGTACGCTGGCATGGCGTGGAATTCCTGATCCGGTCGGTCAGTCCATTTCTGAGTACAGGGCATTTGAAACTTCTGCTGGTCGGCGACGGGCCGGAACGCAGCACGCTTGAGACGTGGATCGACCGGTTGAACGTTCGTCACTGCGTCGAACTGACTGGCGCGGTTCCGGCATCCGATATTCCGAAGTTTGTTAACCGGATGGACGTCTGCGTCATGGCTAATTCCAATGAACACGGATCGCCGATGAAGATCTTCGAGTACATGGCCGCCGGCAAACCGGTCCTGGCGCCTGCGTACGGCCCAATTCGCGAAATCATCACCCACAAGGTGGATGGATGGTTGTTTGAACCCTTGCAGTCATCGTCGCTACGCGAAGGACTCGAAGCTCTCGTCACCAATCCGGACTTGCGACGTCGAATGGGCGCTGCAGCGCAGCAGACTGTCCTCTCGAAGCACACTTGGGATCATCGGGTAAATGAAGTCGAAGCCTGGGTTGCATCAACTACGTAAGGATCTTGCCGGAATGCGGCAAAAATCAGCCTTTCCGCCTGTTTTCGTGCTGAATGTCTATTACAGCGGCATGGGCATTGCACGCAACCTCCATGGCATGGGAATTCCTGTATATGGCTTATCGTCGGAAGACGATGCACCCGGAATGACATCGCGGTTTTTCGAAAAGATTTACAAAGTGCCGAACGGGCGCGACGAACCTAACGCGTTGTGTCACAAATTACTTGAGATCCGTAATGAGCATGACGACGCACCCGTTATCTTCCCGACCCGCGACTTTGATGTGTTGTTTTTGAATGAATACCGAAACGAACTCGACGGCTTTTATCGTCTTCCAGAAAACGAGGCCGTGAATCGCATTCTCGACAAACTCGAACTGGCGAACATTGCCGAACGGCAGGACATCTCGGTTCCGGCTACGGTGACATGCCGCACAGTTGGCGAAATTGAAAACGCCGCTCGCAATCTGCGCTTCCCGTTTGTGATCAAGCCTCGGTTTGCTTATCAGTGGAGGGTCGGGAAAGCCTGGGAATTAGTGGGCGCGCGTAAGGCAATCCTTGCACAGAGTCTCGACGAACTGATGCAGGAGTACCACAAGATTATTGCGGTCAATCCGGAAGTTCTCATTCAGGAGTACGTTTCGGGTGAAGAGACCGACATAGTCGTTTGTTGCTGCTACATGGGGCGAGACGGCGAGCTGCTGGCTCAGTTCACAGCCAGAAAACTTCGCCAGAGTCCACCAATGTTTGGTACCGGTTGCGCGGTCGAAGCGGCCGACATTCCGGAGATTGTCCCATTGGCGGCACGTTTGCTTCGCAGCTGCGGCTATACCGGTTTGGCGGAAGTTGAATTCAAGCACGACAAAGTCACCGGTAAGTTCTATCTCATCGAGGTTAATCCACGACACTGGGATCAACACGAGCTGGGCACTCTGGTGGGAGTCAATCTGACCTGGATGGCTTACACCGACATGATTGGGAACACGATCTCGCCGCAGGTTCCCATATATAAAGGCCGGGCGTGCAGGTGGATCGCGGAGCCCGAGGCTTTGATGCTGGTCCTTCGAAATGCCTACTCTGAGGTAAAGAACATTCGCAAACAACCGCGACTGCGCCTGGGAGCGAGACTCCGTGCGTATGTCAAAACGCTGCGCGCGGCCTTCGCCGAAAGCATGTTTCTATTGAGAGGCCACAAGGTGTTCGCAACGTTTAACAGGCGCGATCCCTTACCAGGCTTCACGCTTTGCATTCGGGCCATCCGAGACATGGTTGGTGTTCTGCGCACACGAGAGCTGGCCAAGAACTAATGAGTAACAAAACAGCACAGTCTTCGAGTTTGGACCTTTGGCGCCGTCATGGCGGGAATCTGCTGATGGTGCAGCCCTTCATGGACGCGGTGATCGCGCGCGGTGAAGGATGCTTTCTGATTGACGCCGACGGACGGCGGATTCTGGACATGGCCGCGGGTCAGTTTTGCAGCATCCTCGGCTATGGCCACCAGGGTTTTTCGGACCGCATTCGCCGGCAGTTGGATGCACTCGTACACCTGGGCGATCAATATATTTCGCCGGAAGTTCTCAAAGCGGCATCGCGCCTCGCTGAAATTACACCGGGCGACTTAAACAAAGTCGTGTTTCTCTCGACCGGCTCTGAAGCGAACGAATGCGCCATGCGGATAGCGAAAACGGTGACGGGCCGCTCCGGCATGCTGGGTTTGACCCGCGGTTACTACGGCATTTCGCTGGCGACGCGCAACCTGAGCTCGATTTCCGATCATCCTGATAAGTTCGATTTTCAGCCGGCACCCTCGAATCAACACAAACTTCTAACGCCGGCATGTCACCACTGTCCTGTTGGGTTGGAATTTCCCGCATGCAACACCGCGTGTCTGGACGCATCGCTGGAAATGTGCGGCGCGCACCTTGAAAACACGGCTGCCGTGATCATCGAGCCGATTCTTTCCGCGGGCGGAATGATCCTGCCGCCACTGGACTACGTCCGACGGTTGCACGAAATCGTGCAAAAGGCAGGGGCCCTCTTTATCGTTGACGAGGCTCAGACTGGATTTGGACGTTGTGGCGAATGGTTCGACATTCAAAACTATGGCGTCCAACCGGACATACTCGTGGTCTCAAAGACGGCCGGCAACGGCTATCCCGCTGCCGGCGTTGTCGTATCCGATAGGGTTGCCGATAGTCTGGAACAGCAATGCTTCACGCATCTCTCGAGCCATCAGAATGATCCCCTCGCCGCCGCAATCGTTCACGCTGTAATTGACATTGTCGAAGAAGAGGACCTGATTCAGCGCAGCCGAAAAGTGGGTCAATACTTCATCAACTCGTTGCAACAGCTGCAAAGCAGGCATCCGCTCATCGCTCAGGTTCGCGGGCGGGGATTGATGATCGGGATGGAACTGAGCGAAAGCGGCGAATCGGACAATCTCGCGTTTCATCTGGCGCTGCTTTGTGAACGTCAGGGCTTGCACATCACGTTCACTTACTACGAGCCGGTCATTCGATTTATCCCGCCGCTCATCATTACCGAGTCGGAGGTCGATCAGGCGATCGCGGTTCTTGACGAGGCCTTAACCGTTCTGGAGAAGCAGTCGTCGCGGTTCGCGGATGCGCTTCCCGAAAACTGTCGTAGCGGTCCCTTTATCAAAACGATGGTCAATGGTGCGTCACCGGCGGCGTTGCTGCGGAAGGTGTGGCGGACGAGTCCGCAACAATGGGCTCGGAAGGTTCAAAACGCGGTTCGGCGGTAGATGGTGAGATGTCCGGATTGAAAAGAGTTTTGATGGTGGCGTTCCACTATCCTCCGTGGAGTGGCGGAAGCGGCATTCATCGTTCACTTAAGTTCACGCGTTATCTGCCTGAATGTGGCTGGCAGCCGATTGTGTTGACCGCCAGCCTGAATGCGTATCCGTCAAATGGAACGAATGGATGTGAGATTCCGCCGGGTGTCATTGTTTCACGCGCGTTTGCTCTCGACAGCGCGCGGCACCTGGCAGTTCGCGGTGCATATCCCAGCTGGATTGCGCTTCCCGACCGCTGGATCAGTTGGTGGCCGTCGGCGGTCGCGGTTGGACTCCGATTGATCCGGAAATTTCAACCCAAAGTGATCTGGTCCACATATCCCATTGCCACAGCGCACTTGATCGGTTTATCGCTGCACCGCCTGACTCAAACGCCGTGGGTCGCGGATTTTCGCGATCCGATGACGGAAGTCGATCCGAAGACGGGACAACAATTTCCTCTGGATCCTTCGGTACGAAGAGCTAACGGATGGATCGAGGCGCCAACGGTAAGAGCATGTACGCGAGCAGTGTTCACGACACCTGGAACCCAATCGATGTATGAGACGCATTTCCCAGACGTGCCGGGTGATCGGTGGACAGTCATCCCCAATGGCTATGACGAAGAAGATTTTGCAGAGGCCGAGCGCGCAATGAAGCCACGTCCTCCCGGTGGCGCTACCGTGCTCGTCCATAGCGGCGTTTTGTATCCGGAGGCCAGGGATCCGCGACCATTTTTCGAAGCACTGGCTGATCTGAAACGAAGCGGTCAGATATCAACAGGCAATCTCAAGGTCATTCTCCGAGCAAGTGGCTTTGACGATCGTTATCGGCCTCAGATTCGCGAACTGGGCATTGATGGAATCGTCTCTTTCGAACCGGCGCTTTCCTACTCAGAGGCCCTTGCAGAAATGTTGTCTGCCGATGGATTGCTGATCTTTCAAGCATCCAATTGCAATTGGCAGATCCCGGCCAAGCTGTATGAATGTCTGCGCGCCCGACGACCCATATTTGCTCTGACCGATCCGGACGGTGACACAGGAACAGTACTCAAGGCGGAGGGTGGCACCATCGCGCGACTCGATTCAAAAGCGGAAATCGCCGACGGCCTGATGAAGTTCTTATCGATGTTGCGGGCCGGCAAGAACTCTGTGCGCTCCAACGTCGAAATCTATTCTCGAAGATCGCGCACGCACGCTCTGGCTGAAGTTCTGAATTCCGTTTCCCAATAATCGATGCGACTCAAATCGGTGATTCAGATCCTCGCAGATATCCCGCGTCGTCGCGGTCTGCGTGGAACATATTGGGAGGCGGGCAAGCGAGCTGAAGACATCGTCCAGCTTCTCACACCGGCAAACAGGTCGTTTGCCAGGGTCGTTGCGAACGACATGCGCCGGTTCGTCTTCGGCGGAAAACGTTTTGTGAGCGAAGATGAGCGTCGCCCCCATGCGGCGGTGCAATGGATCATTGCTGCTCAGGATGCTGTCGGATCCGGAGTTTCATTGGGTTATTTCCCTTGTGACAAGACCGCGCCCTGGCATCCTTCGTATCCAGAGACCACGGGATACATCATCAGCACGCTGCTGCGATACGCCAAACGATACAACGTTGAAAGCGTTCGAACGCGCGCACTGGAGATGGCCGTCTGGGAAGCCAAGATTCAAATGCCGAATGGAGCGGTTCAAGGAGGACCTTTTGTTCCGGGCACGGGACAAACGCCGTGTGCCTTCAATACAGGAATGGTGCTCGACGGTTGGTGCAGTGCCTACGCTGCCACGAAGGATCCCCGGTTTTTCGATGCTGCCAAAGGCGCGACGGATTACCTCGTCGGAGACCTCGATGGTGACGGGTACTTCCGCACCAACGGTCAATTCGTCACCGCCGAAAAGATCAAGACGTATAACTGTCTCTGCGCCTGGAGCATGTATCGGTTTGGAACCCTGGCGGATGAACCGCACTATCAAGTCGAAGCGATACGTGTTATCGAAGCCGCACTACGGCAGCAACGCAGCAATGGCTGGTTCGCTAATAATTGTTTAACGCGGCCTGAGGCCCCCTTGCTCCACACCATCGGCTATACGCTCCAGGGAATTCTGGAAGTAGGCATACTCGCGCACCGAGAGGATTTCGTTGGCGCAGTCCGCTCAGGGGTCGAGCCCCTGCTGCAAAACATTTCAGCTGACGGATTCCTCCATGGCCGCTTTTATGCGGACTGGAAGCCGGCCTCTTTCTGTTGCTGTCTGACGGGGTCGGCTCAATTGGCGGTCGTCTGTTATCGCCTGCATCAACACACCGGTGAGCCGGTTTATCGGTACTTCGCGGACGTGCTGGTCAATTTTCTGAAACATCAACAGCTACTGGACTCCGACTGTACTTCAGTCAATGGCGCACTGGCAGGCTCATTTCCCATTTTCGGCGAATACATGACCGGCGGTTATCCCAACTGGGCCACCAAGTATCTTCTGGATGCCTTGCTGCTGCGAGACGAATTGAATTCCTCTGCTGAACTCGAAGCATATGCAGTTGAAGGTCGCCGCTAAACGGGCAATTAAACGTCAGGTCAGGCGGGCATGGTTGACGTTTGTCCGAACGAACCAGGCTTTTTCGCGGGAAGACCTTCTTACCGCACTGCACAAGCTTGGTGTTCAACCCGGCAGTGTCCTGTTGGTGCATAGCTCGTTCGACAATTTCACAGGGTTTGAAGGTAAGGCCACCGATGTCAATTTGACCTTGTTCGAGAGTGTGACACCGACAGGCACCATCCTCATGCCGACGCTGCCGTTTTCAGGAACAGCCATTGATTATGTTTCGAGCGGCGTACTCTTCGATGCGCGCAAAACACCCTCGCGAATGGGACTGTTGACTGAACTATTCCGGCGGCAGCCAGGCACGCTCAGGAGCGCCCATCCCACACACTCGGTCGCGGCGTGCGGGCGTCTGGCGGAAGAGTTGATAGCAGATCACCACCGCGCCAAAACACCGTGTGGAAAAGGCACACCGTATGGTCGTCTGTTGGATATCGGCGGAAACATCCTGTTTATGGGAACCGATATCGGTGTCATGACCTTCTTTCATTACGTTGAAGAGGAGCTGGAATCGCAGCTTCCATTTTCGCCCTTTACCGCGAACGTTTTTACACTTCAGTGCCGAGACAAGGATGGGGAACTGCGGACGACAGAAACCCGGCTGTTCGAACCGCAGCGATCCCGAAGTCGAAATCTGCAAAAGCTCGTCCCGTTTCTGAAAAAAAGGAACGTCTGGCGCGAAGCGAGGGTCGGCCGGCTTGTGTTGATTTTGCTGAGCGCCGAGGGTGTGCTGTCCACGTGTCGGGAGATGGTTCGTCTGGGAATCTACCCTTATGATTGATAGCGCAGTAAACACGACCAGCGCTCGCGATCGTTTTCTTCGCGCCTTGCTCGATGAGAACACATCCGCGGTCCGGCGGTGCGCTCGTGAGATGCTCGAAGAGAATTCGAGCGTTCGCACGTGGGCGTTCATGACTGGAGCGATCAGAAGAGCCCAGAGCAAGCTTTCGCTTAAACCGTACAGGATTGCGTTACTGTCGTCATTCTCGACAGAATTCTTCCATGCTCCGCTGATCGCTTACGGTCTGGCGAACGGGTTCGACATCAAGATCTATCAGGCTGGGCTTAACCAATTCCGTCAGGAGATTCTCAACTCGAGCAGCGAACTGTACAAGTTCAATGCCGACGTTACGATTATTGCCGTCGAAGGCAGCGATTACGTCCCGGAGTTGTACCGAGAGTACGCGACTCACGCCCATGCGGGGATCGTCAGTCGGATTGCGAACCTGCAGGATGAGATGTCGGCATTGATTAATTCATTTCAGCAGCGCAGCCAGTCGGTACTCTTGATTCATAACTTAGTTGCGCCCATCCATCCGGAATTCGGCATTCTCGATGCACGTTTAGAAAACGGTCAGATGTCAACGATCGCGATGTTGAATCAATGGTTGGCCGAGCAATGCCGACGAGTTCCAAACATCTACATGTTGGATTACGCCTCGCTGGTTGGAAGGTTTGGCGCCATTCACTGGTACGACGAGCGGATGTCGGGTGTTGCCCGAGCCCCCATCGCCGCGGACATGCTGCCCCACCTGATGACTGAGTACATGAAATTCTTTCGTGCATTCACGGGGCAGAGCAAAAAGTGCCTGGTGCTTG